>ERZ1023892.73-NODE-73-length-33167-cov-77.220615_pt1 | contig 33167 bp, 19 predicted proteins | sample MGYA00380397_ERZ1023892 | MGnify/ENA primary metagenome ERZ1023892 (study PRJEB33179, sample SAMN07448999) | human gut metagenome | biome: Human-gut; feature: Human associated habitat; material: Faeces | host: Homo sapiens | place: India: Bhopal | collected... | reverse complement strand
CAGCTGTTACTGCTTTTTTTGAATTATGCAAGGTATAAACGCGGAGCCGCTTACTCGCTAGCTGTTTATAGATTGAGGGGGGATTGCAAATCCCCCGGTTTCATAGGTCGAACATTTTTTTACAGCGGATTGCAAATCCGCTGGGACGCCTGACGGTTGCAAATCCGCTGGGACGCCTGACGGTTGCAAATCCGCTGGGACGCCTGACGGAAGACAGACGCCTGACGGATCCGTGCGTAATCCGTGGAGCAAGAATGCTCTGTTAACTCAGCGTAATCCGATGAAAAAATATCCAGGTGAAGAGTGGGTGAAGAGAGGTGAAGAGTTGAGCCTACTCTTCACCTCTCGCAACCCCAGTGTTTATCGGGGTTTCAGGCGATTTGGTGAAGAGTGAAGAGTAAAAAAGAGAGTGGGGATTTTCTCTCCCGACGTATCGTTTTGTGCCTGGCAATGGCAAGATATTGCCCTGGTAAAGGGCAATATAATGCCGTAGTGAGGCAATAAGCGATGGAAGCGTCTTTACCATCCGTCAGGACTATCATGACGACCTCTCAGTGACGTCTTGACCCCTTGTCAGGAGATCCTGACAAAATGAAGGGCTGGACTTTCTCCCGAAAACCCAACCCTTCTTTTTAAAACAGCTGTTTTTATACTTTAATTATATATAAGTAAATGATGTTATTGTATTTATCACTTATCTTATGTTTTTTTCAGGATATGTACCAGGCGGATTGGCATGGCCCTGTAAGTCCCGGTGTTTTTACCTGCATTACCGCTGACGAAGCGGAGATTCGACATGGTGCAAATCTTACCATACACATCTAAATAGCGATACCAGAAGCCATACTCAGGACTGGTGGTGTCGAAACCCTGATTTCCTGAGAGTAGCGTGCGGGTCCATAGGCTGACATGGGTGACATTTCTGAAAGCCTCACCCTCCACATATCCTGTGGCTGGCAAATAGATTACGGGCAGCTCCGAATTGTCTGTTGTTATCTCAACACTGTTGTACGCCTCGCCCGACAAGGTGTAGCGGGTCTCCTTTTTCAGATTACCGCCGTCTATGATGTCTTGGAACACACTATTCTCGGGAATAGTGAAACCTTGAGGCAGATTGTTGATGATATTACCCGCATCTGTCTGATTCTGCTTTTCTTTGGCAATATAGAAATATCCGCCAATGGCTCCTTTGTTATCTTTAAGCGCCTTGGTGCCCGGAGCATAGCATCTGTCGCTGGAGGCTCCGAGGTTGCGGTCGAGCATGATATATGTTTTGCCACCTGTTCCCTGCACTTTCACCACACCATAGTAGAAACGTCCTCTGACAGGATCTTGCTGTTTATCATCTTCGTCATAAGGCGGTTGTTGGTTGTCGGTGGCATCTATCTTGTGGAAGATTCCACAATGATAAACAGGATACGTGATAGCAATGTTGTGTCCACTCTCTTGATAGGTGATGGTGAAGTCACCTATCCAGATATCATAGTTGTCAGCGGCACTTTCCAGCGTCACTTTCCAGTTAGCTCCATCTTTCTTTACCTTAAACAAGTCGCTGTTTGCGCCATAAGTCACATCATCACCTTTTTTCATTGGAATCAGATAGCTGAACTTGTTGGTTCCCACCCCGAAGTGCAGACCATCGTTTCTGACAATATCGTTCTGCATATCCTTCGGGCTGATACCTTTAGTACCTGGCAGGAATTTGTTGAAATAGTCATTATATTCTTCCGATGTGCCCACATTGCTTGATGTCACAAGCTTTACGGGTCTGTCAGAACGCTTGAAGTCCTTACCTTTCTGGGTCACGGTTATGGTGCGGGTCAAGTCGCCCGACTTCACGATTACCGTTCCTGTGCGTGGTTCCTCAGAGTATTTATTTTTATCTACCGCAATCGAAATCTTATATTTCTTACCTGTAGTAGAGTTTGGACCGTCAGTATCCGGCACGGTGATAGTCTCACTGACCGTGACACCTTTTATCCAGTCACCGGACTTAGAGAAAGTCGGCTTCTCATTGTTCTTGATAGTTGTAACGACAGTGGCGATAATATTCTCATCATCCCATGCGCCGCTTACTTGGTCGCTTACTCCCAGATGGTAGTCCTTGCAGGCTATCATATCGTTAACCAAAGGATTATCATCTTTCACGTCTACCATCATTCGGTTCTCGGGATATGGGTCTTTAATAGCCTCTGCTTCTGTGGGCCAGCCATAGGTGTTCACGTGAGTGATTTTTACTGTATAGGCATGGTTGCGGAGCAACGGCATGGCATCCTTTGTTTTGTTGTCGAGGAAAGCCACCTTATAGAAAGACTCCACACGATTATATTTACCCTTCACGATGAGATAGGCTTGACCGGCGGCAGTCTCATAGAAAGGTGTTTCGCCTGTCTGCCATCCGCTATTAGCTTTGCCTGCATCATCTGGCACATTGACTGCTGCTGCATTATAGTCAAAATCCTTGGGAGCTATGGTTCCCTTGTCTGCAGCATCATACAACTGGAAGCTTTCCAATTCAAACGTATTGTCGTCGTTGAAATCACTGGATGTAGTCTTCTCATACTTGACGTTTACCTTGGCAAACTGGCGCAGCAAACTGATTTCTGGATTTGCCTTCATCAAGTCTGACACGCTGATCATTCCCCAGCAGACAGGATTCTCTGTGTTGATTGTTCCCGAAATGGCAGCCTTGTCCAAACCACTCTGACATTGAGTATCTGACAAATCGCCGGCATTGGCAACCAGATGAATCATTGTAGTCTTGTCCGTGACTGGCACTTTCACTTTATAACCATCAGAAACAACCTCCCAGCTTGTGATTTTTTTGTTGAAAAGGAAGTTCTTGTCATTATCGTAAGCCACGGCGTTCAGACTTGTCAATCCCTTCTCGCCAGCTCTTGTCAGCTCTTCTTTTGTAAAGTCGGGAAGGTTGATGGTGAACGTGATGCCCCCATCTTCCACCCCATTCTTGTTGCTTGGGGTGGAACCTTCGTTCAAAGTGTCGCTACATGCTGCCAATGTCAGCAGTGCCACTAAAAGAGATATTATCTTTTTCATTTCCTTACTTACTTTACTTGTTTATACACCTGATGGTTTACCAGGATGCCAGCTATCATTGTCATAATATCCTGTATCGTTATACTTCTCATAACTTCTACCTCCGAAAAGGGTATATTTCTCATCATAGGCATCCTTCGTAAGTTGAAGGACTATACCTTTCTCATGATATCCGTCAACCGCTTTCAACCTTATCGTTGTCTTCCACCAGCCTCCTGATACTTGTTCGCTATTAAAACTCTTGGCGCTGTGACCATCCCAAGTGTTGTCCCAATGTGTATATTGGCTATTACTTCCTGAGGATGTCGGATTGTCTGTTGCGACACCGAACCTAAACGCCCAGCCTAATACTTTATTCTTGGTATAGACAACATACTTGATATCCTTAACTATCGGTTTCTCATCGAAAATACGATAATAGGGGTCTGTTGTCGGGTCGTAAAGTATCCAACCTTCTCTATCCTCATAGTTAAAAAGGGGGATACCAGGCGCCATGTGATGAGGGCAGCGGTGAAGGTCCGCACCATCGTTGTTGAAGCTGTAGAATATCATCAATGTCTCGCCAGGCTTGATCGGTGTAGTTTCTTTACCGTCGCCATAATCCCATCTATATCCTTTAGCATTAAAATCCATGTCCTTGTAGTACCATCCTGGATTATTCGTGTCCCCAGTCATACCGCTTGGCCCATTATATCTATTATTAAAATACCACACATTTTCTTTAGGTATTGCTGTTCCTGTCGTTTCACCCTTTTGAGAATAAATATATACATTATGTCTATTTGTTTGTATCCTATTGTCCCAACCTTCTCCTCTCCAAGAATCGTTCCAGTTGTTATTGTTATCACCTGTTCCATAGTATTCATCCAAAATACCTTGGAATTGGTTAGTACCATACTTGCCATTATTTGTCGCCCTGTCATTAATGGCACGGAAATAGATACGGTAATTGCCAACCGGAGGTCTTACTGTTACTTTAATATCTCTGTACTCATAGTTGCCACTATACGAGTCTCTTGAGCGTACTCGGAATGTATGCACTGTAGTTGTTACAGGGTCGGTTGTAGCCTCCACCTGGAATGTTCCCTTGGGAGCGTTTTCATCGGATGGCTTCGATATATTGATAGTTGATTTACCAATGGTGGAAGTCAGCTCGTTAGGAAGCACGATACCTCCCAAGTTTGTAACCCAAGTGAATACCTTTGTGTTGGTTTCTGCACTTGCCTCATAATAGATGATTACCTCCAATGGATCAACCTCAAACAGAGGTTCTACATTGTAGGCTACATCCAGATATTTCTTCAGGTTGTTAGCCTTCAGCCATATCTTGGTCTTTCCTTTCGGAGGAAATTTACCTTTTCCATAAGCACTCATGGGAATCTCGGGATTAATCCTAAAGGTGATAATATGATTGACCTCATCTCTTTTATCTTCAACGACGAGGGGCTTACCATCAACAATCTCATCGCAACCAAACTCCACATTCACCCAATTTGACTTGTAGGAAATAGAGTCTTCCTCTATGGAGGTTATTTGAGCGCTTGGCTTGTTTACCCACAGTGTGGTATGGCTGAAGTCTGCATCAAGATCCGCAGGTTTCCAGTCCTCGACATAGATCTGGCAGTCGAGGGTGATATTGCCTATTGTCTTCAGGTTACCGATAATCTCGTAGTAGGTACCGCGGGGGAATGTGCGGCGTGGCTCTGCCTCTGGATTGTCGGTGTGGCCCAATGGGATGTTGTAGCTGTTGTCATTGGCGCCAATCATGCTGCTCAGTGTGAGGAACGACTGCTGGTCGTTGGTTTTGATATAGCGCTCAGGCAGATAGTATGTACCCTGGAAGAGCCATTTGTCCTTTATGTTTGAGGGAGCCGCTGCGGCAGTACCCCTAGCAGTGATTACATCCGCATTGCTCTTGTTCTTGTTGGTGTCGTCGCGTGTCCAATCAGAGAAGAATGATCCTGCGGCGCTGGCTTCAGAAGATTGCTTATACATTTTGGAACTGATAATTCCGCTTACGTCCTCTTTGTCAGAAGCGTAGAACTTTCCTCCCCATACCAAGCTGGTGGATTGAGAGAGATTATTTGCTGTAATATCATTTATCTTCAGACCGTTGGTCTTCAGAGCCTCCTGCATCTCAGAGTCAGCAGGGTCGAAGAGCAGGTTGAGTTTTACCTTGACACAGGTGAACTTCAAGTTGGCAACAATGTCGGTGGTCTTGCTATCACCAGTGATGTTGGTATCCTTTAAGGGTTCATAAATCATAGGGATATTGCCACAGGCAGGCATGCCGGGCTTACCTTCGGGGATGTAATTCAGTACTACCTTTTTGAGTTTGTCCTCTGTGTCGATGGTCTGATCCTTCAATACATCCTCCATGTTGGCCACAACATAGAGGCGGTAAGTGCCGGGGTCGATTCGCAGCGTATATGTGGCTACATCCACACCTCCTTCAAAATTGCCAGGCTCATAGAACGAGGTACCGGGAGCACCGAGATACTCATTGAGCAATGTGCCTTTGCCGTCTATAGGGAAAGCGAAAAGTCGGAGGCTGTTGATGCGGCACTCTTCTTCTGTGGCATTATAAGTTAAGTTTTCTGCCGGGTCTGATTCTCCTGCACGAGTGCCGTTGCTGTGTACCAATGGCACGAGGACTTGCAGGTTGCCTGACGAGTTGGGGGTATATCCGTTACCCTCCAACTCGTCGGTACAACTAACTGCAAATAAACTAGTCAACAACCAAACTATGAAACCTATATAGATATGAAATCTTCTCATGATAACTTTGCCTTTCTTTATACTTATCTCTTATCTCGATAGCTTACTACCGATAATTTGGAATTCGATTATAAGTCGGCTCGCTGTATGCGCTTACTCCAATCCAGGATGGAGATGCCTAATTTAACGTATTGCCACTTGTCGCCTTTCAGGAAAAAGTCCAGCTTATAGTCGTATTCTCTGTCCAGGAACTCCTGGGCAGAATAGTTCATGTTCTCGAAGGCTCCTCTGCCTTGGGCGAGACAATCGGCTAGATTGATGCGGACCACTTCTTCGCCCGTCTTCTTGTTCCAGATGCTCAGTATCGCATTCTTGTCGTTCTCGGTTGCTGGATGCAACACGAGGCGGGAGAACATCAGGGCGGCGTGAGCGGTACGCTCCTGTACGGTACCCTCCGGAGTGGTGAACTCGGTGGTCCAGGTCTTGTATGGGGTGTATGTCAACTCCTCGTCTGGGAGGAGAGAATTGTCGTGATTGATGTAGCCATTGGCATCAGTTATCTGATAACTGAAGTCTTCGGCGTGGATGTCGGCTGGTTCGTCCAGCTGATGCAGACTGATGGTGAGCTGCTTGGTGTCTCTGATGAGACTGATGGTATGGTGGGTAATCTGAAGATCCTTCACCTCTACTGTTTCGTTGCTCAATCCCTGCCAGAGGGTATCGAGCGGAAGTGCCTGGTTTTCTACCTTTCCGGCATTTCTGTCGAGTCGGGTACGGAGTTTTTCGATGCTTTCTCCTGCTGCTGGAGCTTCGATGTGGAATTTGGCACCAGCCTGTGACAGCGCCTCTTCGTATTTCTTCTGGAAGGCGAAGGTTGCGAATCTGTATTTGCCCGGTTGCAAGTCTATGCGCATGGCATAGTTAGGGTCTTTGAGGGGTTGGGATTTTCCCTCGTTGGCTGCATCCTGGCGAGCCACTAGGTTGCCCTGCTCATCGAAGACGAACACGCAGACGCCGCCTACATGATCGTTGAACATATCAGCGCGCTGGACGTTGTAGTCGTACTTGAACTGCAAGTCGACTCCCATATCGCAAGGAGGGAGGTCGTCGTGCATCAAGTCGTTGCAGCTGCTGAGCATGCTACCGAGAGCGACGATGGTTCCGAAAGCAGCGGTACGGCTGATAGCAGCCAAGCTGTCGAATCCCCATTCCATGCGTATATTCTTGATCCAACTATGTAACTTATTGTTTGCCATGATGCTTTTTGGTTATTATCAATATAATGTTTCAGAATATCAGGTTGTGTTTCTAGCTTCCACTATGGTGAAGCTGAAAACACAACTCGTATGTTTTAACGAAGGCGGGAGCCTAAGCTCCGCCTTTCGTTGTTATACTCGATTACAAATCTACCTTCTGTGAACGCTTTGCCCACTTGAGGATCTTAACCTCTACGTTGATGTACTGATCGTTAACGTCGTCTGGTTCTGTAGGATCAACCTTAGGAACGTCAGGATAACCAGGACCACTAACGCTATTTACAGAAAGCTCATACCAGTTGTTACGGAGAACACCGTAGCGACCAAGCCAGTTGAGGTTGTTGCTTCCGTATGTATCATTACCGGCTTCCCACTTAGTAAGGTCATCGCCGAAGTGCTTTACACGTGCTATGTAGTAAGAAACACCACTCGCGAAAGTAGACAAACCAACTTCTGCGTCTGTTGGTGTAGCTTTCTTGAAGCCGAGCTTTGCATTAATCTCATCAACCTTCTCTGGAGCAAGAGCGGTTGTACCATAAGTAATATTAGCAGCAGCAACAAGATGAACTCCTGCCTTTGTCATATCGTTTCCTTCAGCAGCAAGCGTTACTGTAACCTTGGAAGCATCAGCCTCACCAAGCACCTCCTGAGCCTTAGCCTTAATCTGAGCCTCTACCTTGGTAGCATTCCACAACTGAGAGCTGTTACCCATCTTGTAGAAAGTCTCTCCAGGTTTAAAACCATTAGGTTGGTAATTAGCAGAGAACAAAACTCGTGTTGTCTGACCCTGCACCATGTGATCAATGTCGAAAGTATTCTCAAGGCAGTACTGAGGCTTCTTGGCTTCCTCACCAGTCTTAAACGCTTTTGATAGGTCTGTTTGGTTTGCTACCAGGTTAAACTCGCCTTCGCAAGCGGCAACATCAGCTAAATCTTTCTTGTAGTTAGGATCTACTCCCCAATATACGCGTGGGAACTCTCCACGCTTGTCATGGAAACGATCCATTGTTGCACCATTTTTAGCAGCAGGAGTAACAGTTTCCTTCCAAATATCTGACCACAAATCATCAGAAACAGTTACATGTACAGGGAAAGTCTTTTTGTTGGTAACGTCAAGTGTCCAACCTGTAATGTCAACCTTGTCCTTATCATAGTTACCACCACTAATTGTAACGCTCTTTTTTTCAGAACCATCTTCAAGAGAAACCTTAGCAAGACCACGCTCTACATATACTGTAGTAGCCTCTGAATTCTCAGCTTGCTGCTTAGAAGCACAAATATTCTTAATCGCTACAAGAGTTGTAGGAGTATCATTGGCAACATACTTAGGAGCATTAGCCATAAAGAAACCATTGTCATACTCCGAGTAGTTGTCAGTTGCGTTAGCAGCTATTTTGCTCCACTCAGCAAATGATTGGTTTGTAGTAGGAAATTTGATTTTTGCAGCTGTTGTTGTATGGTTATTAAGAACAATAAGAGCATAATAATCATTTGCGCCAACTTTAGCATTATTAAGTTTGGCAGTCAACTTGGCTGTTGTGGTAATACCAGTTTTGTCGCTTGATGTCCAAGGCTCCATATTACCAAGTTCTACAGCTTCCTTGTATTCAAAGGCATCAGTAGTAGCATTTTTCTGGAAGAGAAGAAGAGTTGCATCCTTAACAGCATACTCATTCTTGTCACCATTCTCAAATGATGGTGTACCTGGCTTAGGATCGTCTGCACGAGTACCACTTGTTGTAGGCAAGTTGATAGTGAAAGATGCATAGCTTGCACCAGTCTCATTCTCACCAGAGCCATTACCTCCATTTACCAAATCGTTGTTGCTAGAGCAACTTGCTGTCATAGCAGCTATCACTGCTAATCCAAAGAAATGTTTAATTCTCATGATTGATGTGATTTTATTGTTTATTGATGAATATTCGATTACCATTTACTATTATTGTTCCGCCTTCATTTCCTCGTAGATCTTTCTGATGCGTTCAGCTTCCTTCGAGTTTCCTGCCTTGGCAAGATGCTTCTCGGCTGTTACGAGGTCGCCCTTCTGCAAATCTGTGCAGGCGGCATTGAGATTGGCTGTCTCATCATCAGGGAAGAGACGGACGGCAATATCAAATACCTCGTTGAACTCAGGAGAACCAGGCTCATAGGTCTGTGCCACCAGATACATCTCCTGTAATGACAACTGCTGAGGCTTGGTCTTCAGGATTACCTTTGCCTCCTCTATGTCGAAAGGACGAACGGTATAGGTTACCGTATAGTCGCTGTGGCGCAAACGAGGATAAATCTCACTCATGATGTAGCGATAGCTAGCCGGATAAAGCTTCTTGATTTTCTGGTCTTTTGCATCGGGTGCCAATGATGAGTTGGCAACGGCAAGGATGGCAGACTTATCGGCTAAGTTGCTTGCTTCCACCTTCTTCTTGAATCCCTCCCAATCTTCTGGGGTGGCGTGATAGGTGAAGAGCTTTTTATCGATAGTGTAGAGATTGCATACATAATTGCGCAGGGCTGCCGCACGGTTGTTGGCGAGTCGCACATTGTTGTCGTAAGGACCATCCGGCGACGCATAGCCATGAATATCGATATTGGTGATGCTCACATCCTTGTCGTTCTTCACGAGGTCGATGGTGGATGTAATCTTTCTCAGCTCAGTTGCATTCTCACGGAAGTCGGCGAGGATATCGCTCTTGTTGAGCTTGAAGCTCAGGTAAGCTTCACCCTTTTCGGCTCTCACCTTGATGGCTTCAGCCTTTGGCTTCACGTAATGGTCGCGACCAATCTTGGGTATTGGGTTGATGACCGCCATCTGGGTGGTATCCTGATCCATCAGGTTGCCGCATCCGCAGAGGTCTTCCGTCATGGAGAGGTTGAAAGCCTTCATCCACTTCCTGTAGGGAAGGGTCTGGGAGAAGAGCACCTGCTGTTCGGTATCATTCCTGCGTCTCACTACCACTGCCTGGCTGTTCTTCAGTTTGCTGCTTTTGCGCAGGTATCTGATGTTCTGGTTTTTGCCATTGATGACAATGGGATTCAGGGCGATGGTATCTTCTCCGGCAATAAGCGGAGTGAAAACCAGCTGTTGCTCTGATTTGAGCTGCAGACTATCGAGATGGAGTCGGAAGGCAACCTTGAGACTGTCGCTCTTCTTCTGCGTCAAGACGCTGTCTATCAGAATCTTGCCTCCAGCCAACCGTAGCTGCGAATCATCTATCTTCTGGGCTTGGACAGTCAGTGCGCTCTGTGCAAACAGAATGCAAAGGGGCGAAATGACCGCATAAAGCTTCATTTTCTTCATATTCTTCATCTTGTAAAAGAGGTTTTGATTTTGTTTTTCGCTATCTCGGTGATATCGTTCCTAGAATGCGTATATCAGGGAAAGGGCGGCTTTAGTTGGACCTACATAGTTGCGGTGGTCCTCGTTAAGACATTTGTCACATCTTCCGTAAAGCTTGTATGGGCTGTAGATGTATCCTAATCCGATGGATCCTTCGAGATTGAGGTGCTCAGACAGCAGCCATTGGTATCCGTAGGTGAGACCACCACCGACATACCAGCCTTCGTAATGTCTTCCTTTCTCTGTCTTTGGCAAGATGCCGAAAGGCAGGTCCACATTTTTGATGTTGTATTCACCTCCTAGGGCATGGATGCCGAAGAAGTGGCCTCCAAATTTCTGGCAGGTGTACCAGCGGTATTCTGGCATTACGTTCCAGTAGCGCAATTTCTTGTCGCCTGAGAACTTCCAGGGATTCAGGGCGCCGAAAAGCTGAAAAGTGCTCTTCCTGCCCGTGCCTATTTCTAGACCAGCATTGAGCGAGGTGGTTGCCAAACCAAGCAGGTTGGTCTTCAACGCTACCTCCTGCGCTCGGGTTACTACTGTTGAGAGAATCAGCAGCAATAACATCGGTGTTCGTTTGAACATACTCTGCGTCATCATCATAATTTTACTCTGTTGATTTTCTTTCTTAAGGATAATGCTAGTTGATTATTCTTATTTATCGTCATTTACTTATTATCTCAGGCTTACCCTTATAACAAAATGAATGCCGCCGGGTTTCCTTTTCGGTTGCAAATGTAGGAAGATTTTCTCAAAGATGCTTCAAAAAATTGATGGAAATCAAGGGAAATAAAGTGCAAACGTTTGCATCGCTGTGCAAAGTGTGTGGGAGCACAAAAATCGTGAATAAGATATAAGTGCCTGATATATAGAAAATAAAAAGCGAGGGTGTGATTTGCACACCCTCGCTTATTTCAGAACTTCCATCGCCTTCTTCAGACCTCTATCCACAGCGGATGGATTGTTCTGATAGAGCTTCTCCTTTTCCTCTTGGGTCATCTCGTCGAGCAGATAATCGGGGGTGATTCCCACACTTTCCAGCAGGTTGCCCTGTGCATCCTTGGTAAGCGAGAATGGCATGTAGAAGTAGAGGTAGCTGGTTACATTTCCTATCCATCCGCCATTGCTGGCTTCGTTGTCGGAAGTGAGCATCGCCTGCGCTCCGTAACTGTTTCTGCCTATCGTCTTCACGTGGTCGCCCTGACTCTTCAGGATGAGGGTTGTCACCTCCGACATGCTGGCACTGTAGTTGTCGAGCAGGATGGCGGTAGGGATGTTTCTGCCCAGGCTCTTCTTGGTAACTGTAATCTTCTGCGGAATCCAAGGCGTATAACTGTATGGATTATTATCCTCTTTTTTGCGTACGTAGGCATAGACGGCAGATTGGGTGATGAGATAGTCGGTAAGCAGACGGGTATCTATCACGCTTCCGCCTCCGTTGCCACGGAAGTCGAGAATCAGCTTCTTGATCTCGCCCTTAGCCAGCGGCTCCAGGAACAGACGGCGGTAACCTTCTACGCAGAGATGATTGTAGGTAAACTTCAGGTCGCTCCAGTAAGCATAGAGTTCCCGCTCATGCCAGAGGTAATCGGCAAGAGCCTGGCAATACCAGCTGGCAAAACCGGAGGCTGAAAGCATCTGCTGGTAACGGGCATCGCCCTGCAGCTTCTGTCGGATCTGTTCGCCCATGCCGCTTGCATCAGCAGTAACAGGCAACAGCTTGAGGAGATTCGGCGACTTCTCGTAAGCCTCGCTGGCGAGAGCATAGAGACCGGAATAATCGCCCTGGTTGCTGTAGGCCGCCATCTTCTCGCAGGCTTTGGCAGCATCATCCGAAGCCAGATAGCTATCCATGTCGGCAAGCAACTGTGCTGCCTGCTGCTCAGCCTTCTCTCGCTTTCCGGCATCTGTAATCAGTTCCTTCGCCTTGTCTGTTATCTTGGAAGCATCCAGATGATAGGTGCTGGCGGCATTGCCTGGGAGATAGGACTTCTGATACTCGTGGAAACAGTTTTCGTAGAGGGCAAACTTGTTGAAGCCGAGGTAATAGGTGCCCGGCTGCTCCTTCAGGTAACCGCCCATGATGCAGAAACCATCCGAGGTAATCTCGCCGAAGGCTGTACCATCCAGGTTGAGCTGGTCGCGGGTATGGTTCCAGTGAGCATTCAGTGGGAAATACTCGGTCTTGTTGCGGAGCGTGCTGTTGAATCTCACCGTTTCCGTAGAAGAGTGGGAGACGGGCAGGGTAATCTTGACATAGAAATGCTGGTCGATGATCTTGTCGATGATTTCCTGGAAATACTGCTTTGCCTTGGCGTTGTCTTCCTGAATCTCCTGCTGGGTAAAAGCTGAGGTATGCTGGAAGGTCTTCAGGGCATCAAACTTGGGTTTGTATTCCTTGTACACCTGGTCCCAGGTCTGCGAAGATACGGCAGACTGCTCATTGAAGGTGCAGTAGCGCTGGTTCATCACGCTCCAGAAAACCTGGAACAGGTCGCCATACGACTTGACATCGGTATCGGAATAATCGGAAATCGATTTCTCGTTGGCATCATTGTCTGCCACACAACTGGTAAGCGACATTCCGGTAGTGGTTGTCGCCAGGAGGAAGGCGAAGAGGCATCGCATTCCACCTTTTATATATATAGGGGTTCTCATAAATTATATGTTTTAAAAGCTTTTGCCCTTACAGGGCGTATTGCTGTCTGCTATTATACCCAGGGTGTTGCCCTGGGCTAGGAGCTTCTGCCCTTTACCTTTCCCTTCGGCCGGTGACCGTTGGTTCAGGGCGTATGGGGCTAGAACTTATAGGCAGCCGAGGCTGTGATGAGGCTGGAGTTGCGCCGGGCAGTCTTGCTGGTGCTGGCTTTCTCCTGGTAGATATGCGAGAAGCCGTACTGGAACTGATAGCCCACGCTGGCATCTATCTTGCCGAAGGAATAACCTATCTTGATGCCTGCTTCGCCGCCAAAGAGACTGCGGCGGAGATGGTTTTCATTCTTCCTGAAATCGTAGGTGGTGTTATAGCGGATATAGGAGCCATCGCCCTTGTACCCCTCCATGATGTTCATCGGATACATACCCTTGGTATGGATGGAGGTGAAGTATTCGTAATAGACGCCCACCTGCGGCTTGATCCACAATCCCTTCTCGTGGTAAGGATTATGGAGGAGATAGTAGCCCACATGGAGTGGAATGCTGATGAAATTGTTGTTGTATCGGGTGTTCCAGGAGTCGCCGCCGAGGTTCTGGTACAGGTAGTCGCGCTGAACGAAGTGGATGCCCGCTCCTACCGCCAGCTGATCTACGATATTGTATTCGGCACCGATGGCAGCCGTGAAACCCGGTCGCACCTTATAATAAGTCTCCGACAAGCCCGACACATCCGTATCAAGCACACTGCAACTGACACCAGCTTCTGCCTCCACCTTCCAGCGGTAGGAGCTCTGCTGTGCCAGAATGCCTTGGCAGCAGAAGCCAAGGGCTATGGATAAATATACCTTTCTCATTTTTTTTCAAAAATCTTGCAAGCCTTATTTCCTGCGATATAAGCTACGTATGCTTTAATTTGATAGTGAGGATAGGCTTTCTGCATATCTGCTGCATAAGCCTTCACCTGTTGGGCATCTTCTAAGCGTGCCTCTTCCAATTGATCAACAATGCCTGCGTCTTTAGACTTGTAATATTTAAACTCAATGATGCGGCAGTCGTTGTGGAATGATGTGCCAGGAATGCCAGTCAGCACTAAGTCAGCACGACCTGACGGCAGGTTCTGTTCGATGGCGAATGTATAGCAATTGCTCAAGTAGCGGCTCAGTAACTCGAAAAATGAACAGCGAATGAAATTCTCGTTCATCTTGTCAAAGGCTTGGGCTGGAAGCTGACCTAAGTATTCCTTAACATAGTTATGGAATAATGGCTCTAGTTCTCTGTCTCTGACAAATGCCTCGTATGCAGGAACAAACTTACGGGCATTGTCGCTGATACTATTCAATTCGTTGTAGTAACTCATATATACACTCTTGGTCGTCAAGTTTGGCAAAGCCATTTTGTAATTGTCCTTCAGGGTGGTCATACCCAAGTAGTAGAGGCTGATAGGGTAGAACTCTGGGGAGAAGAACTTTTGCTTGTTGAACTTGCTGCGTAAATCGGCTTGTGAATAGTACAATTCTCCATCCATCAACAGGCTGTCGAGCATTTCCTTGGCATTGTCAAGCGTGATGGTCAATCTTCTTATCCAACTAGTGTCGGTGCGCAGGTTCTCATCTACCATTTCCGTAGGGATGCCGCCTTTCAGTTCAGCAAAGTTCTTGAGGAAGTAAGTCAGAATGGTAGAGTTGAACAACGGTTCTGCATTTGGCAAAAAGTGGTAACCGTCATAATTGTTGAGTATCAGAGTCCATAATTCCTCGAAAGAGGCTTGAGGGCCATATTTCTTGATGACATACTTCAGATATTGGGCTGCTTCCTCATGGGTAAAGCCCAATAGGTTGGTAAATTCAGGCTTCAGTGTCAACATTTCTGCGATGTTGTAGCCACTGGTTAAGTCATCCATGGTGACAGGCAGTACTCCTGTGCAGAAGCAGGTACGGATGGTACCTTCGCCAATGCCTGCCTTGATAACCTTGAAGAATGTTCGTAGGAAACTTTCCCCTGTGGTCAGATCCTGGTACAGCGAGTCCTTATAGACAACTAGTAGCTGGTTGGTAAAGTTGTCGTATTCATCTATTAATATATAAAGAGGTGGAAGATTATGGGAAGAGATAAACTCGCATACTTCAACCAACATGTTGGAGGCATTGCCATCCTCTCTGAACCTGAAATCTCCAAAAAGGTCTCTGTTGCGTTCCACCAATGTACGGAGTGGACTGCAATTCACGGCGTTGAAGTTCTTCTCGATGTCTTCCTTCTTGCTGGCAACGGAAGTTGTGGAAAAGTCATATCTTACAACGAGATATTGGTTGTGCTCGTTTGTAGGGTGTTCGCCAATCCAAGTTCCACCAAATAAATCCTCGAATTGTGTTGCCATGTTACGGTCGTAATAGTGAGCCAACATGGAAACGAGCAGACTCTTTCCGAATCTGCGAGGACGGAGAAAAACTGGTGCTTTGTAACGCTCAAGCAGTGGAATATAGTTGGTCTTGTCCACATAATAATATCCCTTGTGGCGAATCTCTGCAAAGTTCGCCACAGCGTATGGAACGGTAATATCTGCCTGTGAGTATGTCATTGTCTAATTTTGTTTAATATAGTAATACCAGTCCGGCAAAAGCCGAGTAGAGTATCATACGGATGGGATTGATCTTCATCACCTTCACGCCGATAAAGGTGGCGAAGAAGAGGGCGATGGAGATATAGAATCTCCATGGATTTTCGGGAGTAGAGAAGTTCTCGCCATTCATCAGGAGCAGGGCTGCGGCTCCTACCAATCCTACAATGGCTGGGCGAAGACCGATGAAGATGCTCTGGACGGCTGAGGTGTTCATATACTTGTACAGCATCTTGCTGATAAGAATCATCAAAACCAAGGATGGGAGAACCAAAGCAAAGGTCGCCATGGCACTTCCGAGTACAGCCATCATGCCACTCATGCCGGCATTATGGACAGCTGTATAGCCACAATAGGTAGCGGCATTGATACCGATAGGTCCCGGTGTCATCTGAGAGATGGCAACCACATCGGTAAACTCCTTCATCGTCATCCAATGATACTGCGTTACCACCTGTCCCTGAATCAGGGATATCATGGAATAGCCACCTCCGAATCCGAAGATGCCTATCTGAAGGAATACGATGAAAAGCTGAAGAAATATCATATATTATTCTGTTGGTTGAATGAATTGACCATAGATGTAGCCACCTACGGCAGCTGCGATAATCACCCAGATTGGGTTGACGCCCAAAAGCCAGATCAGAAGGGCGGATAGAATAGGAATCCAGCAGTTGACAAGCGAAATACCGGCACTCTTGGCAAGCGAGAATGTAGGTACGGCTATCAATGCCACGACGGCAGGACGGATGCCTGCAAACATGGCAGCAACAACCTTGTTGTCTTCAAACTGATGGAAAAACATAGCTATAGCCAAGATAATAAGAAACGATGGCAACGAAGCACCGAAGGTGCAGACGATGGCTCCCGGTATCTTTGCCAACTTATATCCGAGCAGGGAACTCATGTTGATGGCCAAGGCGCCCGGACAAACCTGGGTAGTAGCAATGGCATCCAAAAATTCCTCCTTCGTCATCCAATGATGCTTGTCGACGACTTCGGATTCTATAATAGGAATCATGGCATAGCCACCACCAAAGGTGACTATGCCAATCTTCAAAAATGTTTTGAATAATGTAAGATAACTTACGCTATTATTCATTTTTTACCTTCTTACTTTTTTACCTTTTTACTTTTTCAAAGCTCTTTCTTCAATCCACTGACGTGCATTGACAAATGCCTCAATCCAAGGAGTTACCTCGTCGTTGCGGCGATCAGCTGGATACCAGGCGTTCTGCCATGGGAAGATGGCACGCTCCAAGTGTGGCATCATAGCCAAGTGGCGACCATCTGCAGAGCAGATACCTGCTACATTGTAGTCACTGCCGTTAGGATTACCTGGATACTCAGCGTAGTTGTACTTCGCAATGATGTTGTAGTGATCCTCTGGCTCTGGCAAGTAGAAACGGCCCTCGCCGTGAGCTACCCAGATACCGAGCTTATCACCGCTCAGGCTACCGAACATCACACTGTCGTTCTGAGGAATGGTCAAACCGAGGAATGTACTCTCGAACTTCTTGGATGTGTTGTGGCAGAGGTGTGAACGATGCTTGTGCTCAGGATTGATGAGGTTCAACTCAACCATCAGCTGGCAACCGTTGCAGATACCGAGTGAAAGGGTATCCTCACGGGCATAGAACTTATCAAGTGCCTCTTTAGCCTTAGGATTGTAGAGGAATGCACCAGCCCAACCCTTGGCAGAACCGAGAACATCGGAGTTAGAGAAACCACCGCAGAATACGATGAAGTTCACATCTTCCAGAGTCTCACGACCAGAAATCAAGTCGGTCATCATCACATCCTTTACATCGAAGCCGGCGAGATACATAGAGTATGCCATCTCACGCTCACCATTGGTACCCTTCTCACGGATGATAGCTGCCTTGATGCCAGATGGCTTGCGACGGTTAGCGTCGAGGCCGTAGCTAGCGAGGGTTCCCTTGAAGCCATAACCGAAGTTCATCTCGATAGGCTGCTTCTTATAGTTGGTGTAACGCTTCTTAGCCATACCATTCATGCTCTGCTTGCGGTCGAGGAGGTAAGATGTCTTATACCAGTCGTCGCGCAAAGCATCGATATCGAACTCGTGCTCGAAGCCTTCCTTCTTGATGATGATCTTGCAGAGCTCTGGAGCTGGATAACCAATCTTGGCATAACCGATACCGTTCTCATCGAAGAATGCCTTCAATTCGTCCTTGTGAGCATCGCTTACCTGAATGACAACACCTGGGTTCTCTGCGAAGAGAGTCTTGATGATGTCGGCATCTGCGATGTCGTGGAGGTTGATCTTCATACCACCCTCTACGTTGGCGAATGTCATTTCGAGGAGAGTTGTAATCAAACCACCGGCGCTGATATCGTGACCAGCCATTACCCAACCACGGTTGATGAGTTCCTGTACGGCGTTGAAGCAGTCAACGAAGTACTCTGGGTTCTTGACGGTAGGAACATCGCTGCCCACCTTGCCCAGACTCTGTGCGAAGGCTGAACCACCGAGGCGCTGCTCGTCGAAGCTGAAGTCGATGTGGTAGAGGCTAGAGTTCTTGTCGTTAACGAGAACTGGGCTAACCACCTTCTTGACATCTGAAACCTCACCACCGGCACTGACGATAACGGTACCCGGAGCGATGATCTTCTCGCCGTTAGGATACTGCTGGGTCAAAGAGAGAGAGTCCTTACCTGTTGGTACGTTTACGTGGATGGCGCAGCAGAAGTCTGACAATGCCTTCACACCCTCGTACAGACGGGCATCCTCACCCTTCTGACTGCGGCAAGGCCACATCCAGTTGGCTGAGAGGCTGATGCTGTCCATGCCATCTGCCAATGGAGCCCATACGATATTGGTCAATGACTCTGCTACAGAGAGTACAGAACCTGCCTTAGGATCAGCAAGACCTGCCTGAGGAGCATGACCCATTGCAGTTACGATACCCTTCTCGCCACGGTAGTCGAGTGCTACGACACCACAGTCAGAAAGTGGCAACTGAATCTGACCCTGACCCTGCTGACGGGCAATCTTACCTGTTACGGAACGGTCCACCTTGTTGGTCAACCAGTCCTTACAAGCCACAGCCTCCATCTGGAGAACACGCTGCAAGTACTCGTCGAGGTTATCTGCAGAATAAGTTACATCTTCATATTTACGCTCTACGGTCTCATCTACCATCACAGTTTTAGGAGTATGACCGAACATCTGAGCTACATCGAGGTCGAATGGCTTCACGCCGTCAGCCTGCTTGAAGCTGAAGTGAGCATCGCCAGTAGTCTCACCAACCACGTACATTGGAGCACGCTCACGGTCGGCAATCTTCTGAACCTCGCTGATATACTTCTCGTCGATGAGCAAGCCCATGCGCTCCTGGCTCTCGTTGGCGATGATTTCCTTGGCGCTCAAAGTCTTGTCGCCGATAGGCAACTTAGACATATCGATTTCGCCACCGCACTCTTCTACCAACTCAGAGAGACAGTTCAAGTGACCGGCTGAACCGTGGTCGTGGATGCTGACTACTGGGTTCTCATCGTTCTCAACGAGTGCACGAACCAGGTTGTAGGCACGCTTCTGCATCTCAGGGTTGGCACGCTGAACAGCGTTTAACTCGATACCATTGCTGTAACGGCCTGTATCTACAGAAGAAACAGAACCACCACCAAGACCGATGCGATAGTTATCACCACCTACTACGACAACCTTGTTGCCCTTCTGTGGCTCACCCTTCTTGTAGTCACGCTTCTTGCCGTAGCCTACACCACCGGCAAGCATGATCACCTTATCGTATGCATACTTCTCGCCGTTCTCCTCGTGCTCGAATGTAAGTACAGAACCGGTGATGAGAGGCTGACCGAACTTGTTACCGAAGTCTGATGCACCGTTGGAAGCCTTGATCAGAATCTGCTCTGGAGTCTGATAGAGCCACTTACGTACTGGCATAATGTCTTCCCAGTCGCGCTCTGCGTCGCTCTTGCCGTTGTCATCCTTCAGGCGAGGATAAGCAGTCATGTAGCAGGCTGTACCTGCGATAGGCCATGAACCTACACCACCACCCATACGGTCGCGGATTTCACCACCCGTACCGGTAGCAGCACCATTGAAAGGCTCTACAGTAGTAGGGAAGTTGTGGGTCTCAGCCTTCAGAGAGATAACACTCTCGATATCCTTCACCTGGAAGAAATCGCTGGTAGTCTGATCGGCTGGAGCAAACTGCTCGATAACAGGACCCTGAGAGAAAGCCACATTATCCTTATAGGCAGAGAGAATCTTGTTAGGGTTCTCCTGAGTGGTCTTCTTGATCATGCTGAAAAGAGAAGACTCCATCTCCTTGCCGTCGATGATAAACTGGCCGCCGAAGATCTTGTGGCGGCAGTGCTCTGAGTTGATCTGTGCGAAACCGAAGATTTCGCTGTCGGTGAGAGGGCGTCCGTTCTCTTTCTCCAGCTTGTGGAGATAAGCCATTTCGTCCTCGCTGAGGGCAAGACCCTCTTCCTCGTTATACTTCTCGAGGTCATCGACGTACTTGATAGGTTCTGGCTGGTGATTCACGGTGAACACATCCTGTCCGATACCGTTGTACATACGCTGGAGCATAGGGTCGTGCTCAGCGTCTTCGCTATCTACAGGGAAGTACTCCTCGATACGCGAAATGCCGTTAAGACTCATGTTCTGAGTAATCTCAACGGCATTCGTACTCCAAGGAGTAATCATTTCACGGCGTGGACCGACATAGAAGCCCTGCAACTGCTGGGCGTCCTCTAAAGTCGCGTCACCATAAAGCCAACAAAGTTCATTGATTTCGTCCTGAGATGGTTTGTGGTCAATCTCGGTCGCAATCACACTCTTAGATGGAGTTCTGAAAAAAAGAATCATACTATTTCTCTTTTTATATTGTTAATGTATTAATTCTACCTTGACAAAAGCCTACATATTATATATGCTTTTGCTTTCCGACTGCAAAGGTAATACAAAATTCTGATTTCACCGCAAAGAATACGCATTTATTTTCTTTTTTTAGTTAAAAAGGTGATAAATAGTGATTTAGTGGTTAAAATTTTATAAATGGATTAGACAAATAAGGTTTATTGGAGTCTTATCAGTAACTTTGCACCCAGAAAGAGACGCATAAGGCGTTTTATATGGAGGGCGTAACTGCCGTCTATATAATAACATAGTGATTAAAAAACAATAACAGAAAATTTAAAAATCGAAAGCAAATATGAAACAGACTAAAATTTTTGTAATGGCAATGATGGCTGTAGCCCTGATGGCTACTAGCTGTGCTAGTAAGAAGGATCTCCAGAATTGTCAATCTGAAAATAGAGAATTGACTGCCAATTATCAGGCAACCAAGGAGAAGTTGGCTGCTGCTGAGGCTAGCCTTGCTGCTGCGCAGGAGCAGTTGAGCAGTACCAAGAAGGATTATGCCAAGTTGCAGAACTCGCTGGACAAGAGTCTGACCAATGCCAATCAGAACAACATCAGCATTGAGAAGCTCGTTGACCAGATCAATGAGAGCAACCAGTATATCCGTCACCTGGTAGAGGTGAAGAGCAAGAGCGATTCACTCAACATGGTTCTTACCAACAACCTGACCCGTTCTCTCAGCCGTGAGGAGATGAAGGAGGTTGACGTTCAGGTGCTGAAGGGTGTGGTTTACATCTCTCTGGCTGACAACATGCTCTATCAGAGCGGTAGCTACGAGGTAAACAGCCGTGCCAAGGAAACTTTGAGCAAGATTGCAAAGATCATCCAGGACTACAAGGATTATGATGTTCTCATCGAGGGTAACACCGATAACGTGCCTGTAAGCACTACCAGTGCCAAGATGAAGAACATCCGCAACAACTGGGATCTCTCTGCTCTCCGTGCTTCTTCTGTAGTTCAGTATCTCCAGGACAACTTCGGTGTTAGTCCTAAGCGTATGACCGCAGGTGGTCGTGGTGAGTACAATCCTGTAACTACCAATGATACTGAGGTGGGCAAGATGCGTAACCGTCGTACACAGATCATCATCACTCCTAAGCTTGACCAGTTTATGGACTTGATCGACAAGGCTCCAGAGGATTCTCAGAAGTAATGAAATTCTGAAAGTGATATAAAAGAAGTGACCTCTCCTTCGTTCATTAGAAATTGAACGATGGAGAGGTCTTCTTTTTAGTATTGTCTCCTTAATAAACGGTAAAATGAAAAATATTTCTTGTAATCAAAAACAAGTTCTAAACATAATTAAACTGGTGCTAATTTGCTCCTTACTCATGATATTGTTATGGGTCGGTAAGTGGCTGGTGCGTATCTTCTGGTTTGATACTTTTGTTGTTCCTAGTAATTCTATGATGCCAACTTTGCAACCAGGTGACAAGATAATAGCAGATAAACTTTGTTTTGGTGCAAGAATCTATCGAAAATTCCATTTTGACAAACAAGGGGTTGAATTACAGTGCTTTAGAATGAAAGGTATGGGGAATTTGAGACGTAATGATGTCTTTGTGTTTAATAAACCAGTTATTAATCATCATATTACGTTTGTTATCAATTATGTGTATTGCAAGCGCTGCATCGGCTTGCCTGGTGATTCTGTGAGCATTCGCAATGGTTATTATCGCAATAATAATGATAGGGGTGTCTTGGGCTGCAGAGAGAATCAAACTGTTTTGCGTGAGATGCCAGATACATTGATCTCTCCTGAAGTAATGTGTGCGATGCCGTACGATGAACATTTGCCGAAGTGGACGATTAAAAATTTCGGGCCTTTGTATATTCCCCGTAAAGGGGATGTCATAACGATTACCCCCAAAGAGGCTGTACTTTATCTGGCAATTTTAGAGTGGGAATTGAAGGGTAAAATCACAATTGATTGGGAGAAAAATAAAGTTTTTGTCAAACACAAACTTCTGTCTCGCCACACGTTCCTTCATGATTATTATTTTGCCGGTGGTGATAATGTAGTAGATTCTCATGATTCTCGTTATTGGGGCTTGGTTCCAGACATCTATATTATTGGTATTGTAAAGCGTATAGAGTATTCAAAAGCTAGAGTAACTGGTAAGTACGATTGGAGACGCTTTCTGCGTTGCGTAAAGTGAATAAGTGAGTTTGAAAAAAACTCACTTATTCATATTGATTACAATTGGGATTGCCAAATCTCATAGGTGTAAAAATTGTAGTAAAGAGTTAGATAGAGTTTTTATTGTTTCAAACACTTTTTATGGTCTTGTTATAGATAATCTGCCTACTTGGCAAATTCTTATTCAAGTTTCGCAAGTAAGCCCCACACGCCCTTTCAGGGCGTGCTGCTTAATCTTGCTTACACTTTTCAGGGCGTGCTGCTTGTATTCAATTAAAAAAGATATGCCCTCTTGCTTCGCAGCAAAAGGGCATACGCTCAGTTTTCATTATTTGATTAGTGTAAGTCAATAATTGAACCAAATTTTAACACTAAATCCTATAAACCTAATCTTAACAATAAGCCTAGTCTATAATTCATTCATTATTTATAAATAGTTATTCCGTACATTCTGGTTTCTGAATCCGGTTATTATTGAATGGCAACTTATCAATTGGCGATGGATAAACCACCTAACTGATTTCCTTCGCAAAAACCAGATGAAATATTAAAGTGTTCGATTTTGCAAATCATTAACGACCATTATAGATAAATACGGATGAGCCTGGAAGATTCAATACCAAAGGAGTATCAATGTCGATAGCCTTGTTGATTGGCATTCCATCCAATTCTGCCTGGTTAAAGGCATGAGTCAAGGTAATCTTTCCACGAACATAGGCAGGAATATCCAAGGCTTCTCTCAGGGTTGTGGTGAAGGTCTGTGCACTGGTTGAAGGATTGCGCAAGGTAAGCACACTCTTCTTGCCGTTCCATGCAGCCCAGCCATATACATTTGCCTTCTTGCCATCCCAAGGATTGCCACCAACCCAGTGAGCATCAGGCAATACATCAGCCTGTTCCTGCTGCCACTTAATGCACTCTGCCAGGTCTTTCCACAACGCTCCGGCGTTGCCCTGGTTGTCCTTGATTTCGTCCATCAGCTTGTAGTCGTTGTACAGCTCAACCATACCTGAACCACAGGCAAAGGCACAGCGCATCTCACGAACGATTCCGTCGTAATCCATGTTCTTGGAAACGGCACCCCAACGGCTCAGGATGAATCCGTGAGTCATCAATGTGTTGATAGGACAAACAGGAGATCTCTGTATGAAGTTCTGATAAACCAGGCGGTCGCGATAGGTAATCCAGCGCTCACGGTCGGTGCCCTGGTCACCTGCCTCGCCGTAATCACCCTCCTGACGCCATACTGCATCTGTGAAGTGGAACCAGAATGGAGAAGCCCAGGTTCCTACGGTGGTGTTGAGGAAGATGTCTGGACGCTTCTGGCGTACGGCACGTTCGATGCTGATGATAGCCTCGGCATTCTCTTCGCCTCTTGTTCCTTCGTCAGGACCGATGGCTGAAGCCTGTGCGCTGATACCATCAAACTTGAAGAAGCGGAAGTCGTAACGGTCGATCATGTTGGTGCAGCAACGGATGAAGAAGTTGTAGTAATCTTCATTGCTCAGCTGCATGCCACCCTTTGAACGCCAGTAAGCACGGCGATATTCGCCAGACTGGCCATAGCCGCCCACAGGACCCAGCCAGGCACCGATACCTGTGCCCATCTTCTTGGCCTCGTTGGCTGGCTCATCGAATCCGTTAGGGAAGTTAGGATTGAAGGTCCAGGTTCCATACTGGTCCCAACCATCATCCCATACAAAGGCCTTTGGAGCCATCTGATATTTATCATAGAAGTGTGTCTTCCAGTGACTTACCACGTCGGCACACTGTTCTACGGTCATATTGCCTTTATAAGAAGGAGCTTGTGCGTTGTTGCGGTCGATGTTCAACTCATACCATGAGATATAGACCGGATAAGGTCTCCAAGCCACAGCTCTTTCACGCTCGCTGTAAGCAAGGAAAGAGCGGCGCAACTGCTTAGGCGCAACCAAGCCCACTACAGAACTGATGTTCCATGTTTTGCCAGCTTTTAAAGTGGTGTTTCTTCTCCATAAGCCTTCTATGTGGGTAGCATTGCCTTCATCCTTGCTGGAATTCAGCCCCATTGGAGTTTCCAGACCAGCAAAGATATGATTACTTGCCAGGATGGCACCACGGGTATTACCCACCACTTCTGGAGCGGTATAGGCACTGTTCTTGGCTACCAGGTAATTCATTGCCACGATACCCTTCATAGGTAAGTCTTTGGCAGCCTGGATATCCATTTCTGTGCGCAGGTAGTGCGAGCCGTTTCTCAATACGGCACGCCAAACGATAGAAAGTTCTTCGTATGTAAAACGAGCTTCCAGAGCCTTGCCCGCATAGCGGAGAGATGCAGTTGCTGCAGATGGATTCTCCGCCAGGGTTACCATCTTTACATCTTCCAGTTTCATCTCGGATGCGGTAATGGTTTTGCCGTCTCCCAAGAGAACCTTAAACAACTCTGTGCTAGGCTGTAGTCCAAGTTCAGAACAGCCGTTGAAGTAGAGTTTGCCACCTGTGTTGATGAAAGAGGCCTTCAATACTTTGTTGGCGAGCTGATAGCTGTTTGACTTCTGGGTGATTTTAGCTACACCCGGTTGCTTTTTCTGGGGAAAGATGACAGCTTGTGCCCAACTTCCCATACACAGAGTTAATGGCATTATAAGAGTAAGTGCCAGCTTTAATAAATTGTTTTTGTTCATATCAATAGTAAGTTGAAGCTCCTTTTAAAAAAGGGGAACACCATCCGCTAATGGTGTCCCCCCTTGCGTGACTTAAATTATTTTGTTAATGTACATGTAATGGTCCATACCTTGGTCTCTCCATTGGCAGCCTTTACAGCATACTTGTGTGGAGTAGTCCAGTCGGCTGGAGTACCCAATGCTGGAGATCCCTCAACAGGAGTCATTACCGCAGCTGATGAAATCTGTACTGCAACAACGATGTTGTTGAGATTCACATTATTCTTCTCCTTTTCAGAGAAGTTTGTAGGAACTGCAAATGTCAGGTTGCAGGTAGCAGCCTGGGCATCGATAGCCTCTGCTGTCTTCTGCAATTGCTTCTGGATAACCTGAGGCTGTCCGCTGGCATTAATCTTGTCTTCTCCAATGTAACGATACCAGGCATAGCCTGCTGTGATGTCATTGCCATCGTATGTTGGAAGGTCTTTGAGATCGCTCTCAAGACAAGAACTGAAACTGAGTGCCATGACGAGCATGGCAAGTATGATTTTAATGAATTTCATATTTTCAACGTTTATTTATGATTTATAAATATGAATTTATATCTGCTTCTGCTTGCAGATTACCAACCCTCGTTCTGCTGGTGATCGAGATCGTATGCCTCGCGCTTGTCAAGGAATGACTGAGCGATTGGGAACAGATAACGCTTGGTGGTAAACTGGCGCTGTGCACTACCGAGCAATGTAAGCTGGTTGACGAGAAGCTGGCTGCGGTCGCGAGAGATTTCCATCTTATATACAGGGCGGTCGAGATCGTAGATGATGTCGCCTGCCTCACGTCCGTGGTTAGCATAGCCGCCATACTTACCCCAGCGGAGATAGCTGAAGTAGATATCACCATTCTCGTTAGCCATTTCTACACGGCGCTCACGGATGTAGTCTGCCCAAGCTGCTTCCTCTGTAGTAGCTGTTGAAGGAGCAATCTTACCATGTTTAACTCGTGTGGCATTGAGAGCCTTTACTGCGTTAGTTACATCGTGCTTCAGGAGATATGCCTCTGCCAGGTTCATGTAAGCCTCGCCAGTGCGGCACATCACGTAGTGGAGCTGTACCAGACAGTCGAAGTATGCACGTGGCTCTGGATTCTCGATGTTAGACTTGCGCCAGTAGTAACCGGTTGTGGTGTTGTACCAGCCACCGTCTTCCTTATCACGTACACCCATAGAGCAGTTACCGCCAAGGTTTGTCTCTACGGTCTCACCAATCCATGAACAGCCGTCATAAACGATAGATGATGCGAAACGAGCATCACGTCCGCTGTACATCAGTTCAGAAATGTTGCGTGTTGAGCCTGCCTTCAACTTGCCGTAATGCAGGTTGGTAGGATAAGCCGTGTTGAGCTGCTGGAAGTCCTGAGGAGTAGGCATGCGGCGTGCATTACCGTTCTCCTGCTCGTAAGCGTCGAGCTGACCTTCTGTTGTTACTGTGTTTGGATCGATAGACTCAACATTCTCCTTGTACTGAGAAGTCTCGTTCCAAGGAAGTGCTTCACCTGTCTTCTCATCAGTTACGAGATACTGGTCAACCAAGTCCTGTGTTGGGAAGTAGATTGCCCAGCCTTCATAAGTGCGTCCGTTAGGATTCTTGAAGTGAATAGGACTCTTAGAGTTGATGCAGTCATCCTGTGAGATGTTAGGATAGGTGCGGATCAGCTCCTCATAATTACCAATCTTGGTGTTAGCCTTCAAACGGTAGTAACCCCAGAGAATTTCTGGATTGGTTTCGTCTGTCTCGTTGAACAGACCACCGTAATTGTCTGAGAGAGAACAGTTCTGAGTAACATCAGAAGCGTAGGTAATCACCTTGTCAAGGTATTCAGCCTTCTTGGTGTAAGCGTATGCCTGCAGGCAGGCACGGCTCAACAGCAACTCGGCAGCATACTTGGTAGGCTCACCTGGCTGCGCCTCAACTGGCAGGTTAGGGATGGCAGCCTCCAAATCCTCTACTACCAGCTTGTAGCTTTCCTCTACGCTGGAAGTCATAGGTACTCTTGCCTTTTCTTCCTGGTCGGCCTGGATGACAGATGTGATAGGAACGAAGCGTCCCATCTTGCGGGTCAGGTCGTAGAATACGAGACCACGAAGGAAGCGGCCTTTTGCCACGATTTCAGCTTTTTCGCCTTCTGTCATAGTAGAAGCCTGAGCCTTTTCGATAATCAGGTTGCAGCGACGGAGCAAGCCGAAGCGGCTGATACCGAAGTCAGAAGTTCTGTCGATGCCAAGCTCTGTGGCTATGCCATCAATACCCTCACCTACCTGAGAGCATCTTACTCCGTTTGGAGTGCGGGATTCCCATCCTACACAGGAAGAACTTCCTGTGAACATGTTGATTACATTGTCGTATGTGGCATTCACAAAAGCGTTGGCGGTAGCCTTTGAGCCCCAAACCGTAGCCTCGTCGAATGTCGTTGTTGGATGAGTATCCATTGTATCTTGGCAGGAAGCGGCGGTCAATGCCAGAACGCCGAACATTCCTATTTTAATAATATTCTTTATCATAACTAATTAAAATCCTAAGTTTACAGTTAATGCAAGTACTCGCTCTACAGGATAGCCATATCCTTCGGTTGAAGAGTTCTCAGGGTCAAGACCATACTTGGTTGCCTGAGAAATGGTGAAGATGTTCTGACCAGAGATACCCACCTTGGCACGGGTCAGCCAGCTTACACCACGAAGCAATACGTGCTTGAAGTCGTAACCGAACTGGAAGTCCTTCATACGCAGATAAGCACCATTTACCAGCCAGAAGTCGCTGCTCTGATAGTTGTTGTTGGCATTCAAACCAGTATTTGCCATCAGACGTGGATACTTGGCGTTGGTATTGCTTGGAGTCCAGCTGTCTTCCTGATACTTGTAAGCAACTGGCAACTGACCAGCCTGACCTGTCTGCATGGTTGTTACACCAGAGAGGTACATGTCGAATGCAGTAGAACCCTGGAAGAGCATGCTCAGATAGAATCCCTTATACTGGAAGTTCATATTGATACCATACTGTCCGCGAGGAGTGTGGCTCTTACCCAGACGGCGCATATCACCATTGTCTATCATACCGTTACCGTTCATGTCGGCATACTTGATGTCACCGGCTGTCAGATAGCCTGAATTCAGAGCACTGTTTACACCTGGGTTGTTGAGAACATCATTTGCATCCACATAGTAGCCCAGGTTCTTCAACATGGTACCATAGTAACCCTTCTGCTGCTGGGTACGAGTATATGGGTTCATGTAAGAACTCTCAGACTCGTCTCTATTAAGTGCCCAGAGAGCATCAAAATAGGTGAGGTTAGCAGAAATATCATATTTCAACGCACCAATGTTGCTACGCCAACCCAACACAAGCTCCCAACCTGCACGGCGGTACTCACTATCTGACTTGATTCGTGGCAAGCCGATACCGATAGCGGTATTCAGATAGCTTTCACCAGTTGGAGTGGTCAGATAACCCTTGGTAGAGTAGTAGAAGTAATCCAGCGAACCGTAGAGTCGGTTGTTCAACGAAGCGAAGTCGAAACCGATATCTGTCTGGCGTGTGGTGTACCAGGTAAGGTCTGGAGAAGGAAGACTACCCTCTGAGAATCCTGGCACATACTTGTTCTTGATTACGTAAGCCTGGTTGTTCAGGCTATATGATGTGAGGTAACCAAAGCGTCCGGCACTGCTGTCGAGACCAGTCTCACCATAAGAAGCACGGAGCTTCAAAGAGTTGATGATGTTCTTCTCTACGAGAGGCTGCATGAACTTCTCACTTGAAACAACCCATCCTAAAGCACCACTGAAGAAGGCACCCCAACGGTGACCTGGAGCAAAGGCGTCGGAACCGTCGTAACGGATGCTACCCTCTACATAATACTTGTTGTCATAGTTATACTTAGCCTGTCCAATCCATGCTGCACGGCCTAACTCGGCCTCGCTACCACCATTGGTCATATCATTGGCAGGACCTACGCCCATCTGGTCGATAGGGAAGTCGTAGTTTACTCGCTGAGCACTGTAAGACTCGCCTTTCTCGTAATACTGCTCGAAACCACCGAGAGCTGAAACGCTGTGCTTGCCAAACTGCTGTGCATATTCTACGAATGCCTGGTTGGTATAAGAATAACCTGTGCTGGAGTTGTGATAGAGCTGTGGCTTGCCCAAGTACTGTGGAACATCTGAATCCCAGTCATACTGAGCGGCATCTTTTCTCCACTGCTTGGTAGAAGTGCCATAGTAGCGGTAGTTGCTAGCCAGACGAACTCTCAAGCCATCAACCCAGAGGCAGTTCCAGATCAACTCGCCCTTACCATTGATTACGTTGGTAATACCGCGGTTGTAACCTGCATCACTAGCTGTTTCTGCTACAGGGTTATCGGTAACATTATATGGAAGACCATACTTGTTGACACCCGGATTCAATGGAGACTTGTTCTTGATGTGTGAGAATACATTGTAATAACTGCTAGATGTAGAAGTGTATGGATGTGTATCCTCCTGGCGATAACCGTCGAGGGCAACGTTTACCTGCAAACCGATAGGCTTAATCTTGGTGTTCTCAGCGAGACGGAATGTAGTACGCTTCATCCAGTGATTATCGCTACGGTAGAGAGAGTTCTGATCAATATGTCCCAAAGATACATAGAACTGGTTGGTCTCAGAACCGCCAGTCAAGCGTACGGTGTGCTTGGTCTGAGGAGCCCAATCTCTGAGTACGAGACTTCTCCAATCGGTATCACCAAAGTTCAATGGGTCTGAGCCATCACGCATTTTCTGGATGGCATCTGCTGTGAATACATCATTCTTTGCACCATTCAAAAGGTCGTTGTTCTTGGCAATGTTAGCCCACTCAGCACGCTCGTAAGAGTGCATCTGCTTTGGCCAGTTGCTTGGCTGAGAGAAAGACATATTGAAGTCGTAATCGATGCTGATTCTACCTGCCTTACCACTCTTGGTAACAACCTGTACGATACCGTTAGAAGCACGGGAACCGTAAACAGCTGTAGCAGAAGCATCCTTCAGGATAGACATAGACTCAATATCGTCTGGAGAAAGGTTACGGAAGTCAACCTCACCACGAACTACACCGTCGATGACGTACAAAGGAGTACCACCACCACGGATACTGATAGATGGAGTAGCGTTGACACCACCACCGTTTGCCTGTACGATCAAACCAGGAGAACGACCAGCCAGACCCTGTGCGATGTTGGTAACAGGGATGTTTGACATTTCCTCTGCCTTTACGGTTGATACGGAAGCAATCAGGTCGCGCTTTTTAGAGCTACCATAACCTACAACCACAACCTCGTCGAGGCCCTGAGTATCCTCAGAAAGAATAACATCGAGGTCTTTGCCTGCCCACTTGATTTCACGAGTGATGTAACCAATATAGGTAACTTCAATAGTAGTACCCTTGTTTACACCAGAGAGGGTAAAATTGCCGTCCAAATCGGTAACAGCAGCATTCTTAGTACCTTTCACAGATACAGATGCACCAATAATAGGTTCACCGGCAGCATCCTTTACCACACCCTTACAAACAGCACCTTGCTGTGCAATCATAGTTGCACCCAATGTGTTTGAGGTAGAAATAGTACTCGCATTGGCGCCACCTACTATAATCGTAGATAGTAATAGGGTCATGCCAAACTGACTTTTTTTGCTCATAATTGTTTGGTTTTAATTGTTATATTATGTAGTTTTATAGAGATAATCAGATTCTTAATTATATAATTGTCTGACTAAGAGTATATATATTGATTCTTATTGCTTAGCTTATTATATTTTAATAACTGGTTGCAAATTTACGATAAATTTTAATAAGTTGTCTAAAAAAAAGTTAATAAATGCAAATGGGGCGAAAAAACATATAAAACTTGCTTTTTCGTCTCTCTTATCCTTTTTATATAATGTGGGGAAGTTAAGTGAAGTTATCATTCCCCTTAACTTCCCTCAATTCCCTCATCAGCTGATTCGGTATAATCGTACTCATTGAAGTAGCGGGAGTAATCGCTCAGATTATCTGCCGTAAAGCGGAGACGGGAATCGATGGTCGTGAATAGTTTGCGAAACGAAGTTCCGTAATCAGTCTGCAAATTTACGTTTTTCCATCATTATCACCAAATGTTTTCCCGTAAAACTGAAGAAATCCGCCCGATTTTCCCACGCCTTTTCCCATACACCCTTGGGATTTTTCCCAAATGGAGCGGAATGGGCGTGGGAAAGGCTGGAAAATTTGGAAACGCCTTTCCTATTGTGTATCTTTGCACCCGGAGTTGAGAAGACTGGATGGAAGTTTCAGGCTGCGGGTGGATAGAAAGCTACTTTCAAAAACACTCTTCACTCTTCACAAATGCATCGTAAACAGCTAATATACAGTTGATTAGATGCGTGAAGAGTGGCTGCCGACTCTTCACCACTCTTCACCGCTCTTCACCCTCATCAAATTTGAGGGTGAATCACACATTAATTAATAATTTTAAAACCATGATTATGGAAACAAAAAGTAATTTGAAGTCATCTATGATGGCAGGTAATCAATCAGCAATCTACCAGGTAGAGAGCTTTCTGGAGGAGTTTTACCTCTTCCGCAGAAATGTTTTGAACGGAAAGACCGAGTTCTTCTGCATCAAGCCTGAAGAGGAGATGGAGGAAGAGGAGAAGAACTGGAAGGTTCTTACAGCTGAGGCTTTCAACTCCATTGTTCGTCGCGCCAAGAAATTGGGAATCGGCGAGAAGAAGTCGCCAAGACAGGACATCGAGGAGTACATCAAGTCGGATGCCGTTCCCGTCTTCGACCCTATCCAGGAATACATGAACAAGTTGCCGAAATGGGATGGAAAGAACCATGTGGCTGCTCTTTTCGGCAGAATTCCGGGGTTGACCAGCGAACAGCTTGGCTGGTGCGCCACCTGGTTCCGTTCGGCAGTAGCCCATTGGCTACAGATGGACATGCTGCACGGAAATGAAGCCGTACCGGTGCTTATCGGTCAGCAGGGTTGCGGAAAAAGTACCTTCGCCGTCCGACTGCTGCCCGAGGAACTTCGCCAGTATTTCCTCGATCACATCAACTTCGGCAACAAGTTTGATTCTGAAATGGCGCTCACCCATAATCTTCTGGTGAACATTGATGAGCTTGCCAACATCACCGTAGCCCAGCAGGGCAAGCTGAAGCAGACGCTTTCGAAGGTAAAGGTGAATGGTCGCCCTATCTTCGGAAAGAGTCAGGCAGACCGCAGAAGATACGCCTCTTTTCTGGCAACCACCAACGATGAGCATCCTCTCTGCGACCCGACGGGAAGTCGCCGTTATCTCTGTCTTCGAGTTCCCGACGGGGAGTTTATAGACAACAGTTCGGTCATCAATTATGACCAGCTCTATGCACAAATGATGTATGAGCTTCGGGATAAGCAGACCCCTTATTGGTTCACCAATGATGAGGTGGCACGCATCCAGGAATTCAACCAGCCCTTCTTCAAGGTGGATGATCTGGAGACCATGATCAGCTACTGTTTCCGAATGCCGGCAGAGGAAGAGGAGGGTAAATGGATGGTGAGTTCCGAGGTTTTCGATGTGCTTCATCTGCAATATCCTATGCTGGTAGGAAATATGAGTACCAAGGTGAAAATAGGTCAAACCCTCAAGTTTATGGGATGCAAGAGCAAGCATACCAAACACGGACAGGCCTATCAGCTCCTTGCTCTATCTGCCTGAGAAGTATTCTCCTGGAGCCGTTTTTCTCGAAAAGTAAGCGGCTCCGCGTTTATACCTTGCATAATTCAAAAAAAGCAGTAACA
>ERZ1023892.60-NODE-60-length-35107-cov-28.717534_pt1 | contig 35107 bp, 28 predicted proteins | sample MGYA00380397_ERZ1023892 | MGnify/ENA primary metagenome ERZ1023892 (study PRJEB33179, sample SAMN07448999) | human gut metagenome | biome: Human-gut; feature: Human associated habitat; material: Faeces | host: Homo sapiens | place: India: Bhopal | collected... | reverse complement strand
ATAAGAGGGAAATAATAAAAAATCAGAGCCGTGACACAGTTCAGTTTACACTACCGATGGAAGGAGTAGAGCCTGGACGCGAGATGATGGTAACACCAGGTACTGTACCTTGAATGGCCGAAAGCACATTCGACTCTACACGGTTGGTCAGCTTGTCTGAAGATACTGAAGCCACACTACCCGTGAGGTTCACCTTCTTTTGGGTGCCGTAACCTACGACAACCACTTCATTAAGATTTTGAGAGTTTTGTGTCAGGCGTACTGTAGCTGCCTTACCGCTGCTCACTTTAACACGCTGGGCGTCGTAGCCAAGATAAGTCACCTCTACGGTGGCATTCTCGTTGGCAACAGAGAGTGTAAAGTTACCGTCAATGTCGGTAACAGTACCATTCTTGCTGCCAGGAACTTTTACGCTTGCTCCGATTACGGGTTCTCCCTTTTCGTCAAGCACAACGCCCTTAACGGAATGTTTGCTCGCTTGATTCTGTCCATATGATGCAACAGACATCGAAAGACAGAGCGCAAGTGTTGCGGCTGTTCTTTTGTTCATAAGGTTTAAAAAATTTTGATTAGTAAATTAGTAGTGTTCTCACCGTATGTTTCACGGTTTTTGTTTCTTACACTATGCAAAGATAGAAATAACTTATGAAATAAAAAAGAATATTAACATAAAATTAGACTACTAAGGATTTCATGTTTTCTTGTTCTTATGTCTTAGTTTTTCATGTTTTCTTGTTCTTATGTCTTAGTTTTTCATGTTCTCTTGTTCTTATGTCTTAGTTTTTCATGTTCTCTTGTTCTTATGTCTTAGTTTTTCATGTTCTCTTGTTCTTATGTCTTAGATTTTCATGTTCTTATGTCTTAACACACGCTTCCAAGGATTTTCATGTTCTTATGTTCTTATGTCTTAGTTTTTCATGTCCTCTTGTTCTTATGTCTTAGTTTTCATGTTCTCCTGTCCCCCTAAATGCAGAAATCCCGAGAATTCGTAATTGAATCCTCGGGATTTCGTTTTCTTTGCAAATTGCCCTACTTTTCGTCAAAGTCTCTTTGCGTAGATTACTTACGCAGACCGAGAGCCTTAACGATTGCACGATAGCGATTGATGTCGCGGTCGTACAAGTAGTTGAGCAATGCGCGGCGCTTTCCTACCAACTGTGTCAAAGAACGTGCGGTAGTATAATCTTTACGGTTCTTCTTAAGATGTTCCGTCAAGTGGGAAATACGGTATGAGAACAATGCTATCTGGCTCTCAGCTGAACCAGTATCAGTGTTAGACTTTCCGTACTGTCCAAAGATCTCTTGTTTTTTTGCCTGATCTAAATACATAGAACTTTTGTGAATTAAATTGTTATTTGTGCAAAATGCGGGTGCAAAGGTACGCTTTTTATTTCATATACAATGACATACAAGCGTAAATTTGCACCCGCATTAACTATTTTTTACTTTTAAAGGTCCTTTTAACTGCCTGTTACTCAATAACAACAGTTGTCCAGCCGTGCTTATCCTCTATTGTGCCATACTGAATGCCACGCAGAGTGTTGTAAAGTTTGGTAGACCATGGACCTGGCTTATCGCCAAATTTGTACACCTTGCCTGTTTCAAGGTCGTCGAGATGAGATATTGGCGATATAACGGCAGCTGTACCGCAAGCTCCTGCCTCCTCGAATGTGTCGAGCTCTTCCTCCGGAACTGGACGACGTTCTACCTTCATACCCAAGTCTTCGGCAATCTGCATAAGACTCTTGTTGGTAATAGAAGGGAGGATTGATGTAGACTTCGGTGTTACATATGTATTGTCCTTGATACCGAAGAAGTTGGCTGCGCCACACTCGTCGACATACTTCTTCTCCTTTGAGTCGAGATAGAACTCGCTGGCATAGCCTTTAGCGTGGGCAATAGAGTTGGCCTTGAGGCTGGCTGCATAGTTGCCACCCACCTTGTATATACCGGTACCCAGAGGAGCTGCACGGTCGTAGTCGCGCATTATGACGTAAGGGTTGGTTGAGAAACCGCCCTTGAAGTAAGGACCTACTGGTGTAACGAAGATCAGGAACATATACTCTGTAGCTGGATGCACACCTACCTGGGCCGATGTGCCTATGAGCAACGGACGTATGTAGAGTGTAGCGCCACTCTCGTAAGTAGGAATATACTCCTGGTTTAGGCGCACTACCTTCTTAACCATCTCGGCAAAGAGTTCGGTTGGAACCTCTGGCATCATTATGCCACGGCATGTAGATTGCAGACGACTTGCGTTCTCCTCTACACGGAACACGCGCACTTTACCATCTGGGCAACGATAAGCCTTTAGTCCCTCAAATGCTTCCTGACCATAGTGCAAGCATGTTGCAGCCATGTGCAGCTTTATGTACTCGTCGGAGCAAACCTCTATTTCGCCCCACTTGCCGTCGCGGTAGCAACAGCGAACATTGTAGTCGGTAGGCATATAGCCAAACGACAACTCAGACCATGCGATATCTTTCATAACATTATCTGTATTTGTAAGATTAATTACATTTCATATTTGTTAAAGGCAAAAGTACGAATAAAAAGAGAGACTGCCAACGATTTTCACGCAATTTTTATATTGACACGCAAAAGAAAAGAGACAATAGAAACAATTCTATGTTTTTGGCTATGGTCTGCAAAGACCTTTTACCAAAGAATTGTCCCTATTGTCTCTAAACAATATATTCTCTAAATATTAATGGTTAAGTAGTTTTAGCGAATCACAAACTTTCTGCCGTTGGCAACATAGATGCCTGGGCGGAGAGTGTAGGTTGCCGAGTTGAGGTCGGACAGTACAGCAACACATTCGCCGTTGAGTGTGTAAACCTTAACCATTGTCTTGGCTGCTGCGTTGATGCCCTTGATGGCTGTTGTGATGTTGATTGAACCATTAACGCCATTGAAGTCGTAGCACTTGCCGTTCTGATAGTCGAGGTCTTTGGTCTGCTCGCCACTACCATTGTTAAAGATGATGTTTGTAGGCATGTCTGTCTTGTCGCCCTTATACTCCCACATCCAAACGGTCATACCGTTGTACTTGTTAGAAGTCTTTACACAATCCTCGCCTGGCCAATTGCCACCAGTATAGTTCTCGTCGCCATTATTGTGGTTCCATACCCATGCCTTAACAGTTGTCCATGATGTAGGAGCGGCAAAGTAAACATAGAACTTGCCAGTTGGATTTGGGTTAGGTGTTGGGTCTGGTTCTGGATCAGGATTTGGATTCGGATTCGGGTTCGGATCAGGAACAGGAATATCGGTAAGAATCTTGTAGCCAGAGCCACCATCATATGAGAAGAATGATGTAGCTGTGATGTCAGTAATGTCGCCAGTCTGTGCGCCGCTACCATTGTTGAGAATCATGTTGAATTTCTCTACGCCATCTGCCACGAACATATAATAATCCACACCTTCGATAGTTGTCGTGGTAGACATCTTCTTGCCAGGCCAATCGCCATTGAGAACCTTGGGTTTATCGCCGCCTTCTACCCATGCATAAAGGTTAGGAGCGCTGTTGGCCTTAACGTATACTATGATAGAAGCATTTGGATCTACCTTTCTGAAGGTCAATTTACCGCCATTCTCTTTACCATCCTGGCTCAATGCGCCCCACTCAATAGTCTTGGTGTCGCCAAAGGCCATATCTGCGCCAATGGTAAGATTCACACTCTCACCAGGAGTCAAGTTCACCTTATCCTGACCTTGTATCTGATACCAACCAGACTGAGCGTCTTCAGAGAGAGTAACTGTCAGGTCGATAGTCTCTGTGCGGAATGTTCCACCTGCCTGTGAGAACTCAACAGTTGAAGAAGCAGCAGGAGCCTGCTCGTTCCATATTGTACCATCCTCTTCATGACCGTCGTATGCCTGACCGTCCTTGCTCTGAGCAGAAGTTGTGTAGATGAATGGGCCATCCTCGCCTATTACACCACCAGTCCAATCCTTTACAAGTACACGTACCTGACCCTGTGTCTGAGGAGCGTCTACGGTGATAGTAGAACCAGTATATGTCTGACCAGTAACAACATCAGTATATGTGCCTTCTGGGCAATCTGTAAATGTTGCACCACCATTGAGGGCTACGAGAGCGTAGCTGTCCTTATAAGCACGCTTGAAGGCGATACCACCATTGGCTTCACAACCGTCATCGGTCCACTGACCCTTACGAAGTGCAGGAACTGCCTGACGAATCTTGTTCAGACGAATGAGGTGTTGAGCCAAATCATGATTCAATGTGGCAGCCGCATTACCAGAAGCTGTATATTCACCGAAGTCAGATGCTTCCACATCACCAGTGATATAACCACCGAAGTAAGCACGACCTGTATCAGAGAGAGGACCATGAGGGCCACGATCAATTGCAGAACCACGACGGAAACCAATCTCAGAACCATAGTAGAGACATGGGATACCACGGAAGGTAAACATCAGAGAGAGATTCTCAGCCCACTGAGCATCAGTACCAGGGAAACGAACACCATCGTTTGGACCTGGACAGTAGTCATGGCTATCTACATATACTACATTGTAAGTAGCGTCATTATATTTTTTATCACCTTCTTTAGCTAAACGGTATGCGGCTCCAGCTGTGTTAAAGTTGTAGTGCAATGGGAAATCGATAACATTGAATCCACTTGACTGAGAATAGTCTGGTTCATGCCATTTGCCATTCACCATAAAGGTGTTATCGCTTTCAGGAGATGCTGCATTATCTTTCTCACAGAGAGGCATCAGCTTATCATCCATACCAGAACCTCTATCATAGACGGCCTGTGTATCCCAATATGACTGGCTACCATCAAACTGATCCATCAAGTCCTGTGGAGCCTTCCATGTATAATAATAAGGTGAAAGATTGTCCTGACCACGGTACGTTACACCACCGAAACGGGCACATACCTCACCATACATAAAGAAAGGAGCCCCGTTAAGACGCTTGCTCTTGTACTCCTCGCCAAGTTTTGCAAATTGAGGGATAAACTGCTTGCAGAAGGTAAGACGAGAGATGTGACCAGAGGTATCGATACGGAAACCATCTACGCCCATCTTGATAAAGCTGCCATAGCAGTTGACAAGATAATCTGCCACTGCATCGTTCTCGGTATTGAGGTCTACACAGTCGCCTGCAATCTGAGCCCACCAACGGGTAGGATCATCCCAATTGAAGTTACCGAAATGGTGCCAGTAATTGTGAATATCATGATTCACACCATCGGTATTCTTCATCTGCGCCAGACGACGCTGATACTGGAAACCTCCTGCAACATTCAAGTAGTCGCTACCCAACTTTTCTTCATTTGGAATCATACAAGCATCTATGTAAGCCTGATTGCGAAGCTGTGTGTCACGATCAAATAACTTGCAGAGTGTCTCCTCACCGAAGTTACCTGTGTGGTTGAGCACGATATCGAGGATAATTTTGATACCCTTTGCGTGCGCTTTGTCGATGAGTTCCTGGAACATCGCGTCACCAGTCTTTTTACCGTCACTGCTCTGATAACGGCAGTCAACGCGTGTGAAGTCAGATGCATGATAACCATGATAGTCGTAGCCTGAAGCGTTCTGAACAACTGGAGTAATCCAAATGGCTGTGAAACCAAGCGCCTTGATGTAGTCGAGCTTGTCGATCACACCCTGGAAGTCGCCTCGCCAGCAAGGGTCTTTTGTTTTGATCTGTTCTTCCTGGTTATCCCAGCAGAGCACATTGTTTCCTGTATCACCATCGTAGAAACGAGTGGTCATCATGAAATAAATACTCTCGTCACGAAAATCTGTTCGCTGACTGTTGAAATCATCTGCCACAATTGGTATGGCAAAAAGCATAAGCAAGAATAAAGCCCATGCCTTTGGGTTTAAAAGTTTTTTGAACATAAATTTAATTAGGTTTATTGAAGAAGTTACTAAGTTTTTAATTGATGTCGCAAAATTAGACATAAAAGAAATATACAACAACAAAATTCGTGAATAACAACCACAAAATATATACAATCGTTTGCAGCAACTTAAAAACAAAGAAGACAAAACATGTGTAAAGTACTGAGAATTAAGATGTAATCGATTTCAGTGTTTTTACATAAAAAAGATAGAAAAATAATTGGATATTTAAAATAAATATATTATGACTAGCGATTATGGATAAAACGGCAAAGTATATTATATTAAATGGCAAAGTATATTATATTAAATGGCAAAGTATATTATATTAAATTGGCAAGTAATATAATATCATTGTTTGAGGAGTTAAGCCATATGCCCTTTACTGGTTTTACCGGACACTTTTTTGATTTATAAACTACTGCCCTTTTCTGCCATTAATGAGCCTTAAGACATTTGGCTTAACTCCTCTAAACTCCTTAACTTCCACAAGAGCGGAAGAATTACTTGGTCTCCGACTTCAGAATCTTGTTTATTTCCTCGTCGGTCTTTGTCAGTTTGTCCCTGCATTGCCCTATCAGCTTCTGCGCAGTTTTTAGTTGTTCACATAGCGAGTCTATGTCAAGCTCACCGTTTTCCATTTTTGCAGCAATGTCCTCAAGTTGACGCATTGCTGTCTCGTATTTCATTTCGCGTGCCATATTATTATAAGTTCCGCCCATCTTCTATACCCTAATATGGTAAGAAGTGACGCGGTATGCTGTTTTTTAAAAGTTTTGTACCTACTCTACCTTAGCCTTAAACCTTCCCTTCTCCACTCTTGTTTCCACAACAGCGCCTTTAGGCAGCTGCGAGGCATCGTGCACAGCGCGTCCCTCATAAGTGGTTATACTGTATCCACGTCGCAATAGGCGCTCTGGATTTTCGGCCTCTATACGTTGCTCAAGCATTTTCAGACGATAGTGTTCGTCTACAAGCCTATGTCGCACATTATCGGCAAGGCGGGTCTCTATACGCTCCACCCGCTGGCGTGCCGTATCTATGCGACGTGCAACAGCGTTGAGCATCTGGCGCGACAACCTCTCTATACGGGCTTGCTCCCTGACGCTTACAAGCGAGAATAGGACCGGAATGCGCTCGGACACGGCCTTAAGGCGCACTTGCTCGGTGTGCATACGCTGCTGGGTGTAATTAACAATGCGTTGGCGCAACGACTCTATCAGCTGGTCGGTACGCGACAGATTGTCTATAAGCAACTGTGCTGCCGCCGTAGGTGTCTTTACACGTGTATGGGCAACCATATCGAGTATACTCTCGTCGCGGTCGTGACCAATACCGGTGATTATCGGTAAAGGGAAGTTGGCTACATTCTCTGCCAATGCCAATGTGTCAAAACCCGAAAGGTCGCTCGTTGCACCTCCACCACGTATTATCACTACCACGTCAAAATGGTCTTGCTGTTCGTATATGCGGTTGAGTGCTGCTATTACACTATGCTCCACAGCCTCGCCTTGCATAGTGGCACTAAAGAGTTGGACAGCAAACTTATAGCCTTGAGCATTGTCGGCAAGCTGACGACAGAAGTCGCCATAGCCAGCTGCCCCTTCGCTCGACACTACGGCTATGTGTTGGGCAAATGCAGGTATAATGAGCTCGCGTTGCAAGTCGAACACGCCCTCTGCCTTAAGTTGCTTGATTATCTCTTGGCGACGTCGCATAAGGTCGCCCATAGTATATTCCGGATTAATGTCGGACACTATCCACGAGAATCCATATGCCGCATGAAACTGTGCCTTTACACGCAGCATTACCTTCATGCCTGCATGCAGACGTTGCCCAGTTATGCGCTCAAACATAGGCCGCAGCATTGCCCATCGAGACGCCCAGCACTTGGCAGAGGCCTTGGCTATGGGCGTATTCGAAGCTTCGTCTTTCTGCACAAGCTCCATATAGCAATGGCCACGCACCTCGCGTGCCTCGCTAAGCTCAGCCTCAACCCAATACTCATCAGGCAAGTCTATAGACAGGACAGACGCTACAAGGTTGTTGAGCTCATAAAGGGAGAGGGCTGGAATAGCATCGGCTACTCCACCATCAGGATGATGAGCAATATGTAATGATTGTCTGAAACTACTCATAGCCTATATATAATAAGGTGTATCTGAAACATGGAGTTATTCGAGTTCTACATTACTATTAATCTGCTGTGTCGAACAACGCACAGTTAATCATTAATGAAACCCTGACGCTTAAGCACCTCCATCAGTCCTTCCGACATAGCCTCATTGTCCTTCTTGGTGTATCGGCAGTCGGTAAACACTTGCGCCAATGTCTGCTTGTTGTTTATACGTACAAACTCCTTATTCTCGGGCAACGACTCTTTCTCTGCATAGAAGCGGTCAATGCTTTCGGGTGTGTAATCCTTATAAGTTTCGTTGTGCATTATAGCGGCAAGCGGCAGACGATCGGTAAGAGGTGGTTGCTCGTCTGGCCAACCAAGTGTTATGGTTGCTACAGGCACTACAAGACGAGGTAATTGTAATGTGTCTATTATCATCTGTGGCATATAAACTGTTGTTCCAAGGAAGCAACAGCCCAATCCCTCTTCTTCGGCAAGATTGCAGAAGGTCTGACAGTAGAGCAAGGCATCTGTGGCAGCGTTCTGATACGACAATAAGTTATCGTAACCAGCATTTGCCTGACGGTTGTCTGCCCAAGCTGTCATGCGGCGAGTATCGGCACAAAAGGTAAGAACCACGGGAGCCTGTGTAACCATAGGCTGATTGAAATGAGCTGGAGCCAAACGTTGTTTCATCTCGTCAGAGCGGGTAACCACAACACTATATAATTGTAGATTGCCCATGGTCTGGGTACGCATGGCTTCGGAAAGTAGACGGTTAAGCAACTCCTCGCTAACCTCGCGCTGAGCGTAGCGGCGTATAGAGCGGCGTGTATTTATTGTCTTCATATTGATTTGCTTTACATTATTATATTATATACATTATTATATTCTATTATATACTTGTTCAATTATTCTTTGGTCTTCTTGTCGGCCACATACATACCCGTAAGAATGCATGCCGCACCCATTAGAAAATATGGAGTAATCTTCTCGCCAAGCACCCAAGAGGCAAAAATCATTGTCGTAATCGGATTGAAGTATACCCAGGTTGTTGCTTTTACGGCTCCAAGTTTGGATATGCACCAGTTCCATGTCAGGAAACAAACCATCGATGCAAGACATCCCAAGAACAAAAGATTGCCAAGTACCACTGGCTGTGTAAGCGTTGTCAACGACGGAAAACCTGGCTTGATGAGATAATAAGGAAGTATGGTAAGCACTCCATAGAAAAACACTTTGCGTGTGATGAAAGCTGCGCCGTAATGGCTGGATGCCGACTTCATAAGCAACGAATAAAATGCCCAGCATATACATGCCATAAAAGCAAGTGCATCGCCCGCAGGTGCCAGATGAAGTACAAAGCGTCCGTTGAGCACAACTATAGCCATACCTACAAAGGCAAGAAGCGAACCAAGCATCTGTATCGTGTTGATGCGTGCCGTGTCTTTATAGACAAGGCGCACAAGCAGAGTGGCAAACAATGGACATGAGCACACTATGAGCGAGGTATTGGTAGCAGTGGTGAAATTCATAGCCTCGTTCTCACTCAAGAAATACAACGAACCTCCCGTTATGCCAAGCAGCATCATCTTGGCCTCGTCCTTCCACGAATCGGAAAACAGCCGCTTGTGATTGAAACAAAGCATCAATACATAGGCTATGGAGAAACGAAGCGTAAATATCTGAGCGGGAGATATCCCGTTAAGCATCAATACCTTTGTAGAGACAAAGGTGGTGCCCCATATCGCAACGGTGACAAAAGCCACAAGATGATATAGATAGTTGCTTTCTTTTGACATGCTTCTTATATATGTTTAGATTGCAAAATTAACGCTTTTTTCTGAAACTAAGCAAGCCATAGATTTATTATTCTGATTTTTAAAACAAATCAGCATTTAGACTATACTGCCGAAAACAGTATTTTTAGTATACCGCACAAAAACAACAACGGCGCAACTCTCAACGAGCTGCGCCGTATTGCTATGTTTAACTTAAAAAACTTTCTGTATTAAATGAAAATCCTCACGGACTCTCATTAGTACCTGTTAAACAATCGTTCAATTTACCTTAAACCTAATAACTAAAAACCTAAATCTATTACTACTAACCTAAACAATCTATTAACCTTTTGACGATGCAAAGGTACAAAGAATTTCTGTGTGCGCAAACATTTCGGCATTTATTTAGCTTCTTTTAGCGGTTTTATTGATATAAAACAAGGTTTTGTGTGCGTACACAACAGATATTAACAGATAGTCACAATCGTTTAACACTAAGGCGTTGCACACTATTGTATTATGTAACAAAGATTACATGAAGAAGAGGCATGAAAATGCAGTTTACAGGTGCATCACTCAAAAAATATGGTCAATAGTATTTATCGCCACCTATTTCTTGTATATCCCAATTTAATTAAATAAATTTGCACAGACATCAATTTAACAACCTCATCAAACAAATACAATATGCGCAGACATCTAAACCTTATTATATTTGCAACTCTTATAGTATCGCTGGCAGCATGCAACAGCAAGCCTACAGTTACACAGGAACAATCCAAAGCAGAAAGTTTGCTGAATGCGGCAAGTGAACTTACAGCTATGTCGCGACCCGACTCGGCCTTGACCTTGCTCGACTCTGTGCTTAACCTCAACGGCATTGACGATACTGTGCACGCAATGGCTGTAGGCGAGAAGGCTAACAACATGCTTATTCTTGGACGTATGGCAGATGCCTTGCCTCTTTGCAGACAGGCTATTAGCGAGGGAGAACGTATTGGAAACGACGAGGTACTGATTAACCAATACTCTACATGTGGCATAGTATACCGCCGATTGGGACTTGCCGATTCGGCTATGTGGGCTTACCAACACGTCATTGAGGTGTCGAAACGCGTGGGACTGAAAGATTATGTGGCAAACCTATATAATAATATTGCTGTGATGTTCGTAGAGACCGACCGCCTAAAAGAAGGTATCAGCTATGCCGAAGAGGCTACACGATGGGCTACAGAGGCAAAGGATACGGTAGAGTTGTTCTCTGCATTGGCAACAAAAGCCTCGGCTCTTCTTAAGCAAAACGATTATAAGGGAGCTCGACATACTATTGTACCCCACTTTGATGAGATATTGGGCACAGGCTCTACCCCATTGGCATTGAAAACAGCATCGCCTATGTTGCAATCGTGTGTAAAGTTGGGACTGATAGACGAGGCTGATAGTTATCTACGTAAGCTGCAACCTGTTATGCAAAAGGTTGAACCTGCAAGCAACGGTTCGTTGGGTATACTCGAGATTGAGGCAGCCCTTATGCACGCACAACATAATTATATGGGCGAACTGGCTTTATGGAATCGCATTGAGACGCTGTGCAAAACTAATCAGGGAGTTCCGCAACAGCGCATAATGTGGTCGAAGGCAGAGTGTATGCGACTAACTGGCAACACCAACGAAGCTCTGAGATACATGAGAGAGGCTTACAACATTGCCGACTCAACCAAGAATAGCGACGTGAACAGACAATTGTCTGAGTTTAGCGTGCGCTACAACACCCAGCAAAAGGAACTGCAGATTGTGAAACTGAACCAAGAGAAAGCCACCGAGCGTGCAAGACTTATGACGGTTGTGCTTGTTCTTGCTGTAACATCTATGCTTCTTGCCTTCGGCATTGTACTGATTTTGTACAAGCGACGCATAGCAAACCAACGCTACGAACTTAATCTGCGACGCAAATACATAGAGGGATTGGAGAGCGAGAGAGCACGACTGGCACGTGAACTGCACGATGGTGTATGCAACGACTTGCTGGGATTACAGATACTTATGACTACAAGTGCCAAGGAACAAACAATACCTATATTGAAGGATATTATGATTGGAGTTAGGCAAATATCTCACGACCTTATGCCTCCACGCTTTGCCCATGCCGACATTGCCAAGGTGGCAGCCGACTATGTGACACATTATCCTCTTGCCAATTGCAAAATCAACTTCCAAGCTACCGATACAGACCGCTGGCAACATATCGACCAGGCTAAAGCTTTCGAAATCTACCGCATAGTGCAAGAACTTATGGGCAACATTGCCAAGCACGCCAATGCACATATTATTAATGTGTCTATGACATACGAGAAATGGGGACAGATTGTGCTTGAGGTAGAAAACGATGGCGCCCAACCTCAACTAAAGGATTCGACCAACGGTATTGGGTTATACACTACTACAGACCGTGTGCTCGGAATGAATGGAGAGATTAAGCGCTCGGAAACTAATGGTATGTACAAGGTAGAAATAAAACTTAACTCGTAAACAAATGAACAAGATTATAGAACACGCGGCAAACATACTTGTTGTAGACGACCATCCCATTGTGCGAAAAGGCATTGCCGCCCTACTCTGCCATACTGCATCTTTTATCACCGAGGCTTCGTGCGCTGCCGAAGCCGCAGACATATCAAGAACACACAATATCGACATTGCTGTGATTGACGTTGACTTGCCCGATGCTAATGGCCTGGAGCTTATAACACGTCTGCGCTCCACCAAGCCACAAATGCGCTTCGTGGTGTACACAATGCACGAGGAGCCATGGATTATAGGCGAACTACAGGATGCCAATGTGCAGGCTATTGTGCTTAAAGGCGACGATCCTTATGAACTGCAAATGGCGGTGGAGTCGGTAAAGATTGGCATTGAATACTATTCTTCAAGATTTAAGAAGTGCGCCGCAAATGCATCAGGATACCTTACCGAACGCGAGATGGAAGTATTGCAGATGATGTGCGACGGCTTGTCAAGCAAGCAGATTGCAGAAGGGATGTGTGTAAGCGAGAACACTATAGAATATCATCGCAAACAAATACTAAGACGCATCGGTGCAAAGAATAATGTGCAGGCCGTAAGCATTGCATTGAAAGAAGGATTGCTACCTATGAGAAAACATTAAAAAAAATTGTCTTTTTTGCCTTAATACACTACGGATATCCATAGGAACAACCTACGGAAAATAATAGTTTTTAATGACTTTACATCTGATTACAACACAAATATTCGTGTACTTGCTTTTTTGTTTCTAATTTTGTATAGTCTTAGAAGAAAAAAGAACCAATATTTATGACAGATATAAAGGACATTATAACAAAACGCGAAATGGAGATTCTTAACCTCCTATCACGCGGTATGAGCAGCAACGAGATTGCTGCCAAGCTCTTTATATCGCATCATACCGTGGACTTTCATCGCCGTCAACTTATGCAGAAGACTGGCTCTAAAAACATTGCCGACCTCATTGGCAATGCTTTTAGATTGGGCATTTTGTCTAAATAGCAACTAACCCAAAACTATTATATATATGAAACACATTTCCCCTATTTTGGCAAGCATTGCCTTGCTTGCAAGTTTGGGCGCAGTGGCTCAAACCACTCCACGTATACCTATGCCCGTACCTGGCATTAATGTACAACAATTGTATATGGCGCATCAGAAAAAAGCCAATGATATGGCTAAGAAGAGCGACCGTATATACATTCCTACAACTCCTGGCGTAAGAGTGATGTCGCAGGCTGAGACTGCACGTGCAGAAGCAAAAACTAAGGAGACTGTAAAGAAGACTCTGATAACAAAGATGGAGATGACATCCGACAATGGCAGAAGTGAATACTGCAATGTGACATACAACGAACACGGACACTTCAAGACTCTTGACTACGGAACATACAAGATGCAGTACGACTACGAATATGGCTATGGCAACCATTGGACAAAGAAGACCGTGACAAGGGTGGATGGCAACTATTCTACAGTGGAGAGCAAGGAAGAACGTACGCTCGACAATCAAGGACGAGTTATATCTATTAAGCGCTACGAACAAGCAGACGAGAAGATGGTTCTTGCAAGCGAGGAAGCATACGAATATACACACAATGCTGACGGTATGCTTGTAAAGCAGATGGTGTATAACATATATGATGGCTCTGTTAATTCTGGTTTGATTCGCCAATGGTTTGCTCCTACAAAGAGCTATGTGGAGGCTGAGTGGCACAATTACAGCGAGAAATTAGAGCTTAGCATTGGGGCCGACTATTATGAGGTTAAGTGTTACGAAGTAACTTATCCCGACTACGATAAATATGTACTTACAAGAACTGAACGCCACTACTACACTGCAGATGGCAAAGAGTGCGGCTCCGAACTGACTAGGTATAATAACGGAAAGATTGAAAGTAAAGAGGGATCGAAGACTGAATATCAGTACAACACTCCCGAAAAAGGCTACACCACAACTATAACTAACCGTATCGACGAGAACGGAATGTGGACTAAAGCCGAGAAGAGGGTAGCTACCGACAACTATGAAGACCCTCTTATTCCTTTCAGCGGATCGCGTTCGGAAAAAGAATATTTGTACAACAGCTACGATGACTCATGGGCACTACTACGTTCGTGCACTAAAGAGTGGACCGAGCAAGGATATCTCAAACAAGTGGAGGTAGACAATGAATATGAAGACGAATCGGGTACATATTATTATATGTATAACGACAAGGGCGAGGAGATTGGATATGTATATCCATTCAACGATGGCAGCTATGTGGTAGAAGTAGAAGAATACACTGAAGAAAGCAAAGACATATACACTTACTTCTACACCTTCTACGACAAGAAGGGCAACATTACACGACAGATTAAGTACGTAGAGAATGAGAGCCACAAAGACGAGTATACCAATACAGAAGCTAAAGGAACCTTCTATGAACTGAAGAACGGCACATGGCAGAAGCTATCCGACAAGATTTCTATCGGTGATGGCGACAACCATCTGGAAGCCACACTCAATGAAAAGGGCTGGCTTACAGAGTCGATAGAATACGAAAACGGAACTATCAATAATCGTTCTGTATACGAATATTCACCATCAGGATATACCGAGACCTCATACCGTATTCTTGGCGGCCAACTGAACAAGAGTAGCCTTACCTCTGTGTCGAAGGACGCTAAGGGCACATACACCTATATACATTATATATACGATGCAATGGGCAATGTTACCTGGGCACAAAAGCATGTTACTTATGTCAATGGTATAAAAGAAATATATTATTGGGATGATGACAGACGCGACTTTGGCAATGCTTATGCCTCTGCCACAGATCTCGTAAGCACTGACGACAATGGTGTAAAAACTACCATATACCGCAAATTAGACCCTGACACCAATACCGTAGTTGAGACTGGAAAACGGGAGGAATACAGTAAAGACCATCGCCAATGGTACGCAAGTTACAGAAAAGAAGACGGCAAATGGGTGGGCGAATACAAAGAAGAAAGCATAACATCCGACAAAATATCTTTCAAGGTGAACCCTTTACAGCAGCCGCTTAAGGTAAACGATGAGTACTTCAGCTACACAGATATGGATAATGTATACCCGCTCGAGACTGAGGTTAATCTCCAAATTGTCTATTATTGGAATAACGGTGAATGGAAGATTAGAACAAAGTCGGGTTATGAATACTCAGTAGACGGCGACAAGTATACAGAGAAACAAATCGATATACGTAGCGAAGAAAACGGTTACTATTCGGAGAGAACGATAGTAAGTGAGACTACACGCGACGCCAACTACAACATTGTGGAAAGTAATACCATCCAAACCGAAATAACAAAGGAGCCTCAATATGATGAAGCTACTGAAGGTATGGTGGTTAAGACATCCAAGCACAATGTGCACGAAGCTCCCACATACTACACATACGATAGCGAGCAGCGTCTAACGAAAGAGGTGTTTGAGAACTATAACACCGACTACTTGACAAATAATCCTCAACGCCATCTTACTGGACGCGAGACAACGGTATACTATTATGCCGAGATGGACGTAATTAATGCTATCGACAATGTAAATGCCAACAATGCACAACCAGTGTTTGCTGTCAGCGGACGCAACATCTGTCTTGTTAATGCATCGTCTACAGCAATTAGTCTGTACACTATTGACGGACAAATTGTGGCTACATCAAACGATGGACAACTTACTGCACCTAACAATGGCATGTACATTGTTAAGGCTGGAAACTTAAAGGCCAAGGTTGTTGTGAAATAATAACTGTTCATCCGATATTTATAATGTCCCCCTTGCTTAGCTTTGCCGAGTGAGGGGGATATTCTTATGTTCTTGTATAACCTACCTCACCCTACCCTATTATCTACGATTCTCTTACCTTAAATAATATGTATATACTGAAAAATTGTCATAACCTTATGCCAATTTGTGCATCCATGCAGAACATTTGTCTGACGTATAATCTATACTTTAAGTTTTTGGCACGCTTTTAGCTATATTGTTTGCGAAAGACGTTCGGTTATAATATCGTTCGTAAACAATATATAGAATAATAAAAACTTAAAAACATAAGAATTATGAACATTAAACCATTAGCAGACAGAGTGCTTGTACTTCCTGCACAGGCAGAAGAGAAAGTTGGCGGAATCATTATTCCTGATACAGCAAAAGAGAAACCACAGCATGGTACTATCGTTGCCGCTGGCAATGGCACTAAGGATGAAGAAATGATTCTTAAAGAGGGCGACGAGGTTCTTTACGGCAAATATTCAGGCACAGAGCTTGAGATTGAGGGTACAAAATACCTCATCATGCGTCAAAGCGACGTTCTCGCTGTTGTTCAGAAATAATAATTCAAAACTCAAAATTCAAAACTCATAAAAATTATGGCTAAAGAAATTAAATACAATATAGATGCACGCGACCTGTTGAAGAACGGTGTCGACAAATTGGCTAACGCTGTTAAGGTGACACTTGGTCCTAAGGGTCGCAACGTTGTTATCGAGAAGAAGTTTGGTGCTCCTCAGATTACTAAGGACGGTGTAACCGTTGCTAAGGAAGTAGAGCTCGAGGACAAGTTCGAGAATACAGGTGCTCAGCTTGTTAAGAGCGTTGCAAGCAAGACTGGTGATGATGCAGGTGATGGTACAACTACCGCTACCATCCTTACCCAGGCTATCGTTACAGAAGGATTGAAGAACGTTACTGCTGGTGCCAATCCTATGGACCTTAAGCGTGGTATCGACAAGGCTGTTGCAGCTGTTGTCGATCACATCAAGAAGACTGCTGAGGTTGTAGGCGACAACTACGACAAAATTGAGCAGGTAGCTACTGTTTCTGCCAACAACGATCCTGAGATTGGTAAGCTCTTGGCCGACGCTATGCGCAAGGTATCTAAGGATGGTGTTATCACTATCGAGGAGAGCAAGAGCCGTGACACAAGCATCGGTGTTACAGAAGGTATGCAGTTCGACCGTGGCTACTTGAGTGGCTACTTCGTTACAGATGCCGACAAGATGGAGTGCGTTATGGACAACCCATACATCCTTATCTACGACAAGAAGATAAGCAACCTCAAGGACCTTCTACCTATCCTACAGCCCGCTGCTGAGAGCGGACGTCCAATGTTGATTATTGCTGAGGATGTAGACTCTGAGGCTCTTACTACATTGGTTGTTAACCGTCTGCGTGGTGGCTTGAAGATTTGTGCTGTTAAGGCTCCTGGCTTTGGCGATCGTCGTAAGGCAATGCTTGAGGATATCGCTACACTTACTGGTGGTGTTGTTATCAGCGAGGAGAAGGGTCTGTCTTTGGACAAGGCTACTCTCGACCTCTGCGGTACTTGCGAGAAGGCTACTATATCTAAGGATAATACTACTATCGTTGGTGGTGCCGGTCAGAAGGAACTTATTGCCGATCGTGTTGCTCAGATCAAGAATGAGATTGCAAATGCAAAAGGCGATTACGACAAGGAGAAGCTTCAGGAACGTCTTGCCAAACTCGCAGGTGGCGTAGCAGTTCTCTACGTTGGTGCTAACAGTGAGGTTGAGATGAAAGAGAAGAAGGACCGTGTTGACGACGCTCTCTGTGCTACTCGTGCAGCTATGGAGGAAGGTGTTGTTGTAGGTGGTGGTACTACTTACATCCGTGCCCAAAAGACTCTTGAGAACCTCAAAGGCGATAATGCAGACGAGCAGACTGGTATCAACATCGTACGTCGTGCCATAGAGGAACCACTTCGTCAGATTGTAAAGAACGCTGGTGGCGAAGGTGCTGTAGTTGTTCAGAAGGTTCGCGAGGGCGAAGGTGACTTTGGCTACAACGCTCGTAAGGATGTTTATGAGGATTTGCGTACAGCTGGCGTTATCGATCCAGCTAAGGTAGAGCGTGTTGCTCTTGAGAATGCTGCTTCTATAGCAGGTATGTTCCTCACTACTGAATGCCTTATCTGTGACAAGCCTGAGGATAAAGCTCCGGCTATGCCTATGGGACAGGGTGGCATGGGTGGCATGATGTAAACCCATACCAATAGGCTTTTAAAAGCCCATAGATGATATATTAACATAAAACCTAAAGGCGGTTTGCAAGTGTTAGAAGCACTTACAAACCGCCTTTTTTTATTGTCTTGACATTCTTGCAAGACAACATATCGCTTTTTTATTAACTGTATTGTCTCATTGTCTTTATAGCAGCATCAATCCAGCAAACGCTGCCCAGCATATCATACGTATTGGACTGATGCGCATAAATGCAATGCCTATGAAGCTGGCAATGAGTATAAACATATTTACACAAAAGTACCATGGATTGACATCTAAAGACGAGAAGTTTTCTTTGTTGAATAATCCAAAGGATACTGCTGCAAGCATTAATCCTACTACTGCAGGACGCAGCCCACTCATAATGCTTAGCATGACGGGCGACTTTACATAACGCATTAGTAGACGGCAAAAGACTGTGGCGATTATAAACGAAGGCAACAATAGCGCTATTAATGCTGTAATGCTGCCAAGCACAGCCATACCGACACCCATACCGGCATTGTGCACAACAGTATAGCCACAATAGGTAGCGGCATTTATGCATGTAGAACCAGGTGTTAACTGTCCTAACGACATTAGATTGAGAAACTCTGCCGACGACATCAGTGTCTGACGGTATACTATCTCGTCTTGCATAAGAGCAAACATACTGTATGCTCCGCCGAAACTAAAGAGTCCTATTTTGAAGAACGTATAAAAGAGTTGTAGAAAAAGCATATTTTGAATTAAGAATTACGAGTTAGGAATTAGGAGTTAGGAATTAGGAGTTGTTGCGGAGCCCGCTCCGCAATTGAGAGTTAAGAATTAGGAGTTAGGAGTTATGAGTTATGAGTTGTCGGCTTGCAACCGATGAAGAATTTAGAAATGAGTAATTGATTAATGAGGATTTCCAAACACTTAATTCCTAATTCTTAATTGCGGAGCCCACTCCGCAACAACTCCTAACTCCTAACTCGTAATTCTTAATTTTCTATTTCTATTTCTATTCCGTTGGTTTAACAAGCAACCCATACAAGTAACCACCCATACCGGCAGCCACAAGCACATATATCGGATTTACACCTATTATATATATAAGCAAGGCACTGGCAATAGGAATCCAGAAGTTGGTCCAACCTATACGTGCCGCATCAGCCAGTCGGAACACGGGGATAGCCACAATAGCTACGATGGCAGGACGTATGCCATTGAATACAGATGCCACTACAGCGTAGTCCTTAAGCTTGTTGTAGAGCAATGTCACGAGCAGTATGATTAGCAGCGAAGGCAGAACAACGCCAAGTGTAGAACATACGGCTCCTGACAGTTTCTTCAACTTATAGCCAACGAAGACGCTAAGGTTTATAGCCTGTACTCCTGGTGCTGTCTGTGCCATTACAAGTAGGTCGGCAAACTCCTCTTGTGTCAACCATTTGCGATGGTCAACCAATATGGTTTTTATGGTATGTGTCATTGCATTGCCACCACCGAAGTTGGTAAGTCCTATCTTGAAGAAAGTGCGGAATAAATCAAAATTCATATAAAACCAATTCCATATATATAATAAGTCCCACTCCCAACAAGCAGTATATGCATACCGCTCCCTCCCTTCAGAGGGAGGGTTGGGAGTGGGATCTTATTATTATCTATTACTTATTATTCTCAATCCACTTACGTGCATTTACGAAAGCCTCTATCCAAGGAGTTACGTCATCCTGACGATGCTCTGCAGGATACCAAGCGTTCTGCCATGGGAAGATGGCACGCTCCAAGTGAGGCATCATAGCCAAATGGCGACCATCTGCCGAGCAGATACCAGCTACATTGTAGTCTGAACCATTCGGGTTGCCAGGATATTCTGCATAGTTGTAGCGAGCCACAACATTATACTTGTCCTCTGACTCAGGCAATGAGAACTTGCCCTCGCCATGAGCTACCCAGATGCCAAGTTTGTCGCCGCTGAGTGAAGAGAACATCACACTGTTGTTTTGCGGAATCTCCAAGCCAAGGAATGTGCTCTCAAACTTGTGCGAGTTGTTGTGCAACATGCGTGTGCGTTTCTCGTGCTCAGGATTGATAAGGTTGAGCTCAACCATAAGCTGGCAACCGTTGCAGATACCAAGTGATAGAGTATCCTTGCGAGCATAGAACTTGTCGAGAGCCTCCTTAGCCTTCGGGTTGAAGAGGAATGCGCCAGCCCAACCCTTAGCCGAACCAAGAACGTCGGAGTTAGAGAATCCACCACAGAACACAATCATATTTACATCCTCAAGAGTCTCGCGACCAGTGATAAGGTCGGTCATCATAACGTCCTTAACATCGAAGCCAGCAAGATAGAGTGAGTAAGCCATCTCGCGCTCACCATTTGTACCCTTTTCACGGATAATGGCAGCCTTGATGCCTGAAGCTGTGCGACGGTCGGCAGAGATGCCGTAGCTCTCAAGAGTGCCCTTGAATGAGTCGTGGAACTTCATCTCCAATGGTTGTTTCTTGTAATTGTCGCGACGCTTAGCAGCACATCCGTTGAAGCTCTGGTCACGGTCGAGCAAGTAAGAAGTCTTATACCATGTGTCGCGCAAAGCGTCGATATCGAAGGTATGAGTATACTCGTCCTTCTTGATAACAATGGTGCGCTCTGACGGAGTTGGATAACCAATCTTTGCGTAGCCTATACCGTTATCCTCCATATACTCCTTGAACTCATCCTTGTACTTATCCGAAACCTGAATAACAACACCCGGATTCTCAGCAAGCAACATCTTTATGATGTCGTTGCCTGCAAGATTATGGAGGTTGATGCTCATACCGCCTTCCTTGTTGGCGAAGCACATTTCAAGCAATGTAGTAATAAGACCACCTGCCGAGATGTCATGTCCTGCCATAATCCATCCCTTCTCTATCATGTCCTGAACTGCATTGAAACAGTCGGCAAAGTATTCTGGGTTCTTTACGGTAGGAACATCATCGCCCACGAAGCCAAGGCTCTGTGCGAAAGCGCTACCACCAAGACGCTGCTCGTCGAATGAGAAATCGATATGATAGAGTGAAGAGTTCTTGTCATTCACGAGAACTGGCGAAACAACCTTACGGATGTCTGAAACCTCGCCACCTGCGCTTACGATAACGGTTCCCGGAGATATAATCTTCTCGCCGTTAGGATACTGCTGGCTCAACGACAGAGAGTCCTTACCGGTAGGAACATTTACCTTCAATGCCAAACAGAACTCGCTTAATGCCTTAACAGCACTATATAGACGAGCGTCCTCGCCCTTCTGCGAGCGGCAAGGCCACATCCAGTTGGCCGAGAGCGAAAGGCTGTTCATGCCATCAGCCAAAGGAGCCCAAACGATGTTAGTAAGGGCCTCGGCTACAGAAAGTACAGATCCTGCCTCTGGTGAAGCCAAACCTGCCTGAGGAGCATGTCCAAGAGCAGTAGCAATACCCTTCTTGCCACGGTAGTCGAGAGCTACAACACCACAGTCGGAAAGTGGCAACTGTATCTCGCCTTGGCACTGCTGGCGTGCAATCTTACCAGTTACCGAGCGGTCAACCTTATTTGTCAACCAATCCTTACATGCCACAGCCTCAAGCTGCAATACACGACTTACATATTTGTCAAGAACGTCGTCCTTGCCATTCTCCGAAGTTTCCTCATGAGTATATTCAGCATCCTTGTAGTGACGCTCTACGGTCTCATCGCGCATGATGGTCTTTGGTGAATGACCGAACATCTGAGCAACGTCGAGATCGAAAGGCTTAACTCCGTCGCCTTGCTTGAATGAGAAGTGGGCATCGCCAGTAGTCTCGCCCACAACATATAGCGGAGCACGCTCGCGCTCTGCTATGCGGCGCACGTGGTCGATATGTTTCTCGTCGATGAGCAAGCCCATACGCTCCTGGCTCTCGTTGGCAATGATTTCCTTTGACGAAAGTGTCTTGTCGCCGATAGGCAACTTTGTCATATCTATCTCGCCACCACACTCCTCAACAAGCTCCGAGAGACAGTTGAGGTGACCTGCTGATCCATGATCATGGATACTAACTACAGGGTTGACATCTTCCTCGCAAAGTGCGCGAACCAAGTTATATGCACGCTTCTGCATCTCTGGGTTGGCACGCTGAACAGCATTAAGCTCGATTCCGTTTGAATAGCGACCAGTGTCTACTGATGATACAGAGCCACCACCAAGACCGATACGATAGTTGTCGCCACCTACAACAACAACCTTGTTGCCCTTCTGTGGTTCCTTCTTGAGGCAGTCGCGCTTGGTGCCGTAGCCTACGCCACCTGCAAGCATGATAACCTTGTCATATGCATATTTCTCCTCGCCTTCCTGATGCTCGAATGTAAGTACCGAACCGGTGATAAGTGGCTGACCAAACTTGTTACCAAAGTCTGATGCACCATTAGAAGCCTTAATAAGAATCTGCTCAGGTGTCTGATACAACCATTTGCGCACGGGCATGATGTCCTCCCAATCGCGTGTCAGGTTGTCGTCGTCCTTAAGACGTGGATAAGCAGTCATGTATACAGCTGTACCTGCAATAGGCCATGAGCCTACACCACCACCCATACGGTCGCGAATCTCACCACCTGTACCGGTAGCAGCACCGTTGAAAGGCTCTACAGTAGTTGGGAAGTTGTGGGTTTCTGCCTTAAGAGAGATTACACTCTCAATGTCCTTCACCTGGAAATAATCAGATGTTGACTGGTCCTTTGGTGCAAACTGCTCCACAACTGGACCCTGGGCAAAAGCCACATTATCCTTATAAGCAGAGAGAATCTTATTTGGGTTCTCCTTTGTGGTCTGCTTAATCATAGCAAACAGCGACGACTCCATCTCTTTGCCGTCGATGATGAATGTGCCGCCAAATATCTTGTGGCGACAATGCTCTGAGTTGATCTGTGCGAAACCGAAGATTTCTGAGTCGGTCAATGGACGACCAAGTTCCTTCTCTATCTTGTGGAGATACTCAATCTCCTCTGACGATAGAGCCAAACCTTCCTGCTCGTTGTACTCCTCGATGTTCTCTACACGCTTGATTGGTTCAGGTTGATGATTGACTGTAAAAACAGTCTGATCCAAACCTTCATACATGCGTTGAAGCATCGGGTCGTGGTCGGCATCCTTCGAGCTTACTGGGAAGTACTCCTCAATACGCGAAATGCCGTGGAGGCTCATATTCTGAGTTATCTCTACGGCATTCGTACTCCATGGAGTAATCATTTCGCGGCGTGGACCCACAAAGAATCCTTCGACAGTCTCACCCTCTATGAGAGTGGCACCGCCGTAAAGCCAACACAGTTCATTGATCTCGTCTTGAGAGAGCTTGTGATCCACTTCTGTGGCAATCACGCTCTTGCTTGGAGTCATGAAAAATAAAATCATACTGCTTGTATAGTGTTTTGGAAATTAAATTCTGATTTGTCTGCAAAGTTACTACTTTTTTTATATATAAATACGCTTTTGCGACAAAAGGATTAAATAATTTAGGGTTGAGCCTATTGCCATTATGCTTTAGGCAATGGCTCAAGTCCCATTTCTTTGGCTTTGGCTGTAAGCAACTCCATAAGCGGCTCGTGTTCGTTGGCCACTCTATTGTCCAGTACAGCGTCCTTAAGATATTGTTTTAGCTGTCCTACCTCCCTACAAGGCTTCAGTCCAAACAGTTCCATTATCTCGTTGCCGTCTACTACGGGTTGCAGCAGACGTTTATAGTCGCGTTCCTTAAGGTCGGCAAGTTTCTCGCGCACCATGCGGAAGTTTTCTCTGAATTGCTTCTTCCTCACCTCGTTCTTCGATGTGATATCAGCCTCGCACAGAGTCATCAAGTCGTCGATATCATCGCCAGCATCGTTCATCAGTCGTCTTACAGCCGAGTCGGTCACCTCCTCGTCGGCTATTACTATTGGGCGCATGTGCAGGTCCACAAGTTTCTCCACATACTTCATCTTGGCATCCATAGGCAACTTCATGCGTCGGAATATCGATGGTATCATCTTTGCGCCAAGATAGTTGTGGTTATGGAATGTCCAACCAGCAGCCGGTTCCCATCGTTTCGACTTAGGCTTGCCTATATCGTGGAACAAAGCCGCCCAGCGCAACCATAGGTTGTCGCTGTTCTTTGCCACATTGTCCACCACCTCCAGCGTATGGTAGAAGTTGTTCTTATGTGCTCTTCCGTTGCGTGTCTCCACCACATCAAGGGCTGCAAGCTCAGGAATAATAAGTTGCAACAGTCCGCATCGCTGCAGTTCCACAAAACCTCTACTGGGCTGAGGTGTCTTCATTATCTTGTTCAGCTCATCGGCTATGCGCTCGCCACTTACAATCTTTATGCGCTCGGCATTACGTCCAAGGGCGTCGAATGTTTCCTCGTCGATAAAGAAGCGCAACTGTGCCGAGAACCTTACACATCTCATCATGCGCAATGGGTCGTCAGAGAATGTAATGTCAGGGTCGAGTGGTGTGCGTATAATACCGTCTTCAAGGTCGTAGATACCGTCAAAAGGGTCTACCAATTCGCCAAAACGGTCCTTGTTCAAACATACAGCCATGGCGTTTATAGTAAAGTCTCTACGGTTCTGATCGTCTTCCAGTGTGCCATCCTCAACAACTGGCTTGCGCGAGTTGCGGTCGTAACTCTCGCGACGTGCCCCTACAAATTCCACTTCCGTGTCATAATACTTCACCTGGGCTGTGCCGAAGTTGCGGTATACAGCCAAATGTGCACGCGGCTTGCCATTCTTTGGATTTACGCCAAGTTTCTTTTGCAGAGCCTTTGCCACATCAATGCCGCTGCCTACCACCACAACATCTATGTCGTTGGTGGGTCGTTCCAGGAATATATCGCGTACGTATCCGCCTACAAGATAACACTCTACATGCATCTCGTCGGCCACTTCGCCTATCTTATGAAAAATCTTCTTGTCGAGTATCTGTGCCAGTTCGGCATCACTATATAACTTCATGTCTTTATATTGCAATACTATAATCGAGCACAAAGGTACAAAAAAATACTGAATTTTTAGTGCAAAACCATAGCATCTATATCAACAAATAGTATCATTTATATCTACAATCGCCATCGTTTATATCAACAGCCGCCATCATTCTATCCTTTTTTCCAGGTCTGCCACAATTCTCTTATACTGTTCCGAAGCCGTAAACCCAATATTGCGTCTCATCATAAGCTGCACATCCGCAACGCTCGACGAGTAGCACGACATCTCGTTGTTGTACTGTGTGGAGTGAACACTCTGGCTCGAGATTTCGCGCTCACGCTCACGCATAAGCTGGTTGCACACCTTCTTTAACAGTGGCAAAACAATCTTGTCGAACAGGAAATGGCCCTGAATATACATGTATGTCTGCGCCGGAACCACACCCAGCTGCTTCAGCTCTTCCTTTATCTTGAGATAACTCTCCTTGGCATCCGGATGCTGACGCTGCAAGATGTTGATGCGGTGGCCTACTCTACGGCGCAATGTGGCAAGCTGTTCGGCTGCCGTATCGGGCGATATATTGCCCATCTCTATGGCACGAAGAAAGTCGGTTATCGAAAACTTCTGCGTAGACGATGTGCGATACGACCATATATTCCATACAAACAGCGGGAATATAGCTGTAGAGAACTCGCTCAGAAATGTCTCGAAGTTGAATTTTGAGCTGTCGTTCAGCGTTACAGCCACACATATATCATGCAACGATGGGGCATAACATTGCATATTCTCTATGGCATAGGCATAAGTATGGAATATGTATGGACTCTCCAATATGGTTTTCGATGTAGGTGTAGCGCCCTGTTGCAGATAGTCGTAGTCGGCATCCACACACGCTATCATGTCCTTGCCAATGGCGCCACCAGAAATCAGACTCATTATAGCCGCCTTCTTGCCGCGTTCAAGATGCTCCAACCTTGATGGCAACATCACCTCAAAGTAGCGCTCATCATTCTCAAAACGGTTCAATATTGTACGCCAAAAGAACACGTCATCATAGCTCTCCACATATGCCACGATGCGTCGGCGCGCCTTCTGCGAGTTAAGGCGGTTGGCGGCTTCTATATATTGCGACGTTATGCTGTCGCGGAGTCGTTTAGCCATAATCCTTAGATTTGGTCAGTAATATCGCTCACTTCTGTCACTCTGTCGGCCCATCCGTTCATTATCACGGCTGGCGAGTGTGTGGTCAATATTATCTGCACGTTGGGGTTAAGTGTCAGAATAAGGTCTATCAGCCTCTGCTGCCAGTCCACATGCAGGCTCACCTCGGGCTCGTCCATAAAGAGCACGTATGGTTGCTGGTCCTCCACAAGCACCGTAAGCATTATCACAAGCATCTGCTTCTCGCCGCTCGACAACTGATAAGGCGTTAGCGTCTCGCCTATTTGCGAGAATCTTATCTCGTTCTCGGTACGTACAATGCGCTTTCCAGTCTCTGCAAACAAGTCGTCTATAAGGTCCTGGAACGTCTTCTTCGGCTCTGATATCTTCTGTGCCTTTAGTGCCGCGTCGGTGTCTCCGCTTTGCAGACAGGCTATAATACGGTTGCCAATGTTCACCTGATAGTCAAGATACTTGCGCTGAAGAAAGAACAGTTGCAGGTCAAGCTCGGTTGTCAGGTCGCTCAAGGCTGTGTTCAACTTGCCCACAGCGTCAAGATTCAGTATAGGTCTGTCAAAAGAGCGTATCACATCATATCTTATCCATTTGGCATCCTCGGGCTCAACTATAAGGTGCACACCTTTTAGCATATGGCTTGGAAATTCGCCACCCGACGCAAGCCCCTTTACCACCTTGTTCAGTATGGTACTCTTGCCCACACCGTTTATACCACTTAGTATGTTCACCTGACGGTCCAAGTTCCACACCACATGGCGACGTCCGCTCCAAAGCGACTCAATCTCTATCTGTTTGATATATTCGGCATATTTCATAATGTGCAGTTGTTTTAGATTTCTACAAATTTATAAATTAATTTGATAAAGAGTATAATGGATTCCAATATTTTTTATACCTTTGTAGTTAATTAGACTATTTTTAGCGTAAAATGTAATCTACGATTATCAGAATCGTATAAAATACGAGCCCAAACGATAATAAGTCTTAAATTTAGCCGTTATTTTTGTTAGTATATACAGAAAGTTGTATCTTTGGCATAAATATCATTAATCTGTGTGCGAATGATATAAAAACTGAATATAAATAACAAAACTTTAGTATGTTGGGATTATAAACAATACGATAAAAACCTTTTAAAGGTAAACAAAATAAGATGATTTGAATTTTTAATCGTATTTTTGCAAGAGATATGGAGCTATCCAAATATCTTTGCATAATCAACACTAATATTAAAAACAAAGAACAAAGAATTACTACAATATGGATTTGTATAAATTTGAATACAAGAGAATGAAACCATGTGAGCAACTTCCTCTACATCGTCAAGATTCTTGGGAGCTCACATATGTTGTTTTTGGACGTGGCAAATGTGTACTCGGCGATTCGGAGAAAGACTTCGCCGCAGGTAGCCTTGCATTTGTCCCTCCACACATTCCACATTGCTGGAAGTTCGACGAAGACTGTGTGGACGAGGATGGATTGATAGGTCACTATACGCTCACATTCAAGACAGAGTTCATAGACCGTTGCGTAAGCGCCTTCCCCGAGCTTACCGACCGACTGGAGCGCATCAAATCAATATCGTCGGTACTATCGTTCGACGAGAACACAACAAAGGTCTTGGCCGACTTCATGTCTATGATGACAAAAGAGGAAGAAAGCGAGCTGCTGCCCTACTTCTTCCGTCTGTTGTTGCTATTGTCTAAGCGCGAGCATCAGGCCACGGTGGTAGGACGATTCTCCGAGAACGACCGCACATCCGAGCGTATTAAGCGTATCAAGGACTTTACACAGTCGCACTACGCACGCACCATAACCATCGACATGATAGCCGAGTATGTAGGCATGAACCGCTCTTCATTCTGCACCTTCTTCAAGAAGGCTACCGGACAGACCTACATCACCTACCTCAACAAGTTACGTGTAGACCGCGCCTGCTACTTGCTGCGCCAGGGCTCATTCAATGTTACAGAGGTATGCTATATGGTAGGCTTCAACGACGTGCCCTACTTCAACCGCTGCTTTAAGAACAATCGTGGCATGTCGCCAAAGGAATATGCCGAAGGTATCCTTACTAAGCGCCAGATGGTAACCGACCGCCAGTTTGTCAACAAATAAGCTCACCCCATATCTTATCAAATAATTATTCCAATCGGTCAAGCAAAGAGCCACACCCATACCGGCCTTTGCTTGACCGATTGTTTTTTTACAGACATCCCGAAAATATAGCAAGCAACAAGTGTTGGTCTAAGCCCAACCCAAACCTCATGCTCTCATGTCTTAACAAAAACCCATGTTCTTATGTTCTCATGTCTAAAAAAAACATGTTCTTATGTTCTCATGTCTTAACAAAAACCATGTCCTCATGTTCTCATGTCTTAACAAAAAACCATGTTCTCCCGTTCCCATGTCTTAACCCCAAAACATGTCCTCATGTTCTCATGTCATAACAAAAAACATGTCCTTATGTTCTCATGTCTTTAAAAAAACATATCCCCCCGTTCTCTTGTCTTAAAAAAACTTGCAAAACGACAATAAGAATTGTATCTTTGCATAATAAATCTCCGTTCCGTGACACCGAATGGCCGTTCCGTGTCACCGAATGGCCGTTCCGCGTCACCGAATGGTCGTTCCGTGTCACAGAACAGACATTTAAATACAGTTACAAAGAGAAATAAACCTAATAAAAAGCAAAAATATGCCAAAGTACAAGCTACAAGAAATGTCAAGCCTCAACGGCGTTGGCAAAAACCGAGTGTTTCCAAAGATTGTAACCAACCGCCAGTTGGACACAAAGGAGTTTGTCAAGAATTTACACTCCTACAACCATACAATTTCTGAAAGCATAATAGAAGCCGTGCTCACCGACATGGGCGACTGCCTTGTCAGGTTATTGTCCCAAGGCTACACCGTTAAGCTCGACGACATAGGCACCTTCTCGCTATCGCTCGAATTCGACGACAAAAAGCCTGTGGAGATGACCGACAATGACGACAAAATGCTCTATCGCAATGTTACGGTGAAGGATGTCAACTATAAGTCGTCGCCCCAACTTATCAAACATCTTAAAAGCCAAACGGTTCTGGAGCGCGACATGGGAGGCGTGAGTCGTCTGTACAAGAACAAATACACACCAAAAGAGCGCATCAAGCGTGCTGCCAACTGGATTGACAAGCACGGAGTTATTACCCTGCAAGAATATGCAACCCTTAACAACCTTAGCCGCACATCCGCCTCTGGCGAACTGAAAAAGCTGTCTGAAGGCGACGAGGCTCCTTTCGAATCAAAAGGAAAAGGTAGCCACAAGGTTTGGGTAAAAGCGGGCTGGCAGCAATAAGGCATAGTACTCAATTCTTCACGCTTAGGCTGTAATGGCAAGCAGGAATAGAATATAGCTACTTTTGTAAGTAAAACACATATTCAAATATAGCAAATAGAAATATGACGAAGAAGGAATCTCTTCAACTGTTTGAAGAAAAGAAGGTACGCACCGTATGGGACGACAAGGAGGAAAAATGGTATTTCTCCATCGTGGATGTGTGCGGTGTGCTGACGGAACAACCAGATACTGAGCATGCGCGAAACTACTGGAAAGTATTGAAACACAGGCTTGTAAAAGAAGGCAATCAAACGGTTACAAATTGTAACCGTTTGAAGCTTCGTGCCTCAGACGGCAAATTGCGCATGACTGACGTTGCCGACACAGAGCAACTCTTCCGCATTATCCAGTCAATTCCTTCACCAAAGGCAGAGCCTTTCAAGGTTTGGATGGCACATGTGGCAAGCACTCGTTTGGAACAGATGCAGGATCCTGAAAAGAGCATAGATCAGGCCATTGTTGACTACAAGCGTTTGGGATATTCCGATGCTTGGATAAACCAGCGTATTAAGTCTATAGAAATCAGGAAAGAACTCACAGATGAATGGGCACGCACGGGGGTGCAGCAAGGTCTGCAATATGCTTCTCTTACCGACATCATTACCCGAGAGTGGAGCGGAATGACAACCAAACAGTACAAGAGTTTTAAAGGTCTGAAGAAGGAGAGCCTGCACGACAACATGACCAACATGGAGATAGCCCTCAATATGCTTGCCGAGGCATCTGCTACGGAGCTGTCCAAACAGCGCAACCCTAATGGATTCAATCAGCAGAAGCAAGTGGCTAAGGATGGTGGCAGCGTAGCGAAAGCCGCACGTACGCAGTTGGAGTCAAAGTTAGGGCACGGAGTGATTTCATCAGCAAAAGCCAGTGATTATCTGACTAATTTAGAAGATAACGATAAATAAGCATATTCTTGCTGACAAAATAGACTTTCTGTCGGTTGCGAGAAAACCTTAAAAGTGAGGAATTAAAATAATATGGCAAAAAAGAAGTATATAATAGTAGACCTTTTCTGTGGTTGCGGAGGAATGACGTTAGATTAGATTTGTCTGATGTTAAATCGTCTGTTGAAGAAATTTCAAAATATTCTCCTGATATATTTGTAAAATAAGCTTATATAGCTGATGCCCTTGAATATGCAAATAAGCATTGCTTTCGTCAATATTCTCATGCCTCAAAGACTCTGGTTGCTGAAGTTCACTAATAGCCTTATCAAACAGTTCACCCACCCTTTCTATGTACCCTTGTCCGTTATTACTCAATTCTTCACGCTTAGGCTGTAATGGCAGGCAGGAATTGAAGTTACTATAATATAACGCTTGTTGATAGATTCTATTCATATCCTTTACTTAACCGGGGTTGTCACATCTTCCATATAGATAATCTTATCACCCCATCCGTCTCCGAAGCAACACATACGCCTCATCCCTGTCTAACAGGAAAACACGGAGGAGAATCAGCAGAATCTGCTTTTCGCCAGAAGACAAAGCACTGATAGGAATTATCTCTTCCCTAGAAACAACATACATCTTTTGTTTGCTGTGCTCCTCTTGCTAGGACGAGCACATATAATAATGATTGTGTACAAAGTTAATAAATTTTCCGCCCAAAAACAAGATTTCTGCCGAGAGATGTCACTCATTTTGTTTTGTATAGCGGAGATTAATTGTAGCGAGGTAGTTGAGGATATAAACAAAGCATGTTAATAGAAAGCCATCCGTGCAGCTTAGGTATATCTGCGCAGAGGAGTATTATTATGTTGTAATACTCTTTAGAAAGAGCCTTATCGGATTATCTATAAGTTTGTAATATCAAATGCATAGACTGAGTGAAGTTCAACCTTGCCCTATGCCGACATATGCTAATCAAAAGGGAAAAAATAGTACACATTTTTTTGCACATAAAGCAACTATCTGTTCATATTTATGGAAATGCAAGTGTCATATATTTGACACTTGCATTTCCATAGTAATCAATCTGCTATTTTTACAATACGGCCTCCCTTATCCCCATACTTTCTCTGAGATACGCTTTACAAGTTGTAGTTTTGCCCATTGCTGCTCAACAGTAAGCTTATTACCAATTGCACAAGAGGCGAAACCACATTGTGGCGAGAGCGAAAGGCGCTCCAATGGTATGGATTTGGCAGCCTCGTGGATGCGAGCTATAACTTCATCTTCGTCTTCAAGTTCGGGGCGCTTGGTGGTTATCAGTCCGAGTACTACATGCTTGTCAGGACTAACCTTTGCTAAAGGCTCAAAGCCGCCAGAGCGCTCATCGTCGTATTCAAGATATAGCACATCTACATTCTCGCGAGCAAAAGCCCAATCGGCTACAGAGTCGTAGGCACCACTATTAAACCATGTGGAATGATAGTTACCACGGCAAATGTGTGTTGCCACTACCAAATCTGCAGGACGACCTTCTATAGCGAGGTTGTTAACTGTTAGTAGCTGTTCTTTTACATCATCGAGGTTGCTACCTAATTCCTTATATCGCTGTGAAGAAATAGAATCAGAAGTTCCCAATATTGCTCCCCATGAGCAATCATCAAGCTGGAGATATCTACCGCCAACGGCATAGAACTGGCGAATGAAATCCTGGTAGACTGCAGCAATGTCGTTTATCAGGTCGTTGATATTAGGATAAATGGCTCTTGTGCCAAGGAAGTTCTTGGGTAGATTGAGCTGTTGGAATAGCTGTGCTGGCGCAGGAATGGTGAGTTTTGCAATATGCTTATCATCTTCATATTTCTTCAGCTTCTTGTATGCTTCGATGAAAGGATGAGGCTGAGCAGTTAGCTTGCCTGTGAGATAAACTCTATCGAGGCGTGCAGTCTCGCCATTAAAGGCTATGTCGCCACCCGGCTCGTGGGTTACACCACCAAAGCCCCAAAAGAAATCAAGGTGCCAGAATGTGCGATTAAACTCTCCATCTGTGATGAGGGTATAGCCTAATTCCTTCTGCTTCTCTACAAGTTGTGCTACATATTCGTCGCGATTGCTATCGTTGAGATCAGCAGGACGAAGAAAACTGCCTACGAAATCAGCTCGCTGTGGAACCTGAATGCCATTAATAGTCTTTGTCATAATTGTTGTTTGTTTTTATTGTTATCATTTTTTCGTTTGCAAAGGTATGATAGTTGCATGCTTTGACAAAGAATATTTGGTGAGTTAAGGAAAATATACTACTTTTGTGCTCGAAAACTTTATAATAACAGAATATTATTCGGCAATAAATGAAATTCTCGGAACTTGATAGTATAGATCGCAAGATATTGCACATCCTTCAAGAGGATAGTACGCTTACAGTAAAAGAACTTGCTATGAGGGTTAATCTCTCAACCTCGCCCACCTTCGACCGCCAAAAGCGATTGGAGCGTGAGGGCTTTATCAAAGGCTATCATGCCATACTCGATGCTAAGAAGACGGACAATGGTATGACGGTATTGTGTAATATGCGTCTTAAGCGCCATTCGCAAATGCTGATGGATGACTTTATGGAGGCGATACAAGATATAGAAGAAATCACCGAATGCTATAATACGAGTGGTGAATATGACTTCACGTTGAAAATACAAACTCGCGATATGGAGTCATACCAAGAGTTTATGCGCACCAAGCTTGGAAATATCGATAGCGTAGGCTATTTCCATAGTGTATTCGTTATGAAAGAAGTGAAGAATACACATGGTGTGCCTGTAAAAATGGAGTAGAATGGTTCAGCTTATCTTTGCAGATGAACTTTTGATAGCATCTCTGCAGATTAGAATTAACAGAGTATTGAATATTTGTTTATATAGCGGATTTTCATAGATTTTCCACAACAAAAATACAATTATTTATTGAAACATACAAGCTTTTTAATATCGTATTTGGCATTAATAGAATAATGTCAAATACGAATATCATATAAGTACATTTTGCATTCTGCAAACGCTTATTACAACCCTGCAAAATACGTCTTCAATGCCTCCACATATTTCATCATGGCATTGCGCCCCGTGTCTGTCATCTTGCAGATGGTTCGGGGTTTTACGCCCGAGCCATCTGTAGTCTTTGATATATAGCCTGCTGTGACCAGTTTGTCCAACTGTACACTAAGGTTGCCTGACGTCGATTCTGTCTTTTCCTTGATATAGTTGAAGTCAGCTTCCTCTACATTCAGCAGAATCGACATTACGGCAAGACGCAACTGGCTATGGAGTAATGGATCCAACTCTTTCATTATTGTTGCTTTTTTGCTTTGAAGTTAAGGATATGTCCGGGGATGATAAGGGTAATGACAAAGGACAAGACCATATGTCCCATCTGCATAATACTGATAACTTGTTCACCACAAACAAAGTCGCGAAGCAGTCCTGTGCCAATCACTACACCAAGAAGTCCGCACATCTGTATCGACTTCTCCTTAAGTATTACGCCAGTGGTGTATGTGCCTATACCCGGCAACAACATACCCAACAAAAACATTCCATTCCAACTCCTTACTTCTCCGAAATGTAAAAGGCAGCTAATGGCGTAGACTGCAAACACGGCACTAATAATAGCCCACACATTATTTATAGTGTTGCTTGCATAAGTGCTTGCCACATGACTCTTGCGCTTTGCCTTGTAGGTCTTTATGCCTGAGGCTGAGAATCCAGCTATAGGTATGGCCATGTACAGCCAAGCAAATCTTGGGTCGTTGGTTGCGAGCAGCATGACGATTACTGCCAACGATATTGCTGCACTAAGGTAGCCCCACATAAGGAAACTGTCACCATTGCCTACAGACAAATCCTTCTTTGTCTGATTTATCATTCGAGTGATAAGCTCAAGACTCTCCTGCTCCGAAATCTTCTTCTCTTCCATTTTTTCTTACTTTATTGCGACACACTTATTGCCTATATCAAACGCGATGTGCCAGGTTAAACACTTAGTTTATTTTATAAACCATCTTTGGAAAAAGAGAAGCAAGGAGGTCGACTCTCACTTGCTTTAGCCAGCATTATTCTCTTCTAACACTAATGATTACGGTTGCAAATTTAGCTTAGTTTATTTTATAAACCAAATGATTTGCAATAAAATAGCCATTATTTAACCTTTGTTTACAACTGACTATAACTTTGCTATTTGCTCGACAATGTTAAGTGCCATAGCTGTTTCTCCTGGCAGATAAAAGGATGGCAGGAGTATCAATCCTACCATCCTTTTGAATCTTATTGAAAAGTCTTTTGCGTTGTCAGCTTT
>ERZ1023892.59-NODE-59-length-35530-cov-40.460832_pt1 | contig 35530 bp, 24 predicted proteins | sample MGYA00380397_ERZ1023892 | MGnify/ENA primary metagenome ERZ1023892 (study PRJEB33179, sample SAMN07448999) | human gut metagenome | biome: Human-gut; feature: Human associated habitat; material: Faeces | host: Homo sapiens | place: India: Bhopal | collected... | reverse complement strand
ATATTAAATGGCAAAGTATATTATATTAAATGGCAAAGTATATTATATTACTTTTTGGAGGCATATTTATGGTGTGAAAACAGAGCCAATAAGTCCATATGCCATGACATAAAAGAAGAAAGGGTTTGTCGAGACTGCAGCCTCAACAAACCCATTACTCATTAAGATTCTTAAATATATTCCCGATTACTTTACAATCATCTTCTTGCCGTTCTCGATAACAACGCCCTTGAAGTCCTTGCTTACACGCTGACCAGCGAGGTTGTAACGAACACCGTTCTGAGCCTTCTCGGCTGTGATGTTGGTGATGCCTGTAGGAAGAGCCTCTGATGTGAACACAGTAGCCTTAGCATAACGTACGTGCTCATATTTTGTAGCCTCTGCAGCTCGACAGATTGTAAATACAACCTCCTTAACATCGATAGCCTTTCCATTCTCTACGTTTGTCCAAGTTGGATCGATATTGCCTCTCTTGCCGTCTTCTGTAGCACCAGACATTGTAACAGTACCACAGTTGGCCTTGATTGTACCATACTGGCTTGCGTTAGAAGCAGCTATGCTAATCTTTGTAATATACTTGTCTGCCTTGAAAGTCATTGTGTTGCCATCAGTACCTGCTTTATCACCAGAAAGTGCACCGCCAAAAAGCTTTACAAAGTTATCAGCCTTGCCTGTTTTAGCATCCTTAATTTTAAAAGTAGGAGCACCACTACCCTTTGCCTTATCAAATACTACAGAGATTCCATTCTGATCAATGGCATGCTTCTCAAGATAAACAAATTCGTTATTATTTTTATCTGTAGCATCCTTTACGAATGAACTATAAATTGTAACAAAGTTGATTTCTTCTCCCTTAGTCTCAGTTGTGTTCTGTGCGAACAATGAACCACTAACAGCCATAAGGGCAACCATGAAAATTGAGCGTAAATTTTTAATCATAATAGTTTTGATTTTTTAGTTAATAATACAGATTTTAATTTTATAAATTTTGATAGTTGTTTTGTTTGTTGTGTTGCCGCAACCACCACATAGAGTGTTGTCCGTAACACGTTTGCAAAGATAGGCAAATTAAATATTACGGCAAGAATTTTTAAGTCTTTATTTGTTACAATAAAGTCTAAATAAGTTCATTATTAGTACAACACCTTGATTTTCAGAGGTTTAGAGTTTGATATTTTTAAGAAGATAGAAGACACAATTAATCTTCTATCTTCGACATTTCTTGCGTTTCCCAGTCTTCCCACTGCTTCATAGCTTCTTTCCAGTCGGTCTGTTCGCCAGCTTCTACAGCTTCTTGTTGGCGTATAGCCTCATCGCGCTCCCTATCGCGTTGGCGCTTAGCCTTCATATCAGCAATGGTTTTGTCGTCGAGTATAACTATAGCTCTTCGGTTTATAGCGTCGTACAATTCTTGTTCGCCAAAGGAACGACCTGGGACATTGAAGTCGGAAATATTAAATTCATATTCCACGCGCAACTTATGTCTCAGTTCTTTTTGTTTGGCACGATTGGCCGAATTTTTAAGTCGCAACAGCTTAGCAATGCCGTCAATCTCCTTGTTCGAGTATTTGTTTCTACCCATAGTATAAATAAGTGTTTATATGCCTAACAAGGTGCAAAAATAGCTTAATATGTTAAATAACCCACTTTTTTGCACTAAATATTTGTTTTGTTCAAGATAAAGCTATATATTTGCGGTATCATTTTTAGAGATTTCGTTTTTTACGAAATCCGTCTTTACGAGGTTGGTAGCATCCTGCACCAACCTCTTTTGTTTTTATAGTTTTTTACGCCAGTTGCAGAACCATATTGTTTGCCTTTGCTATGCGTCGCATATTGAGTAGCGCATATCGCATACGTCCAAGGGCAGTGTTTATGCTAACATCGGTAGAGTCGGCAATCTCCTTAAACGACAACTGCTGATAGAAGCGCATATATACCACTTCGCGCTGCATTGGAGGCAGTGCGTCAAGCAGACGTCTCACATCTGTCATTATCTGCGAATTGACAAAACGGTTCTCTATATTGCCTTCAAAGATATCGGCACCAGGGATATTTGATAGGTCGTTGTCGGCAGAAGTGTCGACAATGCGCATAGAAGCCTGGTCGCGATACCAGTCCATTATGGCGTTATGCGCAATACGCATAATCCACGCACCGAACTTGCCACTAACCGTATAACGTCCTTCTTGCAGGCGCGTAATTACCTTGACAAAGGTTTCTTGGAAGATATCTTCGGCAGTCTCGCGGTCGTGCACCACGAAGAGTATGTATGAGAATAACTTAGACTGGTTGCGCAACAACAACAAATCAAAAGCCCGGTTGTTCCCATCAGCGTATGATAAGGCCAACTCTTCGTCGGTCATATCTTGCAAATTTTTCATTTCTTAAATCTTTTATAATTAAGTAAATGTGCTCCGATAGGCAATGCTTTTGATTGTTTTTTATTGTTGGATAACTATCATCCTAATGTTAGGATTGTGCAAAGATAAGCACTTTTGACGAAAAAGCCAAACTTTGTTAAACATTTTTATATCACAAAGCGCACAATCGTCACCACTATTATAGCGTAGAATGCAGCCAATGCGTCGTCGAGCATACATCCCCATCCGCCATGTATGTTGCGGTCTACCCATCGACAACCAAGAGGCTTTGTGATATCTATTATGCGGAAAAGCACAAAACCAAGTGATGCAAGCAGTATAGGACGCCATGCCGGACCGTCAACAAATAGAGCGGGCAACGTAGCCATCCATGTGCCAAAGTACTCGTCTATGATTACCGTGCGTGGGTCTTCGCCCCAATAACGCTCCATTACATTATCGGTCCACACGCCAATAAATAACGAGCCCAACACCAAGGCCACTGTTGCAACACATAGCCATAATGGCGAAAGCACGAAATAAAGACCTATCCATAAAAGCAAGGCTATTAGTCCGCCAAAGGTGCCAGGTCCCCAAGGAAAGAAACCCGTGCCAAAACCTGTAGATATGATGACGTGAAACCAAGGTGCCTCGCCAAGCTGATGATTGTTGTTATTGCTCATTTGTGTAGTGTATATATTATATATAATGTGTAATACAGGCAGGTAAAAGCCCAGAATATTAAATAATGTGTGCAAAGGTACTTATTTTTTTCGTATTTTTTGTACTTTTGCAACAGATAGACCATTATACTCAAACTTCAAAAATCGATAATGACTAAAACATTTGCCACACTAATACTATCCATTATCTTTTGTCTCTCAACCAGCGCACAACAGGAGATGCGACATATGTTCACACAGATTAGCGTGAACGACGGATTGCCTCAGAACACCATAAGCAATATTGTGCAAGACCAAAACGGCATGATGTGGATTGCAACCACGGGCGGATTGGCACGTTACGACAGTTATCGCTTTGATACATATCATCCCAGTAACAACAAAACCGACTGTCTGGCAAGCGACGCCATATCTGCCTTGTGCCGCGACAGTAAAGGACGTGTGTGGATAGCTACAGACAAGGGACTATCGCTATATAACAGCGACAAGTGCAACTTCAGCAACTTTGTGTATCGCAAGCATTCGTCTATAATGGATATTGTGGAACTCGACTCCATGCATCTACTGCTTAATGCTTCTGGCGAGATGGTTATATTCAACACTACCGACTACCAGTTTAGGAAGCTTGGCTTATGCCGACTGAACATTAAGGGTGTAAGCGAATTGTTCAGATATGGCGATATTGTATATATTGCACATAACCGTGGCGTAATGGCATACAACACTAAGAACTATCGCCTATGGAGTTTGCCTATAAAGGGCATTGCTGGCAGCGACATCAAGACCATATTCCGTGCAGCTCCTGCCAAACTATATGTTGGAACAGAGGGCAATGGTCTGTTCTGCTACAACTTGGTCACGCATGAGACACAACATCTTACGAAACAGAACTCAAGGCTATGTTCCAACTACATACGCACTATTGCCGACGACGAAATGGGCAACGTGTGGGTGGGAACAGTATCAGGTCTTAACATAATTGGGCAAGACGGTGTGCCCATATGCACTGATGCCACCACAATAGACGGCATAAGTCTTACAAGCACATCGGTGCGCTGCATTGCACGCGACAAGCAAGGAGGCATGTGGGTTGGTACTTTCTTTGACGGAGTATGCTATTATAATCCACGAAAGAACCACTTTGTAAACATACAAAACATACCTGGCGTAAACTCGTTGTCAAATAATATCATTGGCTGTATAGCAGAAGACAGCAACCACAACCTATGGATAGGCACCAACGGAGGTTTGCACTATTACAACCCTAACACACATCACTTCAATCTTCTGACTACGGCAAACGGTCTGCTGTCGAACGATATCAAGGCTATGTACATAGACCAGAAGAGCAACGTGATGTATGTGGGCTCACAGCTTGGCGGACTTGCAATAGTAAACCTCTCAAACCACAGCATACACTCTATAATGATAAAGTCGAACGTGGCCGACGACAACAGCATATATGCCATACATCCATTGGGTGGCGGAAAGCTGCTGTTGGGCTCGCTAACTGGACTGAAACTGTACGATAACGCAACATCAACCATTACGCCCCTGCCCAAAAACATGCGTGGCGACTACCGTTATCCGCAACGTGTGCGCAGCATCTACTGCGACCGAAAGGGTAAGCTGTGGATTGGAGGAGAGGATGGACTATACACATACATATTAAAAGGTGGCAGTATGCGACATTTAGCTCTGCCCGAAGCCTACGAGAAGATGCGGCACAACTGCGTAAACACAATTGCCGCAGACCACAAGGGCAATGTATGGGTAGGAACACAGCAGGGAGCATACGCCTTCTTGCCAAACAACAAGGTAAAGGCTTATACCAAAGACAATGGCATGCCTGGAAATATGGTGTATGCCTTCCTTGAAGACTCTATGGGAAAGATGTGGCTAAGTACCAATCACGGTCTGTGCACATTCCGACCAGAAAGAGACAACTACAAATACTATACAGTTAAGGACGGTCTGCCCAACAACCTCTTTATGCCTAATGCCGCACTGAAGACACACAATGGCATAATGTATTTTGGCAGCATCAACGGCATTGCATCATTCCATCCAGAGCAGTTTACCGACAATCCATATGCGCCAGAACCAATAATAGCCGAACTGCGACTGTATGACAACGTGGTGATGCCTAACGACGAGAACGAAATTCTATCGGTAGACATCACACATACAAAACGCATAACCCTAAGACACGACCAAACGGATATATCGCTAAGAATGTCTGTGCCCAACTATCTATCGGGTGGACATAACACCTTTGCATATAAGCTTGAAGGATACGACAATGAATGGCGATATACAAGCGACACACAGATAGCCGACTACTCGTATATTCCTGCCGGAACATACCGCTTTCTGGTGCGTGCTGCCAACAATGACGGCAAATGGAACAACGCTACTACCAAGCTAACTATTAAGGTATTGCCACCATGGTATGCCACATGGATAGCCAAGCTTGTGTATCTGTTGCTCATCATTGGCATCATATACGGAGTGTTCAGATTCTTGCTCGAACGCGAGAAACAGGAACAAAAGACCATTCGCGAGCATAAGGAACAGGAGCACAAGCAAGAGATGTATGAGATGCGACAGCGCTTCTTTATAGATATATCGCACGAGCTGCGTACACCGCTTACGCTTATAACATCGCCACTGGACGAGATTATGAGCAAGCAACGCGACGGTTGGACCAAGACCCGGCTGCATCTTATACAGAAGAATGTGAACCGTCTGGTGCATCTTGTTAACCAACTGATGGACTACAGACGCGCCGAACTTAATGTGTTTAAGCTTAAGGTGCGCCCTATACAATTGGCTGCGCTTATAGAGAAAAACTATGCTCTGTACCAAGAGAGTGCCGAGAAACGCGGCATAAGCTACAAATGGAGTTGTAACGATGGTGGCAAGCCTACGCTGTGCGACCCAAACTACGTAGAGCTGATACTTAACAATCTTATATCCAACGCCTTTAAGTATACACCCGACGGAAAGAGCATAACCATTGTGGCTACCGCTGACGACAAAACACTACATCTGGCTGTGCAGGACACCGGACTGGGTATACCTGAGGAAAAGAAACAACGTATATTCGAACGATTCTATCAGCTAAACGGCAAGCAGACCAGTGGATGGGGCATTGGACTATCTATCGTAACACGTCTTGTAGAATTGCATCACGGCACAATGTCGGTAGACAGCACACTGGGAGAGGGTAGCACCTTCGGTGTAACACTGCCTACCAATGCCGATGCATATACTGTCGAAGAGACTGCTACCGAGGATGAGATACACAATAACGAGATAGAAAATCTGTATAAGGACATTACTCCATACGACGGCAAGGACAACCAGAACGTGGACAACGACAATGCCGAGGAGGAGCAAACGGACGAGAATATACAGGATGAAGAAAAGACAACAGTACTGATAACCGACGACAACAACGAGATACGCCACTATCTGTGCCAATCACTAAGCAACGAATACAATGTACTTGAGGCTTGCAACGGCAAGGAGGCTATTGAGGTGTTGGCTCAAAACGAGGTGAATATCATTCTATCTGACGTTATGATGCCTGAGATGGACGGCATACAGCTGTGCAAACATGTGAAGAGCGACATAAACACAAGTCATATACCCGTTATCATACTGTCTGCCAAGGTGGACGTAAGCGAACAGCTTGAGGGATTGCAGGTGGGTGCCGACGACTATATACCAAAACCATTCTCGCTGATGATTGTGAAAACAAAGATACACAACATACTGCGCACACACCGCATGATGATAGCAAGATATAAGACGGCAAAAAAAATAGAGCCACCCAAGCTTACTGTCAATACTATAGACGAACAGTGGCTTGAACAGGCCCTTAAAGTTGTAAACGAGAATATTTCGAACGAGAAGTTCTCTACCGACGACTTCGCACGCTTGATGCTTATGAGCCGCACCAGTCTTTATACCAAGATGAAGGCTCTTACGGGAGAGAGCGTCAAAGAGTTTATACGCCGAATAAGGCTTAACCGTGCTGCAGAGCTTATAAGCGATGGCTATCTCAACATATCAGAGATAAGCTATCAAGTAGGCTTTGCCACCCCATCCTACTTCACAACAAGCTTCAAGAAGCACTTTGGATGTCTGCCTACCGAATACCAAGCCCAAGACGACACGTCAAACACGTGACGGAACAAAGCTGTTGATTAAATCTACCACCTTCTGACGCTCGCCATCGGTGAGCGTTGGACTGATAGGTAGGCTCAATTCTTCTCTATGTATGCGCTCAGTAATAGGCAATGACATATTGTTCCACTGGGCATAAGCCTTCTGCTTGTGCGGCGGTATGGGATAATGGATGGCGGTTTGAACACCGTTGTCCAAAAGATACTGCATCAGCTCGTCGCGATGCGGAGACGTTAGTGGGAATATATGGAATACATTCTCTTGCCAATAATCCTCGGTAGGAACCGATACTGCAGGATTGTTGATACACCTTATATAATATAGGGCATGCTCGCGACGGCGCGCATTCTCCTGATCAAGATAGGGCAGTTTTACAGCAAGCACGGCAGCCTGTATCTCGTCAAGGCGCGAGTTGACACCAACATGCGAGAAGACATACTTGCGCTCGGAGCCATAATTGCCAAGCATCTTTACCATATCTGCAAGATGCTTGTCGTTGGTAGTTATGCCTCCACCATCGCCAAGGGCACCAAGATTCTTACCTGGATAAAAGCTGTGGGCAGCAGCATCGCCAAGTGAACCAGTACGTCTATCACCATGCATACAGCCATGAGCCTGGGCATTGTCCTCAATAAGCTTTAGGTTATGCCGGCGGCAGATGTCGCCAATAAGCTCGGTATAAGCACAGCGACCATAGAGATGCACCAACATTATGGCTCGGGTACGTGGGGTAATAGCTTGCTCAATAAGGCTATCGTCTATTTGGAAAGTATCCCATCGAGGTTCTACAAGCACTGGCTTAAGACGGTTTTCGGTAATGGCAAGTATGGTAGCCACAAAGGTGTTGGCAGTCACAATAACCTCGTCGCCTTCCTTCATCACTCCCATCTCCTTGTATGCACGCAAGATAAGGGTAAGGGCATCAAGCCCATTGCCACAGCCTATGCAATAGCGTGTGCCTATATACTGGGCAAACTTATGGCAGAAGTCGTCGTTGGCAGCACCTTGTAGATACCATCCACCATTGACAACATTTGCCACAGCTTGGTTGATATCTTCCTTATGCAATGCCGTGACGTCCTTTAAGTCAAGAAATTTTATCATCTCGTAGTTCTTATTCTATAGTCCATTCGTAAATGTCGTAGCACACACCACGACCTCCAAATCCCTCTTTCTGGTGTATAAGGTTGCTGTTAAGATAGCTACCTTGATCTTCGGTAGACTTGCCAAAGTCGAGGTAAGGCTTTTCGGCATAATGCTCGTTGATGAGCCAACTGAACACAAGGTCTAAGGCTCCAAGCTCCTTTCCACGTGGCGAGGCAGAGATATACTGAGTATGAACCACTCTGCCACACTCAAACACTAATGTTCCGCCAAGAGCCTCATCGCCAAGATAAGCCATAAATAAACGTATGTTGTCGGGGAAACGAGAGCAAAGAAGCTCCAACTCGGCTATGGTATGAACGGGATGCACACCATACTTGGCCATAAGATTATTGTCGAGAATATGCCAGAAAGCCTTAATGTCATTGCTTTCTTCCACTCGTATGCCATTGCGACGCGCCTTGTTGACACCACGATGACGTTGTTTTGTAAACTTGAGTGGATTGTCGAGACAAATGGTTGAAGATACTTCGCGACCCAATATCTGCGCCTTGCACACTTTGACAATAGCATAAAGGTCTTCTTCTGCAGGCATTGTGTGGTAAATCCATGGTGTTGGCTTATACACAACTCTGTTTACACCGCACTCGTTGCGTAAGAAACTATTGATAGCAGCGAATACATCAAGACACAATTCGGCTGTCATATCAGCATTCATAATTAGTCCGCCGTATGTCAGTCCGCCGTGCGAGCGCAGCTCATCGCCATGAATAGTTGCCGGAAGAAGTGCAACAAGCGTAGCATTAATTGATACCTCGTCTTTATATTTATAAATCATCAGCGAACAATCTGTAAATCGGTCGCTATGATAGTCCATATAACCACGCATCAAGAGAAAGGTTGAATTCTTGGCTCCAGCAACAAACGCATCCCACTCGGCAGCTCTATCTTGATTGTATCTTATTACCGTGAGCATCCCTTGTATTTTAAGAATTCATCGTAGTCGTAGATATAGTCCGACTCGTCGTAAGGCTCGGAAGCAAGCACAAGGCATACAGCACCCGACGAAAAATCGTCGAGTGTGCGCCATATGCCTGTTTCTATCTCTAAACCTTGGTAGGGATGATTGAGCAAAAACTTGCGTTGCTCCCTACCATCGTCTAATGTAACTGTGAAACTGCCGCTAAGAGCTATAAGCAATTGTTTGAGTCGACGGTGTGCATGTCCTCCCCTACTCTCACCTCCAGGCACATCATACAACCAATAGGCACGAGCTATATGGAAGGGCACGTCCTTGAACTCTTCAACAACCGACAGATTGCCACGACGGTCTTCAATCTTTTGTATTTCAATAATCTTAGCGTCAGAAACTTTCATTATTTCTTTTAGTTAGTTTTGCCTAGGCAAACCTATGCTTAACCTACTTCTCCATATAAGGGTCGGTACCAAGCACGGTAGCTGCCAATCGCTTAGCCTTATCACGAAGTAGGGTTGTATCGTCTTGGGGTTGGCCATAACACAGAACCACACCCATACGGCGACCAACATGAGCCTCTTGCTTGCCGAAGATACGAACACGTGTATAGTCTTCCTTCAATGCATCAACAAGATTGTATGGCAGAGGGTCGTTGGTTTCTGAAGGCGAGAGTACAACTGCACTTGCACCAGCATGCTCAAGATGTATACCAGCAATAGGTAGTCCCATAACGGCACGGAAATGTAACTCAAATTCGGAGAGGTTGGTGGTATGACCAAGCGTTACCATACCAGTATCGTGCGGACGTGGCGAAAGTTCAGAGAAGATAACCTCACCCTGCTTGGTAAGGAAGAACTCCACACCCCAAAGACCAGCTCCGGTAAGCGCGCGTGTAACCTTTTCTGCCATATCCTCTGCTTTGCGAAGCTCGTCTTCAGGCAACTGGAACGGTTGCCAACTTTCACGATAGTCGCCTCCCTTCTGCACATGACCTATAGGCGGGCAGAACAATGTGGGGCCATCCTTCTGTGTAACGGTAAGCAATGTAAACTCAGAGTCGAAGTGGATAAACTCCTCAATGATAATCTCCTTAACGTCGCCACGGCTTCCTTCCATAGCATTGTTAAAAGCCTTTTCCAAATCTTCGGGCTTGCGAACAATGCTCTGACCATGACCCGACGACGACATAAGAGGCTTGATAACACATGGGAAACCAATCTCCTTTGAGTGCTCGCGCAATTGCTCAAGAGTGGTAGCGTAGAAATATTTGGCAGTACGCAGTCCTAACTCCTTAGCTGCAAGGTCGCGAATAGCCTTACGGTTCATTGTATAGTTCACGGCGCGGGCACTTGGCACCACTTGTATGCCTTCCTTTTCAAAGTCGAAAAGACGCTCGGTGCGTATAGCCTCAATCTCAGGCACAATAATGTCGGGATGATGACGCTCAACAACAGCAGTCAAAGCATCGCCATCAAGCATGTTGAACACTTCATGCTCGTCGGCAACCTGCATTGCCGGAGCACCCTTGTATCTGTCGCATGCAATGACATATTGTCCTGCACGCTTTGCGGCGATGACAAACTCCTTGCCTAACTCGCCTGAACCTAACAACAATATTTTCTTCATGTGGTCAATAAAAAGATAATGCAAAGCTAACACTTTTATTTCGTTCGGGCAAGTTTTTAGGACATTGAAGACACATATATGTGATAATTATTTCGCCAAGGCACCCACATAATAGCAAAATTATAGCTAACTTTGCATCATAAATAAATAAAACTCAAGAAAAAAACATGATTGTCTGCATTGCCGAGAAACCAAGTGTTGCTAAGGATATCGCCCGTATTCTGGGCGCAACAAACTCGCACCAAGGATATATGGAGGGCAACGGCTACCAAGTGACTTGGACATTTGGTCACCTATGTACGCTTAAAGAGCCTAACGACTACACAGAGATGTGGAAGCATTGGAGCCTGTCATCACTGCCGATGATACCTCAAAGATTCGGAATAAAGCTAATTGACGACGACGGCATTAAACGACAGTTTGCCGTGATAGAAAAGCTTATGCAATCGGCAGACGGCATTGTAAACTGCGGTGACGCCGGACAGGAAGGTGAGCTGATACAGCGCTGGGTCATGCAAAAGGCTGGTGCAAAGTGTCCGGTTAAACGTCTATGGATATCGTCTATGACTGACGAGGCCATACGCGAAGGCTTTGCATCGCTGAAAGACCAAAACGAATACCAATCGCTATACATTGCCGGATTGAGCCGTGCTATTGGCGACTGGCTTTTGGGTATGAATGCCACCCGACTATATACTCTTAAATATGGACAGAACAGACAGATTCTGAGTATTGGACGTGTGCAGACACCTACTTTGGCGCTTATTGTTAACCGACAGAAGGAGATTGACTCGTTTGAGCCAGAGCCTTACTGGGTGCTTGCAACCGTATATCGCGACACTACATTTACCGCAACCAAGGGCAAGTTCAGTACAAAGGAGGAAGGCGAGGCTGCATTTGCCACCATTGCCGACAAGCCATTCACCGTTACAGCAGTACAGAAGAAGAATGGTACAGAGGCACCACCACGTCTGTTTGACCTTACATCGTTGCAGGTGGAATGCAACCGCAAGTTCTCGTACAGTGCCGAAACTACACTCAAGCTTATACAAGGTTTGTACGAACGCAAACTTACAACATATCCACGTGTCGACACTCAGTTTCTTAGCGATGACATATACCCAAAGTGTCCATCAATACTTTCGGGCATAAGCAAGCAATACGAGGCACTGATGGAACCACTAAAGGGCAAAAAATTGCCTAAGTCGAAACGTGTGTTCGATACATCTAAGGTTACCGACCACCATGCCATCATACCAACAGGAGTGCCAGCAACCGGCCTTACAGATATGGAACGCAATGTGTACGACCTTATTGCACGCCGATTTATAGCCGTGTTCTATCCTGACTGCAAATTCTCTACAACTACTGTTCTTGGAACTGTGGAGGATGTGGAGTTTAAGGCTACAGGAAAGGAGATATTGTCTGCTGGATGGCGTGATGTTTATGCACAACAGAATGCAACAGCTGATGATGACGAACGCAAAGGCGACGAGGAACGCACACTGCCCACATTTGTAAAGGGTGAGAGCGGACCGCATATACCTACTCTATCCGAGAAGTGGACCACACCTCCTAAGTATTATACCGAAGCTACATTGCTGCGAGCTATGGAGACAGCGGGCAAATTTGTAGAAGACGAAACATTGAGAGCCGCTTTAAAGGAGAACGGAATAGGACGTCCATCATCCAGAGCAGGAATCATAGAGACTCTATTCAAGCGCCATTACATACGACGCGAGCGCAAGAACCTTGTGGCTACAGCTACTGGCATAGAACTGATAGACACTATTCATGAGGAACTGCTTAAGAGTTGCGAGCTGACGGGTATCTGGGAGAAGCGTCTGCGTGACATAGAACACAAGAAGGACGATGCAGCCGACTTTATTAATGGTCTGAAGCAGCAGATTACGGAGATTGTGAATGATGTGCTGCGCGACAACAGCAACCGTCGCGTTACCACCCTTAGCGAGGAAGACCTTAAGAAGAAAGCCAAGAAGAAGGCTACACCAAAGAAGAAGGCAGCCACTTCAACAACATCAACCGACACACCGACTGCAACATCAAACAACGACCCTCTTGTAGGTACAACATGCCCAATATGTGGCAAGGGAACCATCATTAAGGGCAAAACGGCTTACGGATGCAGCCGTTGGCGTGAGGGATGCAACTATCGCAAGCCTTTAGACAATCAGGCCGAATAAACGTATTGTGGCAGCGGGCATCCATGTTTAATATAAACAAGACGATTATGACAAAAAGAATAACATTCGTATCACTTCTGATGATAGCCTTGCTTGCCGTTTCGTGCAGCAAACGACAGGAACAAAAGGAGGAGGTTGAACAACCCAAAGTAGACACAACTGCAGTGCTTGTAATGCAAGCGCAAAAGTGCTCGCGCCTTTACACCACAGAGTATCGTATGCACAAGGTAATTACACACGACGACCAACTGTCGCTCAAGGGCAAGGTGCTAAACCACGACTACGACGTAAAGCTGCCTCTTGGCGAAAGAAAGGTTGCCATACCGGTAGATGCTACAGTAAAGGCATACATCGACTTTGCCAACTTTTCTGCGGAGAATGTGGTGCGCGATTCGTCGCATATAGAAATAATATTGCCCGATCCACATATCGTACTGTCGTCGTCACGTATCAATCACAACGACATACAAGAGTACGTGGCACTTACACGCAGCCGATTTACCGATGCTGAGCTGTCTGCCTTCGAACAGCAAGGGCGCCAAGCCATAATAGCCGATATAGGAAAGACTAATATCTTAGAGTCGGCTCGTATTGGAGCGGCTAACGTATTGGTACCAATGTTGCAACAGATGGGGTTCAAGGCCGAAAACATCACCATCTCTTTCAGGCACGACCTTACAAAACATGGTGTTGGGGCTCTGATTGACAAGACAACGGTTGAGAAGAAAAAGAAATAAGAAAAAGCCACTGGCATGGTACGGCAACAAGCCACACCTACTGTAGCAATATAGATACTTAAAAGACTTGATAATATGGATAAGAACAAACGATGCTCTTGGATATTTGCCCCGGTACGCGCCTTAATAATTAAGGTGGTGCTTGTGGTGGTGGCGGTAGTCGCCATTGTGCTCGTGGCACGCCACTATATAAATAAGGTGTCGTCTACATCAACGCCTGCCGTAATAACCAAGAACGAGAAGATAGACATTACACCATCGCAGATACGCTCTATTGAGCAAATTGGCGAGTGGTCGTTTCTTGAGATTAACGACGAAGAAATGGTAGACACTGTGCGCCATGGTTTCTTTTCCGACGACAAGTTGGTGCGCATATACTACGGAACCTTACGCCTTGGCATCAATATGAAAGAGGCACACGAGGGATGGCTTGCCATTGAAGACGACACACTGCGTGCCATATTGCCACCGATACGTCTACTCGACAACAACTTTATTGATGAGGCTCGCACACGTTCGTTTATAGAATCGGGAAAGTGGAGCCACCAAGACCGAAAGGATATGTATAACCGGGCTGCCATGATGATGAAGCGGCGCTGCCTAACAAAGGCCAACTATCAAACCGCACGCAATAATGCGAAGGCGCAGTTTGAGCAGATGTTGAGGTCTATGGGATATGAAAAGGTTAAGGTAGAATAAAAGAATTGGGTGTTTAGAAAACTCTTAGTTGCGAGTTTCTAAACACCCAATTTTATTTTTACATCATTGGTCGACGACCGCCACCCATAGGCATTCCCATTGGTGGACGACCTCCAAAGCCTGGTCTACCAAATCCTCCAGGACGATGTTTCATCATATCGCGTCGTGCCTGCTTGCCTCCAAAGAGATTAAGGCGATAGATGACATGCAGCATAGCGTAGCTGTTGATAGAGTTGTATTCTACATCGCTGCGGCTCATTGCCGACACTGTGCGTGAGAAGTTGCTCTGGTTAGACAATATATCGTTAAATTCTAATGACAATGTCAGATTACGTCCCCTAAGGAAACTTTGCGAAAGCTGAGCATTCCATACCAGCTCATTTGTATTCATCGAATTGTCTGAATAGCCACGTCGTGAGTTCTGATGCAAGTCGGTTGACAAACTTGTGCCCCACGGTGTAGTGATGTTGATTGTTCCACCATAAGCAAACTGCCAAGTGTCAAGATTAGATGTGGCTTGCAAGTTGTTGCGAGTGTGCATATAGTTGAGCGAACCGTCGAGTTCTACCTCAAGCCAAGAGTTGCGGTAGCTGGTAGCCAATCGCTCAATAATTGTTGTCGACTTAGTAACATTGCGGTCAGAGTCGGCATTGCGATTAAGCGACAGGTATCCCACACGGTTCTGATAGTCCACATTTGTAAAGGTATTAATATTCCAGTATCCAGCTGTATCTACAGCCATATTGAATATAAACATACCACCTGCATTCCAGTTGCCGTTGATATTCTCTGGTCGTGTTGTTCTACCACCTGTATTCTCATCGTATGTAACCTTATATCCAATGCTATTGCGTGTGTTAGAGTAGTTGACACTCGCCATTATCGCCATCTGTCGCTTCTCTATATAATTATTGTATTCGGCACGCAGACGATTGGTGAACGAAGGTTTCAATCCAGGGTTACCCTTTGTAACGTTGAGTGGGTCGCTATCGTCGGTAATGTCGAGAAGGTCGGTCATCGATGGTTGTGCTGTTGTACCACGATAGTTGATACGCAGTTGGCTGACATCAGAGAATCTGTAGCGGAAGTCGAGAGTAGGAGTAACATTAACCACATTGCGCACCGTGTCGGTATACACGCCTTGATAGTTTTGTATGAACTTTGACGTCTGTGGCTGAACCTTAACACCGAAGTTGAGTTGATACTTCTGTCGCAGCATACGTATCATAAGATCGATGTCGTGGGTATAGTTGCGATACTCCGAATAGCGTGACAGCGACTTGTCCTCATAGTCGGTATATGGATTCTGAAGACGTGTAAGCCAATCGTCCCAACGGCGATACTTCGGTGTTAGTCCGGCAAAGAAATCTTCGCCAAGATTAGAGAAGTCGTATGTGGCACGGTCGCTCTTCGAGTAAGAATAATTGAACTTATAGCTCAACTGCAAGAAAGTGGCACGCCATATTGGTTCGCTGTAAGTGGTCTGTACCGAGTAACTATAGTTCTTGGTAGGTGTAACGTTGTAGCGGTTTGTCTGATATGTTGAGTCGTTGCCAAACTTATCCTTAGTCTGATACAGATGTACGTTGTTGGTAGACAACTGCTTGGTGTCGCCATCTGTATAGCTAAAGTCGCCACGCAATGTTACGTTGCGTCCCTTAGAGCTAAGCTTACGGTTAAGTTGGAGCATAGCACCAAAATTCTTCGAATCCGAATAGTTTATAGAACTTGTCTTCGATGTGTTGACCATTTTACCCTGCTGTGCAAGCATCTCAATCGACTCTGCCTCCAACGGATTATTGACATACTGATAAGGATCGTCATTAAATTGGGCTGAGTTGTTGGTATTGCTTCCGTCGGATGATGTTATCGACATTGTAGGACGGAACATAATATTGGTTAGGGTATCTGGTTTCCATTCCAAACGCATCTGTGCGTTCCACGAATTGCTTCGGGTAAAGTTATGGCTCAAGGAATTGGCAAACGATGAAGACGAACTTACGAAATTCTCGGATGAAGAACGTTTCAAAGCATCGCCATCCTTATGGTTCCAGCGCACCGAACCGTCCCAAGAAAGAGTTGTTCCATTATCATAGTTGAAGTTGGTGCCAAGCATCTTAGGAGCATTAAGTCCATCCTTGCCACGTCCCCAGGCGCCACCTCTGCCACCATGAGGTCCCATATCGTTGGTATTATTAAACGATCCGAATCCCATAACACGCATGTTGCTTCTGAAAGCAGCACCCATAAAACGCTCAGAATATCGGTCCTTGGTGCCATATGCAAGGTTGGCATTGGCAAACATACCACGGTTCATACCCTTCTTCAGACCAAAGTCAAGCACCGTTTGCTCATTACCGTCGTCAATGCCAGTAACCTTTGCAAGGTCGCTCTTCTCGTCGTAAGCCTTAATCTGGTTAACAATGTTTGTTGGCAAATTCTTCATGGCTGTCTTGGTATCGCCCACCATAAACTCCTTGCCATCTATCTTAATCTTCTTAACTTCCTTGCCATTAACCGTAATCTTGCCATCTTCATCTACCTGGGCACCTGGCAGACGCTTCACAAGTTCCTCAATTGTAGAACCTTCGGGTGTGCGGAATGCCGTGGCATTATATACAAAGGTATCCTTCTTTAACACAACTTTCGATGCCTGGGCAGTAACCGTGGTGCCTTTAAGAGCTATAGCCGATGCGGCAAACTGAATCTTACCAAGGTTGGCGTCATTGTCGTTGCTTATAGTCACATTGCGGAACAGCGTCTTGTATCCCACACTTGAGAGCTTTACAATATACTTGCCATTACGTGGAGCCTGCAACTTAAAGGCTCCATCGGCATTGGTTACTGTTCCAGCTACATAGCTGCTGTCTGCCTTAAGCAATTGTACGGCAGTTTGCTCCATTGTCTCATGTGTGTCGCGGTCGGTAATGGTACCCGTGATGTTGCGTTGAGCCAATGCCGTTGTAGCAGAGACAAGCAACAGGAGTGAGATTAGAAATTGTTTCATTATCTGTTTTATTGTTTTTATTTCTGTATAGTCATGAAAGATGTGTCAAACAGGAATTTCAACTCCTTTTTTGACACATCCTTAGCTTTATACAAAAATAGACGATATACAGATAAAAAGGTTTAATAAACACTTATTTTTTTATTTCAACACTGCTCTCAAGTTGCTTGTATCTATATCGCCCGAGCCTGTGACATTCTTCACAACATCACGCATTGTACCCGAGAGTGTTATCGAGCCACTGCCAGCAGAAGTACAGTTAGCAACACCACAGTTCTGTGCCTTTATGTCCATATCTCCCGAGCCCACAACATTTAGTTGCATGGTCTTTACCTGTGACAGCATAGCATCGAGGTCGCCACTTCCACTCACCGTAAACTGTACATTGTCTGCCTTGAGGAAGTCGAAGTCGAGGTCGCCTGAGCCAAACACATTAGCCACAGCATTCTTAGTATCAACGCGCTTTGCACCGATATCTCCCGAACCACGCACCTCAAAGTTGATAGCGTCGCACACAATAGAGCCAAAGTCTGCTTCTCCAGAACCCATAACCGACACCTTAAGGTTGTCGGTATCAAGCGCGCCCTTTACGTCGAACGAGCACGAACCTCTTAGGTTTACCTCAGTAAGGTCGGGTGAATATATATATAAGGTGACATCGTCGTCGAAAAATGAGATAACGCTGTTGCTCTTATGCGATACATACAGCGTCTCGCCCTTCTTCTCTACAACAATATTGTCGACAAACTGCTTTGAACCCACAATGCGCATAGCTTGCTCCTTGCCTTGCACAAACTCTATGTCTACAGAACCAGAGGCGTCAACCTTAGAGAAATAACCCACATCGCGTGTAACGGTAACACGCTTGCCGTGTGCATTTAGGTCTTTGCTCGAATAGCAAGCCATACACACGCCGCCCACTACCAAGAGCAGCAACAATACTGATAAATGTCTTAGTGTCTTCATAATAATTGTTTATTTAATATTTTAAAATTTGCACAACTTATGTTTTTTGATGTTTATGTTAATTTGACGCAAGCCAACAACAAAAAGTTGCAAATATCCCAAAAAGTTGGTAAACCTACCTATAATTAGTTGGTAAACCCACCTATTATTATTACCTTTGCAGCTCAATCAAACGTAAGCAATGAAAATAGAATTGTTATCCGAGGCAGAAATTGCCACATTAAAAGAGAATATAGACAACTCAAACCGCATTGTGATATGCTGTCATAAGTCACCAGACGGCGATGCTCTCGGTTCTTCGCTCGCTTGGGCAGAATATCTGCGCACGCAAGGCAAGGAGCCCGACATTATCGTGCCCGATGCCTATCCCGACTTCCTTCAATGGTTGCCGGGCACCGAACGCATCATAAGATACGACAAGCACGCTGCCGACAAGGCTGACGAGATGTTGCAAAAGGCAGACCTAATATTCTGTCTCGACTTCAACGGAACTAATCGTGTGGACGAGATGAAATACGCCCTTGAGCAATCGCCTGCCCATAAGATTATGATTGACCATCACCTCGAACCTTCGATGGATACTGTGCTCACGGTGTCGCATCCTCAGATGTCAAGCACATCAGAGCTTGTGTTCCGCATAATATGGCAGTTGGGAGGCTTTGAGGAGATGTCGCGCAAGTGTGCCGTATGCATATATTGCGGTATGATGACCGACACTGGCGGATTCACATACAACAGCAACCAACCCGAAATATTCTTCATCGTAAGTCAGTTGCTTACCAAAGACATCGACAAGGACAAGATATACCGCAACGTGTTCAACAACTTCAGCCCTTGGGCTATACGTCTGCGCGGATACCTGATGAGTCAGAAACTAAACATTTTCAACGACTTGCACGCTGCCTACTTCACTATATCGCGACGCGACATGCGCGACTTCCACTTTATTAAAGGCGATGCCGAGGGGCTTGTAAACGAGCCTCTTAAGATTAAGGGTATGCGCCTGTCTATATCGTTGCGCGAGGACGACCGACGCGACAATACTATTTGGGTGTCATTGCGCTCGGTAGACGATTTTCCTTGCAATCTTGTTGCTTCCGAATTCTTCAACGGTGGCGGACACCTAAATGCCAGCGGCGGACGTCTGCATTGCACATTAGATGAAGCCGAGCGGGTTGTACGTCGAGCATTTGCCCATTACGAGGACTTATTGACAAAATAATGGCGAAAAAAGTTAAATATAGCCAACTTAAAGCACCTATTATATAGAAATTAAATATAAAAGTTGTACTTTTGTAATTGAATATTAGATTATATAAACAGAAGAAGACATCAATGAAGAACTTTAAATTGCTGATATGCGTAGTGCTTGCAGCACTTGCGTTTGCTTCGTGCAGCGACACCGAGACTTATGCCGACATGAAGAAGAAGGAACGCTCTGCCATAAACCGATACATTACCAACAAAAAGATAAATGTTATATCGGAATCGCAGTTCGAGCAGCAAGGTTGCACCACCGATACAGCCAAGAACGAATTTGTGCTGTTCGAGAACACTGGCGTATATATGCAGATACGCAGCAAGGGCACCGGCGAGAAACTCAAGGATGGAGAGGATGTTGACGTAACATGCCGATTTAACGAGTACAACCTTCTTGAGGGCGACTCGACATTGCAGCTTACAAACATATACCAGTATGCTTGGTGCAACGACAAGATGAACGTTAAGAATACATCTGGCACATTCAAGGGTACATTCTCTAAGCAGTTCTGCATTATGTACACTACATACGGCTCGACTGCTGTGCCTTCGGGCTGGCTTGTACCATTCACATACATCAATCTCGGCAGATACGATAGCGCTGATGCCGAGTTGGCTAAGGTTAAGCTTATTGTACCACATTCTCAGGGACAGAGTGCGGCTGCACAGAGCGTATACCCTTGCCTGTACGAAATAACATACGAACGTTGTCTTTAAAAAAAAGACATACTAAAAACACAAAAGTCAAATCTATTAAAAATTCAAAAACTCTATCGTTATGACATTGATCAAATCAATCTCAGGCATCCGCGGTACTATCGGCGGACACACGGGCGACACTCTCAACCCGCTTGACATCGTTAAGTTTACAACAGCTTACGCTACTTTCATGAAGCGCAACGCTAAAACAGAGGGACGCGGCAAAATTGTTGTTGGACGCGATGCACGTATCTCTGGCGACATGGTGCGCAACATTGTTTGCGGAACTCTTATGGGTATGGGTCTTGACGTTATCGACATCGACCTCGCTACTACTCCTACTACTGAGCTTGCTGTACGTTGGACTGGCGCACTTGGCGGCATTATCATCACCGCAAGCCATAACCCACGCCAATGGAACGCATTGAAATTGCTCAATAGCGAGGGCGAATTCCTCACTAAGGAGAATGGCAACGAGGTGCTCGAAATAGCCGAGAAAGAAGACTTCGACTATGCTGATGTAGACAACCTTGGTTCGTATACACGCGACAACTCTATGGACCAGCGCCACATCGAAAGCGTGCTCAACCTTAAGCTTGCCGACGTGGAGGCTATCAAGAACGCTAAGTTCAAGGTTTGTGTCGACGCTATCAACAGCGTTGGTGCTGTTATACTCCCTGGTCTGCTCAAGGCTCTCGGTGTAGAATTCACTATACTCAACGATACTCCTAACGGCGACTTTGCCCACAACCCAGAGCCATTGGAGAAGAACCTTACTGGCATTATGGACGAGATGAAGACTGGCAAGTACGACCTCGGTATTGTTGTCGACCCAGACGTAGACCGTCTTGCTTTCATCTGCGAGGATGGCAAGATGTTTGGCGAGGAATATACCCTCGTTAGCGTAGCCGACTATGTTCTGTCTCACACACCTGGCAACACCGTAAGCAACCTTTCTTCTACACGTGCTCTGCGCGATGTTACCGAGAAACATGGCGGCAAGTATGCTGCATCGGCTGTAGGCGAGGTAAACGTTACTACCAAGATGAAGGCCGAGCATGCCGTTATTGGCGGCGAGGGCAACGGTGGTGTTATCTATCCTGAAAGCCACTACGGACGCGACGCTCTTGTAGGTATCGCTCTCTTCCTCTCGTCTTTGGCTCACAAGAAATGCACCGCAAGCCAGCTTCGTGCCACATTCCCAAGCTACCAGATTGCAAAGAACCGCATCGACCTTACTCCTTCTACCAACATCGACGCTATTCTCGAGAAGGTTAAGGAGATGTTCAAGAGCGAGAAGATTACTGATATCGACGGCGTTAAGATCGACTTCCCTGACAAGTGGGTTCACCTTCGCAAGTCTAACACCGAGCCTATCATCCGTGTATACAGCGAGGCTGCCACTATGGAGGAGGCCGACGCCCTGGGCAAGAAGCTTATGCAGGTAGTTTACGACATGCAGTAAAAGCCGCTGTCAATCCCCCCTAAACAGCTTTCAAACAAAGCAATATATCTTTACCGCAACAACCATGCTACAGGTTGTTGCGGTTTTTCACCTTATTTAAGTTTCGCAAGCGAAAGTAGTTAAGAAATAAAGGAGTTCTTGCAAGCAAACGACAAAGCCGAGCGAAGCCATTAGTTTTTGCATGATTTATAGCATTAAAAGCATTTGGCTTTTACTTCTTAACTCCTTTAACTACTGAATTCTCCACCTTATTATATATATGACTATCAAGCCTCTTATCACCACCCTCTTGTCTGCGTTGCTCGCCACAATACCGGTAGCGTCGCAAAACCTTTTGCCAAAGCCACAAACGTTTAAGGCCAACAAGGGCTCGTTCAACATCAATGCCGATAAGTTTAAGGTGACTAACCTTGTTGGCAACGATGCCCGCAACATATACAGCGCCCATGTGCTCGACCATCACTCCTTGCAGGCCCAACATGTTGTCCTACTGCAACATCTTGCCAATGCCTCTTCGCCTGAAGCCTACCGTCTGCACATCACCACCGACACATTGTCTATTAGTGCTGCCTCGGCCGTTGCCTTTCTGCGTGCCTGGCAGACTATAGCCCAACTGTCCACCAAGCACGGCATAATGGCTTGCGACATAGACGATGTCCCTGCCTATCAATGGCGCTCACTTATGATTGACGTGTCGCGCCACTTCTTCCCCATCAGCTTCCTTGAGAAGCAGGTGGACATTATGGCTCAATACAAGTTCAACTATCTGCACCTGCACCTTACCGATGCTGCAGGTTGGCGCATTGAGATTAAACGCTATCCACGCCTTACCAACTTTGCCGCTTGGCGCCCCCAAGCCTCATGGAAGGAATGGGCTGCCAATGGGCATAGGTATACTTACGCCGATTCGTGCAATGCATACGGTGGCTATTACACCCAAGACCAGCTGCGCCACCTTGTTGCCTATGCTGCCCAACGGGGCATAACCATTGTGCCCGAGATAGAAATGCCTGGACACTCCGAGGAGGTGCTTACAGCATATCCCGAACTGTCGTGCACACACCAGCCTTACCAGCAAGCCGACTTCTGCCCTGGTAGCATTGCCACATACGACTTTCTGGAGAATGTGCTTAGCGAGGTTATGGACGTATTTCCATCCAAATACATACACATAGGTGGCGACGAGGCTGCCAAGAAGTCGTGGGACAGCTGCCCCTTGTGCCAACAAATGATGCGACAACTGGCGTGCGACAAGGACGGTTTGCAAGCCCACCTCATTGCCCATATGGGGCGTTTTCTTCAACGTCACGGCCGACAGCTTGTTGGCTGGGACGAGGTTATAGCCGCTAACTTGCCTGCCAACACCACTGTTATGGTGTGGCGCGACACCCAATATGCCCACCGTGCCCTGCAGCATGGCTATGGCGTGGTGCTGTCGCCTGGTGCCTATTGCTATCTTGATGCCTATCAGGATGCTCCGCATACACAGCCCGAGGCTATAGGCGGATACCTGCCGCTGGACAAGGTTTACGCATATGTGCCTGGTGCCGACTTGCCCGAAGCCGAGCAATCCAAGATTATCGGCATTCAGGGCAACCTCTGGTGCGAGTATGTGCCTACCCAGCAGCATGCCGAATACATGCTGTACCCCCGAGCTCTGGCCATAGCCGAGACAGCATGGAACGGAACAAAGACCAAGAACTTTGCCGACTTCCGCAAACGTGCCTTGGCTCATACCGCCCTTCTTAGGCAAAGGGGGGTCAACGCCTTCTGTCTTAAGCACGAGTATGGCGAGCGCCCTGCCTCGTTGCGCATAGCAAGACACAAGGCACGGGGCTGCAAGGTTGTGTACAACCAACCCTACAACAACCAGTATCGGGCTCAGGGCCAAGCCACACTTACCGACGGTAGCTTTGGCGGATGGGCATTTGGCGACGGACGATGGCAGGGTTTCATTGGCAAGGACTATTGCATGGACGTTACCCTCGACCTCGGCTCGATGCAGAACATATCGTACATAGCTACCGACTTTATGCAGAGCTGCGGGCCCGAAATCTACTTCCCTGCCGAATATCGTGTCAGCATAAGCCGCGACAACACCCTGTTCAAGGAGATATACAGCAATACATATCCTATCGAGGAAACCCCTACCTCCGAATACCGGCAACTGTCGTGGCGTGGCAAGGCCTGCGCCCGATACATCAGGATTAAGGCCAAGGCTGCAAAGGGATGGGTGTTTGCCGATGAGATTGTGGTGAAATAGCACTCCCCCTCCCCCCGCTACGCTAATAAAAAATACAACGTGAACTATAAGCCAAACCATACAACTATGCAAACTATACAACAGACCATAGACTCTACACCTGTAAGGACCTTCGCCACCGAGCAACCCGAATATCTGCTGATACAGCCCTCGGCACGGCACGAACTGAAGAACGACGGACTGAACCGCGAGGCCGAGCTTATAGCGCAAGCCTCCGCCAGAGGGTTTGTGCTTGCTGCCTTCGACACCTGCCAATGGGCTCGGGCCCTTATGCCTTGGCACGACGATGCTGTGTCCGTAGACTGCGAGGTGGGGCTGCATGCACGCCACACGCTTTGCTTTGTGCTACACCGGCTGCTGCCCTGGCTGGAGCATAGCTACGGCCGTATGCCGTGCATTGTTGGCGGCTATTCCTTAGGCGCTATGTGGGCTCTTTGGGCTGCATGCCAAACGGGCAAGTTCGGTGCTGTGGCTGCTGCCTCGCCCTCGTTGTGGATAGATGGTTGGAGCATCTATGCACAGGCCAACCCCATAATGGCACAAAGCGTATACCTTAGTCTGGGCGACAGAGAGGAGCATTGCCGCAACCAGCGTATGAGGCTTATTGGCGACAGCGTGCGCAGGCAACACCTGCTTATGCAAACGCAATTGGGCAACCACCGCACCACTCTGGAGTGGAACCACGGCGGACACTTTGGCGACGAACCTCAACGCACAGCAAGAGCCTTTGCGTGGTGTATGGACAATTTGAAACAAGGATGAAAGGAGTAAGAGGGGGAGATACGGCCTAATGTCGTACCTCCCTCACTCATTTATTACTTCACTATTTTCTTGCCGTTCACGACATATATACCATGCGCAAGGCCGTCAAAACTTGTGGCTTTATGCTTAACACATACGCCTTGAGGGGTGTAAATGTCCATTGCAGCGGGATGATTAAGGATGCTGTCTATGGCTGTAGCTTGTGTCACCGTAAGCACACCGTTGTTGTAGAACAATTCATAGTTCTTGGCCTCGCCTCCACCAACGGTAATGTCGTATAATCCTGCGGGCGATGAGGCATCTGCCATACACGTTGCAACAGGTTTAACATCAATAACCTCCTCGGTCTCGCCATTCTTGAATCCGCTATAAACAAAGTTGAACATCGGATTGTCCATGCCTGTCTCACGTGTTGCATCCTCTACTGTTACATCAAGCGGAGCCTGTGTCACTACAAGATATCCATCCTCAAACTCTACAGCCTCATCATTAACCGTTCCTGGCTCAATATGTATGGTATAGCGTCCACACGGACTCTCGGGTGTAGCCTCGCACTTTAGTACAGGCTTGCCCTCTACCTTGTCGCCACTTACAGTAAAGGTAAGACGTGGATTCTCGTCTCCATACTCGCGAGCCACGTTGCGTGCCTTTATGGTTGTACCAAACTCAACAATGTTGGCAAAGCCTTTCCACTGGGCAGTATTCTGAAAACGTGTCTTCTGTCCGGCACGCACCGTAAGCAAGCAACTCTCTATGTTGGCACCATTAAAGACATTGGCGCCATTAAGCTGTGGCACATCCTTAGCAAAAACCTTAAACACCTTCATCGACCAACAATTGGCAAAGGCCTCCTTGCCTATAGTCTTAACATCGTTGCTTAGCGAAACGCGCGTCATAAGGTTGCAACCGGCAAAGGCATAGTCGGCTATCGTCGTAACACCCTTTGGCACATCCACACCCTCGGTCTGCAACGGAAGTGCTTCAAGCAGAATAGTCTTATCACTATTATATACGATACCGTCCACAAAACAGAAGTCGGCATCGGCAGTAGCCGTCATCTGAACCTCCTTTAGTTTGTTGGCGTAAGCCCACACACCCTTGCCAAAGTTCTTTATTCCAGCCTTAGGCAGAATTATCTTCTGCAATCGGGTCTGTGCAAACACCTTGTCGGGCACACTTGCGTCCTTTTCCACAACCAGCTTCTTGCCATTCTCCATCATATAGTAATCTGTACCGGCAACAATATTAGCATATGTCAGGTCAAGCTCACGTAAGTGTCCACGTGTACGGTTGCCCTCAGCATCTCGTCCAGCCATACTGCGTATGGTGCGCAAGTCGGTTGCATTGATATCTCCGCTAACCTTCAAGCAGTCGTAACCGAATATTTTGTCGGCATCTAAGTGTGAGGCAAGTGTTCCTGCTTCAGTAAGGGTGATGTCGGCAGATAAGGTTGATGACGACTTGTCTGGAACAATATTTATAACTGCCTCCTGATTGTTGGAGAACTTATAAGCCGATGGATCGAGAATAAACATATCATAATAGCCGTCGTAAGAGCCATCCCAACCCCAGTTGACATGTACCTTACCTTCGGCATCGTATCCGTCGAACACAAACGAGTGACCTCCCATCGACTTGTCAAATCCGCCATATACAAGCGGCTGTTTGTCGTTTATCTGTCCGTATATGATACGCATCCACTCGTCATCGCTATAATCTTTTCGCACAATATACTTGGCATCGTCTATGCCATAATAACGTTGCAGTCCTATAGCCACATTCTCGTGCAATGCACCACTACCACCTTCGGCATCGCTGCCATACTCCATATTAAATGCAACACCAAGGTCGCGCATAATAAGTGCCACTGCATCGCCCTCTTCTGTAGAATAGCCAGAGCCGTATGTCTCGAGCATAGCGTTCCAGTCGTAGTTATCCTTCTCAAAGTCCACGCTTATCTTCATACCAGCCATATTGTTGGCAGGATAGTATATGGTATGACTACCTATACCATGCTCGGGAGCACGATGGTAGAATAGCACCTGAGCAGTTGATGTAGCAGCACATCCCGTCAATGTGCGTTTGCCGTTTGTGGCAGTAGGACAAAGATTATTGTATGGTGCATCCTGCCCCCAACGAGTCTCGCAAAGTGCTGGCACCGACTCGGCATATCCATACGTACTTGGCATCTTGCTCTTTATTGGAGCCTTGCCTGCCTTTGCACGAGCCACAACAGCCTCGTTCACCATAGATAGCCACCATTCAAAGTTAGGATTGGAGGTTGTTGTTCCATAATTAGAATCGCTATATCCAAGTATGGCAGGTGATGCATCGTCGGTTGCTATCACAGCAAAACCATTGCCGTCAAAACCATAAATGACATAGCCATCTGCTGTCTTAAGCTCTTTCAACTTATTGATATCGGCTTGAGCCTTGCTTTTTGCCACAGCCTTTAGCTTACCACTGCCAAACAATTTTGCAGCAATCTCCTGCATCTGTACCTTGGTACGCGGCGCCGCGGAAGCATTGGCAGCAAGTAGCGCAAAGGCAATAGGAATGATTGTATATCTTTTGAGATTGTTCATATATATAATATTAAAAAAGGCCCCACCCCCGACCAGGGGTGGGGCCTAGCTTGTTTTTAATTACTTAACTACAACTTTCTTGCCGTCAATAACGTATACTCCCTTCTTTAATGTAGAGAGATTCTTAACGTTCTTGGCAACACAAATGCCGTCTACAGTATAGACATCGTAAGCCTTGCCCGAAGCAAAGATGCTCTCAACGCCTGTTGTTATGGCTGTAGCAACAGCAGCCTCCGACTCACCGTCTGCATAAACAGCTGTCACACCATATACATATGTTGTGTTGTCCTTGGCGGTATTGTCCACGAACGATGTCTTATCGGCTGATACTGTACCTACAAGTGTTCCGTCACGATAGATATTATATTCGGTAACGGCACCAGGACCAAAAGTATAAGTAATGTCGTCAATCATGAACACAAAGGCATCTGATGCATAAGTGTTCTGGTTGATGGCAAAGTACTTGGTACCTGCCGGCAACTCAACACTAACTTCCTCCCATTCGCCCTTAGATGTGGTATGTGTCTCGCCTATCTTTGTAAACGAAGCCTGATCGCGGTTGGTTGTAGAGTATAGCACGTCGAATGTCTCAGGATACTTGGTGTTGTACTCCTCGTCGTTCTCGTTCTTTACCCAGAAGGTTATGGTCTGCTTCTCGCCCGAAAGTTCTGGCGAGAACAACCAGTTGTCTTGCGATACATTGTAGCCCTCGTCATCGGCACGGAAGAACGATGCAAGATACTTGTTACCGGTATGTGCCTTAAAGCCCGGAACCTGATCAAGCTGACTTGCTGTAAGCCAATCGCTGAGTGGATCGGCAAGTGTAAATGCAAACGATGTGCCTTGAGACGGATACTTTATAGTAAGCGGTCCGCCTGTTGTGCCAGTGATATTGGCTACCGACTTCCAATCGCCAAAGACATCTGTGCTCCAAGGCGTGTACGACTCAAAGCTCTCTGTTGTTGTCTTAGACGAAGAATCTACAGCTGTCCATGCAATCTCTACTCCACCTTCAGTCTCCTTAGCTGTTGCAGCCTCAGGACGTGGCTTGCTTGAAAGCTCAAACTTGGTTGATGTAGAAACCTCGTTGTCGTCGGTATTGAGGTCGTTGTTGTATATAACGATAGCCTTCAAATCGACAGCCTCCTTGTCGTCAAGTATGTTGCTCTTATACTCAAAGTTGAATGTCTCAAAGTAATAAGCCTTCAATGGTGCTGATGGGGTCTTTGTATCAACCAGTTCTCCGTTGGCATAAAGCTCAACTTTATAGCCACGTGCATCCTTAGAACCAAAGTTGTTTACAGTAACCTTAACTGTCTCGGTGTCGCCCTTCTTTGCCTTTTCAGGCGCCTCAATCTCGGCATTAAGGTCGTATGTATATGTATCGCGTATAAACATACGGTCGATGTATACCACCTCACCCTTATTGGCTTGTACTACAAAGTTTACAGAAAGGAACTCCTCTTCGGCAAAGTCGGCAAGCGAAACAGCCGATGCAGTCCAATTGCCACCATCCTTTGCAGCGTCTATATTGGCTACTTCTTCTGTTGTACCGTCGGGCAACTCAACCTCAATCTTTATCTTTGCGCCACTATTTGCAGCAGCCTTATGATAGAAGATGAGCTTTGGCTCGGCTGCACCAGCAAGTGCTATCTTGCCTGTTCCAAGATAAGCCCAATCGTCGTTTGCCTCCGAAATCATGTGGAAGGCACCACCATCGTTGTCTACACAGTCGGGATAAGTCTCGTCTATTGTCCAGAAGTCCGATTTGCCTGTGCTGTATGTTGTCCACAAACGACCATGCAGAAGGTTCTGCGACACACTCTCAGCGAATGGTATCTCGTATGGCTTGCCAAGCATAATAGACGGCATAGCCTTGTACGAGCTCTGTCCATACTCGTTCTTTGCTGATATGAAGAGAGTCTTAAGGCTCTGGTCGCCGGTATTGGTAACCATCGGAATGTCTATTGTTGTCTTGGCCTTAACCGAGTCTACTGCATCGTATGTTGGATAATAGTCGGAACCGCTGCGCTCTGCTATAACGTATGTCACGCCTGACGGGTCTACATATCCATCGTACAAGCCAACAGTAGGCTCTTCCCAAGAGAATGTAACCTTGTCTGGATGCTCGGCTGTGCGACGATTCTCGGGTACAGATGGTGCTGTCTTGCCTACATATACAGCCTTAGGTGTGCAGTAGAATCCGGAACCCGACTCGTTTACAGCTGCAACACTATAGATATTGATACCATTTACAGCAGTATTGTCGGTGAATGTAACTACCGAACCTGGCTCTGCAGCAGGTGCCTCGGCTACAACTTTACCCGTACGGCGAATAAGGAACTTGGTTATCTTGTCCAATTTGCCACCGCTATAGGTCTTGTCTGGAGCCTTAAACGATAGTGTAGCCTGAAGAGCACCCTTTGCGCCTGCCGACACACTTAGCTCGCTTACGCTGTCAGGAGCACTTATCGATATGCCCTCGCCTATACTGATATCGTCAATCTTCAAAGCCTGCTGACCCTTCTCGCTAATATCGTGGAAACCTATAAACATCTCGCCATCCTTTGTAGGAGCAAGTGTAGCCTTGCGAACAAGATATTCGGAAGTAGTCAATGTCTCAGCTGGCAACAAGGTCTCGGTCAGGCCTGAAGCTGTTGCGCTTGAGCCATACTTAACCTCCAACTTTTGCGGATAATACTTAGAGTAGCACTTTACACGGAATGATACATTGTACACATAACCTGCCTTAACCTTAAGTGCAGGTGTAATGAGCCATTCGTCGGCTGCACCATTTTCCGAGCGTGCGGTAGTGGCACTTGCGTCTTGATCATTACTCCAGTTAGGTTCATCCCATGCCCATGTTACACCATCTCCGTTACCATCTATAATGTTGTACAGAGCCATCTCCGAAGCATCATCAAATCCGCTATAGAAAGGAGGGGTAATAGCCTTACCGAAAGCCACATAATTGCTTACGCTCTCGTCGCCCTTCATTGAGCCGTTCACCGGAGTAATACCGTATCCATAGACTCTCTTCTCCACATCGGCAGGAAGAGTCTCCGAATAGGATGTACCTGTGTAGTTTTCTTTCAACAGTTTTCCATCTGGGTATCTCACAATATTATATGTAATGTCGCCCATATAGCCTCCGTATAAGCCTTCGGTTGGAGCCGTCCATGTTACGGTCACCTTACCTGTAGCATCATCGAGGGTTGACTTAACATCACCGGCCGACTTTGGTTTGTCCATACCCACATACTTGCTGCCAAGGAGTCGCGGACTCGTACCTACCTCATTAGCAAGTGCAACTATAAAGTTAACTGTACCATTGTCTTTCAGCGTAACGCTTTGGCGCACCTCGGCTCCAGGAGCTGCCTTACCCTCGGCAAGTGTATTGGTGCCATCGGTAATAGTATAAGATATGTCGCCCGTTAGTTCGCCGCCAGCAAATGTCTTAGTAGGTATAGTGAAGCAAACATCACCCGTAAGCGAACCATTCTTAAAGTCGAATGTCAGGTTCTCGGCACTTGCAGGAGCGCCATCCTCTGCTGCGGGTTTAGGGATAGAAAGCATGGTTATCATGTTCTGTCCTTCAAAATCGCCCACAAGCGAAAGACTTGCATCGGCAAGATCTACAGTATAAAGAGTAGACTGCTTATTTGCGTCTACACATGCCCAATAGAATGTATTGGTCTTCTGGTCAATCTCTCCACTCTGATAGTAAAAGCTGCCATCGCTCAACTTAAGTTGCTTGCCTGTTGAGCCAATAAGAGTCTCCTCGGCTGTTGTGGTATCTATCTTATATAGATTGCCGTCGGTAGCCACACCATAGAGCACACCCTCCTTGGTCATGCCCATTGCCACATATGCCTGGCGCAAATCGCCTATCTTGGTACGCTTTAACGTCTCATAGTTAACCTTGCATAGTTCGTTGCCGGTACCATCTGCGTTAAGATAGTCGCCGTATACTGTCTCGCCGTCTGGAGCCACAGCAGTTTCGTTGGCAATAAGCGAATAATCTTTGGTCGACTGTTCTACAAGCTGCGTCCAAGTATCCGTGTTATACTTATAATAGTATATCATGTCGATACCCCAGAAATTCTGATACATAATGAAGTAGAGATTGTTGCCAATCCACGCTCCACTACCAGTTGCACGGAAGAAGTCGTCGGTAAAAATCTGGTTTACCTTTACAGGCTTCTTAGCCATAAACTCGTACCAGCCATAAGCATAATAGTCGGAACTAACGCTCGCCCATGTATTGTCGAAGAGCACATTACCCCAAAGCTTTCTACCATCCTCGGATGCCACACGCATAATAGTGTTGCTAATGCCCTGGGCAGACTGCTGTGTCGTGCTCGCCTTGCTGTTGATACGTGTCAAACCATCATGCTTGGCTACAGCCGATGATGGCAACACGCGCATGTAACGCAATGGATGCTTGGCTTTGGCCTCTGCTAATCGCTCCTGAAGCTGTTTCGGAGTCATGCGTTCTTTTTCCACCTGATAAGAATCGGGAAGCTTTATGTAGTTGCTCACTTGAGCATTAGCACCACCGATTGCAGACAGCGACAAAAGGGCAACTGTCCCCAAATAAGACAAAGGGTACTTTTTTGTCATAATAAAGAAACTTTTGTTAATAATTGTAGAATAATGATAACTTTCTGCAAATGTATATATTTTGCATGAGCAAGCAAAGAGAATTACTGCCTTTTTCACGCACAGCCATACAAAATACCTATAAGTTGTTATAGACTACGTATTTTTATAAACAAATATCATCTATAAACACACGTTGTGCTCTGCCCTTGTGCTTGCGAAGCAAGAAAATATTTCCATTCATTAACCTCTCCTCCCCATCTTTCCCTCCCCTTCAAAAATTCCTCTTACCAGGTGTTGATATAATAAATTTCCGCCACATCGTTTCTCTATTCAAACAAAAGTTATTAACTTTGCAGAAAGTTTTTTTATTATAAGGTATATATAGATGCAAGACATTAGAAACATTGCCATAATAGCTCACGTAGACCATGGCAAGACCACACTTGTGGACAAAATGATGTTGGCGGGAAAGCTTTTCCGCGACGGCCAGGATAACAGTGGCCAGGTGTTGGATGCCAATGACCTGGAGCGCGAACGAGGAATAACCATCCTTTCCAAGAACGTTTCTATCAACTGGAAAGGCACTAAAATCAATATTATTGACACCCCGGGACACTCCGACTTTGGCGGCGAGGTGGAGCGTGTGCTTAATATGGCCGACGGCTGCATTCTGCTGGTAGACGCCTTCGAGGGTCCTATGCCGCAGACACGATTTGTGTTGCAGAAGGCTCTGCAGCTGGGACTTAAGCCTATTGTTGTAGTAAACAAGGTGGACAAGCCTAACTGTCGCCCTGAGGAGGTGTACGAGATGGTGTTCGACCTTATGTTCTCGCTCAACGCCACCGAGGACCAGCTCGACTTCCCCGTTGTTTATGGCTCTGCCAAGAACGGATGGATGGCCGAGGACTATAAGCATCCTACCGACAACATCGACTATCTGCTCGACAAGATTGTTGAGATTATCCCTGCTCCTACCGTAATTGAGGGCACTCCGCAGATGCTTATAACATCGCTCGACTACTCAAGCTATACAGGCCGCATAGCCGTGGGCCGTGTTCACCGTGGCTCCATAAAGGAGGGCTTGAACGTAACCATAGCCCACCGCGACGGCAAAATGGAGAAGACCAAGATTAAGGAGGTGCACGTGTTCGAGGGTATGGGTCAGAAGAAGGTAGACGAGGTTCACTCTGGCGACATATGCGCAGTTGTGGGTCTGGAGAACTTCGAGATTGGCGACACTATATGCGACTTTGAGAACCCCGAACCGCTGCCTCCTATCGCCATCGACGAGCCTACTATGAGCATGCTCTTCACTATCAACGACTCGCCATTCTTTGGCAAGGAGGGCAAGTTTGTTACATCACGCCACATCAACGACCGTCTGCAGAAGGAGCTTGAGAAGAATCTTGCCCTGCGTGTGCGCCCATTCGAGGACACCACCGACAAGTGGATTGTTAGCGGACGTGGCGTGCTCCACCTCTCGGTGCTTATCGAGACCATGCGCCGCGAGGGCTACGAGCTTCAGGTAGGTCAGCCTCAGGTTATATACAAGGAGATTGACGGTCAGAAGTGTGAGCCTATCGAGGAGCTTACAATAAACGTTCCCGAGGAGTTCTCGAGCAAGATGATTGATATGGTGACACGTCGCAAGGGCGAGATGACATCTATGCAGACACTGGGCGACCGTGTAGACATCGAGTTCGACATACCTTCGCGCGGCATTATTGGTCTGCGTACCAATGTGCTTACAGCAAGTCAGGGCGAGGCTATCATGGCTCACCGCTTCAAGGAGTATCAGCCGTACAAGGGCGAGATAGTACGCCGTATGAACGGTTCGATGATAGCTATGGAGACCGGTACTGCCTATGCCTACTCTATAGACAAGCTTCAGGATCGCGGCAAGTTCTTTATCGATCCGGGCGAGGATGTATATGGCGGACAGGTGGTAGGCGAGCACGTTCACGACAACGACCTCGTTATCAACGTAACCAAGGCTAAACAGCTTACCAACGTGCGCGCCAGCGGATCAGACGAGAAGGCACGCGTTATACCTAAGGTGGTTATGAGCCTTGAGGAGTGCTTGGAGTATATCAAGGGCGACGAGCTTGTTGAGGTTACGCCTAAGAGCATACGTATGCGCAAGATTACACTCGACCATCTTGCACGCAAGCGCAGCAACAAAGACTAATTTCTTGTCAACAAAATATACTAACATGGATGTGTCCTTGGACCGGGAGGTACGAGGACACATTTTTTTTGTTTAAAGTCTAAATTTATATCAAAGCCCCTTTTATATTATTTAAAATCTCTGTTCCGTGACACGGAATGGACATTCGGCGACACGGAACGGCCATTCCGTGTCACAGAACGGACGTTCGGTGTCACCGAACAGAGATTATATATGCCCACAAGCATACAATATTATGCCATTCAATACGTTATAATATAAAACATTGAACTTGCAAAAGTTCAGTAAAACATTATATAAATTATAAAATATGAAGAACCGACTGTTTCTATCGCTTGCCGCCCTTGCCATATCTGCTACGGCAATAGCTCAGCAACCCGAGGCTGGCACAATATCCATCATACCGAGAGTGGCACTAAACATGTCTACCCTGCCCGACGACATCTTTGTAATGGGCGGCACAACCAACATTCCACTCGAGGCTCGCTACCGCACAACGTTTATGGGCGGTGTGGACGTAGACTACCAATTTGCGCCTAACTTCTCGGCTACATTGGGCGCCTACTATGCGCAGCATGGATGCAACTACAAGAACGGAATGGTGCAGAACAACGCAGCTTCGGGCACAAGCACCAGTGGTACAGGATACAGCGACCTGTCCACTCAGCTCAACTATATCAACATCCCCCTGATGCTTAATGCATACATTGCTCCGGGCTTGGCACTTAAGGCTGGCGTGCAGATGGGCATTGCATTGTCGGGCAAACTAAAATACACCACTACAGAATATACTAAGAACAACGAGGGCGAGTTTGCCCCGACACAGCCCGAGGAGACAAGCCAGAAGCTGGACAACACGATGAAGAGCGTGTGCTTCTCCATCCCCGTTGGCTTGAGCTACGAGTTCGCTAACGTAATAATAGACGCACGCTACCACTTCGGATTAACCCCAGTGCAGCAGATTGACGGCATCAAGGGACCCAAGAACCGCGTGTTCAGCATAAGCGCAGGCTACCGCTTCGCACTTTAAAATAATAAATGAATACGGATTTATCTGATTAAACTGATGCTTCGCCTTGAGCCTGTATATCAGTATAATCAGCAGAATCTATATTCAATAATAAATGAATACGGATTTATCTGA
>ERZ1023892.53-NODE-53-length-36603-cov-27.800564_pt1 | contig 36603 bp, 34 predicted proteins | sample MGYA00380397_ERZ1023892 | MGnify/ENA primary metagenome ERZ1023892 (study PRJEB33179, sample SAMN07448999) | human gut metagenome | biome: Human-gut; feature: Human associated habitat; material: Faeces | host: Homo sapiens | place: India: Bhopal | collected... | reverse complement strand
TTGACGAACGTATGAGCAAACTAATCGCTAAATACGATTGGTTAATCTAAAAACAAAAAATTCTTGACATCCCCTATCCAATGTCTACTGCTGTCATGAAATCACTAAAATCTCTGTAAAACGGAAAGGAGGCCATCATGAAAGGCTGCGGCTGTCTGCTCCTTACGCTTATAGGAGCGGTACTTCTGGTTAAGTTTTCTTTGTCATTCATCTACTATGTAGTCATCGCGGCCGTGGTGCTGTGGCTTCTTTCCAAAGTGCTGTGAGGATTTGCTGGTGTGTTTATGAAATGCTGGACAGGGCTCCCGCATTTTTCATAAGGAGGAAAAGAGGGTATAGCCATTTTTTATCCATCCCCTGTGACGGATTTTCATGGCAGTGAGGGGGAGAGGCTGGTATACGAAGCAGCGCTCCACCGGTTGTCAAATGATTATGCGGTCTTTTACTCCTTTTGCTGGTTGGGGGTAACGGGAATCGGATTTCCCTCATTTTCTTTTTTATGAAAAGCAGAATCCCATATGCTGTCCATGTGCTCTGCTACAATTAAGATACAAGCTGTTGATTTCATAATACAGAGAAAGGATGAGTCTTATGAAAGTAGTCAAAGGCAATTTTGGAGAAGGGAAAGGAAAGGCCCCGGCTGAGGGAAAAGCACAAGAGGAGGTGCTCTTTGAGCATAAGCTGGTGGACTTTGCCAAGGCAAAGGAAGAGATGGAGGAGGAAACGAAAGGGGACCGCGCTCTGGATGATTTTCTCTCCTCCCTCATGCCGGAGCAGCTGGCGGCGCTGGACAGGGTGACAGAGTCCATGGCGGACGAAGCCTTCGATGCCCTGGACGATGCGGACGAGCTCATGGATGAGCTGGATGAGGGAATCGACAGGCTCTTTGACGGTCTGGATGATTGAAGGTGAAAGTATGGACGATATCTGCGATGCCCTTCTGGGCTATGCCCTGAAGCGGGTGGTTCTGGGAGCCCATGATTATCCGGAGTCCCACAAACGCCTCTACCCCGGCGACGTGCTCTCCGTCTCCCGCTGGGGCAATCTGTATGAACATTTTGCAGTGTACATCGGCAAGGGTCTGGTGGTACACTACGCCTCCGATGACAGCGACTGGGGCGGCGACGTGCGGGTGAGAAAGGCGGCGCTGGACGACTTCTTGGCCGACAGTGACGGTTACCGCATCTGCCGTTTCCCGAAATCCATGCCCATCGCCGGCTACCACCTCTACAGCCATAAGGAAACGGTGGAGCGGGCCCTGTCGAGGCTGGGAGAAACGGACTACAGCCTCTTTTCCAACAACTGCGAACACTTCGCCATCTGGTGCCGGACGGGATTGTCAATGTCAAAACAGGTGGAAGAGTTTCTGAGGGAAATCGTAAGGGACACGCCTTTGGCGTAAGGGGGGCATTTCCATCAGGCGCCAGCCCGGTTGGCATGTTTTCCTATCGCGCCAAGGGCGCGGTTTTTCAATTTTATCATAAGAGGCGCCCTTCCTCATTTAAAGGGCGGCTACCATTGCCTCCGGAGGCGGCTTTAGGCTCCTTCCCCAGGAAGGAGCTGGGCGAAGCCCTGAGGATAGGTCCGAAATTTAGAGGAATTGCTTTTTATGCAGCTGACTCCCCTATCCTTCGTCGCCTTCGGCGCCCCTTGCTGGGGAAGGAGGGCTTTTCCTCTTCGTCGTGCAGCACTGGTGATATAAAGTAAATCCCGTAACGCTGACTACAAAACGCATCGCCGAAGGCGATACCGCCACCCTTTGAACCCTATGAACCTTCTGAACCCTCTGAACCCTCACGCCGCAGGCGTGTCCATAAACCGCTGTCAAACTTAAGAACCCTCCGGCCTTTAGGCTAGTCCATCTTAAGAACCTTTCTCCTTGAAAATAGGTTATAATGAAGAAAACACATTACACGCAATACTCAATACTCACAGTCTGTGATTTCATGGGGAGGTCAGGTATGGACGAGGAGGAAAGGCGCCGGCGGCGGGCGGAGAATGCATTGGGAGCTCTGGCAGCGGGGGCTTCGGTGGATGAATCGGTGCGGCGGCTGGCTGAGTCGTATCGGAAGCCTTTGGAGTATAGGGGGAACCGGAAGCTCTTTGACGACGGCATGGCGAAGCGGCTGGCGAAGGAGAATCTCTTTGCTTCGGGGAAGGCGGTGAAGGATCCCTATACGGGAAAGAAGCTGTTTCTTCGGAAGCAGGAGGCGAAGCTGGCCTATGGGAAGAAGTGGACGGAGCATCTGGCGGAGGCGGACCATGTAGAACCGGTGCACCGGATTTTTGAGTCCCATAAGGACGATGCCTGGGTCACCAATAGCGACATCAAGGACGCGGTAAACAGCCCGGAGAATCTGAAGACTATTTCCCGGAAGCTGAATAATGCGAAACGGGATCGGAGGAATTCCGATTTCTACGGTGATGACAGGTATCTAGCGGATAAGGATATCCACCTTTCCAAAGAGGCGAAGGAGCGGGCCTTGGAGGACGGCCGGCAGGCGCGCAGCCACGTGGACCGGTCCCTTGCCTTGAAGGGGGCAGGAAATCTGGCCGCCGAGTTTCATGACGCCGGTGTAAAGGCCGCTGCCGGAGCAGCGGTGTTTTCGGGTGCCATGGCGGCGGTAGATAATATGGTGGCAGTGATTGAAGGGAAGAAGGAGCCCGGTGAAGCCATCAAAGACCTGGTGAAGGTGACGGGCACGGCGGCAGCCCTTTCCTATTTCGCCGGCGGCGCAGTGAGTGTCATTTCCCATAGCCTTTCGGCATCTTCCAATTCCCTGGCCCGCATGCTGGGACAGGCAGGTGTGCCGGGAAAGGTGGTGGCGGCGGTTCTTGCCACGGCAGGGATTATTAAAAATTATATCTATGGAAATATCACCGCTTCCGAGTGTATTGCCCAGCTGGGGGAAACGGGGATTGCCACGTCCACCGCGGCGGCCGGCATGTATGCGGGAGCTGTGTTGATACCGCTTCCTGTCATCGGTTCACTCATCGGCGGTATGGTGGGGTATATGCTGTCGGGAAAGGTGTTTACCGCATTGAGCAGCGCCCTGTCCTCGGCAAAGCTGGCCCGAAAGGAGCGCATCCGCATCGAAAAGGAATGCGGGGAATCCATTCGCCGGATACAGGAGTACCGGCGGGAGCTGGATGAAATCACGGAGAAATATTTCAAAGAAAACCGGAAGGCCTTTGATGAAGCTCTGGGAAATATGGTGTCCGGCCTGAAGCTGGGGGATGCCGACGGCTATATCCATGGGGCGAATCAAATCACCCGCCGGCTGGGCGGGAAGGTTTCCTTCAGAAATATGGATGAGTTCGATGATTTAATGAAGAGTGATGACATTATTAAGTTATAAGGAGGTTTATTATGCCTATTCCATTCATTCTTGGCGGTATTGCTGTGGCGGCAGGTCTTGTGGGGGCGAAGAAGGCGCTGGATGCCAGTGATAAAAATGCCCGGGCCAGACGGATGAATCGCAGGGCCCAGGAGACCTTTGAAAATGCAAAGAAGGAGCTCCTGGCTGCCCGGGACGAGGCAGGAAAGGCCCTGGAAAATTTGGGCCAGGCGAAGGTGGATATCCTTCATGGCAGCGTCACCCGTTTCGTGGACACCTTCGGAAAGATTCATCACGTGGAACTTGCAGATTCCGTCGGCATGGACGAGCTGTCGGAGTTTGAAGTGAATGAGGATACATTGAGGGAAATGGGAGAGCTGGGAAGCCTGGCTGCAAAGATGGCTTCGGGCACCGTGGAAGGACTGGCGGCAGGAGGGCTCATGGCCTTTGGCGCCTACAGTGCTGCCGGTCTTCTGGGCACCGCCGGCACGGGAGCTGCCATTGCAGGCCTTTCGGGAGCAGCGGCCACCAATGCTACCCTGGCTCTCTTAGGCGGCGGCACCCTGGCGGCCGGAGGTCTTGGCATTGCAGGAGGCACCGCTGTGCTGGGCGGTCTGGTGGCAGGCCCTGCCATTGCGGTGATGGGGTTCATGATGGATTCCAGGGCTGATAAGAATCTGGATATGGCCAGGAGCAACCGGGCCAAAGCCCGGGAAGCGGAGGAGCAGATGAAACTGGCAGGAGACGCCTGCAGAACCATCGGAAAACGGGCGGATATGTTCAGAGATCTGATTTCCCAGGTAGACACGCTTTTCAGGCCGCTCATTGAAAAGATGGAAGCGGTGGTGAAGGAAAAGGGGACAGACTATCGCGACTACGGTGAAGAGGAAAGAAAGACCATTGCCATGGCCCTTGCCACCGCCGGTGCCGTGAAGGCGGTGCTTGATACGCCTATTCTTACCAAAGAGGGGGCGGTGACAGAGGAGTCCCTTAGGGCCTATAAAAAGGTGGAGGCCTTCTTGCCGAAGGTAGAGGGATAATGGATTTCCCCTGCCTGGCCTGTGGCCTCTGCTGCGAAAAGGCCCGGTACGTGAAAGAACTGAGGCCCTTTCTTGATGAAAAAGGACAGTGCTCCTTTTATGACAGGAAAAACAGAAAATGCCGTATCTATGACTGCCGTCCCGCCATCTGCCATACGAAAGTCATGTATGAAAAAAGGTTTCGCGCCTTTATGACGGAAAAGGACTATATCCTGGCCAATCTTTCTGTGTGCCTGGCGCTGAACAGGGCCGCCGGAAATCGGGATAATGAGGAAAGAATCCGGAACATCATGGAAGAAATCGAGGAAAGGGCTGATTGAAACATGGAGGCCCTGGGGAGGCACTGGTGTCATTGGGGCGGGAGATTTCTCCACTCTGTGGAGACTCTGCATGGAGTCTCCAAGGCAGCCGAAGCTGGCCTCCAGCCTACCCAATAAAAGGCTTTCCTATTGGTGGCTGACCGGCTGCGGCCGGAATGACAAGAGAGTGGGCGACGCTGGTGCTATTGGAGCATGGGGTTTCTTCTCTTGGCTCATTTATGGATACATCTGTGTTTATTTTGGATTCCTGAAAGGAGGATTTATGCGTAAAAAAACGATGGCCGACGGCATACTGGGCATTTCCATTGCCGCCGCCCTGGCATCGGCGCCTTTTCAGGAAAGCAGTCTGGCCGCAGGAGCCCTGTTTCACCTGTCCTTTGCCGCTTCCGTAGGCGGCTTTGCAGACTGGTTTGGCGTCACTTCTCTTTTCAGGAAGCCCCTGGGCGTACCTTTTCGGACCAGCCTCATCTCCAAAAGCCGGGATAAAATCGTGGCCATGGCCAAAGACATGGTGACGGAGGAAATCCTCTCCGAACGGCGGCTGAAGAGGCTGCTGGTGAACCATGTGCCGTCGGCAGTGGTGGAGCGCTGGCTGAAGGAGCATCGGCAGGAACTTGGCCGTATCCTGACCGATGGTCTGGAAACTGCTTTTTCCTCTCTCCATGAAGAATGGCTTTGGCAGATGGCAGGAAAGAGCCTTTCTACCCTTCTTCCTGCCATCGACTGGGCCGCCATTCTGGCGTCGGTGATGCTTTCCTTTAAAAAGTATGAGAAAAAAGAAGCCCTTTCGGAGGCCCTGGCAGAGGAAGTGCGCCATTTCCTGCAGGATGAGTTTACTTTGGAAGAAATAGGACACATTTACCACGCCGCCTGGGACCATTATGAGGCTCATGGGCCTTTGAATTTTCACCGCCTTTTCCGGAAGGCCGTAAAGGACAGGGATGAGGAATTCATCAAAGGCATTCAGAAAAAGATTTTTGACCTGGCAGATACCCTGACTCATGAGGACAGCGAGGTAAGGAAGGCACTGGGCGAAAAGTATGACAGACTGCTGGAAAGACTTTCCAACGACAGCCCCTGGAAACAGGAGCTGAACCGGAAAATTTCCCATATGGCAGAAACAGTGCTGGAAGAGAAAGGAAAGGATTTCTTTCTGGAGGCATGGCGGGTCCATCATGAAGAGCTGGCAGGCCTTCTGGCGGAGAAAATCCTACTGTACGCTGAAAACATGATGGAAGATGAGGGAAAACGGCGCCGCTTCGACGCCTGGCTCCTCTCTCTGGCGCTGCCCCATGTAAAGGAAATCCATGAGGCTGTATCATCGGTGGTGGAAAAGAAGCTCTCCCAGTACGACGGAAGTGCCATGGCCCGCCTGGCAGAGGAGGCGGCGTCGGAAGAAGTGGCGGCCATCCGAATGAACGGCTCCCTTTTCGGCGCTCTGCTGGGTCTTGCCTTTTTTGCAGCGGGGGTGATGGTATGAAACGGTATCAGCGGGCCAACTTTCTTATGGCCGCCGCTTTTCTCTTCTTCCTTCTCACCTTTTGCCTCAGCCGCTGGAGCCCCTGGCAGAATGAGGCCTGGCTTTCTGTGCTCTATTTCCTGGCCCAGTCCTGCTTCATCGGCTGCGTGGCGGACTACATTGCGGTGGAAGCTCTTTTCCGGCGGCCCTTCCATCTGCCGGTGGGACGGCTTATCCCCAAAAGCAGAAAGCGCATTATTAGAAAGCTGGGCGAGGTCAACAGCACTCTCCTTTCCAGAGAAAACATGCTGAAAAAAGTGGAAACTTTTTCTGCCTCCCGCCTGGTGTTTGGCCGTCTTGAAAAAGAAGAAAATCGGAAAGGCCTGGAAAGAAATCTGGCGGAAAAAGCAGGGACCTGGTTCGTTTCCTTTGTCAAAGCCCATAAAAACGATGCCGCCGCCATGGCAAGAAAGGAAGGAGAAAAGAAGCTCGCTTCCTTCACTGCCTTTGCCAAGGGGAAAATCCTTTCTGAAATGAATCGGGAAGAGTGGCTGGACAAAATTCTGGAGGAAGCGGAAAAAAGGACCAGAGACGAGAAAAATAGAGAGGCCCTGGCCCGCTTTCTGGAGGACCGGGGAGACAAAGAAGAAAAGGGATTCTTCGGCTCCCTGGTCTATGGCCTTGGAAAATTTTTCGGCGCCATAGACTACGACAACCTGGCAGATTCTGCCATGGATGCCCTGGGGGAAGAAATAGAAACCTGGAAGGAAAAAGACAATCCCTTCCGCAAGACACTCCTTTCCGGCTGGGACAGCATGGTGAGACGGTTCCTGGAAGAAGAGTCCACGGAAAGAGCACTGGGAGATTTCGGCAGAATCCTCTTCGCTTCCTTTCCGGTGGAAGATAAAGTGGAAGAGGCGGTGGACCGTTTCATGGAAGAATGGGGAGAAGGCAGGGCCTTCCATGAAAAATTGGTTCCCCAGCTGGAAAATGCCCTGCACCACGCTATTACGGCCGCCGGCCATGACGAGGGTTTCCGAAAACGAATGGACCGATTCGCCAGAGACCTGGCCGTGGAAATCATCTCCTATGAACACGGCTGGCTGGCCCCTGCCATGACGGAAGTGCTGGAAAACTTCACAGACCGGGAGCTCAATGAATTCGTGGAATCCAAGGTATGGAGCGAACTGGAGGGGATCCGTATCAACGGCGCCCTGGTGGGCCTTCTGGCAGGCTGCGCCTTCTATGTGTTCCTCATATGGGTATGGGTGCCCTTTGTGGGGAAATGGTAAATGGTCAATGAAGGCAGCGGTTCATGGCGGGATCAGGATTGGAAAGGAAATCCCGTATCCCGAGAAACCTTAAAATTATCAGGCCCCTTTGGGGTTTCGGATTTTCTACGAAAATCCAGCTATCCTCCGACGCCAAAGCTCCTCTCTGTAAAAGGGGCTTTGGCGCTTTGTCATGCAGCCATGGTAAGACAAATGCAAGACCGTTACGATGACTTTATCATGATTGACCGAAGGGCTATCGATAGCCCTCAGCCCCATAGGGACGTCAATCCTAAGAAACGGAAGCCCCTTGTCTACAGAGCTGGCGTCAAACGTCCCTTTTGAACCTTCAGAGTCCGCAGAGCCCTTTCTTTTCTGTTGCGTCTTATAAATTTTTTCTGTAATGAAAAAAGGTTTTTATAAAATCTGTCTTTTTCTAATGGTGTATAATTAATGGTGTAAGAAAAGGCCTTGCGAAAAGGCAGGAGGAAGAGAGCCGTGACGGATGAAGAAGAAACGGGTTTCTGTTATTGTGCTGATTCATGGTCCAAATCCCCGCGGGTGGGGTTTCCGATAGTCCAAAGGAGGAATTGATATGACTATAACTTATGTTCTTCAGGTTCTTCAGGCAATGGAAGATGGGAAAATTCAGGATCCAACCTATATCAAGGATCTGGAGGGTGAGCTTCATAAAGCATTCCGTCGTGTAAGGAGAAGACTGCTTCGCCTTCGCAGCCGCGCCCAGTATGAAATCGGTGAAATGGACCGGGCCAAGGTATCCGCTACTTCCAGCCATATGGAAGAATTTACCAAGTACTGCGCCATGATTCGCAATTTTAACATGAAAGACTGCGAAGGCCTCCCGGGAATTGAAAGCTTCCTGAAAGAAGGCTTTAAGGTCGATGACATGATTGCACGGGCAGATAAGATTGCCAGTCTGGAAGCGGTAAGCGCTGCTGCTTATTCTCCCATGGCTCTAGGATTTGGTATCCTGGACAGCTTTGCTATCCTGCCGAAGGTGAATATTGACAATAAGCGTTTCCACAGCATGGATATGACCTACATTCATGAGCTCATCGAAGATTTGAAAAATTATCAGAACCATGTGAGAAAACTCACTGCCTCTATCGATGAAATTGGCCGGAAGGCCAGGGAAGAGGCAGACTGCCTCAATGATCTTCATGATTATTTCGTAGACGGCATTGATGATTTGAAAACCATTCTGGAAAGAAAAGGAGAAGACTGGAACCGCTATTCCCAGTCTGAAAAGATGCAGGTGGCCCGGGCTATCCAGTGCGCCCAGCTCATTACCATCCTCTTCCCCCATCTCTTGAATGACAAAGGAGAAGTGAGTGAGGAAAGCGAAAAGGCTATCGAAAAGGCAAAGAAAGCACTGGCCTTCCGGGATGCCTGAAAGAAGCGGAATAGGGCGGTAAGTGCGATTCTTTTTCCATAGAAACTTTTTATATGTTATAATCATATATAGATATATAGGGAATCGCTGGTTTATTTCCTGGAAATCATGAGGAAGAGCTGTAGGCAGATGTATATCTGCAGGCGGCTCTTTCATTCCTGTTTCCTTTATGCATTTCACTTATCAGTGCTTCCCGGTTTCGATAGATCATACTGATTGAAGGGGGAACGAGTCATGTCGATTTCTTTTATTCTGCGCATGATTGCAGGGGCACTCAGCGGTAATTCCAATTCTGCCCGTCCGGAAAGCATCAACGGCGAAGTGGAAAGGGCCAGAAGAAGGGCTACGAAAAGAATCAACCGGGCCAAGGTCAGGGCCCAGGATGAACTGGGAGAGCTGGACCGTGTGAGAATCACCCTCATGTCCGGCGATATGAAAAAATTCACCAGTCTCTTTGCCCAGCTGAAAAATGTGGATTTCCACGACTGCGATACGCTGGCAGGACTGGAACATTTCAATAAGGAAAGAAAGAACTGGCGGGAAATGGAAAAACTTTCCGCTAAAGCCATGAGTGTGGTTACCCTGGCAGGTGCGGTGGACGCTGTTGGATTTGGCGCCGGCGTGCTGGATCAGTATGCCAAGGTACCGGAAATCAAAGGACTGGATGTGACCGGGGGAACAGAAGATGTGAATGCCCTGAAGGATATGAGCGCCCGTCTTCAGGAATTTCAGAAGGATGTGAAGAACATGTGCATCCGCATGCAGCTGGTCCGCCACGAAGCCAGAAAAGCGGAAGATGCGCTCCTTGACCTGTCCGATTACTTTGAAGATGGCATTGAAGATATCAAATCCATTCAGAATGATGCTGGCAATGACTGGAAAAAATATTCTCCAGCCCAGAAAATCTTAATCGGCCGCACGGCCCAGATTGCCCGCCTTATCCGCGCCCTCTCGGAAGTCCGTTTCCTCAATGATGACGCCACTGTGCGCCCTGAGATTCAGGAGTCTGTAGACGCAGCGGAAGAACTGCTGGACGAACTGGGAGCTTAATAACAGCCATAACCAATCGGCATCCCCTCCTTAGGAAGGGACGCCGATTTTTTTGATTCGTGAGCCGGAGGAGTGGTCCGCTATCGGCTATCCGCTGGCCGCATGGTTTCCAGAGGAAGGAGACTCTGGCACTTCGCCATGCAGCATTGATGACACAAGGGGATTTCCGCAGCGCAGGCTCCTTCCTATGCAAGGAGCTGGGCGAAGCCCTGTAGATAGGTCCGAAAATTTAAGGAGAACTGATGGCCCTGTTCTCCGCCGCTTTCTGGTACCCGACATCCTTTGCACCTTTTCCTTACCACCTCATATTCCTCTATGAAATCAGTACTCAATCAGACAAATTTATTGTACAATATAATAGGTATTGAATCAGACAGGAGATGATAAGGGTTGAAGAGATTTCAAAAGTGGGCACTGGTCTTAGGGGTCTCTCTGGCTTTTTCCTGGGGAGGGATGGCCGAAGCTTTTGAGCCTTATTACCTGAATGGGGACAAGACCTATCCTATGATACAGAATACCGGTGGTATTTATAACGATGGCGCCACAGGCCTTTTTCTTGATTTATCTACTTTGACGGTGGAGGATGTCTTTGAAGATGGTCTTCAGGCAAAGGTGAAAATAGTAGATGTGAAGTCTGCTCAAACCTATACGGAGAGCTGGATTCATGTACGCTACAGCGTGGATGGAAAGGCCTGGGCCCTGGGGCAGGACGGGCGCTGGCGGGAAATCCCTTCCAATACGGAGGATCCCGCAGCGCTGACCGTGTATTTCATCAGACAGGCCATGACCGATGACAGTACCCGTGACCGGCTGTCCGGTGAAATTGACCAGATCATGGAGACAAAGAAGGACAATCCGGGAAAAACAGCACCGGATGATGCGATTCCCCTGATGGATGTACAGGCTCCGCCCGCACAAAACGGGGTGAAGGAAAAGGGCAGCGTCCAGAAGGGAAATGACGATGCCGATCAAGTGACCGTAACCATTACGGAAGCGCCGAAGGTGGAAATTACATCGACTCCGCCGCCACAGGTGGATATTACATAAAGGATATACATTATTTTTTTCGAGGTGTATGATGGCAAAAAGACATTACGAACTTCATGTAGCCGGCTGCACAAGGCAGCTTCCCATTCTGAATATTTCCGACAAATTGGCTATTGCGGGATTTGTCATCCTGGGAGATACGGAAATCGTTGAAAACTGTGCCAAAGAACTGGCTTCCAGGGTGCCAAAAGATACGGATATCATCATGACGGCAGAAACGAAGGGAATCCCTCTGGCTCACGAGCTGGCCAGTGTGCTGGGCATGAAGAAGTATATCGTAGCCAGGAAATCCGTGAAAGCCTATATGGAAAACCCTATCTGGGTGGAAGATGAATCCATTACCACTGCCGGTAAACAGCGTCTTTACCTTATGGATACGGATGTGGAACTCCTGAAGGGAAGGAATGTGCTCCTGGTGGATGATGTCATCAGCACCGGCGGATCCATGAAAGCCATGAAACAGCTGGCCGAAAAGGCAGGGGCCCATGTGATAGGGGAAGCAGCCATTCTGGCAGAAGGGGATGCTGCTAAAAGGAAGGATATTATCTATCTGGAACCGCTGCCCCTGTTTGAGGCGGAATAAAACAGGGCTGCCGTGACACGTCCTGGCGGGCGTGAGGGTTGACGGCCCTGTGGGCCGAAGGTTCTCAGGGTTCTGAAGATTGACGCGCCGCTGGCGCGAGGGTTGTGGTGGGCGGCTTCGCCGCCGGTTTGTAGAAAACAGCTTTAGTGGGTTAGTGCACTAGTGAGCTGGTAAAAACCAGACAACCGGGCTTTAGCCCGAGAAAAACAGGCAAACCGCCCTGACGGGCGTTGGAAAACCATACAACCGCGCCTTTGGCATCGGTCGGGCAATTCATAGGAAGGTCCTTTTATGTGCAGGCAAAGGACAAACTTTGCCCGACTTGTAGACCCTCTGCAGGGTCTCCACATTGGAAATGCACCCCTTCTGCCGCCTGCGGCGGCGTCTCCCCCAGAGGGGGAGATTTGCTCTATGAAAAACATAGAGTTACTTAAGTTAGCTCAAGGCTGAGCAGTGAATAAACTTCCCCCTCCGGGGGAAGTGGTGCGCAGCACCCAAAGGGGTGCATTTCCATCGGGCGAAGCCCGGTTTTACGGTTTTCGCTGCCTCTGGCAGCATATAAAATTCATCGCCAAAGGCGATACCTTTCCCCTGAGCGAAAGCGAACGCAACCCTGCTACACAACCCGCCACCGTCAGGCGGCTAACCTGCGGCGCCAGCCGCTTTCCAAATGTGATATAATAAGGAATACATTGTTTACGTTACTGATATTGTCTCCACAGGAGGAAACAGATGAAACATCAGGAAATTGTTATGATTGTTGACTTTGGCGGCCAGTACGCCCAGCTCATCGCACGGCGTGTCCGCGAATGCGGCGTTTACTGCGAAATCCTGCCATACAACAAGAGCGCTGAGGAAATCCTTGCCCAGAATCCGAAGGGCATTATTTTCTCCGGCGGTCCATCCAGTGTCAATGCAGAAAATGCACCCCAGGTGGATCCCGGCGTGTTCAAAGCAGGAGTACCGATTCTGGGCATCTGCTACGGCATGCAGCTCATGGCTAAGGAACTGGGCGGCGAAGTATCGAAGCCTGAAAAGCATGAATACGGCCACACTGATTTTTATCGCAACGGCAGCAGCGCCCTCTTTGAAGGCGTTTCCGAAAAGACCGCTGTATGGATGAGCCACGGCGATGCAGTGACCGATATGCCCGCCGGCTTTGGTCTCACCGGTCATACCGATCTCACGCCTACCGCAGCCATGGCTGATGAAGCCCGCCGTTTCTTCGGCGTACAGTTCCATCCGGAAGTAGTTCACACACCGGAAGGTACCACCATGCTGAAGAATTTCCTCTTCAAGATCTGCGAATGCAAAGGCGGCTGGTCCATGGGCAACTACATCGACATTGCCGTGGAAAACATCCGCGAAAAGGTTGGCAAACACAACGTCATCTGTGCCCTCTCCGGCGGCGTAGATTCCTCTGTAGCAGCCGTGCTGGTCCATAAAGCCATCGGCGAACAGCTCACCTGCGTCTTCGTAGACCACGGTTTCCTCCGCCTCGGCGAAGCAGAACAGGTGGTAGATACCTTCAAGAATAAGTTCAACATGAAACTGGTGCATATTGATGCATCCAAGCATTTCATGTCCCTCTTGAAGGGCGTCACCGAACCGGAAAAGAAGCGCAAAACCATTGGCGCTGAATTCATCCATACCTTCCAGGAAGAAGCCAATAAGCTGGAAGACGTGAAATTCCTGGTACAGGGCACCCTGTATCCCGACGTGGTAGAGTCCGGTACCGCCACCGCTTCCACCATCAAATCCCACCACAATGTGGGCGGCCTTCCGAAGGATATGAAGTTCCAGCTCATTGAACCGCTCCGCGAACTCTTCAAGGATGAAGTCCGCGAACTGGGCCGTCAGCTGGGTCTGCCGGAAGAAGTAGTCAATCGTCAGCCATTCCCGGGACCGGGCCTGGCTATCCGTATCATCGGCGAAATCACACCGGAACGGCTGGATATCCTCCGCCGCGCTGATTTCATCGTAAGAGACGTGATCAAACAGCATGGTCTCTATAATGATATCTGGCAGTCCTTCGCCATTCTCCCCGCAGCTATCCGTTCCGTAGGTGTACAGGGCGATGAGAGAACCTACGACTACACCGTAGGCATCCGCGCCGTCACCTCCTCCGACGGCATGACGGCTGATTATTTCCGCTTCCCCTGGGAAGTGCTGGACGAAATGAGCCGCCGTATCTGTAACGAAGTGGCCGGAGTGAACAGAGTGGTCTACGACATCACCTCCAAGCCGCCGAGCACCATTGAATGGGAATAATTTGAACAATTCAGAAAGCATGACCTCATCGGCAGCGCCGAATGGAGGTCATGCTTTTTTGCGTGTGTATAAACTGCAAAATCCTATGTTTAATCCCTATGGATTCATAACCTGTAGTAAATTACAGGTATTTTTTTATTTCATAATCAGCTATTCTATATATGAAAGGAAAGCTGATTTTATTGATTCCTAATCAATAGGGAAGTGAAAAGGAGGTAAGTATTATGGGTTTGATCAAAGCAGCCATGGGTGCCGCCGGCGGCGTACTGGCCGACCAGTGGAAGGAGTTTTTTTACTGCGACAGCATGCCCGCCAACATTCTTATGATGAAGGGGCAGAAGCGGACCAGTTCCCATAATCGCAGTTCCAATACCGGCGGAGAAGACAATATTATTTCCAACGGTTCCAAAATCGCCGTCAACAGCGGCCAGTGCATGATGATAGTGGAGTCCGGCAAGGTGGTGGATGTATGCAGCGAACCGGGGGAATACATTTATGACAAATCCACAGAACCTTCCATTTTCACCGGCACCCTGAAGCAGGGCATAAAAGATATGTGGGGCCAGATGAAGGAACGGTTCACCTTTGGCGGCGACACGGGAAAGGATCAGCGGGTCTACTATTTCAACATGAAGGAAATCCTTGGCAACAAGTACGGCACGCCTCAGGAAGTCCCCTTCAAAATGAAAGATCCCGATACGGGGCAGATTCTGCTCATCCGCCTGCGCTGCTTCGGCGAATACAGCTACCACATTGTGGACCCAGTGCTTTTCTATACGGGTGTGGTAGGAAATGCAGCGGATGTGTTTGACCGCAGTCAGATCGACAGCCAGCTGAAGTCGGAGCTTCTGAACGCGCTGCAGCCGGCCTTTGCCAGACTGAGTGCCCAGCGCATTGACTATGTGGAGCTGCCGGGGCGGACTTTCGAAATCGCCGATGCCCTGAATGATGTGCTGTCCAAGCGCTGGCGGGAGCTCCGGGGGCTGGAAATCGTGTCCTTCGGCATTAACAGTATCAAGGCCAATGAGGAGGATGAAGCGAAGATTCAGAAAGTGCAGATGAGCAAGACTTTTGCCGATCCTTCGATGGCCATGGGTGCTATGGCCGATTCCACCAGTGATTCCATGCGTATGGCTGCCCAGAATGAAGGGGGCGGCGGCGCGGCTTTCGGCTTTATGAATATGAATATGGCTGGAAACGCAGGAGCCGGCTTGTATCAGCAGATGGCTCAGCAGCAGGAGTTTATGAGGCGGCAGAAGGAACTCGATGAGATGGCCCGCAGGCAGGAGATGATGGACCGGCAGAAGCTTATGGATAAGCAGGCCCACGCGGAGGTGGCCCGGGCAGCAGAAGGATCTGCTGCCGGCGGCTGGACCTGTCCTCAGTGCGGCACTGTGAACCAGGGCAAATTCTGTCCGGGCTGCGGTGCCAGGAAGCCGGAACCCAAACCGGCGGAAGGTGCCTGGACCTGCCAGTGCGGACAGACGGGCAATACAGGAAAATTCTGCATGAACTGCGGAAAGACAAAACCGGAACAGAAGGAAGAAAAGGGCTGGGGCTGCCCTGGCTGCGGCGCAGTGAATCAGGGGAAGTTCTGCATGGAATGCGGCAGTCCGAAGCCGGCAGGAGCTCCGCTCTTCAAGTGTGACAAGTGCGGCTGGCAGCCGGAGGATCCTCATCATCCGCCGAAATTCTGCCCCCGGTGCGGTGATCCTTTTGACGATAAAGACAGACAGTAGTCCATGAAATGAGGTGAGGAATATGGCCAATACATCTGTAGGCTATACATGTCCGAACTGCGGCGGTCCTCTGTCATTTTCCCCCGGCGCCGCCAGAGTGACCTGTCCGTACTGCGATACGGAATTCGAGACTGCTAAAATCGAAGAGATTTTTGCAAAGCAGGAAAAAATGGCGGCGGAAGCCCAGGCGGCAAAGGAGGCCAAATGGCATACGGAAGGCGCAGGCGGTGAATGGAGCGAAGAGGAAGCAGCTGCCATGAAGGCATTTACCTGCTCTTCCTGCGGCGCGGAAATCGTCAGTGACGGCAACACCATGGCCACGGAATGCTGCTACTGCGGTAATCCGGTCATGCTGCCCAGCCGGTTTAACGGTATGCTGAAACCGGATTTCGTCATTCCCTTTAAGAAGACCAAGGAAGATGCGGTGGCTCAGCTGAAGGAGTTTTACAAAGGCAAATGGCTCCTGCCCAAAGCCTTTACCGCAGGCAACCGGGTGGAATCCATCCAGCCCATGTATGTGCCTTTCTGGCTTTTTGATTCAGAAGTGACGGCGTCGGCGGAATTCAAGGCGGAGTCGGATACGGTCTATGAAACCCAGGATGAACGGGTCACGGAAACGAATGTGTATCGCTGCGACCGCAGAGGAAAAATGCGTTTCCGGCGGATTCCTGTGGATGGCAGCAATAAAATGGACGATACCTATATGGAGAGCATCGAACCCTACGATTACGGAGATCTCAAACCCTTCAGCAGTGCCTACATGGCAGGGTGCCTGGCCGACAAGTACGATGTGGATGCGGAAGCCGCCGCACCCCGGGCTGATGAGCGGGTACGCAAAAGTGCCGTAGGTGTTCTGGAGGATACGGTAGAAGGATACATGCGCCGCGAGCTGGTGAACGATGTGATTAACAAGGGCGAAGGCAGCGTTTCCTACGCCATGGCTCCGGTGTGGATACTAACCACCCGCTATGAGGACAAGCCCTATACATTCATGATGAACGGCCAGACAGGAAAAATGGTGGGCAGCCTTCCCTGGGATAAGAATAAGGCCAATCTGTACTGGGCCGGCAGCACTGCTGTACTGACCGCTGTATTCTATTTCCTTGTCAGGATGTTTGTGTAAGGAGGGGAGAGGCATGAAGAAATATGTGTTACCACTGTTTATGTTTCTGGCGGCTCTTTTCCTCACTGTCACTGCAGCGGCATCCGACGTTTTGGGACTCCATGACGGTGCAAAGCTTCTGCAGACCTCCGAACGCACTGCTGTCATGAAAGAACTGCAGGATGTGGAAAAGCGTTACGGTGTAGGAATGGCAATTATCACTGTGCCTTCTACAAACAAAATGAAAATCGGAGACTATGCCAACAAGCTTCTGGACAGTACTTTCAAGGATGGGAAAAAGGGTAATATGGTTCTTGTCCTGGCCATGGATACAAGGGATTACTACATTGCCACTGACAAGGCCATGAAGGAACGGATTACCGATGCAAAGGGCATTCCGGCGCTGGAAGAAAAATTCCTGCCCGCTCTCAAAAAGAGTGATTATGCCGGAGCCTTTACGGCTTATGCCCGGGGCGTGGGAGAACAGCTGGCTTATTACGAAGAAAACGGGAAAGCCTATGATCCGAAAAGCGGCTTCAGCCCGCTGGCCCTGGCCATCGCCCTGGCCATAGGCGGGGCCTGCGGCTTCCTCATCCGCGCCGGCCTCATCCGCGGTATGAGCAACGTGGTGCCTGAGCCGGCGGCGAATACGTACCTGGACAGAGAGAGCTTCGAGCTGCTGGATAAGGAAGACACTTTCCTCTATATGAATGTCACCCGTACACCTAAAGCAAAGAAGAATGACAGCACCGATGCCGGCCATGGAGGAGGCGGCGGTAAATTCTGATATTCCATCCTGTTTACTCCATTCTTATGGTCACTGTGCCTGCGGGGTCCGGATCATCATGGGCGTCGGTGGTATTCGGGCCTCCGGGGAAACGCTGATTAAATCGTTGCAGCCTTTCATTCTTGAATTTTGGTGCCATCCAGGGAATATGATGACGCGAATAACAGGCTGTTTAAGAATCTTCTGACGAAGTGGTGCATCAAAATTCTTATAAAGGCATACTCTGCGAATGAATCAGTGCTTTTCTGGTACAGTGGGCATTTGGAAAGAAATCCGGGAGGTTCACTATGAGATTTGGAAAGATACTGCTCATGGGACTGATGGCTGCCTGCCTTATGGGAGCTTCGTCCCGGGCCTGGGACGAAGGGAATACAATCTGTCCCGGCGATGGCGGTGCGGAAGCTGAGCAGATCCGCATTTTTATAAAGAACTGGAAAGAGGTTTATCCCATGGACGGGGAACCGGTACGGGAATTTGCGGTCACTGACCTTGACGGCAATGGTCTTTTGGAAATCCTGGTACGTCCTCCGGAAAGTGAAGACATCCCTGTTGTGTATGAAGTGACACCGGATCATGACGGACTTAAAAAGAGAAATAAAAAATGGTATAGCCGCCAGATTTCCGGCCAGTCCATTGCCTGGTTCGTCATGCATCCGGAAACAGCGGCGGGTCCCTGGACAGGGAATATCGATGACGCTGAAGCGATGCTGCAGGACAGCTATGATGTGAACACAGGCCGTAAAGAAGCCTTTGGTTAAGAAGGGGCAAAAGGACTATCATCTTTGCAAATAAAATCGAAAATAAATAAAGGAACCGCACAGGATACTTCCTGCTGCCGTTCCTTTTTTGTTCTGGTATGGGGCTCTTATGCTATAATGAAGGTAACAATTATTCGATGCATCCTTCTTTCGAGAATCCCCGGGGGCAGGTGAGGGCTATGGGGAAATGGATCAGACTTTTATGGCTTGGCCTTCTCTTCTGGCTGTCCGCACTTACGGCGGTCTCGGGAGCAGTTATCCTGTACAACCATGACGAAGGAGAAAGCTATGGCCGCATTCTTTCTGAAAGAGGGGCAAAGGTGCAGGGGATTCCGTCATCCCAGCTGCTGCACCATCTTCCGGAAGATGATGTACAGGCTGTAGAAGCTTACGATGTACAGGCGGCAGTGCTGCAGGGAGGCAGCCGCGCCTCCTATCAGTGGTATCCCCAGTATACGGCCACCGTAGTTCTGGCTGTATCAGACAGCTGCCCGGTACCGGTTACAGGATGGCAGAGTCTCTCTTCCGCTCCTTTGTCCCTGGCTGTGACCGGCACCAATCCGGCCCGGCTCTTCTTCATACAGGCCATGAGCTATGGGCTGAAAGGAGATCTATCCGGCAGGGCAGGGGTGGAACTGCTGAGGCAGCTTCAGGAGGATGGGCGGCTTTCTATGGAGGAAGGAGAAAATCGGCCTTCCGCGGATGTTTATGTGCTGTTCGATTACCAGGTCCGTGAGTGGCAGAGACAGGGCATTCCTGTACATCCGGTAGTCCCTGAGGAAGGAACTCTGGCGTTCAGGAAGGGACTTCTGGCTAAGGAGTCTTTATCCTTTGACAGCCAAAAATTGTCGGAGGCGCTGGAGGGCGCAGGATATGCTCTCTCCCCGCCGCCCGGGGCCCGCTTCGTTTCTGATGCGGAAGCCTTTCTGCAGGCCGGCGATGATATTCCACGGCAGATTACCAATCATGTTTTCCAAAGCTGCCGGCCCACCATCCTCACCGGTTTCAGTCATATGGTCTGGTATACGGTAACTTTGTTCTTTGTCATCCTCTGGGGCGGACGCCTCAGGCGGCAGGTGCTGCAGCCCCAGGTTCGCCGGGCCTATCTGGGGGTCATCATTACCCTGTGCTGCTGGATACTTTTTCGGGAAATCAAACTGAGCCTGCCCGATTTCATGAATGACGGCATACGCTATATCTGGTACAGCTATTATCTTTTCTATGGTATCCTGATTTCTTTTCTTCTATGGATCGGCTACAGCGCCTCCTATGCCTTTCTTACCAGGCCCTGTCCCCGGTGGATGAAGGGAATCTTCGCAGGAAATCTGCTTCTTGCCTTCCTGGTGATGACCAATGATTTCCACCAGCTGGTCTTTACGCTGCCTGCTGGTTACAGCCGTCATGGCTATGGGCCCCTGTATTTCATCCTGGCTGCTGTCTATGGCATGGAGCTTCTGGCTGTGAATGGCGTGCTCTGTTATACCTCCCTCTCCCGGAAGGTGAGCCATCCCGCCCGGATGATCCTGCCCCTGGCCGTTGTGGTGGGATATGGAATCTATGTGGTCGGGTATGCTTTGCCTGGTTCCCCTTTCCAGCCATCGGAGCTGGTGCTGGTGACGATCTGGACTGTTCTTCTTTGGCTGGAACTGGTGACAAGGGGAAAATTCGTCCCGGCCAATGAGGGGTACATAGACTTTTTCCGCCATTCCAGCCTGGCCATGCAGCTCTATGATCATGACGGGCACCTGGTCTATGCATCCAGTGGCACGGCTCCGCTGCGGGGAGAGGACTTTGAAGTGCAGTCCATGCCCATTTCCGGCGGCCTGGTGCGCTGGTACAGGAATGTGGGCCCTCTGCGGCGGCAGGCTCTTTTGGAACGTCTTAACCAGGATCTGAACTGGTCCTATGAACTCCTCAGTTGTCTTAGTGATATCCGCCGTCAGGCGATTGAGCAGGGTGTCACCCTTAGAGTTTACAGAGAACTGGAGGAAATCATTGCCCGCAAGCAGCCGGCCATCCGGCACAGGCTGGCTTATCTGAAGACCGCAAAGCCCGGGCCCCACACCGATGCAGTCATCAGCCGTCTTCATATTCTGGCCTGCTATTTGAAAAAGCGATGTATCCTCCTTCTGCAGGGAAAGGAGGCAGGCATGCTGGATGCCCGGGAACTGGCTATGGCGGTGGAGGAATCCTGGCGATATTTGGAAAAGGCCGGGCTCCGGGGCTCTGTGGGCTTTGATTTGAAGGGAAATCTGCCGGTGCAGGCAGCCCTGACCCTCTATGATATTTTCGAGGATGTGGGAGAAGAGGTGCTGGCCCGGGGAGAAGATTTTTGGCTTTGTCAGTTCAAAGAGACGGAGAAGGACTGGATTTTTTCCGTAGTGCTGGAAGAAAAAAAAGGAGAAACCCGCCCTGCTTCCTGGCAGGCTCTGTCGGAGTATGATGTTTCTGTGCAATGTGATGACACGGGCTATGGCACAAGACTCACGGTTCGGCTTTCCAGGGAAAGCACCGATTCATTCACATAGGAGGGAAACATTATGGTTAACTTATACACACTTCCTTCCTGGGAAATCCTGCTTTTCATTGTTGTTTCCATGGTTCTCTTCCTGGTGAACAGCGTCCTTTATTATTTCCTCATGCCCCAGGCGGAATTCAGCCATCTGGGACGGAAATGTCTGGAAGGGAGCAGTCTTATCCTGCTTCTGGCAGTTATGGCGGTGTTATATGAAATTTTTACGGACGGCAGGGATGGTATCGTTTATGCCCACGGCACCGATATCTGGCGGTGGGCTGCAGTTTTGGCGGGTACGCTGAGTGCTCTGTACTGGTTTCGTGACCGACGGGCCCGGAGCCTGTGGATTTTAGGGGCTTCCCTTCTTTTATGGCCTGTATTTGATGACATCCTGCCCTGGTCCCTGGCCCTTTCCCTGGCCTTCCTGGCATGGCGGTTGCTGCGCCTTTTCCCTGAAACTTATGGCCGTTACCGGCAGCAGCTCACGGCCCGCTCCATCCAGACGGCGGTGGACTGCCTAGATGAGGGCCTTCTCATCAGTCAGGAAAAAGGGGAACCGGTGCTTGTAAATTTCACCATGTACGAGGTGATGGAGAAGATTCTTGGCACGGTAGTTCGCAATGGCAATATTTTCTGGCACCTGCTGCCCCTTTGTGACGGCAGGCCGGGTCTTTCCATGGAGCGCCACGGGCCGGATATGCTCTGCATCCTGGAGTCCGGAGAGGCCTGGCTCCTGCAGCGCCATCCCATCCACTTTCGCAGTGAGTCCGGCTGGCAGATTACTGCATCCGATGTGACGGACCTCTATCGGTTGAACCAGGAGCTGGACGAAAAGAACCGGGTGCTGAAGGAGCGGAATGCGGCGGTGAAAGATGCACTCGGAAACATGGTGGAACTGCAGACACGGAAGACTATGGAAAATCTGCGCTATAAAATCCATGATATATTAGGGCAGCGCATTACCATCCTGCAGCAGCTCCTGAATAATCAGAATATCAGCGATTACAGCACCATTCTTCCCAGCCTGGAAGACATGATGGCAGATCTGCGAGAGGACAGAATGGCAGACCCGAAGGAAGAACTGGATGCACTCATTGCTGCTTATGGCAGACTGGGGGTCTCGGTCATCCAAAAGGGGGCTCTGCCCGATGATACCTTTCGGGCGGGAGAATTTGTTCATATCATACGGGAAGCCCTCACCAATGCACTTCTCCACGGGCAGGCCGGATCCATAACAGTGACCTTTGGCAGGGACGGAGAGACAGCCCTTAGAATTGTCGATGATGGCAGGGGATTAAAAGGCCCTCTTCGGCGGGGAACCGGCCTCAGGGCCATGGAACAGTGCGCCCGGAATCTGGGAGCAGACCTTCAGTATAAGACTGCTCCGCACTTTGTGATTACCTTAAGGAAACACTGATTCATTCAATGATTTCTGGAAATGGAGGATGTCTATGATTCGGCTTATGATTGTGGATGACCAGAAAATCCTGCTGGAGGGACTGGTCAAAATCTTTGAAGGGCAGAGCCATATTGAGGTAGTGAGTGCCCTGCCCTTTTCAGAGCTGGTGGAGCCGGTCTGTGACCAGCTTCATCCCGATGCGATTCTCCTGGATATCTGCATGGAGGGAAAGAACAGCGGCATTATTCTGGCAAAGCGCCTGAAGGAGCGGAAGAACCCTCCTAAAATCATCATTATGACCGGATTTCAGGATATCAGCTTTCTGGAAATGGCCCGAAGCGCCGGAGCGGACAGCTTTATCTACAAAGAAAGCACGGCCCGGGAATTTATGGACTGCCTGGAGAAGACTATGGCAGGGGAGCATATTTTTCCCGATGTCCGGGGCCAGGTGACCTTCGGCATCCAGGGGGTGACACTGACAGATCGGGAACTGGATATTCTGCGCCTGGTCTGCCGCAACCTGTCCTACAAGGAAATAGCAGATGAACTGCACATCAGCATACGAACTGTCAGCTTCCATGTGAGCAATATGCTTCGTAAGACAGGACATAAAAGTTTAATCGGCCTGGCGGTGGAAGCGGCGGACAAGGGCTATGCGCCGGGAATCCGGAAATAAGGCGGTCTGCCGGAAAGCACGAATCCATTCCGGGCAGTCTGCTTTTATAAGAACTTATGCATTACTTTGTCAGGAAACTCCTTACATCGCGGATACTTCCTCCGTCGGCATGACTGCCGGCCATTTCTGCTTCCCCTGGGAAGTGCTGGACGAAATGAGCCGCCGTATTTGCAACGAAGTGGCCGGAGTGAACAGAGTCGTCTACGACATCACCTCCAAGCCGCCGAGCACCATTGAATAGGAATAAATGCTCAAATCCCCGCAAATCTTGATTTCTCAAGGTTTGCGGGGATTTTTACTATTTTCATAGGGACGATTGTGTACAAAAAATTATGTATCCTGATTCTTCGTGTGATGGCCTGTTTCTTCCATGAACTGGTCATGCTTCTTCTGTACATGCAGCAGGAAATGATTCGGCTTCCCGGCGGATACTGATCCATCCAGAAATCAAAGGATTTCTCAGCCGCAGCGGGAATATTTTCGTTCCTTTAGATTTTTGATTTCAGTGAGCAACTTCTGAAGCTAAAGATCCTCCGGAGAGTTTATCAGCTCTTTGGAAGATCTTTTTCGTGCTTAAATCCCCAGCACATGATGGCATAGAACACCGGGAGCAGGTCCCTGCCCATAGGAGAGAATGAGTATTCCACGTGAGGCGGAATTTCGTTAAACTGCCTGCGAGTGATCAGACCATGGGCTTCCAGTTCGCGCAGTGTCTTTGTCAGCATGGTGTTCGTAATACCGGGCAGATCTTTTTTCAGAACACCGAACCGTACGGTGTCATAGATGCAGAATTCATAGAGAACCTGGGTTTTCCATTTCCCCTGCAGCATTTTAAGGAGAGGGGTGACGGGGCAATTTCCGCTATCCGTTAAGATTCCTGTTTTCACTTTCTGCAAATACTCTTCATAACTCATATAGTTCTGATCAGAATTCTTTTGTGATGCATTGTCTGATGGCATACATTCCTCCGGTATACTTTCTGATACTAAGCAAGTAAAAACTGAGTACTTGCATATTATTATGGAACAAGTATAATAAATGTACTTAGTAAAGTCAACGTCTGAAGACTGGTATCACAGTGCCTGTAATGGTGGGCCGCATTGTGAGACAGAAGATAAGTGAAGGTGGTGTCAACGTAGATGAATCTTTTCGATTATGCAGCGGAAGGCCTGAAAGAAAAGGAGGCTCCCCTTGCTGCCAGGATGCGTCCTAAGACTTTGGAAGAGGTGGTTGGTCAGGAGGATATTATAGGGAAGAATAAGCTCCTTTACCGTGCAATCAAAGCGGACCGGATCAGTTCGGTTATCTTTTATGGACCGCCGGGCGTGGGGAAAACGACTCTGGCTCGTGTCATCGCTGGTACTACATCCGCTGATTTCCATCAGGTGAATGCAACGATTGCAGGAAAGAAAGATCTGGAGGAGGTTGTGGCAAGAGCCAAGGAGAATCTGGGCTGTTACGGAAGAAAAACAATTCTCTTTATTGATGAAATTCATCGGTTCAATAAGGCGCAGCAGGACTATCTGCTGCCATATGTGGAAGACGGCACGGTGATTTTGATCGGCGCCACAACAGAGAATCCCTATTTTGAAGTGAATGGAGCGCTTCTTTCAAGATCAAGAATTTTTGAACTGAAGCCGCTGTCGAAGGAGAATATTCTGACTTTGATCCACAGGGCCTTCGCTTCAGAAAGGGGAGTCAAACCATACCATGCTGATATTACGAGGGAGGCGGCAGATTTTCTGGCAGACATGGCAGATGGAGATGCCCGCGCCGCGCTGAATGCGATAGAACTTGCTGTGCTTACAACTGATCCGGGAAGTGATGGAAAGATACATGTCACTTTGGAGGTGGCAGAGGAATGTATACAGAAGAAGGCAATTCGCTACGATAAGACCGGGGATAATCATTACGATACCATTGCTGCTTTTATTGAGTCCATGTGTGGCTCCGATCCGGATGCGGCCCTTTATTATCTGGCCCGTATGCTGGAAGCAGGCGAGGATGTAAAGTATATTGCACGCAGAATGCTGGTAGCTGCATCCGAAGAAGTCGGTAATGCCGACCCCATGGCAATCTGTGTGGCAGCATCGGCGGCAATCGGCGTAGAGCGCGTTGGCATGCCGGAGGGTAGAATCATTTTGGCACAGGCCGCTTCCTATATCGCTTCAGCTCCCAAATCCAATTCTGCTTATCTTGGCATTGAGAAGGCTCTGGCCATTGTCCGGAAGACAGGAAATTTACCGATTCCTTCCTACCTGCAGGACTCTAGTTATAAAGGTGCCAAAAAGCTGGGACGGGGGATTGGTTACAAGTATGCCCATAATTATCCGAACCACTGGGTGAAGCAGCAGTATCTTCCGGATGAGATTCGTGAAGAGAAGATATATGAGCCTAATGATATCGGTCACGAGACAGACATTAAAGCTTATTTCAGGAAAATTGGAAAAGACCCGGAAAGGTATGCTTTTGTTGACCCATCGCTGTCAGGAAAGCCCTGGAAACCATGGGAGGATAAAAAATGATATTTGGAAATGGGCAAAAATGTATCCCCATGAAAGGCTTTTGATTGAAGATACAAAGAAATGACGCCGTGCGTAAATCATGAGCCTGTATGGGATCATGGTGGAGCTTGAAAAGGCTTATTGGATAGGGCGAAGGACCTGATGGCATCCATTGGCAGAGTATAATCAAGATACTTTGACGAATGGCTGTCATCCCGGGTAGATGAAGGAGAATATGATGAAGAAAGAAAATCACAGCATACAAAGGCTGCCGAGGAATATCGAGGTACGGGGAGCCAAAGTCCACAATCTGAAAAATATTGATGTGGATATCCCGCTCCACGAAATCGTAGCGATTGCCGGTGTTTCAGGATCGGGGAAATCCTCCCTGGCTCTTGGCGCGCTCTATGCGGAAGGGTCCCGCCGGTATTTGGAATCCCTGTCTACCTACACCCGCCGGAGGATGACACAGGCGGAGCGGGCAGATGTGGATGATATCAGATATGTGCCGGCGGCTCTTGCGCTGCGCCAGCGTCCGGGGGTTCCGGGCATCCGCAGTACCTTCGGGACACTTTCTGAACTTTTGAACAGCCTGCGTCTTATGTTTTCCCGGCTGGCAAGCCACCGCTGCCCCAATGGCCATTACTGCCCTCCCTCTCTTTCTGTGGCAGCCATGCAGGAAATTACCTGCCCTGTATGCGGGGTAAAATTTTATGGTCCGGGAGCGGAAGAACTGGCCTTTAACAGCAGCGGTGCCTGCCCGACCTGCGGCGGGACCGGGGTGGTCCGAAATGTGAATGAGGCGGCCCTGGTGCCTGATGATTCCAAGACCATCGATGAGGGAGCTGTAGTTGTCTGGGGAACTCTGATGTGGTCGCTCATGAAGGATATCGTGCGCACCATGGGCGTCAGGACAGACGTGCCTTTTCGCGACCTGACACCGGAAGAAAAAGAAATTGTCTACCACGGAGAGCTGAAGAAGCACCATATCCACTATGTGAATCCAAATACACTGGAGCCGGCGGAGATGGATTTCAATTATTACAGCGCAGTGAATTCCGTGAAAAATGCCCTGGCTAAAGTGAAGGATGAAAAGGGAATGAAGCGGCTTGAAAAATATCTGGAAGAGGATGTGTGCCCGGACTGCGGGGGAACCAGGCTGTCGGAAGCGGCCCGGGGTCCCCGTCTTAGAGGAATCGGGCTGGACAAGGCAGCGGCCATGACTCTTTCGGAGCTGATTACATGGGTACAGGGAGTTCCTTCCTCGCTTCCGGAAGAGATGCGTCCCATGGCGGAAAATATATGCGAATCGTTTATGGATGTTTCAAAGCGGCTCATGGACCTGGGACTGGGGTATCTTTCGCTGGACCGGGCGGCTTCTACGCTTTCCACCGGCGAGAGGCAGCGCGTACAGCTGGCAAGAGCAGTAAGAAACCGTACGACCGGTGTGCTCTACGTTCTTGATGAGCCATCCATTGGACTTCACCCTTATAATCTTCAGGGTCTCACCGGAGTGATGGATGATTTGCAATCCGATGGAAACTCTGTCATCCTTGTGGATCATGATACGCAGGTGTTGAAGCATGCTGACTGGATGATAGAGATGGGGAAGGGTGCCGGTGTGGAAGGCGGAACGATTATTTCCCAGGGAAGAGTGGAAGATATTTCGAAGAATCCGGAATCTGTCATAGGCCCCTACCTGTCCGATCACTATGAATCAAGAATCCGACCCGTCACAAAGAGAGAGGCCCTGTTTGACAAGGGAGCGATTCATCTGGAGACTGGGGCCATCCATACGGTGCATCCTCTGGACGTGCGGATACCGATGGGGCGTCTGACTGTGGTGACAGGGGTCTCCGGATCCGGAAAAACGACCATGGTTCTGGAAAGTCTGATTCCCGCCCTGAGGGCTGAAATCAGCGGACAGAAGCTGCCTTCCCATGTGAAGAACGTAGAGGCAGACGGCATTACCCAGGTCAAGCTGATCGATGCTACGCCCATTGGTATCAATGTACGTTCCACGGTAGCCACTTATGCCAATGTACATGACGGACTCAGAAAAGTATATGCCCGAACGGCAGATGCCCGGGAACATCACTATAAGGCAGGAGATTTTTCATACAACACAGGGAAACTCCGCTGCCCTACTTGTGACGGTACAGGCGAGATTTCACTGGATGTCCAGTTTCTGCCGGACGTTCAAATTCCCTGCCCCGACTGCCGGGGATCCCGGTACAGAAAGGAAGCCTATGACATTCACCGCAAGGCTAAAGATGGAAAGGAATACAGCCTGCCGGAACTTATGAATATGAGTGTGGATCAGGTGCTCAACGCCCTGGGGGGACTTAAACTCCTGCAGCAGCGCCTGCAGGTGCTGCATGACCTAGGACTTGGATACCTCACACTGGGGGAGGAAACGCCGGGACTCTCCGGCGGCGAGGCCCAGCGGCTGAAACTGGCCAGTGAAATGGGAAAAGGACAGAGTGATTCCGTATTCGTCTTTGATGAACCTACCATCGGGCTGCATCCGCAGGATGTGAGGACGCTTCTCCATGTTTTTCAGACCCTCATTGATCATGGGGCAACACTGGTTGTTATCGAACATGATCTCGATGTCATAAGGAATGCGGATTATATTGTGGATATGGGACCGGGAGGAGGAAAGGAAGGCGGCCGGATCATTGCCCGGGGTACGCCTGAGGAAATCCGGCAGAATACAGACAGTTTGACCGGCCGGTTCATATAATGCCATCATAGGGGATGCAGTTGTTCTCCTGTATGCTCCGGGAAAATGTTTTTCTCTGACCTTTGCCTTAGAAATCCGGGATAGATGTATAAAATTCATCAAAGGTTTCCATTCAGTGCCGGGGATTGCATTTGCGCCATCAAAGTAGATAATAAAAGGATAAGAAAAACCTCCCTCTCTGGTCGGAGGCTTTTCTGCTTTTTGTGGAATAAAAACAATGAAAAGAGGATGAGAAAATGACGTTACAGGAAACAGCAGAAAAATCCATGGACATACGAAAGATATATCATGCCCTGGAAAAGGAAATCCACGGGAAAGAATGGACCTCGGAAGAAGATGCACTGGCTTTTCTTACGGATGCCGCTCTCATCGGACGCCTTGTTATGGCCAAAGAAGGCCGCTGGCCCAGCAGCGAAGAATCCATGCTTCCCTCCAAAATAGGAGAATGCGTATGGTGGCTGGCTGTACTGGCGGAGGAAAATGGTCTTTCCTTCGCTGACTGTGTGGAAACATTTCTGAAAGAAAAAGAAGAATTTCTAAAGCAGGAATAGATGGGAAAGAAAAATGATACGTATGGATTCTACTCTGATGAGGGGAAGCTTTGCAAAGTCTTAGGAAAATTGTCACAGACCGTGAAACAGGACAAAACTCATGGCCCTGACAAATAGAAGAACCCTTCCGGATACAGTGCATATACCTCTCATTCGTGGTATACTTAAAAAGCGAAAAAATCTGTATTTGTAGGCTTTCATAAGGGGCTCACCATGCATAACGAACAAAAGGTAACAGACCATATCTACTGGATTGGCGGCAATGATTTCGTTTCTACCCGGTTTGAGAATCTCATTCCCATTTCCCGGGGGATTTCTTATAACAGCTATTTTATTGATGACGAAAAGACGGCGGTACTGGATACGGTGGATTCAGTGATCCGTGATGTTTTTATGGACAACGTATCCCATCTTCTCCATGGCAGGCAGCTGGACTATATCGTCATCAACCATATGGAGCCGGACCACAGCGGTTCCCTTCTGGCCCTGGCCAGGGCCTATCCCGAAGCGAAAATCATTGCCACACCCCAGGCCCAGAAGATGATTGGCCAGTATTTTCATGTGTCCCTGAAGGACCGCTTTCTTTCTTCTGATGAGAAACTGGAAATTTCCCTGGGTACCCACCGGCTCCGTTTCCTGAAGGCGCCCATGGTGCATTGGCCGGAGGTGACCTTTACCTATGAAGAAACGGAAAAGGTGCTCTTCTCTGCTGATGCCTTCGGTACTTTCGGTGTGCTGAACGGCTCTGTTTTTGCTGACGATGTGGATTATGAAGAGGAATATCTCCCAAGCTTCAGGAAATATTATGCCAATATCGTGGCTCGTTACGGCATGCAGGTACAGATGGCTCTGAAAAAAGTAGAGAAACTTGACGTAAAGTATCTCTGCTCTCTCCATGGCCCCGTTTTCCGCAGGAAGGAAGATATAGCAGGAATCACTGCCCTTTACAGGAAATGGGCATCCTGGGAGCCGGAAGAACAGTCTGTTTCCATCTTCTTTGCCTCCCCCTATGGAAATACAGCCATGGCTGCCCAGATTCTGGCAGGAAAACTGGCGGCTAAAGGCGTCAAAAACCTGAAGCTGGTGGACCTTTGCAGCTCCTCTATCACCGAAGCTTTTCCGGAAGTTCTCCGCCGGAGCCATATGGTGCTGGCAGCGGTGACCATGAACATGGGCCTGAACCCCGTGATGAATGCATTTCTGGGTCTCTGCCATGAAATGGACGTGCAGAACCGCACTATTGCCATCGTGGGCAACAGCAGCTGGGCGCCGAACGTAAGCGGCAAAATGATGTTGGAAAAAGTAAAGACCTGGAAGAAATGCACTGTGCTGGGAGAACCGGTCCATATTTCCTCCGCTCCTGCCGACGATGATACCCTGGAAAAACTGGCAGGGCTCATAGCTGACGATATAATGAAAGAAAAGAAGGCATGATAATGAATAAATGGATGGCCTGTGCGGCAGCCTTTTGTGTCTCTGCGGCCCTGCTCCTGGCAGGCTGCGGAAGCCGTCCCACAGTACATGTAATGAAAGCAGAACCAAGCAGGGAACCCTTTACCCTGGAGACAAAGGCGGCACCGGAAGCCCTTCATACGGCTCCCGTGATTCCCCAGGTCTCAGGGAATCTGATTTCCAACCCTCCCGACGTAGGCACTATTGTCAATGCAGGGGACGAGCTCTTTAAAATCGACTCCTCCCAGTATGAGTCCCAGGCGGCGTCCCTTAGAAACCAGATTGCTGCCGCCTCTCAGGCAGCAGCGCCGTCTCCCTCCTACAGCTACAGTGCTCCTGCCGTGGATGACAGCCTGGAAGCATCCCTGCTGAAACAAGGAATTATTACCAGGGCTGAATATGAACGGATTAAAGGCAGAAAAGGCGGCAACCTGCAGGCAGCACCGGCTGCAGCACCGGCACCGGCAGAGGCACCAGCCCAGCTGGTGGCCTCTCTGCAGACACTGGAGAAAACCATTGCGAACTGCACCGTCCGTGCCCCCATCAGCGGCGTCATTTCCCAAGTATACATCGGCGACACCCATCTGGCCATGGCAGGAAAACCGGCTCTCGTTATCCGCCAGGATTCTCCGGTCACTGCTTCCGTGCAGATTCCATCCAAACTGGATAACGTGATGGATAAAGCTAAAGATGATAAGACGCTGACCGTCACCATGAGCGACGGCTCAGAAGTGTGGTACGGTGAACTGAAAAAACAGCCCAATGAAAACGGAGATAAACTGACTACCTACAAAGTGCAGGTAGATAATCCCGATGATGAGATTACCATTGGCAATGAATACAGCATCCGCATCGAAAGTGGCCAGAACGTTTCCTGCTACATGATTCCCAAGTCTGCTATTATCGGTGACAGCACCGTGGCTGTCGTTAATGATGACAACCTGGTGGACATGAAATCCGTTTCCATTGCCAGCGACACCGGCGGCTACGTCCTCGTCATGGACGGACTGGCAGAAGGAGACCGGGTCATTACGGATCCGCCCAAGAGCCTGGACATGGGCATGCAGGTAGACGTGAAATGAAATGGGAAAGAGAAGACTTCCTTGGTGACGCTGTCACTACAGCCCAAAAACTGATAGGCGCCGTCATTGTCCGACGCTCTCCAGAAGGCGTCACCGCCGGTCGTATTGTAGAATGTGAAGCCTATGGGGAAACCTATAAGGGACACAAAGACGACGGGGCCCATGTATTCAAAGGCCTCACACCCAGGACAAGAATCATCTTTGGCGAAGGGGGCCATGCCTACGTATACCTCATTTACGGCATGTATACCTGCCTCAACTTCGTCTGCGGACATGCCGGCGAGTCCGGCTCCGTCCTTATCCGCGCCCTGGAACCCCTGGAAGGCCTGGACCTCATGAAAAAAAGAAGACATCAGACAAAGGAAAAACTCCTTACCTCCGGCCCCGGCCGCCTCACCCAGGCCATGGGCATAGACATGACCTTTTACGGTATGGATCTCACCGGAGACACCCTTTACGTGGAAAGCAGAGAAGACGGCCCCTGGCCGGTTGAAGTGACCAAAAGGAAAAACATAGACTACGCCACTTATGGCAAAGACTTTCCCTGGCGATTCCTGCTGAAGGGAAATCCCTATATATCCAAATAGAAAAAGAGGCTGTGAAAAAATGTAAATCATTTCTTCACAGCCTCTTTTTATGGTAAGAGATATGAAACTGTCAGCAGGTAGAGGAGGGGTGGCATCCGAAAACGCTCCTTAGACTTCTTTTATTTCGTCAGATACTTCCGGTTGACATCATTTCTCTTTTCCACCGGCAGTTTCATATAATGGGGATCCATGGCGCTGACCCAGGAGCCGTAGGCCGGATTGGGAAGGACGATGAAGCGGGTGCCGAAGTCCTTTGCGCTGGTATCTATGATATGCTGCCGCTCTGCTAAAGATTTTCCTTTAACTCCCAGAGGGAAATCGCCTGCATTATCGCCTAGGTAGAGAAGAACCTGGTGAGATTTCTCTATCTTTGCAAAACGGGGCATTTTATCACTGTTTTTCGTAAAGAGAAGGACATGATTCCTGTCGGCAGAAGGAAATCCCAGAGTTTTCAGATTGTCTATGGTCACATCCAGATTATCCGGCTTGTACCGGTTGGATACATAGAAAATCTCCACTCCCCTGGCAGATACCTGCTTTAAGAAATCCAGAGCGCCGGGCATGGCGGCAGATTTTCCTTCATGTACCCGGTCATGCCACCACCACCCGTCCCAGTACCCCTTTCCCCGGGATGCATAGGTGCCCATGGCGCGGGTATTATCCAGCACCGTCTCATCACAGTCGAGAATGATGGCAAAGGGCTTGTGACGGGAAGGGGTCTCCTTCATGGCCCTGTCCAGAGAAGAAAGAGCCGTATTATAGGCTTGATAGCAGAGAGCCCGGTACTCTGCAGAAGTGCGCATCCACAAAAGCCCCATGGTCTCCTGCTCCGCCAGCTGACGGGAAGAAGCAGCACGGGAAAGACTGGTCTCGTAATCGGCAAAAACCTCTCCAGTACACAGGCAGGATGCAGAAAGCGAAAGAGCCGCAGCAAACATAAGAATTTGACGTTTCATGGGAACCTCCTAAAAAAATATACTACTTATCATACCATAAAAAACCTTTGCTGAAATCAAAAAGGCAGCACAAAAACACGGATATCTATCCGTGCCAGTCAGTATTGCGGGCCTCTTGGAATCAGGCGGCAGCGCTAAACTGCAGGAAAAAACTGCGTCAACCCTGCTCTTGTCGTCCGGGAATGCGGGCTCATGCTGCAAGGGATGGTATCCGTGCTTTCGATTGGTTGTGAAGCTTTTTACGAATCTGCAGAATCCGTTCCTATTTCCCCGGGCCCCGGGAAATAGTGGAGAAAAATCAGGAGCCTGTATACAGGGATTCTTTATTTCCCTGCTGCCAAAGCTGCATTCCGGCCGGAATATTCGCGACATACATGACAGATTGGGACATAGAATCCTCCATGGAGTTTCCTGATTTCCTTCTCCATACATTTATATTGCATAAGCCCCTCATTTTTACAACCTCCCTCAAAAGATTTGTTATAAAAAGCAGATACAGCTTCTATGCAGAGAATTTGCTCTGTCCCAGATGGCAAGTGGAGCGGAAGGAAAGAACGCAGCGCAGATTCCTTTCACAGAAAGGAGCTCCGCGTCAGCGGTGAGATCAGGGCTGAGAAAAAAATTCAAAATTTTTTCTCCGGGGGGGTCAAAAAATCAAACCTTCTGCGATGTTAGTATCAGAGGGATGAAAAGACCTCATGAGATGATGAATCCCATCTTCAAATGCCTTTTTCCACATCCGCGGTAGAGAAGAGGGCAGGGGAGAAGGGAAACGTCAGGAAATTTCCCTTTCCACCCTCCCTTCTCCTAAAGCCGGCCGGCAATAGACAGAAGCAAATGCAGGATAAAAAACGGAAGACAGAAAAGCAATAAGGAAGAGCGCTCGCAGGACTTTCCTCTCTTTAGCGACAAGTATCGAGCAGCACCCATGTATTGTGGGAGAGCCAAGGCGCGGACGCCGTATCTACTGGTTGAACTTACCTGGAGACTCCCCTGATAGGCTTTTCTGTTTTTTGCGTGGCGGCAGGAATAGGCTGGGAGGGCTTCATCCATGTTTGTATTTTGCTTATGGGAGACTTACATCCGTGATTTCTTGAGTTGCGTATAATTTTTATCGGTGCTAAAATGAAAAAATCTTTTGAGCCTCATTTCATCATGGCCGTATGCTGTATAAAGGAGGAGCCTATGAGAATAGACCGTATTGATGTCATCCGCGTATTAAATCCATTTAAGCATCCTTTCCAGACCAGTTTTACTAAATTTGAGAACAGGGATGCACTTCTGGTAAAGGTGTACTCTGAAGGTTTGATTGGCTGGGGGGAATGCAAGGCCTTCTACGGTCCTTTTTATAACCCCGAGGATAATGGAACCGTATTTCATATTCTGAAGGATTTCATCATTCCCGGCATTCTCCATCAAGAAGTGGAAAGTCCGGCTGCCTTTATGGAAAAGTTTGCATATATTAAAGGAAATCGGCTGGCTAAGGCGGCAGTGGAAAATGCGCTTTGGGAGCTCATGGTGCAGAGGACCGGCAAGTCTCTGAAGACACTGCTGGGCGGAACTCAGAAGGAAATCAAGGTAGGCGTTTCTTTGGGGATTGAAAAGGATATTAATGTCCTTTTCAAAGAAATCGGACATTATCTGGAGCAGGGATATCATCGCACAAAGATTAAAATTCATCCCGGCCGTGATATTGAGGTGGTGAAGGCTATCAGAAAGGAGTTTGGTGACATCCCTCTCACTGTAGATGCCAATTCTGCCTATACCTTGAAGGATATCGATCTGTTCCGCGCCATGGATGAATACCACCTCCAGTATATTGAGCAGCCTTTAGGTGAGGAAGATATTGTGGACCATGCAGCGCTGCAGAAGGCTATTGAGACGCCGGTGTGTCTTGACGAAAGTATCGTATCCTATGAGGCGGCTGAGGCAGCTATCCGGCTGGGAAGCTGTAAGGTGATTAACATCAAGTCCAGCCGCTGCGGCGGGGTGTATGAAGGGAAACGGATTCATGATCTCTGCGTGGCTCATGGCATTCCCGTATGGTGCGGTGGTATGACGGAACTTGGCATCGGCCGGGCGCAGAATGTGTCCTTTGCCAGTCTGCCGGGCTTTACAGAACTGGCCCATGATGTAGCAGCGGCTAATCGTTATTTCGAGGAGGACATTACCAATCCAATGGTGGATATTACGGACCGCTGCACTATTATTGTGCCAGATGAGGAAAATGGTATTCGCTATGACGTGGACGAAAAGCAGATCGATAAGATGGAAGCAGGACATTGGATTTTTAAATAAAGCAGAGCAGGTATAAAAAAACCTGAAGACTGACCATGGATGGCAGCCTTCAGGTTTTTTATTTTTTCATGTGCTGTTTGGGCTCAAAGAGGATTTCGATAATGCGGCTGGGCCGTCCTGTTTTGTCCTTGAACTGCCGGCCTACGTCCTGGGCCAGGTGGTGGTCCATAAGTTTACAGAGGATGCGGTTCATGGTTCTGGGGGTAACTCCGATAATGTCTGCCAACTCTGCGGCGGTGAACCGTTGACGCCCGGTATCTCGGCAGGCTTGATAAAGGTTGGCAATAATGCGTACGCTTACTTTTGATTTTTTTGAAAGGTAAAGAAACTGCTCATCAATGGGGCGTTCTTTCTTTTTCTGCATATCCTGATCATTGGATGACATGGGGATAGGAGAAAACAAAGATTTTCCTATGAGAAATGCTCTGTTACCACCGGCTTTGGAAGCATGCTCCAAAGCACGGAAGGCATGGTAGCATGCTTCAGCCGGATTCAGACCATAGCCTATGCCAATAGACAGGGTAAAGGCGGTAGTCTCAGCAATGTTTCTCAGCAGGGGCAGACGCTGGAAATGATTGGTGCTGTTTTCTATATCCTTGGCAGTTGTAAATAGAAGATAATTGGCCGGCGGCTGTTCAATGCAGGCCGCATTGATATGATGGGCGGCCCGGTAAATTTCCTTTGTGACGGCCAGTTTTTCTACAGAAAGCCGGTATGCATTATTATCCGGCAGGTTATCATCGGGGTTGTCAATCTGAATGGCGATGACAGCGGTCTGGCTGTTCTGGGTGAGATGGAGTTCATGGGACAGGACCAGCCGCTGGATTCCGTTGCGAATATCATCAAAGGAAGGCTGAAGAATATAAACGGGGACGCCTTTGGCATGAAGGATTTCCCTAACTTTGTAATACATGGTGATACAGAATTTGATTTTCCCTTGACGGTAGAGTTTTTCTATCCGATTAGCAGCCTGAATGAGGAGCCCTTCGCTGTAGGCGGGCAGGTGGATGATTTCCAGGGAGATTTCTTCCGGCGCAAACCCGATTTCATGAAAGGCCTGGAGAAAGAATTTTTCATTGTTGAGGTCGGTGGCAATATGCATGGGAAAACCGGCGACTTCTGCCCGAAAAAGAAGACGGAGCAGGGCGGAGGAAGAACGAGGGATGGTGAGCCATTCAGAAGAATGGGGGATTGCCTTTTCCGCATACCGCCGGGCAGTGTCACCTAGAAAGAGGAAGCTGTCCACTTGATTTTGCTTGCCTGACAGATTGTCGGGAATATCCATAATGGAGTCATAGGGGAAAGGAATGGCTTCTATTTCGGGAAATTCTTTTCTGAGGAAAGATATGATTTCATTAACAATTTCTCTTGGAACAACGATACCGATTTGCATAAGGTCTCCTTTGGGACAGAATAAAGGTCTATTAAGGACATTACACTTTCTTTATGATAGGCGTAAATGGGAGAAAAGTAAATAGGAGGTACGCCGGAATTGGATTGGGGCAATGCTCCGGCAATGAGGCCTGTGATACTGCTGGTATCGGACTCATTTTTGTAAGAAAAAGATTTGGGAGTAGTGCAGGAGGTATTGTTATGAGTTGGTTAAGGAAACGCTGATTAAATAAGCCTTTCGCCTCCACAAATCTGTGAATAAAATT
>ERZ1023892.29-NODE-29-length-45519-cov-32.916813_pt1 | contig 45519 bp, 32 predicted proteins | sample MGYA00380397_ERZ1023892 | MGnify/ENA primary metagenome ERZ1023892 (study PRJEB33179, sample SAMN07448999) | human gut metagenome | biome: Human-gut; feature: Human associated habitat; material: Faeces | host: Homo sapiens | place: India: Bhopal | collected... | reverse complement strand
CCAAGGTAAATGGACGCTGGGCACCCAAGGTTCCGTTGACGATGCGAGCCACCTTACCACTCTTGATGATGATATCCACATCGGCATACATGGCACCCTCGTGGTTTCCGGCAAGAATGATACCGGCATCATAATCGCTCTTTAGTTTATTCTTATCATTGTATTGATCATTCCAAGCTCTGTCAATATCCATCGTGATGGTACACTTGATAGGCAGGTTAGGGGTTCCCATTACACCATTGTATTCATTTCCTGTAGCCGTCTGGCGACCACCCACGCAGATGGCAGAATAGAAGCCCGACTTGATGGTGATGCTGAATCCCTTTTCGCCATGTGGCATGGATTCTTCAAAGGCTTTGATATTCTTTGGGTCGTTCAGAGGATAGAAGCGACCATCGTTGCTGAAACCGCCGAATATCTGCATAGGGGTGGTTACGGCACCATCGATGGTACCGTAGTTGATGGCGTTCTCTGTGAATCCTTCCATCTTGATACCTTTACCCATCTCCAGGTTATTGTATTGGCAGAAGATGTTCTTATAAGCATCATTTCCAGTGCTGGTATTCTTAAAGGTGATATTCTCAAAGCGGGTATCTCCCCAAAGAGGGAGACCCATATCGAGGCTGGTAATCTCGATGGAACCGCCATCTTTATAATCACCATATTCGCCGGTGATGGTCACATTACGGAAGAGTGTAGAATCCTTCTTGGCATTGTCCCAATTTTCTTTGGTAAGAATATTACGTCCTGTATTATTGTTGGTAATATTGAAACCATTTGTCGTGTTATTGGTAACTTCTTTGCTGCTTTCGCCCATCAAGACGATGATGTTTTCATCCCATGAACCTTTTTTCGAGAGCTTGCTGTAAGCTCCCTTCCAGGTCTTCATAGGCTTATCTTTCGTGTAGCCGGAATTGTTGTCATTACCCTTTGCTGGGTTGAGATAAACCACGGTTGTGGCACTTACCCAGGTGTCGAGAAAAGTCTTATCTCCCGATGTAGATGTAACGGTGATATGACAGCTGTATTTATCGTTATAAGTAGCGTCGTGTGGACGGGTAATGCTGGAGGATGTTCCGGATGGTATCAATTTGTCGCCATTATACCAATCGTATTGGATTTTTAATCCTAATACTTCATTGGTAAATTCTTCCGTATTGTTGGTAACATTGACGGTATAGGTGTTACCGCTGGTTGAAAGAGATGCATTTACGTGAATCGCCTTGACCAGCACGGCATTGGTGCGTGAACCACCACCGATGGCATATACTTTCTGGTCGTAATCCTGGCGAGGCAAGATGTATGTACTGCTGGCAGCTGTTTTCACTTGCTTCCATTCTCCATTCTCATTGGTAACATACCAGTCGTATGTCTCTTTTGATACATCTCCTGCATCAGTCATTACGGTCAGCACGTCTGTTGCTGCACGTTTGAAAGTCAGATGTACGGAACTGAAAGAGAACTGTTTGGAGGTGGAAGAATACGTCCAGGTTTTCTTTTCCAGTTGATGGGTATTGATGAAATTATTGTTGATATCCGTAAATTCCTTACCAAAATCGGCTATTTCCTTGGGGGTACCATCTGAGTAGGTGTTTGTTCCTACTCCAGAAGTGTAGAACCAGGTATCGAAGGTAGCACCATATTGGGTCTTGTATGTTTTCTGATAGGTTGAACTATAAAAAGCTACAACGCTACCCGTGCTGCCTGCCTTATTGGTAACCATTTTCTTGACATGTACATAGATATTGGTAGGCATGATGTTATTTTTATTGTTTTGCCAACTGGCAAAACAACCGATGGCACCGCCAACCGTTACTTTTTTCGGTTGGCTAAGCGAAGCATTCTTGTGTATATTGATTTCCGTATCAGAGGAAAGATTGAAAATTCTATAATTCTGATTGTCCAGATAACCAATGATACCGCCAATTCGGCAGACATTGGCTGCTGTGTATTTCGCTTCATAGTCGGTAATTTTTGAATTTCGAATGATGATGTTGCTTACTTCTGCATAATTCACCAGGTCGCTGGCAACGATACCGATTTTTACCGTACCCGTTCCGGTAGGAAGTTTATCCTTTTGGGTTTCCAGACTTGCATTCTCGATAATCAGGTTGGTAACCGTAGCATAGTGGTTCTCGTCTTTTCCCTTCAATCTTGAGAAAAGGCCCCACGATGCCTCTTTAGTACCATTGGTGGTCCAGTATATCTTCATGTTGCTGATGGTCTTTCCATCACCATCCAATATTCCTCCAAAGAAACCGGCATTGTCGGTGTTCAAGGTTCCGATAGGCATCCAGATACCTTTGCTCAGATCGATATTATCTGATAACTGGAAGTATTTGCCGGAATACATGGTTTGGGATTTACTGTTGGTTACTTCTTGTGCCAGTTTAGCCAATTGCAGGTCGGTCTTGATCTTGAATGGGTTATCTTTCGTTCCATCACCATCGTCATAGGCATCGGCATAGAATTTCACACCGTTATATTCCTTGCCATAGACCTTCGGCTCAATATTGAAGCTGAAGGTCTGGGTAGCCTGGTTGGCATCGGTATAGAATACTTCTACCGTGCGTGTTTCCTGGCTCAATGGCAGGGTAAGGGTTCGGGTATCGTCTGATAGCGTCTTGCCATCAGTTATTTCCTGTTCACCCACTTTTACCTTCCAGGTAAAGGTGCTAATCTCCGGAAGTATTTCTGTAGGAAGGGTATAGGAGATGGTTCCTTTTTGGAAATCGCAGGTCTCTTTCAGATCCTGAAAGCTGAGACTCTGTGCCCATAAGGTCTGTATGCTCATCAGCCAGATGGTGAGGAGCATCATCATGTTTCTGCATATTTTCTGATTCAAATGAATTCTCATTGTCTTTTACTTTTTTTATCGATTAATCTATCAGCAGGTGTCCTGTATAGGCATCCTGATCGGTCAGTACGTAGAGATAACGTGGCTGGATGAGGATGTGGATAGGATATATGGTTGCAGTAGCACTCGAATTGAAGATACCGAAGTTGCTTTTATTCAGAACGATAGAGGATGTTACGTTCTGTCTTGTAACGATGGTGATTCCATCCTGCGCTTTCATTTCTACATCGTAGGTAACCTGAATGGTTGGCTCGAAGGCTGCATAGGGAATGGTGTAGAAGGTTTCGCCCCATTGTGCATAATCCGTGGATTTTACCACGAGAGAGGATTCCTTGAATGGGATGATGACAGGATTGTCGTTCGTGAAGGTTTGAAGCGTGATGTCTGTCCATTGGATTCCCTCAGCAGTCCATTCCTGCGTGGTCTTGTCATAGGTGAATTTTCTAGTGATGGTGCAGGAGGTAGGAATCTTCTCACCTGTTATCTGGACTTTTTTGATATGGAACTGTCGGATGACTCCCATCTTCGAATCGAGCTTAAAGAGGAGCTTGTATCCGGTGAGGGTCTGGTCGAACTTGAATCGGATGGTATGGTCGAAGCTCTTCTTGGTGCCATCCGCTGTCTTTACCTCTCTATGCTCCGGCAAGGCGCAGATGATTGGGGCGCTCTTGGAATCGAAGACGAAGGGTGAAGCGGAAGAGGTGGTTGAAGTGGATGCGTATGTGGTAGGGGTGTAGGGTACGGAGAGGGTATAGGTCTCCGTTTGCTTGGCTGCATCGCTTTGAATCGTGATGCTTGCCTGTTTTTCCGTATGGGCTGTATTCTCACGGTAAGGCATATAGGCAAGGAAATCGAAGAAGCGTGCCTCCTGGTAGTCTTCCCATTTTTTCGGGGTGCCATATTCCCAGGTACCTTGAGTCTTATCGAAAGTTACCTGTTGGTTATCGAAGACATTGGGCATGGTTTGTCCCGACTGCTGGGAAGCAGTCTGATATCCGAATACTCCCATCTGTTCGGGATGAATCTTAGAATCATATTTCTCATACGAATTGGTACGGGTAGCGACTTTCTGGGTCTCTACCGTGAATGTGATGTTATCGTATTGATCGGAATGCTGAACGGGCATATCGTTACTGCTGCAAGCCGTGAGACCTGCAAGGAGTGCGATGCTGCTAATTATAGAATTCGATTTCTTCATTGCTGAATGATATTGTAATTTTCGATGATATTTACCAATCTGTCGTGCCGTTTCCGTTGTTATCCAAGTTGCCTTTTTCTTTCCATTGCTCCACCTGTACTTCTGCGAAAGATATGCTGGTATTGGTTTCAGATATCTTGAAGGTATAAGTATATTGGCAGCCTGCCTTCCATTGCATATATTCTGCCGGAATGGTGGCAGATACCGGGTTGCCATTCACTTTCGCCGTAATGGTATAGGAGCCTTGTGTATATTTTGCGATATCCATCGGAGGCATATAATACCATTTCTGGTAGGTGTTAGTTTGATGGATGCCATCGTTTTCTTCCTCGTAAGGAATGGTAAGTTCGAGAGGCCCCTTTGTGCCATCTTCCCATGTTTTAGAAACTGTAGTATTGGTTTCTGAGAGGGGATAGGAAATGACGATGGTTCCCGCGATTGGGGTTATTGCTTCATTGCCAGTCCATTGCCAGTGTTCTTCTGCATCTTTCTGCCATCGTGAATCCTTGAAGGAGATTTCCCTGATTTCAGGTTTCTGACCATCGGCGTATTTGAACTTGAATCGTACCTTGGCGATGAGTGGGGCAAAGGTAAGTTTCACCTGATCTCCATACTTGTATTGGCCTGTAGATTGGTTATTGGATACCCAAAGCTCAGAGATATAAGGAGTAGGGGTACTTGTGGCATCTTTATTGAAAGCATAAGGAATCTTGAATACGGTTGTTCTGAGATTAGCATCTGTAGAAGCTGTTACCTTCGTGGGGTCATCATTATAGGCGTAAGCCATAAAACGATAACTGCTAGCCGAATAATCCCAGTATTTGATGGTTTGGGTGGTTTTGAGGAATTTATTTGGTTTCCCGATATATTCCCATCCAAGAGTCGTTGGATCCCAATCAACCAGATATCCCTCCATCACTTTTTGGATAGCATCAGTTCCGTTTCCACCATCTCGAAGTGCATCAGATTTCGTTTTAAATCCCCAGACTCTAAAAGAAGAAAACAGTGTTTCCAGTCCCGTTTCTCCCTCGCCAGCCCGAGACCCAGTCTGAGCCCAAGCCCGGGAACCTGCCTCCTGCCAGTTTCCGCTATTACCCCCAAAGGCAATACCAGATTCCGAAGAATCTGGTATAAACGGGTCGTCCTGCCCCGAATGGGAGCAGGACAACAGGCATAAAGCCATAAGTGATATGGACCAAATGCTTCGTTTCTTCATATTTTTATTTTTCTACCTTAATAACCTTATAGTATTTTGTAGTCTTGGTTCCACCCTCTTTACCATTAGTAGAGGTTTTGGTGTATTCAAATGCATAGGTGGTATTTGCGGTTGCTGTGAATTTAGCAAAATTACCAGATATAGCCTTGCCGTCTGAAGTATCAGCTGCATCGATACTTGAAACAATACTCAAGCCTTTAGCTTTTGTTACTGTAATTGTATTGTTGCCAATTTTCAGGGTCTTAGAATCTCCAGTTCCTTGTTGTGCCAAGCATTGCTCTACCAATGCCTCTGTTGCTGGATAGCTACCTGTTGTAGTGACAGTATAGAGAGCACAATTACTTGTCTGGTTTTCAGCTGTTCCAAGAGTCAGATTTTCGGTATCGCTTGTTGATACATAGATATTACCTGCCTTATATTCATTCTCTTTGCCTTCATTCTCTTTGCCGCTAGTCTCCTTTGCGTAGGTAGTGATTGATGGCTGGTTCATAACGGTGATGGTCTCCTGGTTGCCGATTTCAGTCTCAGTTACAACAGCATCGAATGTAATAGGGTAGAGACCTGCAGGATCACCAGAACCACCTGTGGTTCCATTGGTCTTATCTGTAATCTTGAAGATGTATGTATAAGCATGATTAGCTTCCCAGTTGGTAAAAGTGCTTGGTACAACTGCAGTTGTTCCCTTTACATTAATTTCTTCACCAGAGTTATCATCTGAAACAAGTGTGTAGTCAACCTTGAGGGTCAATGGACCAACACTGGCAGGAAGAACTGTGTTTAAAGCTGCTGGTTTTGAAGCTGTTGGGTTAGTTGTTCCAAGTTTATTATCAGTCATAGACAAAGCTCCAAAAGTAATACTGCTTGTTTTTGAAACATTTGTATCAAATGTGATAGTTGGCTTAGCTACATTTGCTGTATAAGTAACATTCATTTTATTATTTTCATTGCTGGTAGGAATTGTACTGCCGGTTGAATACAATGTAGGAGTGGTGGAAGGAGCGTTATCTCCATCAGTTGTATAGAACTTCACATCCTTAACAGAGTATCCAGGGATAACCTCAAAAATACCGATTGTTACTTTTGCTGCCAAAGAATAGAATTTTATAGTGACAGCCTTTTGAAAGGCTTCCTTTTCTACAGTTACTTTATCAGCAATGTAGCATCCTGCAAGCGCATCTGCGGAACCAGTGAGGGTATAACCTGTTGAAGTAATATTTGTTGCAGTAGCTTTAGTTGTACCTTTTCCCAATGAATAGGCAATAAAGTCATATTTTGATGCAGAATAATCCCAATATTTAATGGTTTGATTTTTTTCACCAAATGTGCCTACATAGTCCCATTTGCTGTTGCTGTAAGATACACTATAATTATCGTACACATTCTTTGCTTCACCTCCAACAGTCTTTGTACCAAATACAACAAAATTGTTGCCAAGTTCGGTTGCAGCATTTTCGTCAGTTTTCTCACCTGCACGAGTTGTCTTTCCTGCTTCACCGCTGAAGCTAATCTCTTTTGCAGTTGCTGCACTAGGGTTACTTCCTTGGGTATCACCCATAAAATCATCACTTGAGCAGCTGGAAAGTGCTACAGCTGCCAAGGCTGAACAAAATAAAATTTTCTTCATTCTTAAATTCTTTAAACTGTTTATCAAAATTATATTCTTACTATTATTTATTTATCTGTTTCATTATCATCATCATCTAAAGACATCATCTCTATTACTGAAACATCATCTTTATCTTTATGATATTATTATCTTTATTTTCAAGACATTATCATCTTTATCTTTATCATTAATCTCCTTTCTACATATCAAACTCCCATTGCTTCTCTTCGAAATCCTTGACTACGGCATCGAAACCGGAGCCGCCGGGACGAACAGGGACTGGGACTTTCGTCATGTCTAAATCTATCGTGATAACACCACCTCGGAAAAGACGACGAACCTGGTCGGTTACATCAAAGACCAATGTGGAGTCCTTACCATTATAAAACTGCATCTTTACATCCAGGTAATGCCGGTTGTTAAGGTCGGCATCTCTTACCTTTGATAAAGATTCATGATAGGAACGGGTGTCTAAACGGCTGGGATTCAACTTCGGTATACCGAATGTCAAGACCCTTCCACCAATGATATCCACCTTCTCACCATCCTTCATTTGCTGGTCAAACTTCATCCTCATGTTGTAGTTTACTGTGATGGCATCCTCTCCGGTAACACCGGTGTTCAGATTCACGCTGCGTGCCATGCCACTCAGGTTGCCGCTACCGTCAATACCCGTCACGATGCGGGTATGCTGACGGTTGTTGTGGAGGATAATCTGCGTAAGATAAATATAGGTAACTGGCTGCATCTGCATTTCCAGGCTCCTTACCCAGCAGTTGCGATTCTTATCAAATACAAATCCGTCAAGGTTGCGGTTGATTTCAATACCCTTTTCATATCCCGCAAACAGTTCTTCCGGTTGATAGAAGGAGTTGCTGAATTTGGTAGCATTGTATTTTGTGGGAAACATTGTCTGTCCCGTATTTGCCGTTACATTTTCGTAAGTGGAAGATTCATCTATGCGGACGCTTTGAATACCATCCGCCGTCTGGATGTCGTTCCATGCCAGGATATCCCAGAAGCCGAAGTCGTAATTGGCTGTCAGCTGTTTTGACTGGATCAGGTTCTTATAGGGTGCTTCGTGCGCACCATATTGCACATCGTGTGTGAAGTATCTTCTTATCTCGAAAGCAGATGGCTCGGTATATCCGATTTTTCCAAAGAGCTTGTTGTCATCATCATCCCATCCGTATTTCCATACCGCCTCCCAGTCGTATATCACATCATATTTGAATTCATAATCCCAGAGCACTTTCAGCTCCAGGTCTATCTTCGGCAGATCCATTGTTGTATCCTTGCCGCCCTGATGCAGATAGAGATCCGGCTCACGCTCACAGCCTGCAAGCAGCAGGACAGAGGAAATGAAAAAGATAGCAGTAGCTGTTCTGCAAACTTTGTGGCTTACAGAACCCTTGAGGAGATATGTCAACTGCTGAAACTGATTCATCATTTAATTTAATTTCTTTTACTTTTTCGGTAGAGGATATCGTAACTCAAACTCACCTCCAGTCGGGTTGGTCCCAACCACGTATAGCGATGCTGTCGCTTTTTGAAATCCTTGGCATCACCATACCATTTATAATAATATACCTGTTTGTCTTTATCTCCATCCACAGGACAGAGCCACTGGTATGGGTCGTATCGGGTATTGAGGTAACCAGCCTGGAGACCAAACTCCATTCGCCAGTGCTCCTTCCGGTCGAGCGGCAGCACATATCCGAATCCCAATCCGGCTCCCCATCCTTCGCCTTCCCAGCCCCGCTTTTCGCCGAAGCATATATTATATAGGTACGCGTGCGCGTAGGAACTGAGGTAAAAGCCCTTGAAAGCGGCTCCTTTGCCCGGTTGGCGCAGAGCTACGTCGCCGCTTTGCAGATAATAGCGGGCGTGCAACTGGTAGTTGCGCAACTGGAAATACTTGTGGGCATCGTAGTCCTGCCACCAGGGACCGTCGAAACTGGCACCATAGGTGAAATGTCCGTGAAGCGGATAATATTCTATTGCCACATTCGGGATGGGACAGAAGCGGTTGTAGCCCGGCATATAAGCCAGATCGAAGAGCAGATTGGTCTTGATGCTGAGCATTTCCCTGCGGTATGCTTTCCCGATAGAAGAGAGAGGAATGATTTCCTGCTTCGGCATCATCGAATCGAGGGATAGGAGAGGACGCTGGATGGAAGATACCAGAATATCCATCTGCGGTTTCTCTGTTCGGGCAAGCGACTTGTTGATTGCCATGATTCTCACGGAGCGCAATCTAGGGAAATAGTTGTGATAGAGATGCAGCCAGAACTTGCCTTGATCCTGGCGGATGGCTGCCTCCTTGAGTTGCAGGACATTGTTGCCATACTTATTGTATAATGAATCCAGGACAGGATAGTAGGCATCATGTTCCAGTCTCAGCAGGGTGCGCAAAAGGGCAAAGTCCATCGGGGCCACATCATATCGGATGCGGTCTGCCTGGATGCCGTAGCTTCTGAGCAGGGCATTCATCGAATTCTTTCGGGCTTGGGCGAGTCGGGTATTGATATACCATGATCCTTCAGGTGATGCAGAAGCACGTCCGAGGATGATGCCGCTATCGCCTAATGCCCGCAGTTTCGGGATAAGTGTCTGGGTAATCCATTTCCTATCCAATGCCTTGATGTCTTTCTTTCCGACAACAAAGGGGATGATAGGGCGGGAATCGTGGATGAATGTGCTGTCGGTAGTCTTTACCTGGGCAGAAGCATTCAAGTTATATCCTAAAAACACGAAAAGTATCTGAATAAATAGTTTCACTTTTACTTAAATCGAGGTTTTCGCCTATAATAATAGAGGCTATAATCATTTTATATTTCTTCGATATATTGAAGGAAGGCACTTGGCAGATAGGCTGTCGCAATGGTGAGTGAATCTTCGATGGCGACTGCTACACGCTGCTGACCCTGATAGCGTGCCACTCTTCCAATCACACCCTTGAATTTACCTTCCATGACACGGACCAGCTGTCCGGTCTTGAACTTCGTTACTTCTTCCGGGACCATCAGAATGTCATCTGCTTCTGATTCACAGATGATCTTCAGACTATCCATCTCTCTGTCGGGAACGATGAGTGGGACTTTTGTTATCCTGCTTCCTTCGTGATAATGGCGGTAATAGAAACGGAGATAGGGGAGGTTCACATTATCATATACATATCTCTGCATTTCTTCTTCTGTAGCCTGAGCGAAGAAGATGTTCGGTATGCGTGATTCTACAACCAATTTTCGCTGTCCTCTTACTTCCTTGATTCTACGGACGGTAGGATAAAAGGCGGTGATGCCTTTTGCCACCAGATAATCGTATGCCTTCTGCTCTCTTCCGTAGGTGGTTCGCAGTGCATACCAGTGAAGTCCTGCTGGCGGACTTGTCGTCTGGATATAGTTGGTGGACACCCCTGTATCTGAGCTCTCTGCCGATTCAAAGGCTTGAGCTTTGGGGAGGACGCTAGAGGGAAGTCCAACGCAAGCTGGAGAAACACCGTTTCCTGAGGTGCTTTCCTTGTCCGATATCTGTTCTGTAACCATCATATATCTGAATGTATTTACCTATTCTAGACAGAACCCGGGAAATACGGGTGCAAAGATACACTATTTTTTCCAAAAAAGAACATATTTTTTGAAAAATGTTCAAACTACATACTTGGTTTAGTTATTTTTAAGAGTTGAAAGCTTTCAGCGAATGAACTGGAAGCTTTTCAACTCTTGAATTTGTACTTTCTGATACTGTACCTTCTGCTTATTCACAGGATGTCTTTTTCCTCAAGCTATACTTTCCGTGCTTATCGAATACAATCCAATAGAGCACAGGAAGGATGGTGGCGATGAGCACCATCGAGATGAGGGTTCCGAAGAAGATGACGGCTCCCATCGGAGACCACAATGTGTTGTTCTCTATCATCATCGGTAAAACACCTACAGAGGCGGCAGCCGAGGTGAGGAAGATAGGACGCATACGGCGCTCACCAGCCTGGAAGGCGGCATCTCTAACCGAAAGACCCTTGTCGCGGCGAAGTTCCTCGGCATAGTCGAGCATGATGATACCGTTTCTTACCAGAATACCCATCAGACTCACGACACCTAGAATGCAGGTGATGCTGACATCGAAGCCGGTAATCAGGAGTCCTATCGCAGCACCGAAGATGCAGAGCGACATGGAGGAAAGATTCACCAGAGCCAGGCTGATGCGCTTGAAATGGAAGAGCAGAATGAAGAAGATGATCAATACCGCTATCAGCACTCCCGATATCACCTGTGGCATGGTTTCACCATCCTTTTCTGCCATACCGCCAATCTCCCAATCCAGATCGGTACCGAGCGGGAGTTTCGATACTTCCTCTTTCAGCTTGTTGGACAACTGGTTGGCATTATAACCTCTCAACGGTTCACCGACAATGGAAATGGTGCGTATGCCATTGCGTCGGACGATGCAGCCATCGTGCCAGTCGGGAGAAATCTTAGCCAGCTGACGGAGCGGCACACTCGATGTTCCGCCCATCACAGGGATGTATTCGTTGGCAAGGTCGCTGTCGTTCTCCGACTTCAGTACCATCTTCACCGGATAATCGCCCTCCCAGAGGGTGGACATCGGAATGCCATCACCAAAATGAATAGCAAGATCGGCAGAGAGCAGCGTCTTGTTCACACCCAGACGGTTGGCCTCGGTAGCATCCGGCGTAACCCGGATGCCCGGCAACGGCTCCTCGAAATTGGTGCGAATCAGATTGATACCTTCTATCTGATGCATGCAGGCAGCTATCTTCCTGGCGGCAGCCTTCAGTTCGCTGATGCTGTCGCCGCTCACTCTTACTTCGATAGGGTAGCTGGCATTGTTGTAATCCATCTGCTTGAAGCGGATGTAGCAATCCGGGAAGTAGTTGGAGTAGCGGTCGGCATATCGGTCGAGTACCTCTTCGGTGGCACCGTTATCTACTGTATTCACGATGAACTGGGCAAAGTTGGGACCGCCAATCTGCGGAGCGTAGGTGGTATGGAAACGGGGTGAACCCTGTCCGATAAACGTGGTTACCGCCGTTACCTGCGAGTCGCGCTGCAGGACGTGAGCCATCGAATCTGCTACCTGTGCAGTTCTATCGGCTGTGGTTCCGTTAGGGAGATAGAACTCCACGGCAAACTGGTTTCTCTCGGCAATAGGCATCATTCGCTGCGGAAGATTCACGAAAATGACGGCGCCGATGCTTACCAGCACCACGCCCACGATGAGGGTGATGCGAGGACTGGCGAAACAGTGCTTCAACAGCCAGGTGTAACCCATCTGCAGATAATCGAGCGGCTTCTTCCGGGCGTTGGGGGTAGCCTTACTGCTGATGCCCTGATGAATCACCCTATATTGTAAATAAGGTGTAAGCAGCAGCGAAACCGTGAGCGAGATGCTCAGGATGATGAACATTGCCCAAGGGAACGATTTGACGAAATCGCCCATGTCACCATGCATGGTGAAGAGGAACGGGAAGAAGGTGAGCGAGATGCTGAGCGTGGCGGAGAGTACCGACATGAAGAACTCGCGTGGGGCAGCGATGGCTGCGTGCCAGCGCGACATGCCGTGGCCCAGCTTCTCCATATAGTTGTCGATAATGACAACGGAATCATCCACCACCATACCCAGGGTTACGATGAGGGCAGCCAGGGTGACGGTGTTCAGTTCCATACCGAAAAGATAGAAGATGCCCAGCGAAGAGAAGATGGTGATCGGGATGCTGAGGGCGGATACCTCTGCCACGCGGCGTGGCATAAGCAGGATGACCACGATGATGACGGAGATGACCGAGACGAGCAGTTCGCGAAGGAAGTTGAGCACTGATTCGCTCACCACCTTGCTCTGGTCGGTGATGGTATTGATATGCACATCATCGGGCAGGGTCTGCTCAAACTCATCCATCGCCTGGTGAACGTCTTTTCCCATCTTCACGATGTCATTGCCCGGTCGCATCTCGATGGAGAGGAGCACGCATTTGTTGCCGTTGCTCTTGATGTATTTGCTCAATTTGGGATATTCTCTCCTGATCTGGGCAATATCCTTCAGCCGCACGATGTTGCCCTTGGGGTCGGAATAGACAATCTGCTCTGCCACATCGCGCTCGTTGTTGTAGGAGTCGGTGATGTGGATAGGCAGGTTGAGGTTGCCCAGCTCCAGGTTTCCACTCATGGTGGTGAAGCCCTGTAGGGCGAGCTGGTTGAGCACCTTGTAGGAACCGATGCCGTATTTAGCCAACTTGTTCTGGTCCAGATAGATACTGATCTGTTCGTTCTCCAGTCCGTAGGTGCGGAGGTTGGAGATGGCATCGATGCGGCGCAGGCGGTCCTTCAACCGGTCGATGTAGGTGTTCAGTTCCCGATAGGTTTTCTGCTTGCTTTCCATCGTGATGAGCAGGGCAGAGGTATCGGCGATGTCGTCCACAGCCTGCAGGGCGAGAACGCCTGATGGGAGTGATGCCTTGAAGGCCTGCAGTCCGTGCTTGAACTTGCTCCAGAAGGCATCCCTGTCTTCTACATCATCGTTGAGTTCCAGGAATACGATCAGCATGCCGTCCTTGCTCTGGGTGTAGGTCTTCTTCTTGTTTACTTCCTTGTATCCGAAGATGAAATTCTCCAGCGGTTTCGCCACCCGTTCTTCCACCTCATCGGATGTGGCACCGGGATATACGGCAACGCAGGCACCCTGGCGGATGGTGAATTGCGGCATTTCCTGCTTAGGCATGATGCAGATGCCCAGAATACCCACGAAAACGAGCATACCCATGAGGAGCATTACGATATTATGGTTGCACATCGCAGATTCGATGAACGAACGCTTGATGATGCGGTTGGGTTTTCTCGTAATGCGAGCCTTGATATGGTCGTGAAGAGCGGTGTCCTTCTGCGGAATCCTCGGCTTGTTTGTCTCTTGATTTTTGTCTTGATTCATATCTTTTCCCTCCACATTTTATCGGTTGTTACTCTTTCCGGTATCAACCATCATACCTTCTGATACCTTCTGCTGACCATTGATGATGACCTGGTCGCCAGTATGAAGTCCCGAGAGAATGATGATGCCATCTCCCTCGAAATCGCCTATGGTTACAGGTTGCTGGTGCGCCTTGCCGTTTACTACGGTCCAAACGAATCGGGAGTTATCTACATCCAATTCAACGCTTTGCGGCGGAACGATGATATGAGCCGGTGCTGCTGCGCTGCCCTGAATCTGGGCGTTGCAGACCATACCCGGGAGCAGACGACCCTGCGGATTGGTGATACCCACCTTGATGTCGTAGGTATGCGAGATAGGGTTGGCATCGATGCCTTTTTCTGAGATGGTTCCATAGAAAACGGCTCCGGAAAGAGCGGTAACTGTCAGCTTTGCCTTGTCGCCTACGTGGAGATGCGAGATTTCTGCTTCGGGTACGGATACCTTGGCGTTGACCTGAGCCACATTGGCGAGTTTCAGCACGGGCTGACCAGGAAGCACGTAGGTTCCCATATCCACATTCTTGGCAGCGATGACGCCAGAAAACGGAGCGGTGAGTGTAGAGTGGGAGAGTTGCTGACGGGCGATGCTTTCGGCAGCCTTCGCCTGTTCCAGTTTACTTTCTATCTCCACCCATTTCATATCCGAGATGGTTCCCGACTGATGGAGGGGCAGGAATCTCCTGTAGGCATCTTTTGCCTGCTTTAAGGTGGTGAGGGTAGCCCGGTGAGCCTCCTTCACGGTAGTAGGGTTGATGGTGGCGAGCAACTGGCCCTTGCTGACTCTGTCACCCTCATCTACACGGATGGAAGTGATATTTCCGGCGATTTCGAAACTGAGTGTTGACCCCATCTTTTCCTCGATGGTACCCACATAGTCTTTCATTCCCCCCAGGTTTGTATTTCCTACAGAGATTGTTTCCACCTTGATATTCTTCTTTTCCACCTTCTTGGCTTTTTCCGTACATCCTGTCAACAGCAGGCTGAATCCCGTAATCATCAGACTGCATCCCATGAATATCAAACAGCTGCTACTGCATTTCATGAGCCATCCTGTCATACCATCTTTCTTTTTCATATCTTCTTCTTTTTGTTATTTTTTTGCAAAGGTATGAAATAATGGCGAATGTAAGGGGAACAAAGTATTAAATATGTTTAAGAACTAACGTTTTTTTAGAAAAAAGATGTACCTTTGCACATTGGAATAAACCATATAATTAAAATTCAATATGAAGAAAATCTTATCTATTGCTTTTGCTGCCTTATTGGCAACATCTTCTTTTGCCCAGAAAAGCGAAACGCTGCTGGAGCGCAACCAATTAGCAAAAACTCCTCCTATGGGATGGATGACATGGAACCTCTTTAAAGGTGACATCAGTGAACAGCTGATCAAGGAAACTGCCGATGCCATGGTAGAACACGGTTTCCGCGATGCCGGTTACGAATACATCTTTATAGATGACTTGTGGCAGGGAGGTCGTGACCGCCATAATAACATCATTCCAGACCCAAAGAAGTTCCCGAATGGTATCAAGGCACTTGCCGACTATGTACACTCCAAGGGATTGAAATTGGGTATCTATTCTGATGCCGCCCAGCTTACCTGCGGTGGATGGACAGCCAGTTATGGTTTCGAGGAGCAGGATGCCCGCACCTTTGCTTCATGGGGTATCGACTATCTGAAATATGACTACTGCAATGCTCCGGAGGACAGTGCCACAGCCCGTAAACGTTATCATACGATGGCTCAGGCTTTGAGCAAATCGGGTAGAAACATCGTTCTCGGTATCTGTGAATGGGGACAGCGCAACGGCGAAGAATGGTGCGAGCAGGTAGGCGGTTCGCTCTGGAGAACCAGCTATGATGTAAGAGATATGTGGAAAGATATCGTGAAGCAAGGCGGTATGGGTATTCTCGATATCGTGAATATTACAGCACCGCTTGCCAAGGATGTTCGCCACGGACAGTGGCCGGATATGGATATGCTGGTTGTGGGACTGAATGGCAAGGGCGGACCATCCAGTGATCTGGGTGGAGTTGGCTGCAGCTATACTGAGTATCAGACCCAGATGAGTATGTGGTGTATGATGTCATCAGTATTGGCATTGAGCAACGATCTCAGAAAGCTTTCTGCTGAGGATAAGCGCATTCTCCTGAACAAGGAAATCATCGCCATTGATCAGGATCCGTTGGGCAAGGCTGCTGAGCGCAAGGTAAATCAGGCTGATCATCAGATTTATGTTCGTCCTTTGGCAAATGGTTCTCATGCCGTTGCCATTCTTAACTGTGGTGATAAAGATAAGTCTATTCAGGCAGATTTCAAGCAGTTGGGCTTAAACGGCAAGTATCTGGTAAGAGATGTATGGCAGCATCGCGACATTGCCAAGAAGGCAAACAGATGGAAAGGCACCGTGAAAGCTCACGAAACCAAGGTGTTTGTATTGAAATAAGCTACAGGTTGGGCTCTCTTTCTAAGTAAGAAGAGAGCCCCCTACTATTTTACTTTTAAGGGACGTTATGATAAATAGCGCTTATAGTAATATCAAACTTATTAATAAGTTGAACGGATAAACTGGTGGCATGGTGAATTACCATGCCTCCAGTTTATCTGCTATCTCAGGCATCTTTTCCTTGTTGAATACAGGATTCTTGCCTTCCTTCTTCTGCTGGCGGTAATCCTGCAACAGGAAGACTGCCTGGCGAGAAAGTAAAACAATGGCAGCAAGATTACAAAGTGTAAGAAGTGCCATGGTGATGTCTGCAAAGCTCCAGGCAAAATCCAGTGACACGATGGCTCCAATCATCACCATCGCTGCCACGGCAAGGCGATAGATAAATACGCCCAGTCTGGAATCCTTGATATATCTCACGTTGGTCTCACCATAATAATAATTGCCGATGATACTGCTAAAGGCAAAGAGCCATATCATGACTGCTACAAAAGGATTTCCGATGCTTCCGATCTCGTGGGTCAAGGCATCCTGAGTCAGTTGGATACCATTGGATGCAGTGACATCTACCCCGCTCATAAGAATGATGAATGCTGTGCAGGAACATACTACCAAGGTATCCGTGAAGACACCCAGCGCCTGAATCAATCCCTGTTTTACCGGATGGCTCACCGTAGCCACCGCAGCAGCATTAGGAGCACTACCCTCGCCGGCCTCATTGCTGAACAAGCCTCGCTTGATGCCCTGAATCACTGTGACGCCCAGTACTCCGCCTGCAGCCTGATTGAATCCGAAGGCATTTTCAATAATGATTAATAAAACCTTAGGCAAACTGGTGATATTCCAAATCACCACGCCAACGGCTATCAGGAGATAGACAACCGCCATGACAGGAACCACCGTAGAAGAAAACTTTGCTACTCTCTGAATACCACCAAAGATGATGAGCAATGTAAGCGCCGTGAGTATGATGCCCATGGTGGCAGGCTCGATACCAAAGGCCTTCTGCCATGCCAGACAGATGGTGTTGCTCTGAACGGAATTGTAGGCAAAACCAAAGGTGATGATCATGAGAACGGCAAAGAGGATACCCATCCAGCCCTTTCCCAATCCATATTTCATATAATAGGCAGGTCCACCATAGAAGGAAGTCTTACCTTTGCGCTTATAGAGTTGGGCAAGCGTTGATTCGATGAAGGCTGAAGCAGAACCCAGCAAAGCGAGCATCCACATCCAGAAGACAGCTCCAGGACCGCCGATGCTGATGGCTGTAGCAACTCCTGCAAGATTACCTGTACCAATTCTACTGGCCAATGCCACCACGAAAGCCTGGAAGGAAGAGATGTGCTTCATCTCACCATCCACCTTTACATCCATAGACAGTTCTTCCTGGCCAATTTCCTCTGGTTGAACCTTATCGGGATGCAGCAGGAGCCTGACCATCTCGCGGATGAGACGAAACTGCACGAAACGGGTACGCCAAGTGAAAAACACGGCACAGCATATCAAGATGGTGATGATGATATACGACCAAAGAAAATCGCTAACCTGAACTAAAATATTCTGTATTGAATCTATCATTTTATTTATTTAAATCACTTTAAGTTATCTATTTGAATCACTCTAAATGTTCATTCCGACTGCAAAATTACTATTTTTTTTCGAAAAAAAGCATCGTTTAGGGAATTTCCTCTATCGGTTTAGGGAAAATCCTTACTATACCTCCAGAAATCGCCTTATCTTTGCAGCAGAAATCAGAAAGATGACTGAATTGACGATAATTCTGGAATCTGATGGTTTCCTGGAAAATGGAAGTTTAACATATAAAATAAGATAAGATTATGAAGAAGTTTATCATAGCACTAGTAGCAATGTTCATGATGACATTCACTTCTGCATCAGCAATGAGTTATGAACAGGCTCGCCAGCAGGCTCTGTTTCTGACAGACAAGATGGCTTACGAGCTGAATCTGACAGATGATCAGTATGAGGCAGCCTATGAGGTGAACCTCGACTATCTGATGGGCGTGGATACTTACGACGATCTCTACGGCATCTATTGGCGTCAGCGTAATCTCGACTTGAGCTACATCCTTCTGGATTGGCAGTATCGCTCATTCTGTGCCGCAAGCTATTTCTACCGTCCTCTTTACTGGGATGGTGGATACTTCCACTTCGGCATCTATGCACGCTACCCACGCAGAGATTACTTCTTCTTCGGAAGACCTCATTTCTATACTGTATATCGTGGTGGACACAGCTGGAGAATGAATGGTGGCAGAAGCTGGTATCACGGACGTGAGTTCGGCGGTCCGCGCCCTATCGGTGTTCGAGGTCAGGAACCTAGATTCGGTATGCGCGATGGATTCAATCGTGGCGATTATGGTCGTGGCAAGACGTTCGGCAATCTCAATCGTCAGAGCAGTACAAGAACTACGGTTACACGTGATCATTCTTTCGGCAACAGTCGCCAAAATAATGCTACTTTTGGAAGTGGTGTCCGTGGCGGTGGTTCTTTCGGAGGTTATAACCGAAGCGGATTCGGCAGTGGCTCTACCAACAACAGCCGTTCGTTTAACAATGGTTTCACTCCACGTTCCAGCACTCCAAGCAGGGGATCTTTCGGTGGAAACCGTGGCGGCAATTCGTTGAATAACAGCCGTTCATTCAACAGTGGAAGCCGTTCCTTTGGCGGAGGCAGCAATGGTGCCCGCAGTTCCTTTGGAGGTGGTTCTTCCCGTAGCAAGAGCCATAATGGCGGCGGTTCATTCGGTGGCAGAAGATAGTTAGACCAATTTATCAAACCAAATATATACCAAAAGAAGGGACATTCCAAGTGATTGGGATGCCCCTTTGCTTTTTTAGTATGGTGAATTGATGTACTATCAAAGATCATCAAAAAAGATAATCTACAGAACTATATAATTGAATGACAAATATATAGATGATAAAGAGAGGAGCAGACAGGCGAACTCCATCCGCCATAGCCTCTCCCATTGCCTCAATACTGTTCAGTCTTTGGCTGACTACGCCGAAAGACTGTGCCATGACAATGACCATAAAACAGATATAGGGCAAGATGCTTCTGGAAAAACTGCTGGAGGCATATCCTCCCATCACATTGAGCAGGATGGCATGAGGGATGAGCGTGAGCAACAGCATCACACCGATAAACAGGACGAATTCCAGGCAAACCAACCGCAAGGCATTGCGCTGTCGGTAAACCTTATGATCGTAGTTTAACAAGCCGCTAGCCCGTAGCGTTCCCCAGGCAATGCTGATCAGCAACAGCCATACCAGCCAAGGTGACTGCAGGTTGGCGGTGAAAGTGCCGAAGAACCATCGGATACCTTCCGGGCTGAGCAATGACCGGGGAAAGACATCGGGCATAGCGGCAGTGATGAGCCATGAAGCCAGCACCAGTACGATCTGTGCCAGTATCAGCAGGAACATGGCATAGCCACATATCCTGCTGAATGTATGACTATTCTTCATCAGCCTGCAAATTATCAATATCGATGATACGTAACTCGCAGGCACGTACCACGAGTCGGGTCGCATTCACGCTCATTCCGTTATTACCATCAGGGAAGAGCTTCTGTACGAGTTCATTCTGCCGTTTTTCCAGACTCTTCACTCCGAATGGCATACCTCGCAGGTTCGTGATCTGCTCCTTGGTATAACCCAGGGCGAGATGGCGGAGGAATCGCTCGTCGTACTCATCAATCTCGTAATTGATCATTGCCTCCTGATGCATCAGCTGGCTTCCTACGCTCTGCTTGAATCGATCAACGATCTTCTGGAGAATCGGCTGGTTGAAAACCAGTTTCTTTCCACTCATACAGGAAGCCACGTCACCACGGGTCAGCAATTCTCCGCTCTTGAGGATGATGCCTTCACATCCTGCATCGAGCACATCTACCCATAACTTCTCGTTGAGAATCTCACCGGTAAAGATCAGGACCTTCACATCAGGATACTGTTCCTTTGTACTACGGCAAATTTCTACTCCAACAGTGGTGGAGCCACCCAGGCCAAGATCAAGCAGTACAAGGTCTGGCTTTTGCTGTTTGATGAGTTTCCAATAAGCGATTTCACTATCCGCAGTGCCGATGATTTCAGCTTCGGGTATGTCGTTCTTAAAGATTCCTTCTGTGCCTTTCAATTCCAGAGGCACATCTTCTACTATAATAACCTTAAATTTATTCATATCTTTGTCTTTATTATTTTTTCTGGTAAAACGATTTCTATCATGAGTTTGCCATCAGATGACGGCTTGGCAAGAATGCCACAGCCACGCAGGTTGGTTGCCTCCCCTATTTCTCTCACAATCTGGCGTGCCACCAGATATTTCATATCGCTGGTGAGCGGTGTGAAGAGATGTGGATGCCGGGTTGCGTCAAATGGAATATCGTGAAGGATATACTGGCAGGTAACATAGGCGGATGATGCGGCTGCTTCCTGATAAGTGAAGTTCTTCACTCCGCCAGTGATAAGCTTCCTGAGATATGCCAGCAAGTCAGCGTCGCATTTCACGGTTCCTTCCACCTGCTCCATTGCCTGTGCGCTGAGCATCGTGTATATTGCCTTGTAGTAATCCACCAACTCCTGCAGGGAAGTAACATCCTCCGGTGTACTGTCGATAAGCTGTCTGATTCGCGATGGGTAATACATCGTTTCGTGCTTGAGCGTAGAGAGACAGTTGTCGAGTACGGAATTGGCAATGTGCAACTTTCCGTTTTCATACTCGGCACGATGCAGCTCATCTTCAGCCATTTCTATATTCGTAGCCTCATTCTGCTGCATATCAATGCTTTGCTTCAGTGCCTGCGAGATATGTTCCACCACCTCGTTGAGCTGAGGGAAAAGCTGAACGTTACGTATGTTATTGCTGCCGGATGGAGTCCAGATTCCGGTAATCTGTTTCAGCTTATCCGTGTTGGACTCACCACTGAGCAACACCTTGTTAATAGCATTGATCTTTTCTACGGCATAGCGATAACGGAGGATGTGGCGATAGTATAGCAGATAATATGCCAGTGGCAATTGTAACAGCAGGATAATCAGCAAGACGATGGCTACAGCCTTCGAGTTTTCTGAAGTCTGCATGGTTCTTACGTAGTTATCGAGCGAATTATCCGCACTCCGTTCACGGAAGAGTTGTGTATATACCTTGTTGTTACTATCGTATAGTTCCCATTTGTGGAGCGCCAGCGCTGCCACGGCACTCTCATTGCGGATATCGAGTATGACCTCGTAGTTGGTTGGCAAACTGTCGTGCAGCCATTGGATTTCGGCAGCGGTTCCTTTCATGGGATGTGCCACCATCAGATATTTCCCATCTGGATTCAATGTCAGATAGTATCGGTTGAGATAGCTGCGAGACGAATCTGCCATAGCCAGGGTCCGCTCGTAGGTACCATTGATATTACTGAAATAGGCACTGTCGGCATAGGATGCTGCTTTTTGCAGCAATCGCGATGTCTGCTTATTGCCCCTGTGTCTGTCAGTTCTGTGCTTGTCAGTTCTGTGCATAGAGACATTTTCCCGAGTGCTTCCCTGTACGGCAGATGGGATATTACAACCTATCAGCATCAAGGCAAGCATCAGTATCATTTGCATTTTCCGAATACCGCAAGGCAGTCGGAAAGTGAACTTACTACCCTTTCCCGGCTCACTCTCTGCCTGAATATTACAAGGAGAGAAGAGCGAGCTGATTTTCTTGTACTTATCGATGATGCCCTTACAGTTGAGCAAACCGAATCCATGTCCGCCGGTATAGGTTCGGTCGAAGATGTGTTCCAGTGTTTCTTCATCCATACCTTTTCCCGTATCTTCTACAGATATTTCTACAAATGCCTGATGGCTCTTGGCACTTACCACAACCTCACCTCCTGCAGGTGTAAACTTCCTGGCGTTGTCGGCGATGGTGTTAATCATGAATAGTGTCAGCGTACGGTCTGCCTTTACCATGGCATCTGTAGGCTGTACGGTCAGTTTGACCCCACGCATTTGAAAACTCATTTTTCCTTTGGCTACAATATCGAAAAGTGGCTGGAGCGGGAAACTCTCTATGCGGAGATTGATGGCTCCCTGACGCATCTGTATCCAATCGGTGAGAATCGAATTATATTGGTTGATTTTATCAGTCAACTCTGAGATATAGGTATATCGTTCCTGTTTCACTTCTTCTGGATCATCTCCCTTCATCAGCCTATCTACCTCATGGATCATACGGTCGATAAATGGAGTGATGCTATTGACTAGAGAAAGCTTGGCACGCTGTTCCAGGTTGCGGCGCCTATTGTCAGATATATGAAGCTGGACCATATTCTTGGCTTCTTCCAATTCTTCATGCTTTTCTGATAACGCATTGATATGCTGCGTATTCTGTTCTTCCCATTCATGTAAAGGTATCAGCAGGGATTCTACAGAACTTTCCTTGGTATTGCGGCGCTTCATTCTGTCGAATACATAGAGCAAGACCACGACCAGGACTATCATAAAGATTACCGCAGCAATCATCGTGTTCAGCTGGACGGCATTGTTGTCCAACTGAGTGGCACGCGCTTCCAACTGCCTATCCTGTCGGCTCTGCTCCTGCAAGTCGAGGTAAATATTGCGGTTGTAATCGCTTTCCGGCTTGTCATCGATGGCAGAATAAACCAGGCTGAGTCTTTCTCGGATAGAAGCCACCAGGTCGGGCGCCTGCTGGATAGCCCTGTTCTGGTTGAGTGCCCTATTCAGGCAATCGCCTGCCGATTTATAATCCTTGATCTGCCAGTAGCATTCTGCCAGTGTGCGGTATGCTCCTGCCGTCTGGTAAACGTCTCCATATTCAGAAAAGATATTGAGTGCGCGTTGCGCAAAGTTTCCTGCCAGAAGTTCCAAAGGCATCTGTTCAACATTGAGATACTGGAAAGCCGGCAGATTGTTTTTTACCAGGAAATCGCGCTGTTCCGGATCCTGAATATGTTCGCTGATAGATTGCAGTGCGTTTGCCTGCCAGTATGGATAAGGATTGCTGCCACTTGCCAAAAAGTAGAGGCGAATGAGCATATCAAATTCCGCCTGACAGATTTCCTGTGGGGTGCCATGAGTGATGGCACCACCAGCTCCCATATTATAAAGATAGTTGAGATACTGTGCCGTATCCTGTTCCACTTCATCCGGGTCAAGATCTGCCAGCGCATTGAGCATCGGCTTGTCTAGCTGTACATAATAAAAATAGGTGGCAGCTACGATATCAAACTCACTCTTCGCATAAATGGCGCGATGACGCTCCCGAAGAGGAAGGTTATCTATTTCCTCACCGATTCTTCGCAGTTTACGGATGGCTTTTTCTCTAAAGCTGTAGAAATCCTTGTTGCGGGCCTCACGCTGACAGAGTCGCATATTCTGAACGTCGGCAATAAGGAGTTCTATCTGGTTGTCACTGCGTTTGTTTACCTTGTCAAGCCATCGCTTGGCAGTATGGTAATCCATCTTGGCAATAGCCACAAAAGCCAGGTTGTTGCAAGCCTCTGCGTATCCGGCAGGATAGTCTTCGGAAAGAGCCAAAGCCTTCTCTGCCAATACTTTAGTGGAATCAAGGTTACGATAGTGAAGCGCATAAGAAAGATAATTCAGCTCATCTACTTCGCCCTTATGCGATGGCGAACAAGCTGAAAAAACAAACATCGCCACCATCATACAGATGATGGCGATGTCATAAATATGGTGAAATCTTTTATGCATCCTGATTATGTACGTGCCTTAGCAATGTAGCCCAAAGCTTCCTGGCACTTGGCTGTGATGGCAGCCCAATCTGCAGCAGCAACAGTCTCCTTAGGGAAGAGCTTAGAACCCATACCTACACAGAAAACACCCGCCTTGATCCAAGGAGTAAGGTTCTCCTCTGTTGGCTCTACTGCACCTGTTACCATGATGTTGCTCCAACGCAATGGTGCCATTACATTCTTAACGAATGAAGGACCACCTACATTACCTGCAGGGAATACCTTGGTTACATCGCAACCTGCTGCCTGAGCATTGTTGATCTCTGTTACAGAACCACAACCTGGTGAATAAGGCACCAAACGACGGTTACATACAGAAGCAATGTCAGGGTTGAAATTAGGACCAACGATGAAGTTTGCACCCAACTGGAGATACAAGGAAGCAGTACCAGCGTCAACCACTGTGCCAGCACCCAAGATCATCTCAGGGCACTCCTTATCAGCCCACTTTACCAACTCTCCGAAAATCTCGTGAGCGAAATCGCCACGGTTGGTGAATTCAAATACGCGAACGCCACCCTCGTAGCATGCCTTGATCACGTTCTTGCAGATTTCGATATCTTTATTGAAGAATACAGGAACCATACCAGTCTCTTTCATAGCTGCCATGACCTGCATTTTGCTAAACTTTGCCATCTTCTTGTTTTAATGTTAAATGTTATCGCTGTACACGACCATTAGCATTACCGCCAGCAAGGCTCTCAACCTCGTCAACAGAAACCAAGTTGAAGTCGCCAGGGATAGTGTGCTTCAAGGCAGAAGCAGCAACAGCGAACTCAAGAGCCTCGCCCTGAGTCTCCTTAGTCAGGAGACCATGGATCAAACCACCTGAGAAAGAGTCACCACCACCCACGCGGTCGATGATAGGGTTGATGTCGTAGTGCTTGCTCTGATAGAACTCCTTACCATCATAGATAAGAGCCTTCCAGCCGTTGTGTGTAGCAGAGAGAGATTCGCGGAGAGTAGAAACAACATACTTGAATCCGAACTCCTTCATCATGCCCTTGAAGATTCCGTAATAACCCTCAGCATCAGTCTTACCGCCCTCTACGTCAGCATCTGGCTTGAAGCCCAGGCAGAGCTGAGCATCTTCCTCATTACCGATGCAAACATCAACATACTTCATCAGAGGACGCATAACAGAGATAGCCTTCTCTGAAGTCCAGAGCTTCTTGCGGAAGTTGAGGTCAACAGATACTGTTACGCCATGACGCTTAGCTGCCTCACAAGCCAACTTGGTCAATTCTGCAGCCTTGTCGCTGATAGCAGGAGTAATTCCGCTCCAGTGGAACCACTGAGCACCCTCCATGATCTTGTCAAAGTCGAAATCAGAAGGATCAGCCTCTGCGATAGCGCTGTGAGCACGGTCGTAGATAACCTTAGATGGGCGCATTGAAGCACCTGTCTCTGCATAGTAGAGACCTACTCTATCACCACCGCGGGCGATAAACTCAGTATTGACGCCATAACGACGAAGACCATTTACTGCAATCTGGCCAATCTCGTGTTTTGGCAACTTTGATACGAAATATGCATCGTGACCATAGTTAGCAAGGCTAACAGCAACGTTAGCCTCACCACCACCAGGGATGATGCGAAGTGACTCACTCTGGATGAAACGATCGTTGCCTTCTGGTGACAAACGAAGCATAATCTCGCCTAATGTTACAATCTTTGCCATTGTTTGATAGTTTTAATTTCTTTGTTTTTATTGTTTGTTTACTAATAGACAATTTTGTAGTAGTTGTCCTTAACCGTTGGCAAAAATAGCTATAATTTCTCGAATACCAAAATTTAATCGCAGTTTTTTTCATTTATCGCCCTATTTTTTCGTATTTTTCTCACTTTTTTCCTTTTTTTCTCCTTTTTTTTCGTTTTTTGTGCAAAAAAAGAGCTGTGCATTCGCACAATTCAAAAAAATGTTGTATATTTGCGCCCGAATGCTGATGGTGTGACCGCACACAAACCAGCAGTTCAACAAAACATAGTAAAAAAGCACAGTTTGTGCGCACAGTTATGAAAGGAACGCTGTCGTCTTTCTAGATAAAAGTCTCCTACTATATAATAATGTACGTGCGATGTGCTCAAAACCATAAACTTAAAAACAATGGCCGAAAGAATCAGAATCAAGGATATCGCCGAAAGAGCAGGCGTATCTGTAGGAACAGTGGACCGTGTGCTCCACGACCGCCCGAACGTGTCGAAGCCGGCTCGTGAGAAGGTGGAACAAGCGCTCAAGGAAATGAATTATCAACCTAATATGTATGCCAGTGCATTGGCATACAACAAGGCTTATACTTTTTGCCTTCTGATACCGAAGCATGAGTCGGAAGCCTATTGGGAAGAGATAGAAGAAGGTGCAAGGAAGTGCGAAGACCAGCGCCGGGATTTCCATATTGATTTAGAGATTCGATTCTACGAACGTTCCAATGAGGATTCTTTCAAGGCTGTTTCACAAGAGATTCTTGATGCCAATCCGGAAGGTGTTATCGTAGTACCATCATCTTTGGAAGAGACACGTGGTTTTACAGACCAATTGCATCAAAAGGGTATTCCATTTATCCTGCTCGATTCTTATATGCCAGACTTGCGCCCTCTCTCCTTCTATGGACAGGATTCGTTCTGCTCTGGCTTCTTTGCAGCCAAGATGCTGATGATGCTTGCGGGCAATGAGAAAGAGGTGATGCTGATGAGACAGACCAAGGATGGTCATGTGGTCAGCAAGCAGCAGGATAACCGTGAGGTGGGATTCCGTCATTATATGCACGATCATTTCCCACAGATTGTCATCAATGTGCTTGATCTTCCGCTCAATGGAACCCGCAACGAATACCAGAAGATGATGGCTCAGTACTTTGATGAGCATCCTGCTACCCATCATTGTATAACAATGACATCGAAGGCACATCTCGTGGGAGATTATCTGCTGAAGTCCAATCGCCGTGATGTACAGATCATGGGTTATGATATGGTGGGCAAGAATGCGAAATGTCTGCGCGAAGGCAGCATCTCGTTCCTCATCGCACAGCATGCCTATATGCAGGGCTACTATTGCGTGGATACCCTCTTCCGTGCCATCGTTCTCAAGAAGAAGGTGAATCCGGTGAATTACATGCCTATTGAGCTGCTGATGAAGGAGAATATCGATTTCTACCGCAGAACGCAGATCTAAGCTCGCAACGAGTACAACGGCTATCGTGAGATTTCCATTTTCAAGAATGGAGTAACATTGCAATAACTTAAAAAGAAACATGAGTAATAAGAAAGGATTGTTGGCGTTGTCGCCATTGTTTTTGTTGATTGTCCTCATCGTGGCATTCACCGTCTATTCGGTAGATGCCAGTCATAAGGATACCAATTTGTCGCTCACCGTGGCATTTATGATCTCCAGTATCTATGCCATTGCGATTTCTGGTGGTATGCCCATCAAGAGTCGTGTAGATACCTACAGCAAGGGTGCCGGCGCCAACAATCTGATGCTCATGCTGTGGATATATGTATTGGCAGGTTCCTTCGCAGCTTCGGCTAAGGCGATGGGAGCTGTCGATGCAACGGTCAATCTTGCACTCAGCATTCTTCCTGCCAGCATGATTCTGCCGGGACTGTTTCTGGCAGCCTGCTTTATCTCCGTATCCATCGGAACAAGTGTAGGTACCGTTGTGGCACTTGTTCCGATAGCTGCGGGACTCGCCCACTCCATGGACGTTAATACAGGTATGATGACAGCTATCATCGTTGGTGGAGCTTATTTTGGAGATAATCTCTCCTTTATCTCTGATACCACGGTAGTAGCTACCCAGACTCAGAATTGCAAGATGAGCGATAAGTTCCGTGTCAATTCTCTCATCGTAGTACCTGCCGCCGTTATTGTACTGGCTATCTATGCCGTGATGGGTATCGGTCTGCAGGCACCTACTGATATTCCGGAGGTTGAATATGTCAAGGTGCTCCCTTATCTGGTAGTACTTGTCACAGCTGTGGCGGGTATGAATGTGATGGCGGTTCTTACGATGGGAACATTGCTCTGTGGTGTGATTGGTGTAAGCTGTCAGCTCCTGGGTGCTACCGGTGGTTACGATCTCTTCGGTTGGTTTTCGGCCATGGGTAACGGAATCATCGGTATGGGCGAACTGGTCATCATCGCAATGATGGCGGGTGGCATGCTCGAAATCATCCGTGAGAATGGCGGTATCAATTATATCATCGACAAGATTACGGCACACGTCAGTAACAAGCGAGGAGCCGAACTGTCTATTGCAGCACTGGTTTCCATGGTCAATGTATGTACTGCCAACAATACGGTTGCCATCCTCACGGTAGGCAACATAGCCAAGAAAATCGGTGATAAGTTTAGAGTTGACAACCGCAAGGCAGCCAGTATCCTCGATACTTTCTCCTGTACGGTTCAGGGCTTGATACCATACGGAGTACAGATGCTTCTGGCAGCAGGTCTTGCCAAACTGAGTCCGATGGATATCCTTCCATACCTCTATTATCCTCTGGCTATCGGTATAGCTGCGCTGTTTTCGATACTATTTCGTTACCCGAAGCGATACAGCTAGAATGGAAGTAGCTTATTGCCAATTGTTTAACTTTTAAATGAATACACGATGGATTTTTTACAGAGAAACCTTTTTGTCAAGCTGCGTTCCGATCACTTTCATACGAAGGAGGAGATGGAACCGATGACTACCTTCAAACAGAAGAAGATAGCCCAGATGATGAAGAACCTCAGCGATGTGCCTGCGGGTGAAGTACGCATGAACAATGGTTTCCTGAACCGACGTTTAGCCAGCATACAGGAAAATGAGCGTCATGCCATCGACACCTCTATTGAGACCATTTATTTACTTCGCATCATCGTATCCAATATCAATGGTATATTAGCCAATGGCATTAATCTTGGCGGTATCATCGAGATGGGAAACTACCTGCGCACCAAGGGCGACAAGGTAGATTTCGTAAAACTGGAAAAATGGCTGCGCAAGCTCCGCATCCAGCGTATGGCGCAGTTGCAGGGCAGTGTACTTATCCTTTTCTTCGAATTTGAACAGGATGAGATACCTTTCGTGCGCCGTGTAGAACGTGGTGCCTACAAGCTGACCCTCCGTTCGCTTTATTATAACAGTCTCGATCAGCAGGAAATTTTATTCGAGCAGACTCAGGCTGGATTCGTTCGCACCACCGGTGGCACGATGCGCAAAAACCTGCGCCGCAGTATGCGGTATCTGGAATATGCGCCCATAGAAACTATCAGCAATTTCTGCAATAACTTCTACCGCTCGCTCTCAGAAATCGAAGAATAATATAAAATATATAAAAAATAAGCATACTCTGTGACGAATTTCAAGCGATTTTCGTACCTTTGCATCTATGAAACGATTTTGTATAACAATAATATCATCTATTATAACACTATGCGCAAGTGCGCAGGTGCAATGCGAGGATACCTGCAGTCATGTGCATGGCATAGACCTCAGTCACTATCAGGGCAATGTGTTCTGGGAAACGGTGGGCGATAACTCCAAGATGGCGTATGTCTATCTGAAGGCTACCGAAGGTGGAACCAATGTAGATAGCAAATATAAGCAGAATATTGATCTGGCTCATAGATATGGACTCAAGGTGGGTTCATACCACTTTTATCGTGCCCGTATTCCTCAGGAAACTCAGTTGAAGAATTTCAAGGCACAGTGCCGCCCTGGCGACCAGGATCTCTTGCCGATGATCGACGTAGAGACCAAGAGTGGTTTGGAAACAGAAGAATTTTGCGACTCACTCTTCAAGTTCCTGCGTCTCGTGGAAAAGGCATACAGGCAGAAGCCGCTCATCTATACGGGTGCCAACTTCTATGACCATTATCTCTTGGGAAAGCTCGACAGCTACAAGCTGATGATAGCACAATATACCAAGCGAGAACCAGTGCTCAAGGATGGAAGAGACTTTGAGATGTGGCAATATACCGGTAAAGGAAAACTGAACGGTATCAATGGCTACGTGGATAAGAGTAGATTCATGGGCAGGCATCGATTGAGAGAGATTAGATTCAGACACAGATAAGGCTTTGTAACTTTGAACTTGGAGCTTTGAACTTGATGATTAGTTTCAAGGTAAAGAGTGAATAAGGTCTGAAAGCATAGAAACGATTTTAGTAAAATATAAACTTTAAATAAAACTATGGCAATTATTAAATGTCCAGAATGTGGCCGCCAGATCAGTGATAAGGCTCCAACCTGTCCTAGTTGTGGCGTTGAGATAGCTGGAAAAATCACTAAATGCCCTCATTGCGGTGAGGTTTATTTCAGCAGTCAGGAGATGTGCCCAAACTGCCATGAGATAGCAGTGGGGGTAACTCGTCCTCTTGCGGAAGCAACATCACCGGTGTCGTCTGCAGCATCGTCAGCAACACCGCAGGCTCCTGCGGCTCCAACAACTCCTTCAGCCCCTCCTACCCCTCCTGTCCCACCAGTACCTCCTGTACGTCGTCCTGGTGTTACTGCGAACGGAAATGATGGCGGAGAGGGCAATACTCCTCAGGAACCACGGAAGAAAAAGAACACCCGCTCTATCTTCATCATCTCATTCATCTTTGCAGTCTTGGCGTGTGGCATTATGTATTACTTCTACGACAGTGCCAATCGCAACAAGGAGATGGAAGCTTATGAGTATGCGATGCAAAGCAGCGATCCGATGGTACTGCAGAGTTATCTCGATACCTACAAGGATGCAGATGAAGCACATCGCGATTCCATCATGGCTCATCTAGACCTGTTGAAGCAGAACGACCAGGATTGGACCAATGCTGTAGTGAGCGGATCGAAAGAAGCTTTGGAAGCATATCTCCAGAAGTATCCTAACAGTTTGCACAAACAGGAAGCTTTGCTTAAGATAGATTCCCTTGACTGGAATGTGGCTAAGGCCGCAGATACAGCTGATGCCTATCAGACATACCTGAATGCTCATACAGATGGTGCTCATATTGAAGAGGCTGAAAATGCCTTGAAGAAGGTGAAGAGCCGTGACCTCCAGCCAGAAGAAAAGCAGATGGTGAGCGGATTGTTCCGTCAGTTCTTCCAGAGCATCAATTCCCGTAATGCGGATGGATTGACAGCTACCTGCGAGGATATTCTCTCTTCCCTGCTTGGCAAGAACTCGGCTACCAAGGCTGATGTCGTTACCTTTATGGATAAGCTCTATAAAGACAATGTTGCCAATATGAACTGGCACATCAACAACGACTACCAGATCAAGAAGCGCGAGGTTGGCGATGAGGAATATGAGTATCAGGTACAGTTCTCTGCCCGTCAGGACGTAGATTTGACAGATGGCACCAAGAAGGAACAACTCTTCAAGATTTCTGCAGTTGTTTCACCTGATGGCAAAGTTTCTGCCTTCAATATGAACAAGGTTTCTGAGCCACAGCAATAGAATTGTTCTGATTAAAAGATTCGTAGTTCTAAAACAATATAAAAGAATCATAAGATTCAAAAACAATATAAAAAGAAAGCTCCGATGGATTTGTTGATTCCATCGGAGCTTTCTTTTTTCCTTTTACTTTGCTTCCTTCATCTGTCGGAGCAATTCCTTCTGTTTTTCATTCAAACCAGTAGGCAACTTCACGTTATAGGTAATCATCAGATCACCAAAGGTTCCATCACCTCTGTCATAACCCTTGCCGCGAACACGTACCTTGGTACCATTCTGGGTTTCCGGTTTGATTTTCAGTTTAATCTTTGAACCATTGCTCAATGTGATGATACCCTCACCACCGAGCAGTGCGGTGTACATGTCGATATTCACATTCATGTTCATCTCGCCGGTATTCGTTCTGCCGCTACGGCCACCGCAGCCGCCGTTGCATCCGCCTGTACCATATTCAGCACCGGCACCGAAACCAGCACCTGCTCCGCCGAATCCGCCAAAGCCGCCGAAACCGGCACCTTGTGAACCACGGGCACGACCTCCGCCGAAGAGATTTTCGAAGAAGCTGGAGAAACCGCCTCCTCCACCACCGAAGCTGCTGAAGTCGAAGCCTTCGAATGGATTTCCACCAGCGGCACCTCCGCCGGCAGCACCATCATAGCCTCCACCACCGAAGCCTCCTACATTCTTCCACTGTTCGCCGTACTGGTCGTACTTAGCACGCTTGTCCGGATCGGAAATCACCTCATACGCCTCGTTCAGCGCCTGGAACTTAGCCTTTGCCTTTGGGTCGTTAGGATGCAAATCCGGATGAAACTGTTTAGCACGCTTGCGATATGCAGCGCGCACATCCTTCTGCGGGATGTTCTTATCTACACCGAGAATCTTGTAATAATCTACAAATGCCATAGTATAATACCTCCTATTTTTATGATTTTTATAAGAATCCAACAAAAAGTATGCCGTAATTGCCAACTTTTTTGTAATTTTGCAGTTGAAACAAATAAATTCGAGAAAAAGTATGAAAAAGTTATTCGCAGCGCTCTTGTTGGCGCTCACTTTTAATTCGCAGGCAATGGCTCAGCCACGCACCGTCAAACTCAGAGTGATTCAGACGAGTGATGTCCATGGTTCTTTCTTCCCATACGATTTCATCAATCGCAAACCGAAGGCAGGAACTCTGGCACGCGTATCCTCTTATGTAAACGATCTGCGCAAGACCTATAAGGACAATGTCATCCTCCTGGAGAATGGCGATATCCTTCAGGGACAACCTACCTGCTATTTCTATAATTATGTCAACACCCAGGCTCGCAATGTGGCAGCTGATGTAGTCAACTATATGAAGTATGATGCCCAGGCTTTCGGTAATCACGATGTAGAGACTGGACATGCGGTTTATGATAAGTGGATCAAGGAGTTAAACTGCCCGGTGCTGGGTGCCAACATCATTGATACCAAGACCGGTGAGCCTTATGTGAAGCCTTATATCATCCTGAACCGTGAGGGTGTGAAGATAGCCGTTCTCGGTATGTTGACTCCAGCTATTCCTAACTGGCTGACAGAGAATCTCTGGAGCGGAATGAAGTTTGAGAATATGGTGACCAGTGCCCGTAAATGGATGAAGATCATCCAGGAGAAGGAGAAGCCGGACGTTGTCATTGGTGTCTTCCACAGCGGTAAGGATGGCGGTATTGTCACTCCCGAATATGAGGAGGATGCCTCCCTGCGGGTAGCAAAGGAGGTGCCAGGCTTCGACATGGTACTCTTCGGACATGACCATACCCGCTGCAATGAGACGATCCTGAATGTGGAAGGTAAGCCTGTGGTGTGTCTCGACCCTGCCAATAATGCCCTGAATGTGGCAGACGCCGAGGTAACCATTACCCTGGACAAGAAGAAGGTGAATGGCAAAAAACAGTATGTTGTGACAGACAAAAAGATAGTTGGCAGTCTGCCAGATGTGACAAAATGTCCTATTGATGAGGATTTCATGAAGGCATTCGAGCCTCAGATTGCAGAAATCAACAAGTTTGTCAGCAAGCAGATCGGAACTTTCAAAAATACCATTCACAGCCGCGAGTCTTTCTTCGGCAGCTGCGCCTTCAATGACTTCATCCTCAACCTGCAGCTACAGATCACGAATGCTGATATTGCCTTCAATGCGCCCCTCCAGTTTAATTCTACCATCAAGGCGGGACCTATCTACGTTGGTGACATGTTCAATCTCTATAAATATGAGAATCAGCTCTACGTGATGCGCCTTACAGGTGAGGAGATCCGCAAGCATCTGGAGATGAGCTATGATCTCTGGGTGAATACGATGAAGAGTCCTGAAGACCATCTGCTCCTGCTCGATACCCAGACCAAGGGCGACCAGCAGCGTCTGGGCTTCAAGAACCTCTCCTTCAATTTTGACAGTGCTGCCGGCATCGATTATGAGGTAGATGTTACCAAGCCAGACGGCGAGAAGGTGAAGATTCTGCGTATGAGCAATGGTCAGCCTTTCGATGAAAAGAAGTGGTATAAGGTAGCAGTGAACAGTTATCGTGGCAATGGTGGCGGCGAGCTCCTCACCCGTGGCGCCGGTATTCCAAAGGATAGTCTGGATAGCAGAATCATCTATCGCAGTGAGCGCGACCAGCGTTACTATCTGATGGAGGCCATCGAAAAGATGGGAACGGTAGATGCCAAGCCAAACAACAACTGGAAGTTTGTGCCGGAAGCATGGACCAAGCCTGCAGCCCAGCGTGACTATGAGTTGCTTTTCGGAAAGAAAAAATAATAGATTATGAAGTATTGGTTTATATTTTGCAAGACAGATATCTTGCTCGAGAAGAGAGAAGATGGAACCTATACGATTCCATGTAGTGAGGAAAGTCCGGTAGCAACCAAGCCTTGGACCCATATCCTCAACATCACACCGATGAATGACGGTACGGAAGTGAAGACTTTCACCATTCCAGAGCCCGTAACCGACAATCCGAAATATGAGATGTGCGGTTTGCGTCCTAGCTTTTACAAGCTCTCCCCAGAGTTGTATCAGAAAGCGGGAAAATGTCAGGAACTGAACTATTGGGATATGAACACCCAGTTTTGTGGTGTATGCGGTTCACCTATGAAGATGTCAACAGATATCAGTAAGAAGTGTACCGAGTGTGGCAAGTCTGTTTGGCCCTCTCTCGCTACAGCCATCATCGTTCTTATCAAGAAGGGCGATCAGGTGCTGCTGGTTCATGCCCGCAACTTCAAGGGTAACTTCGATTCTCTGGTAGCCGGTTTTGTGGAAACAGGTGAAAGTCTGGAGGAAGCTGTTCATCGTGAGGTGATGGAAGAGACAGGTCTGACCATCAAAAACCTCAAGTATTTCGGTTCCCAGCCATGGCCGTTCCCAAGTGGCTTGATGGTAGGATATACAGCCGAATATGTAGATGGTGAGATTCATCTTCAGAAGGAAGAGCTTTCCCGCGGCAAATGGTTCAGCAAGGACAATCTCCCTGTTTTGCCGGAGAAATTGTCGATTGCCCGCAAACTCATTGATGCCTGGTTGGAGAATAGAATATAAACTTCCCTAACTTCACTTAACTTCCCCACATGCGAAAGTTCAGTATAGGGTAGAATCTTGAAATTAAGAAATACAGAAGAGATGAAAGAAAAACTTTGGAATGCGAATTACATCAAGGTGATGACCACCAACTTTCTGCTCTACTTTGCCTTCTATCTCCTCACTCCACTCCTCCCACTCTATCTGAGTGAGACTTTCGGGGCTACGAAGGATGTGATAGGCATTGTTCTGAGCGGATATACGGTGGCGGCACTCATCATCCGTCCGTTTAGCGGATATGTGGTGGATGGATTTTCCCGTAAGAAAGTGCTGATGGTCTGTCTGACGGCTTTTGCCATCTTCTTTGCAGGATACATAGCAGCCAGTACCATCCTGATGTTTGCCATCTGCCGAACCCTGCATGGTGGACCTTTCGGAGCGGTAACTGTTGCCAACAGTACCTGTGCCATCGATGTCTTGCCATCGAGCAGACGCAATGAGGGTATCGGTCTTTATGGATTGAGCAACAACTTCGCCATGGCGATAGCCCCTTCCATAGGTATCTATCTGCACAATCTGGTGGGTAGCTATATGGTACTTTTCTGGATAGCCTTTGTGGTAGCCATTGCTTCTGTAGTGATAGCTGGAACGGTGAAACTCCCAGAGAAGGAAATCATCAGAAACAAGGAGAAGCTCTCGCTCGACCGCTTCTTCCTGACCCGCGCCTGGCTGTTGGCCATCAACATCTGCATGTTTGGTTTCTGCTGGGGTGTATTGAGCAACTATCTCGCCATTTACAGTAAGGAGGAATTAGGCATTACCGGAGGAACGGGAACCTATTTCGCCATACTCTCTATGGGATTGTTCATGAGCAGATTGCAAGGCAGAAAGGCTTTGAGTCAGGGTAAGCTGACCCAGAATGCTGCCGAAGGAATGCTGATATCGCTCGTTGGTTTTACGATATTCGTAGCCATCAAGCATCCGATAGCCTACTATCTTTCAGCTGCATTGATAGGATTGGGAAATGGTCACCTGTACCCAGCCTTCCTGAATATGTTTATCAATGTTGCCCGCCACGACCAGCGTGGAACGGCTAACAGCAGTATCCTGACCGGTTGGGACCTGGGATTCGGAATCGGTTGTCTTCTGGGTGGTGTTGTAGCCGAGCATTTCGGTTATAGTGGTGCCTTCTGGATGGTAGCGGTCGAAAATGCCGCCGCAGTGGTATTGTTCTTTGCTGCCTCCCGGGCATTCTTTGAAAAAAGAAGACGAAACGATTAGCAAAGGAATAAAAAAGTATAAGTTTTTTCCTGGTAAAAGTTTAGCTTCCATCAAGGGCTAAACTTTTACCCTTAAGGCTAGAAATATTTTCCCTTAAGGGAAATTATATTTTTCCTTAAGGATAAATCTTTTTTTCCTTAAGGGTAATGTTTCAGCTGGTTAAACCGGCATAGAAGTCCAATTAAAGAAAAAGAGCATTCGTAAGGATTGTGGAAACAAACCCTTTCGAATGCTCTTTGCATTTTTCTTACATGCAGTTCTCTCTTAGAATGGGAGATCATCTGCGCTGCCACCTGCTGCAGGAGCTGCTGGCTGAGCTGGAGGGAATGGAGCTGTTGCACCCTGAGCAGGAGCAGGAGCTGCCTGAGGAGCCGCACTTACTGGAGGGAATGGAGAACCAACAGGCTGCATTCCACCCTGCATGGCAGCAACAGCATTAGGATCTACACGCTGCACATTCCAAGCGCGGACACTGTTGAACCAACGACCATTATATTCGTGTGCATCCAAATCAAAAGAAACCAAAAGTTCCTCACCACTCTGGATGTTGAACTGAGCAAGACGGTCTGCTCCGAAAACATCGAAGCAAAGCTTCTTTGGATACTGCTCGTGAGTTTCGATAACGAACGACTGAGCCTTCCACTCACCTCTTGCAGAAACGCCGCTTCTTTCAGGTAAAACGGCAATTACCTTTCCTTGTAATTCCATATTATTATTTTAAAAATTGTTTCAATCCTTCGCCTGCCAAGCCCCATTTTCATCGAGAATCAAAAGATGTATGAAGAGGCTCAAAAACGAGTGAATCTATCTGTTATTTTTCTTTCTGACTGCGAAATTACTAAAAATAGTTTTAAAACAAAAACATTTCTTCGATTATTTTTGTCTATCCCCAATATTTTTTGTATTTTTGTGCTCATAATTGCGCAAATGCTCCAATTTACCCATCAAGTAAGGAGCATCAGCAATGAAAATGAGATAAGTAATATAGAAAATTAATAATATAAAATAACGACTCATGAGATTTACAGTTTCAAGTTCAGCATTGAACAGCAAGCTCAATATGCTTGCTAAGGTGATTGGCAGCAAGAATTCTCTGCCTATCCTTGACAATTTCCTGTTTCAAGTTGCCAACGGCGAGATGACCATCACCGCAAGCGACAGTGACAACATCATCAAGAGTACCATCGCTCTCACTGACTGCGATGGCGAAGGCGAGTTCTGCGTTGCTAACCGCGTCATCCTGGATGCATTGAAGGAGTTGCCTGAGCAGCCTCTCAGCTTCGATGTAGATACAGATAGTTATGCCATTAAGATTGTATATCAGAATGGTCTCTATAATTTCACAGGCTTGAATGCAGAAGACTATCCTCCAACACAGGATATGGGTGATGCCTGCACTACCCTCGTCTTGCCAGCACAGGTGCTGATCGACAATATCAACCGTTCTCTCTTTGCAACAGCCAGCGATGAGCTGCGCCCAGTAATGAATGGTATCTATTTCGACCTTACTCCCGAATCGCTTGCCATCGTAGCAAGTGATGGCCATAAGTTGGTAAGAAGCAAGAACTTCACTGTCAAGAGTGAGACTCCTTCTTCATTCAACCTGCCAAAGAAGCCAGCATCATTGCTGAAGAACATTCTGAGCAAGGATGATGAGGCAACCATCAAGTTTGATGCACGCAGAGCTGAGATTCAGTTTAGCGATGGCGTATTGAAATGCCGCCTCATTGATGGTCGCTATCCTAATTACAACTCAGTGATTCCAGTCAACAACCCATGTGAGATAACCGTAGATCGCAAGGGCTTGCAGAGTGCATTGCGCCGTGTTTTGCCATTTGCCAGCGAGAGCAGCCAGCTGATCCGTTTCCATATCGAGAGCGGCCGTTTCGAGGTTTCTTCAGAAGACATCGACTTCTCTACTTCTGCCAAGGAAGTTTTGGCTTGCGAATATAGCGGTTCCAGCATCAGCATCGGTTTCAAGGGTAGCAGCTTGATGGAAATCCTGGGTAATCTGAACAGCGATCAGGTTGTCTTCCACTTGGCTGATCCTAGCCGTGCCGGTATCATTGTACCAGCTGAGCAGCCAGAAGACGAGGACATCCTCATGCTCATCATGCCAATGCTCCTTAACGAATAAGGAGCATGGTTCATCTAAACACCCCTTCCCTATCAGTAATATATAGTAATAAATACTAGAAGTAATGAAATTAAATCTTACTAAGCCTCTGATCGTGTTCGACCTAGAGACTACCGGTCTTGACATGGTAAAAGACAGAATCATCCAGATTTCCTATATCAAGGTGTATCCAGATGGAACAGAGGTTCGTAAAAACCAGTTTGTCAATCCAGAGAAGCCAATCCCTGAAGAGGTGGTTGCTCTTACAGGTATCAGCAATGATGATGTGAAGGATGCACCAACCTTCAAGCAGTTGGCGGCTACCTTCAACCAGGAGTTCTCCGGTTGTGATTTTGCTGGCTATAACTCCAATCATTTCGATGTACCTATGCTTGCAGAGGAATTCCTGCGTGCCGGCATCGATTTCGATTTCTCTAAGTGTCGCCTCATTGATGCCCAGAACATCTTTATGAAGATGGAGCGTCGTAACCTGGCTGCTGCCTACAAGTTCTATTGCGGCAGAAAGATGGAGGAAGACTTCGAGGCACACCGCGCCGACCAGGATACCGAGGCTACCTATTGCGTACTGAAAGGCGAGCTGGACCGTTATGCCCCTGGTGTTCAGGAGGAAGCCGACCGTGTGCTCAATAATGACATGGACGAGCTTGCTGAGTTCTCCAAGCGCAACGACAATGTAGATTTTGCCGGACGCATCGTTTGGCAGGAGTTGAAGGATGCTGACGGCAATGTGATACTCGACGAAAAGGGCAATCCTCGCAAGCACGAGGTATTCAACTTCGGCAAGTACAAAGGATGGGATGTGGCAGAGATTCTGACCAAGGATCCTGGTTACTTCACCTGGGTATTGGGAAGCGACTTCACCAACAATACCAAGCAGGTACTCACCCGTATCCGTCTGCGCGAGTTCAACAAGAGAATGGGAAAATAATATGTTAAAAGGAAAGAAAATCGTATTGGGCATTACGGGTTCCATTGCAGCCTACAAGTCATGCCTTATCATCCGTGGTCTCATCAAGAAGGGAGCTGAGGTACAGGTGGTCATTACGCCTGCCGGTAAGGAGTTCATTACCCCTATCACCCTCTCTGCGCTGACCCACAAGCCTGTGGTAAGCGAGTTCTTCTCACAGCGTGATGGTACCTGGAATTCGCACGTGGATCTCGGTCTCTGGGCGGATGCGATGGTCATTGCACCATGTACGGCATCTACCATGGGCAAGATGGCGCATGGCATTGCAGACAACATGCTCATCACCACCTATCTCTCCATGAAGGCACCAGTCTTCATTGCTCCTGCCATGGACCTTGATATGTACAAGCATCCTTCTACACAGTCCAACATGAAGACCCTTCTCGGCTATGGTAACCATATCATTGAGCCGGAAGTGGGATTCCTTGCTTCTGGATTAGAGGGAAAGGGACGCATGGAGGAACCGGATGTCATCGTGAATTACCTGGATAGATACTTCAACATGATGGAGAGTGCCGATGAGGTTGCTGATGTAGTATCAGAGGACCAGAAGACTGCAGAGAAAGACCTCTGCGGTAAGAAGGTGATGATTACAGCTGGACCAACCTATGAGAAGATTGACCCAGTGCGTTTCATCGGCAATTATTCTTCAGGAAAGATGGGATTCGCACTTGCCGAAGAATGTCTTCGCCGTGGTGCGGATGTTACTTTGGTGGCAGGTCCTGTTTCATTAGACTGTAGTCCTGCTATCCACCGCATCAATGTGGAGAGCTGTGAGGAGATGTATCAGGCAGCCACAGCAGCCTTTGCTTCATCTGATGCAGCCATTCTCTGTGCAGCCGTAGCTGACTTCCGTCCTGCCAATGTAGCTGATAGGAAAATCAAGCGCGAAAAGGATGACCTGGAGCTGACACTGGTGCCTACCCATGACATCGCAGCAGCTTTGGGACAGATGAAACAAAAGAATCAGCGAATCGTAGCTTTCGCCCTGGAAACCAACGATGAAGAGAGTAATGCACAGAAGAAGAGAGTGAAGAAAAACGCCGACTTCATCGTGCTCAACTCTACCCGTAATCCGGGCACTACTTTCCGCACTGACGACAATCAGATTACCATCATCTCTGAAAAGGGAAAGAAAGAATATGAAAAGAAACCGAAGACTGAGGTGGCTCACGACATCATTGATGAGCTGGCTCTCCTGTTTTAGTCCGGTATCTTTAGCTGGTGGCCTCCTGTGCTGCAGTCCTTCTACGATTTCAGCACAGGAGCTGCAAGCTAAGATTACCATCAACCATGCCCAGATCTCAGGCACGGAAAAAGGCGTATTCGACAATCTGCAACAAACCTTGCAGCAATTCGTCAACAATCGCCAATGGACTCATCTTCAGTTTCAGAAGAACGAACGCATCATCTGCAACTTCAATATCACCGTCACCAAGTATGACAGAGACCAGAATCTCTTTACCTGCAAGGCGCTGATACAGGCCAATCGCCCCGTCTTCAATTCGGCATACACCTCCACCTTATATAATAATGTGGACGATAACTTCACGTTTCGTTTTGCCGAATACGACCAGTTGGAGTTCAATGAGCAGCAGATAGACAATCAGCTTACAGCTCTCTTTGCCTATTATGCATATCTTATCATCGGTATCGATCTGGATAGTTTTGCCCCCAAAGGCGGTGAAGACATCCTGCAGCGCTGCATGAATCTGACAAACAATGCCCAGAATCTGGATTATCCCGGATGGAAGGCTTTCTCTGATGACCGCAACCGATATGCTATCATCTCAGACTATCTGGATGGAGCGTTGGAACCCTTCAGACAGTTGCAGTATGACTACTATCGGAAAGGACTCGACGAGATGGCGAATAATGCGGAAAGAGGTCGTACCGAGATAACCACAGCCCTGGAAACAGGACTGAAGAAGGCGAAGGAAAACCGCCCGCTCAGTTTGTTGCCACAGATATGGACCGACTTCAAGAAGGATGAACTTGCTAACATTTATCGCGGCAAGGGAACCCAAAAGGAAAAGGAGAGCATCTATGAACTCCTCTTCTCCATAAATCCTTCACAGAATAAATACTGGGATCAGGTCAAGGAATAATCTTTCAGGAAGAAGTCATCATCATCAAATCATCTTCCAGAACGGAAGCTTCTGAAAATCAGAATCAGCTTTCCCTTCATATCTTTATCAAAAAGTAGAATTAAATATGCTCAAGCAATTATATATCAAGAACTTCACGCTCATCGACGAGCTGAACATCTCTCTCTATCCTGGCTTCTCCGTCATCACGGGTGAGACAGGAGCAGGAAAGAGTATCATCCTCGGTGCCATCGGACTGCTTCTGGGTAACCGTGCCGACAGCAAGGCGATCAAGGCAGGAAGAGACCGATGCGTGATAGAGGCTCACTTCGATCTCTCCAGATATGGTATGCAGAAATTCTTCGATGATAACGACATCGACTATGATGCCGATGATACTATCATCCGAAGAGAGTTGACTGCAGCCGGCAAGAGCCGTGCCTTCATCAATGACACACCTGTGCCTCTCACCCGTATGAGAGAATTGGGAGAGCAACTCGTGGATATCCATTCGCAGCATCAGAATCTTCTTCTGCAGAAAGAAGACTTCCAGTTGAATGTGGTGGATATCATCGCTCAGGATGCCGACCAGCTCAAGGTTTACCAAAAGGAGTATTATGCCTATCGCAAAGCCAAGGAACTTCTGGAAGAACTGAAAGCCGAGATTGCCAAGAACCGTGAGAACGAGGAGTTTATGCGCTTCCAGCATAAAGAGCTGGATGATGCAAATCTGCAGGAAGGCGAATTGGAACAGCTGGAACAGGAAGCAGAAACCCTGAGCCATTCGGAGGACATCAAGACCGCTCTCTTCGAAGCAGACAATGCGCTTTCGGGAGAAGACGACAGCATACTTGACAAACTGAAGAACGCCACTCATCAACTGGAAAATATCTGTGATGTCTATCCAAGCATGGCTGATGTGGCTGGCAGAATGCAGAGCAGCTATATCGAACTGAAGGACATCGCTCAGGAAATCAGCAGTAGTGTAGATCACGTGGAATTCGATCCTAACCGATTGGATGCCATCAATACCCGTCTGGACAAGCTCTACACCCTGCAGCAGAAGTTCCATGTGGAAACGGTGACTGAACTCATTGCTACCCGTGACCGCATCGCAGAACAGCTTGCACATATCGATAATGGCGATGAAGACATCGAAGAGAAGGAAAAAGAAGTTGCAGCTCTCCTTGCCAAGGCTGAAAAGCAAGCTACCCTACTCACTTCTATCCGTCAGAAATCAGCAAAGGCCATCGAAAAAGAGATGAAGGGCAGACTCATCCCGCTGGGCATTCCGAATGTGAGATTCGAGATTGCCTTCGCAGAAAAGCCACTGTCAGGAAATGGTGCCGATAAGGTCAGCTTCCTCTTCAGTGCCAACAAGAGTACCCAGCTACAGCCTGTCAGTCAGGTTGCTTCGGGTGGTGAGATTGCTCGTGTAATGCTCTCGCTGAAGGCTATGATCAGTGGAGCCGTGAAGCTGCCAACCATCATCTTTGATGAGATTGATACCGGTGTAAGCGGTAAGATAGCTGAAAAGATGGCAGATATCATGGAAGAAATGGGACTCCAGAACCGACAGGTACTCTCCATCACTCATCTGCCACAGATTGCTGCCAAGGGTAGCCATCATTACAAGGTATTGAAGGAGGAAACCGAGAATGGAACCATCTCGCACATGAAAGAACTCAACAACCAGGAACGCATTGAGGAAATTGCCCAGATGCTCAGTGGCAGTGACATCACGCAGGCAGCTCTTGCCAATGCCAAAGAATTATTGAGAATATGAAAAGAATAAATATGATCATGATGGGACTGATGCTGGGTGCATCATCCCTCTTCGCTCAGCCAGGCTCTGTACAGAAAGCCGCCAAGAGCGTATTTACACTCACCACCTTCAACAAGGATGGTAACATCATCTCTTCTACACAAGGTGTATTTGTTGATAACAAGGGAACGGCTATCGGTACCTTCAAACCGTTTATCGGTGCTGTGAAGGCTACCATCGTGGATGCCAGCGGAAAGTCGATGGACGTGGATGCTATCCTCGGTGCCGATGAACTTTACGATGTGGCTAAGTTCAGGGTACTGGGTAATACCACGGCTGCCAACATTGCTACGGCAGAATCACCTGCGGGCAGCAAGGTTTGGCTCGTTCCTTATTCTATCAAGAAGTCACCTTTCCAGCAGGAGGATATCGCAAGCGTTGAGAAGTTTAAGGAAACTTACAATTACTACATCTTCTCCAACACCGTACCGGACAATGCAGTGGGTTGCCCATTCGTCAACAAAAGCGGTCAGGTGGTTGGTATCATGCATAGCAATGGTCAGGTAACTGCCATTGATGCCAACTATGCCAAGGAGTTGAAGGTGACGGGTCTTTCCACACTGGATGCAGCCCTTCGCCAAACAGGCATCCGTACTGCTCTTCCTGATACCGAACAGGAGGCGATTACAATGATGACGCTCAACAAGTCTCAGGTGACCCGCGACATCTATGACAAGTATGCAGATGAGTTTATGGAAAAGTTCCCTGCTTCAGCATTCGGCTATAAGGAAAAAGCAACTCTTCTTGTAGATAAGAACGAGTTTGCCGAGGCAGCCAAATGTATGGAAGAGGGAATCAAGAAATCATCTGCCAAGGATGAAGCCCACTCCAATTATTCTGATGTCATCTATCAGAAACTGATCTATAAGGGTGATTCAGCCTATACAGCCTGGACTTACGACAAGGCGATAGAAGAGGCACAGAAGGCATACGCCATCAATGCTAATCCTGTATATCAGCATCAGGAAGCACGTATCATCTTTACCAAGGGTAATTATCAGAAGGCATACGATATGTTCATAGCCCTGACCAAGACTTCGGTCAAGAACCCGGAAATCTTCCTGGAGGCAGCTCAGGCTAAGATTCAGCTCAAGGCTCCAGCTACAGAGATCAAGGTCTTGCTGGACAGTGCAGTCAATGAGGCTAAGAACTCGGGCACCATGGCTGGTCCTTACTATCTGGCTCGTGGTGATTTCCAGGCAGAACAGGGAGAGTATCGTAGTGCTATAGCCGACTATAATATGTATGATTCGATTGTCCGTCCTGTTAATCCTGCATTCTTCTATGCAAGATATAAGGCTGAGACCAAGTTGCGTATGTGGCAGCCAGCGCTGATTGATATTGCCCGTACCTGCTACCTCGCTCCTAACGAGCCTACCTATTTTGCAGAATGGGCTAGTCTTGACTTGCGTGTGAAGCGATATGCAGAAGGTATCAGTGCAGCCAAGCATTGCATAGAGATTGCTCCAGAATATGCCGATGGCTACCTCCTCCTCGGTTTGCTCCAGATGGAGAACAAGCAGAAGGAAGAGGCCCGCAAGAACCTGGAAAAAGCAAAGGAACTGGGAGATACCCGTGCTGAGGGTTATCTCAAGAAACTGAAATAATCAGATTAATTGAAATAACCAGATTAATTGAAATAACAAAATTGAAGGTGGTAATAATTGCACTTTCAAACGCCCTGAAAGGGCAGAAGCTCATAGGAGGGTGTGTCAAAAGTCCAAGACACACCCTCTTCTTCGTTTCTTCAAGAATGCAAGCCCGCTAGGCGTCTCGGAGAATTTGAACACCGCCCCCGCTAGGCGTCTCGCCGGATTTGCAATCCGGCGTTAAAAAATGTCCTAACCTATTTAGGCTCTGCGGATTTGCAATCCGCAGCAAAGGAGTATGCTTTTCCTTTTGTTGGGGGATTACAAATCCCCCAGTTTTAATAGGTCGAACCTTTTTTACGGCGGATTGCAAATCCGCCGGGACGCCTAGCGGGATTCATACATCCCCAGGGCGTTGCCCTGGGCTAGGAGCTTTTGGGCCTTCAGCCCGTTCCTGAGCCACAAGCGTATTTGGCTGTTATATAAAACAAAAAGTGGATTAACCTTTCGATTAATCCACTTTTGTGATTCCGTTGGGGTTCGAACCCAAGACCCACAGCTTAGAAGGCTGTTGCTCTA
>ERZ1023892.26-NODE-26-length-47429-cov-35.819373_pt1 | contig 47429 bp, 35 predicted proteins | sample MGYA00380397_ERZ1023892 | MGnify/ENA primary metagenome ERZ1023892 (study PRJEB33179, sample SAMN07448999) | human gut metagenome | biome: Human-gut; feature: Human associated habitat; material: Faeces | host: Homo sapiens | place: India: Bhopal | collected... | reverse complement strand
CAGCCAATGACCTGAGCGTCATTCCGCGTCCGCTCCTCGACCGTATGGAGCTGATTGAGGTTAGCGGATACATAACAGAGGAAAAAATAGAGATTGCCAAGCGTCACCTTATACCGCGCGAGATAGACAACTGCGGTTTGGACGAGAAGGGTGCAAAGCCTACATTCAACAAGGCTGCTATTGAAAAGATAGTTGAACAGTACACACGCGAGAGTGGTGTACGCCAACTTGAGAAGCAGGTGAACAAGGCTCTACGCAAACTTGCCTATAAGAAGGCATTAGACAGAACATTGCCATACGAGAAGATAACACCTAACGAAATAGAGGACCTTCTTGGAAAGCCACCTTTCTATCGCGATATCTATCAGGGCAACGATTATGCAGGAGTGGTTACTGGCTTGGCATGGACAAGCGTTGGCGGAGAGATTCTATTTATAGAGACATCTCTGAGCAAGGGCAAGGCAGGCAAGCTTACACTGACAGGAAACCTTGGCGACGTAATGAAGGAGTCGGCTGTTATAGCCTTGGAATATGTTAAGGCTCACATTGATACGCTTGGTGTAGACTATCGCATCTTCGACAACTGGAACATCCATATCCACGTGCCCGAAGGAGCTACACCAAAGGATGGTCCATCGGCTGGCATTACAATAGCTACATCTATTGCCTCGGCAATAACACAACGCAAGGTGCGCAAGAACACAGCCATGACTGGCGAGATTACTCTGCGTGGAAAAGTTCTGCCTGTTGGAGGCATTAAGGAGAAGATTCTGGCTGCCAAGCGAGCCGGCATTACTGATATCGTTATGTGTCGCGACAATCGTAAGGACATTGAGGAAATTCCAGAGATTTACCGCAAAGGGGTAGAATTCCACTACGTTGAGAACGTACAGGACGTATGGCGCTTTGCCCTGACCGATGAGATTGTAGACAACCCCATTAGTTTTAAAATTGAAGAAGAAAAGAAATGACATTTGAACTGCAACACACCGACCCGTACAGCGACGCACGTACCGGACTGATAACCACTGACCATGGACAGATAAAGACCCCTATCTTTATGCCCGTAGGCACAGTAGGTTCGGTCAAGGGTGTACACTTTCAGGAACTGCGCGAGCAAGTGAAGGCACAGATAATATTAGGCAACACCTATCACCTTTACTTACGTCCGGGTCTTGATACCCTACGCAAGGCTGGAGGTCTGCACAAGTTTAATACATGGGACCGCCCTATTCTTACCGACTCGGGTGGTTTCCAGGTATTCTCGCTTACTGGTATACGCAAACTTCGTGAAGAAGGTTGCGAGTTTCGTTCGCATATAGATGGCTCTAAGCACATCTTTACACCAGAGAACGTGATGGATACCGAGCGCATCATAGGTGCCGACATAATGATGGCATTCGACGAGTGTCCTCCAGGTGAGAGCGATTACGAATATGCCAAGAAGAGCCTTGGCATGACACAACGCTGGCTTGATCGTTGCATAAAACGCTTTAACGAGACAGAACCTCTATATGGACACAAGCAAAGCCTCTTCCCTATCGTACAGGGATGCAAGTATAAAGACCTACGCCGTGAGGCTGCAAAATATGTAGCTGACAAGGGAGCCGACGGCAATGCTATCGGCGGTCTTGCTGTAGGCGAGCCTACAGAGGTGATGTACGAGATGATTGAAGTAGTTAACGAGATTCTGCCTAAAGACAAACCACGCTATCTTATGGGTGTAGGTACACCACAGAACATCCTTGAAGCCATTGAGCGAGGAGTAGACATGTTCGACTGCGTTATGCCTACCCGCAACGGACGCAATGCTATGCTCTTTACCTACAACGGCACTATGAACATGCGCAACAAGAAGTGGGAGAACGACTTCTCGCCTATCGACCCAGACGGATGCGATGTAGACCGCATACATACTAAGGCATATCTGCACCACCTGTTTAAGGCACAAGAGCTACTCGCTATGCAGATAGCAAGCATACACAACCTTGCCTTCTACCTGCGACTGGTGACTGATGCCAGAAAGCACATCGAGCAAGGCGACTTTGTACAGTGGAAACGTAGCGTTATAGACAATCTCGGAAGGAGAATATAACAAATGAAAAGAAAGAACATAAGGCGACTGCGCCACCTTCTGCATATCTTGCGCTGGTGGCGCGAGCACACAACAGCATTGCGCCGCGCTATGGCTTGGATAGCTAAGAAACTGGGATTTCTCAGATTCCTTGGCTATATCAACCCGCTACGCTATATCAAAGTGCTCGACTGGTACATCATACGCAAGTTTATCGGCACGTACATCTACTCAATCGCGCTGATTATTTCCATATCAATAGTGTTTGACGTAAACGAGAACCTTGCCAAGTTCTCGCAGTACCATGCTCCACTCAAGGCTGTGGTGTTCGACTACTATGCCAATTTCGTGCCCTACTTCGCCAACCTGTTCAGCCCGTTGTTCGTGTTTATCGCCGTGATATTCTTCACGTCCAAACTGGCTTCTAATTCGGAGATTATCTCCATGCTTGCAGCCGGCGTGTCATTCAAGCGACTGATGCGTCCCTATATGATTTCGTGTGTGCTCATCTCCACACTATCGTTCTTCCTCAGTGCCTACATCATACCGCATGGTACTGTCATCCGACAGAACTTCGAAACAATGTACAAGAACAAGAAGAAGAACACATCTGCCGATAATGTTATGCTTCAGGTGGATCGTGGTGTAATAGCCTACATACAGCACTACGACAACAACATGAAGAAGGGTTATGGATTCTCGCTCGACAAGTTCGAGAACAAGAAACTCGTGAGCCACATGACGGCTATGGAGGCACAATACGACACCATAAGTGACTCGAAGTATCACTGGACTCTTGCCAACTGGAAGGTACGCGAACTACGCGGTCTGAAAGAACACATAACAAGTGGAGCCCAACGCGACACGGTCATAATGATGGAACCAACCGACCTTGTCTATTCTAAAGGTCAGCAAGAAACATTCACAAGTCCTGAGCTAAAAGAGTATATCTCCAAGCAAATGAACCGTGGTAGCAGCAATGTGGTGCAGTATCAAGTGGAATACCACAAGCGTATAGCCTCATCGTTTGCCTCGTTCATACTTACTACTATCGGCCTGTCGCTATCTTCGCGCAAGCGCAAGGGCGGTATGGGTATGTATCTAGGTATAGGCTTGGCACTAAGCTTTGGATATATAATGCTTCAGACGGTGTCGTCGACGTTTGCCATCAATGCAAACACGCCACCTATAATAGCAGCATGGATTCCTAACATCATTTTTGCCATTGTAGCTTATTTCTGCTACAAGAAGGCACCAAATTGACGCCTATGCGTCAATTTGGAATTTTTAAATTCAAAAATCGATAATGTATTTCGACGAAACACAACTCAACGACCACGTGCTCGACGCATTGTATGACATGCGTTTTGACAAATGCACACCTATTCAGGAAAAATGTATACCGCCAATCCTCGAAGGTCGCGACCTTCTTGGTGTTGCACAAACAGGCACTGGCAAGACCGCTGCCTACCTACTCCCTATACTCTCTAAACTAGACGACGGTGGATATCCGTCTGACGCTATCAACTGCGTTATCATGAGTCCGACACGCGAGCTGGCACAACAGATAGACCAGGCAATGCAGGGCTTTGGCTATTACCTCTCTGGAGTGAGTAGTGTAGCTGTATATGGTGGCAATGATGGCAACCGATACGACCAAGAACTAAAGAGTTTTCAGATGGGTGCCGATGTGGTGATAGCCACACCAGGACGTCTGATAAGTCACATATCACTTGGTTCGGCCGACCTTAGCAAGGTATCATTCTTTGTACTCGACGAGGCCGACCGTATGCTTGATATGGGATTTGCCGATGATATCAAGATGATAGCAAGCAAGCTGCCGTCAACATGCCAAACCATTATGTTCTCGGCTACAATGCCAGACAAAATAGAAGAGTTGGCTAAAACTCTGCTTAAGAACCCTGTAGAGGTAAAGATTGCCGTAAGCAAGCCTGCCGAAAAAATAAAGCAAAGCGCATATGTGTGCTACGAGACACAAAAGATTGGCATCATCAAGGACCTATTCCGTAAGGGCGACCTCAACCGTGTGATTGTATTCTCTGGCAAAAAGCAGAAGGTAAAGGCTATCAACCGTACACTACAACAGATGAAGATTAACTCGGGAGAGATGCACTCGGATTTAGAACAGGCAGAGCGCGACGAGATACTGTACAAGTTTAAGTCGGGCCAAATTGACGTGCTCGTAGCTACCGATATCGTAGCCCGCGGTATCGACATCGACGACATTGCTATGGTTATCAACTTTGATGTGCCACACGACCCTGAGGATTATGTTCACCGCATAGGTCGTACTGCACGTGCTCAGCGCGATGGCATAGCCATCACATTCGTTGCAGAAGACGAGATATACAGTTTCAAGCAGATAGAGAAATTCCTTGGACGTGAGGTTGAGAAAGTTGCCCTACCCGATGGATTAGGCGAAGCCCCCGACTACAATGCAGCTCCAAGCAAGTCGAAGAATGGTCGTGCAAGACGTGGACGCGGCAACAATACCAAAGAGGGCAATGCCAAGACTAATGGACGTGGACGCGGTAGAGGTCGTAGCGATAAGAATAACGTGCCGACAACAGATACTGCTACTGTAGATACAACTGTCGACAACACCCAAACAACAGACGCTCCTAACAAGACTCGCAAGCGCAAGCCTCGCCGTAAGCCTGAGAATAGCGACAATACTGGCAATGAGCGTACAGAGAACAAGCCAAAACGCAGCGAAAACGCTAACAAGAAATATGAGAACGCTAACAAGCGTAGTGAAAACGCAAGCGAAAATGGCGAAAAACCTAAGCGCAACAACCAGCAGCGTCGTCGTCAGCAGCAACGTAAACCTGGCGAAGAGCATAAACCGGGCAATCGTCAGCGAACAGATCGCAAGGAGCAACAGAACAACAAGCCGATAGCATCGGTACCAGCTGTAAAGCAGTCGAGTGCTCTGACCAAAATACTCAAGAAACCATTGAGCTGGCTAAAGTCGTTGGGAAAGAAAAAATAACAATAATATTATCATTTAAATACAAATGATGGTATTATTACGATTATAAGCAATTAAAAATTGTAAATAACAAATAAACAATTAACGTCAATTACACGGACCTAACGTATAAAGTTCGTATAATTGACGTTTTTTTGGTGGCTCATTTAGATTCTGTGGCTACATAAATCCATATACGTTATCATTTTTCTTCTTAAGTCAAGGACCAAATATTTACTTTAATTCAGTTATAAAGAAATTGGCTACCTGACGCAGCAAGTGGTTGCGAGTATTGGCACCATAGATACTGTGATTGCGGTTGGTATACAATAACTCGCGGAAGTCCTTATCGGCCTGAACAAGAGCCTCAGCATACTCGTATACGTTCTGCGGATGCACATTGTCATCGGCTGTGCCATGGCAAAGGAGCAACGCACCATGCAACTTGGCTACACGTTCTATAGGATTAGTGGCATAACCGTCAGGATTCTCCTTCGGAGTGCGCATATAGCGTTCGGTATATATAGTATCGTAGAACTTCCAGTTGGTAGGAGCGGCTATAGCCACACCGGCACGGAACACTGGACGGCCCTCACTCATACTCATAAGAGTGTTGAATCCTCCAAAGCTCCATCCCCAGATGCCAATGCGATCCTTGTCAACAAATGGCAGTGAGCCAAGATACAAGGCAGTCTCAACCTGGTCTTTCGACTCAAGATCGCCAATCTTCAAGTAAGTGCACTTCTCAAACTCGGCACCACGTCCGCCTGTACCACGTCCGTCAACACAAACAAGTATAAAGCCTTGCTGAGCTAGATACGAGTCGAAGGCACCACCCTGCCCCATTGAACCTGCGCTCCAAGCGTTGGTAACCTGCTGGCTGCCAGGTCCGCTATATTGGTGCATAATGACAGGATACTTCTTTGAAGCGTCAAAGTTCTGTGGCTTCATCATCCATCCGTTAAGTGTAACACCCTCTGTTGTTGTGAACGAGAAAGCCTCGCGCTTACAGAAACCATACTCGGCAATAGTCTTGCGTAGGTCGCTGTTGTCCTCAAGAGTCGACACCACCTTGCCGTCGCGAGTGCGTGTAGTAAATATATAAGGTGTATTGTAGTCGCTCCATGTATTGACAAAATACTGGTAATCGCCCGAGAAGACAGCCGTGTTCCATCCCTCCTTGTCTGTTAGGCGAACAGTCTTGCCATTCTTGTGCGACACATATATCTGTCGGTCGGTAGCTCCCAGAGCGGCAGCCTGATAATAAACATCACCCGTCTTAGCATCATAACCATATACAGCTGTAATGTCGAAGTTGCCACCGATAGTACGCTGAAGCTGACCGTTCATATTATATACATAAAGGTTCATATAGCCCGAACGATCGCTTGGCAAAAGAATATTGTTGCCAATAAAACGTATGTTCTCCATAGCCTCTTCCTTGACATACTTAGGCACCTCTTCCTTTATAATAAGTTGGGCTACGGTAGTGCGTGGATTGACAGAATAGAGACACAACTGGTCCTGATGACGATTCATTGTATAGATAATGATGCGTGTGGGATCATCGGTCATCTTGATGCGGGGCATATAACCGTCTGCATCCATAGGCACCTGAAGGCGATTTATCTTGTGCGACTTTATGTCGTAGCTCCAAGCCGAAACCACACTGTTATCATGTCCTGCCTTAGGATACTTGTAAGAGTATTCACCAGGATAGTCGGCATACTCCTCATTCTCAGGAGCCAAACCTTTGTACATCTGCAGCGAGTAGGTCTTTACCTTCGACTCGTCGTAGCGCAACCAACACAACATAGTGCCGTCGGCATTGAAGGTAAGAGCCTTATTGAAGCCAAGTTCCTCCTCGTTAACCCAGTCGGGCAATCCGTTGATAACCTCGTTGAACTTGCCATCCTTTGTTACCTGAATCTCGGCATTGTCGTACAACAGTTTAACAAGGAATATGTTGTTGTCGCGAACGAAAGCCACCTGCTGTCCATCCTCCGACCATGTAGGAATCTGCTGCGGACCACCATCGCTCAGAGGGTCGAGACGGCGCGAAGCTATATTATAAATGTAGAATACAGCCTTGTAAGAGCGGCGGTATATGCGCTCTGTCTTGGTCTGTATAAGCATGCGCTTACCGTCAGGCGAAAACGAGTAACTGTCAAAACTGTCGATCTTCTTGCCAAGTGTGTTGTCGGCATCGAATAGCACGCCAACCTGCTTGCCAGTCTTGAACGAATAACTCACAATCTTTTTGCCCTCAATACGAGCATAGGTATCGGTTCCTGCAATAGGATTCATACCTTGCACCATTTTCGCTGAGAACTTAGAGCCGGTAATGTCGCGTACAGTGAGCTTGCCGCCAGCCGACATTGTTGTAGCAAACATAAGTAATGCTGTGAAAAAAACTAATAAGCGTTTCATTGTTATTATTTAATTAATTTGTTGTTCTGATTTCTCATATCATCCCTCGGCAGCCGACATCGTAACGTCAGTAAACTCTCTTAGGTATTCGATAATTCGATTATTGCTCGCCTCATCACGCTTCATCTTTAGCTGTATGTTGGCATCTATAAATTCGCCCTTTGATGTACGGCGGTCGCGCAGCTCATACGACTGCACCTCTCCCCCATCATGCTTTATACGGTTAATGAAAAGCCACACACTCTCCTTGGTAGGCGCCGAGAACGACAACTCCACAGTGGTTACACCGTGCTGTGGAATAAGAGCGTGCAACACCTCAAGTCCAAGCATCACCATGGCTGTAGCCACAGCTGCAGCAACATACATGCCTGTGCCACAAGCTAAACCTATGGCAGCCGTAACCCATAATCCGGCAGCTGTGGTAAGTCCACGCACCACATTCTTCTGGAAGATAATGGTGCCAGCTCCAAGGAATCCTATACCCGAGACCACTTGAGCCGCCACACGCGACGAGTCTTTAAGATCGATACCAAAACCATACTGTGACACGATGCAGAACAATGCACTGCCCAACGCTACGAGGAAATGCGTGCGGAATCCAGCCTCCTTGGCTCTGTACTCACGCTCTATGCCTATAGCCCCTCCAAGAATGAGGGCAAGCGACAGACGAACTGTCAGTTCAAAATATGTTGCTTCCATAATATTATTATTAAAGTTGTAAATGTACGAAAAAAAAACAAATGCCACAATTATTTATATTAAAATTTTGCTGCATTTGCATTTATATGTATATTTTTTCGGCATAATATTTTGACGTTTTATCATTTTATATTACTTTTGCATGTCATAAAGACACAAAATTAATCTGAAAAGCACAGAAACAGATAGTTATATTTTAAAGATTGTTGAATTTTAATGAGTTAGATTTATGTGTGGAATCGTTGGATACATTGGCGAAAAGCAAGCTTTTCCCATTCTTATCGAAGGTTTAAAAAAACTGGAGTATCGCGGCTACGATAGTGCCGGCGTGGCTTTAGTTAAAGATCAAGGCGAACTGAATGTATACAAGACAACTGGCAAAGTGGCCAACCTTGAAACCCTTGTCGATGGCAAGGATATAGAAGGTCATGTGGGTATAGCGCATACACGCTGGGCTACACACGGAGAGCCCTCAGTAAAAAACGCGCATCCCCATGTGTCAATGGACGGCAATATAGCCATAGTTCATAACGGCATTATCGAGAACTATCAGGTGTTGAAGCAGCAGCTGGTAGATCGTGGCTACATGTTTAACAGCACCACAGACACCGAGGTGCTGTGCCAGCTCATCGACTACTATTACAATAATAATGGCTCAAATCTTCTTAGTGCCGTTTGCTCTGCCCTTAACGACGTGATAGGTGCTTACGCCATTGTTGTGACAGAGAAGAAGAATCCGCATCATTTGGTAGCTGCACGCCAGTCTAGCCCACTTGTTGTAGGCGTAGGCAAGGACAATAAAGAGTTTTTCATAGCAAGTGATGCCACACCTATAGTTGAGCATACCGACAAGGTGGTATATCTAGACGACGGACAGATAGCCGACATCAGCATCGACAACGGCTTACACATAGTTAATCATAGCAACAAGCAATGCCAGTTTGACATCAAGACAGTTGATATGGACATATCAAAACTGAGCAAAGGCGGATTCGACCACTTTATGCTTAAGGAAATATACGAACAGCCCAACTGCTTACGCGACGCTATGAGCGGTCGACTTATAGCCAACGCTGAGCATCCTGAGAACAATCGAATTGTGCTGTCGGCTTTACGCGACTATCGTGATCGACTTGTAAACGCACGCAACATCATAATCCTGGGATGCGGTACAAGCTGGCATGCCGGACTCATAGGCAAGCAACTCATCGAAAGCATGTGCCGCAAGAGAGTAAGTGTGGAGTATGCAAGCGAATTCAGATACAACAACCCTGTAGTAGACAAGGACGATGTAGTGATAGCTATATCACAAAGTGGCGAGACAGCAGACACTCTAGCCGCAATACAACTTGCCAAGCAGCACGGCGCCTTGATATTTGGTATTGTCAATGCAGTAGGCTCATCCATAGCTCGCGAAACTGATACTGGTATCTATCTGCACGTTGGCCCCGAGATTGGAGTAGCAAGTACCAAGGCGTTTACAGGTCAGGTTGCCATGCTCACACTATTTGCATTGGCATTGGGACACGAGACTGGCACACTTTCCGACAACGAATACCACAAGATTATAGGCGAATTGGCACTTATTCCTACAAAGATGGAGAAAGAGCTTGAGGTAACGGAGAAAATAGCCAACCTTGCCAAAATGTTCACTTACGCACACAACTTCCTGTACCTTGGACGTGGCTTCAACTATCCTGTAGCTCTTGAGGGTGCTCTTAAACTTAAAGAGATAAGCTACATACATGCCGAGGGGTATCCGGCTGCCGAGATGAAACACGGCCCTATCGCTCTTGTCGACCAGGACATGCCTATCGTCTTTATTGCCACTCACCACAAGCTATACGAGAAGATTATATCGAATATGCAGGAGGTGAAGTCGCGCAAAGGCCGCATCTTGGCTATCGTGACAGAAGGCGATGAGCATGTTCGCGAGATTGCCGATAACGTTATCGAAATACCTAAGACCGAGAATTGCCTTGTACCGCTTCTCAGCGTTGTGCCGCTACAGATACTGGCCTACTACGTGGCAGTAGACAAAGGACTTAACGTAGATATGCCACGAAACTTGGCAAAGAGCGTTACTGTTGAATAAGTGGCAATAACTAAAAAAACACAAAAAGTTGGTTGTTTCGAGTTTTTAATGTAGCTTTGCAGTCATCCCCCCAAAAAGTGACATTAAAAATCAATACAACTATGAAGAAAAATACATTAATGATACTATTGGCCTTGGCTTGTATGCTGATTTTTAGCACTACAGCCAAGGCTCAATACGACTTTCTTAGACCAGTAAAAGGTGAGATACCTGGCGGCTACGACTTTTGGGTATACACTCCAACCGACTATTATTACTCGCTTGAGTCAACACCCGTTGTAATGTTTCTGCATGGAGCAAGCCTATGTTCCAAGGATATGAATCGCTCACGCCGATATGGCCCGCTCGATGCAATTGTACGCGGACGGCAGATAGATGCACTTGTTATTGTGCCACAAAACCCAGGCGGAGCTTGGAATCCCGACAAACTTAATGACATCCTTGAATGGACCAAAAAGAACTATGCCATGGACTCTACACGTGTGTATGTGCTAGGAATGTCGCTTGGCGGTTATGGCACCATGGACTTTGCGGCAGCCTATCCTGACAAGATAGCGGCAGCAATGGCACTGTGCGGAGGATGCTCTGCCAAGGACAAAAGCGAACTGGGACGTCTGCCTCTATGGATAATACATGGAACAGGCGATAGGGCTGTATCGGTAAAGCAGTCGCAAGTTGTTGTAAAAGAATTACAAGATACCAACAACGACAAACGCTTACGTTTCGACTGGCTGCGTGGTGCATCACACGGAGCCTTGGCTCGCATATTATACATGCGAAAAACATACGAATGGCTCTTCTCGCACTCAACCACCAACCCAGGACGACCAGTAAGGCCAGACATTACAATAGACAACTCAGACCTGACAAAGGCGTATAAAGATATGAAGAGAGGGGTGCCAAGCCCAGAAATAATCTTCGAGAAGTCAATAAAAGACGATGACGAGTATTAGATAAAATTTATTTTTAGTACCTTTGCACTGAGTTATCTACTAATATTTTTATTTTTACAATGACAGACATCGAAATTGCTCGCAGCACCAAGCTCGAGGAAATTGAAACAGTAGCAACTAAGTATGGCATTCCGGCTAAGGAGCTAGAACATTACGGCCACTACATGGCAAAAGTCCCAACACGTCTTATAGATGAGGACAAAGTGAGGAAAAGCAACCTTATTCTCGTAACAGCAATCACCCCAACTAAAGCAGGAATAGGCAAGACAACCGTAACCATTGGTTTGGCACTCGGCTTGAACCGTATCGGAAAGAAAGCTATATGCGCACTGCGTGAACCTTCTCTTGGCCCAGTATTCGGACTGAAGGGTGGCGCATGCGGAGGCGGCAGAACACAGGTACTGCCTATGGACAAGATAAACCTACATTTCACAGGCGACTTCCACGCCATAACTTCCGCACACAACACAATAACCGCACTTCTTGACAACTATATGTATCAGAATCGCGACAATGGATTCGCCTTGCGTGAAGTGTTATGGAACCGAGTGCTCGACGTTAACGACCGCGGTCTACGCGACATTGTAACTGGTATGGGAGGCAAAGCCAATGGCATCGTTCGCGAGTCTGGATTTGACATTACACCAGCTTCAGAGATTATGGCTATCCTATGTCTGGCAAAAGACGAGGACGATTTGCATCGCCGCATAGAGAATATACTTCTTGGATATACTGTTGACGGCAAGCCATTCACCGTTAAAGACCTTGGCGTGGCAGGTGCAATAACCGTATTGTTGCGTGACGCTCTTTCGCCTAACTTAGTACAGACAACAGAGAATACTGCTGCCTTTGTACACGGAGGTCCGTTTGCCAACATTGCACACGGATGCAACTCAGTACTTGCTACAAAGATGGCCATGACCTACGGCGATTATGTTATAACAGAGGCTGGATTCGGTGCCGATTTGGGTGCAGAGAAGTTCTACGACATCAAGTGTCGTAAGAGTGGATTGCAGCCTAAGCTCACCATTATCGTGGCAACAGCACAGGGATTGAAGATGCATGGCGGTGTGGCTGTAGAGGATATCAAGAAGCCTAACCGCGAGGGACTGGTTAAGGGTCTTGCCAACCTCGACAAGCACATAAAGAATCTGCAATCGTATGGTCAGACTGTACTAGTAGCATTCAACCGCTATGCTGGCGACGTATCAGAAGAGATACAAGCTGTTAAGGACTATTGTGCCGAAATAGGTGTTGGTTTTGCAGAAAACGACGCTTATGCAGAAGGCAGCGCAGGAGCTGTAGATCTTGCCAATCTCGTGGTAAACACCATAGAAAACAATCCTTCGAAGCCGTTGCAGTTTGTTTACGACGACGAGGACTCTACCGAGGAAAAGATAGAGAAGGTGGCAAAGAACATATACGGTGCAGCTTCTGTATCGTTTGCAGCCCCAGCAAAGAAGAAACTTCAGATGATTAAGGAGTTGGGCTACGACAAGTTTCCTATCTGCATAGCCAAGACACAGTATTCATTCTCTACCGACGCCAAGCAATACTGCGTGGCATCAGGATTCGATGTCAACGTGCGCGACATCGTTATCAACGCTGGTGCAGAGATGATTGTTGTAGTTGCCGGAAACATAATGCGTATGCCTGGATTGCCAAAGGTACCAGCAGCGATGCACATCGACATCGTGAACGGAGAGATAGAAGGACTCTCCTAAATACAAAAAACCAATAATAAATAATGTTTGGATACAGAATAAAAAAACAATATCGCACAAAGGTGAGGCTCTCATGCATGGGGTGCCTCACCTTTGTTGTACTTATAATAATGTGTATCTGTCGATGTACATGCGCGTCGTGCTCAAGCAAGGACAGTAAGGAGAACGACTCCATTAAGGAGGTTTCACACCGTGTGCATCTAAACGACACCCTTACCAATGCTATGTCGGCACAACCAGAGTTGCATCCTATGGACTCTATTATGCGCCGATACCTTAAAAGATGGGAGATTAATGGTGCACAGCTTGCCATAATGCGGCACGACTCGCTGATATATGCACGCGGATTTGGTTTTGCCGACAAGGACAAACAGATACCTATGGAACCATCCAACATACTGCGCATGGCATCTTGCTCAAAGCTGATAACGGCAGTGGGCATTATGAAGTTGCGCGATATGGGTAAGGTTAAGTTGTCTGACAAGGTGTTTGGACCGCAAGGCATTCTGAACGACACTTTCTACGTAAACTCTATCAGAGACAAACGCTACTTCGACATAACCGTTGAGCAATTGTTACGACACAAGGCAGGATTTACAAATTATGCCGGTGATGCAATATTCTCTACACGATACATAATGCAGCAGAATCATCTTACTACCCCACCCGACCACCGTACACTGCTGCGTATTGTTCTTAAAAGACACCTTGGCTACACACCAGGAACCGCACAACGCTACTGCAACATTGGCTACACACTGCTGTCGCTCATCATACAGAAGCGAACTGGCATGTCGTACGAACGATTTATGCAAAAGTTTGTACTGGAACCTGCTGGCTGTTACGACTTCCATATAGCAGGCAATTATCTTAAGGACCGCCGACATAACGAGTCGATATACTATATGCACTCAAGTTCGGAGCCTGCAGCTGAGTTTAACAACTCTGGTCGTATGGTGGTGAGATGTTACGGCGAGAACGACATTACAACGTCGCTTGGAGCTGGCGCATGGGTTGCTTCGGCTGCAGAGGTGTGCCGACTTGTAGCTGCCATAGATGGCGACCCTACTGTGCCCGACGTGCTTAGCCGACAGGCTGTGAGCATGATGACACAAGAAATGCCCAACCATCAGTTCTCATTGGGATGGAACTTCACACCTAAACGTGGTCCGTGGATTCGCACCGGCTCATTGGTTGGAACGGCTGCGCTTATCCTTAGATATGCCGATGGCGAGTGCTGGGTATTCATTACAAACACAAGCACATGGAAAGGACACGAGTTCTCTAAGGACACTATGGCGCTGTTTGAGAAGCTGCGCAAGAAGTTTGGCAGCAAAATGCCCAAGCGCAATATGTTTGTGAAATAAGAGGTACGGCCTGATGCCTAACCCTTCTCCCTCATTTCCATAGGCGACATACCCGTATGCCGCTTGAAGAAACGACAGAAGAAGGACACATCAGAGAAATTAAACTCCCATGCTATCTGCTTTATACTAAACTCGCTATTGCGCAAGCGAAGACGCAACTGCAACACCGTGTAGTGGTCGATAATGCGCTTGGGTGTCTGCCCCGTTATCTGACGCACTATAACTGTGAGATACTTAGGAGTGATATTAAGTAGCGCGGCGTAATAGTTTACGTCGCGCGATTTTTTATACTCGCTCTCAACAAGCATCATAAACCTATTGAACAATTGTCGCACACGTGGCGAACAATTGTCTTGACGATGTACCGAAGGGGTTCGTTGCAAATACTCATGAAATCCGATGAAGAACGCCTTGAGCTGCAACAACACAAGCTGGGCAATGCAGACACAGCCCACCTGATCGAAGTAGACGTGTAAAAGACGAAACATGGAGTTGATGATATCGGTAACAACGGGCGAATCCTGTCGACAACGATCTTCCCGCAACTGCTCGTATACAGTTTGCTCAAGCTGCAAGCTCGCCTCACGCAACATAACAGCATCGTATTGAAGCATCTCTACCTCAAACTCGCAATGTTGCACTAAGCTTACAACGTCGCCTGGAAATAACGTCAACACAGCACCTTCGTACAGCTGCCACTCGTCAAAATTGACACGCACACATGCCTTGCCATGGCGACATATCATAATGGCACCAAAGTTTACAACCTGCGGGTCTGATACATACGACGCAAGGTCTGTAGTAAAGAGCCTTGGCTCTGTTGTTTTTGAAAAGTTTATATCTATTGGCATAATCGTCTGCAAATATCGCTATTTTATGTGAAATAAACGAACATATATTCCCTAATAGTCCATATACATGGAAAAATCTAAAACGCACAGATAACCGAAAAGTAATACCTTTGCACCCGAAAAAATAACAATTAAATATATTTCAGGTGACAAAGAACATTATTTTCCCTACCTTATTATTGCTTGCTGCCACACCAAATGTCTGCGCACAGACAGCAATGCCGATGACGCTAGAGCAACTGTTTGAACGTGTTGAGCAAGGCTCATGCACACTTGCCGCAGCCAAAACAAACGTCGATGCAGCTCAACACGGCATAGACGCAGCATTGTCACAACGCTTACCCGATTTGTCGGCAAATCTATCGGTAAGCTATATTGGCAATGCATTGCTAACCGACCGTGATTTCTCTAACGCTCACGGATTGCATTCCCCTCATTTAGGCAACTCGTTTGCTATTGAAGCACAAGAGGCTATATACACAGGAGGAGCTCTTAGCGCTGGCATAAAGCTTGCAGAATTAGGCAAAAAACAAGCCGAAACTGGTGTTGTACTTACACGTCAACAAGCACGCTTCTTAGCTCTCGGACAGTATCTCGACTTATATAAGGTGGACAACCGCATGCGCGTGTATCGTGAAAACATGAGTTTGACTCGACAACTGATAGCCGACATCAAGCAACGACAGCAGCAAGGTATGGCTCTAAAAAACGACATAACGCGGTACGAGCTACAGATGGAGCAACTTAGTCTTGGTCTTGAACAACTGCAGAACACACGAAAGATGCTGAACCATCAACTGTGCAACACACTTGCCTTGCCACAGCAAACAAACGTTCAACCTGATACTACATTGGTATCGGCATCACTGCCACGCGATCCAGAAGCAGCATGGCAAAACCGTTCAACAACAACATCGCCGCTGCTCGAACAGAGCCAACTGAACATTGGCATTGCTCAACAGAAAGAACGCATAGCTAAGAGCGAGCTTCTGCCAAAGGTGGCAATAGTAGCTGCCAACAATTTTGACGGTCCGTTAACCTTCGAGCTACCACCCATAGACAAGAATCTCAATATTTGGTACGTAGGCGTTGGCGTGAAATACAACATCGGAGCACTGTACAAAAAGAACAAACAGGTGCGACAAGCTGCTGCCCAAACACAGATAGCACGGCAACAATACAACGTGCAACGCGAAGCTATAGATAACCGCACTAACGCTGCATACATTAAATATATGCAGACATATACCGAGCTTGACACACAACGCAAGAGCGTGGAACTGGCAAGACAAAACTATAACGTGGTGAACGCACGCTACCTGGGACAGCTGGCACTGATAACCGATATGGTGGACGCATCAAACATAAGGCTCAACGCTGAGCTACAAGAGGTAGACGCAAGAATAAACATACTATACGCATACTATCAACTGAAGTATGCTGCCGGCGAAATTTAACAACAACGACATTAACAAACACATATAATCAGCAATGAACAAGAAACAGATAAAAAGAATTTACAACGTAGTAGTGGTGTGTATTGTAGCTGCATGCGCAGTTTGGGCGTTCAGCCATTTCTGGCATCCTATGGGTATGGAATATACAGACGATGCACAAGTGTGCCGCCACATTACTCCTATCAACACACGTGTACCCGGATTTATAAAGGAGATACGTTTCAACGACTTTCAGCATGTAAAGAAAGGCGATACACTCGTGATAATAGAAGATGCTGAATTCAGACTTGCCCTAGCACAGGCTGAGGCAGGACTAAAAGGACGTAAGTCGGGTTCATCGGCTGTATCGGCAAGCATGACCACAACAGCAAGCAACGTGTCGACAGCTTCGGCTGGCATAGAAGAAGTACGTGTGGATATGATAAATGCAAAAGCCGACTTCGACCGCTTTACTGTTTTGATAGCCAAAGATGCCGTAACACGCCAACAGTACGACAATGCTCACACGCGATATCTTGCAGCCAAAGCACGATACGAACAGGCAAAAGGCCGAAGAGAGTCAGCTGCTTCGGTAAAGAATGTGCAAAACCACGAACTAGACGGACAACATGCTGGTGAGAGTGTGGCAGAAGCACAAGTACACTTGGCACGACTCAACTTGTCGTATACAATAATAGTGGCTACTTGCGATGGTGTTATGAGTCGCAAGGACATACACGAGGGTCAGCTTGTGCAGCCCGGACAGATGCTTGCACGCATCGTGAGCGACAAAGAGGTATGGATAACAGCCAACTACCGCGAATCGCAAATGGATGGCATAAAGATAGGAAACAAGGTTGAGTTTACAACAGACGCATTGCCCGGTGCCAAGTTCAATGGTGTGGTTGAGTCGATATCGGCAGCTGCCGGCAGTGCCTACTCTATGATTCCGGTAGACAATGCCACTGGCAATTTTGTAAAGGTAGAACAGCGTGTGCCTGTACGTATAAAGATAACAACCAACAACGACCCCAAGTTGGTAACTATGTTGCGTGCCGGAGAGAACGCAGACGTTAACATAGAAAAATAGAAACAAACGTTAGGACAAACGTTGATATACGCTGAACCTAACAACAAAAAGACAACTCAAATGGCAGGACCTCCAACACTTCAGGGACCGTTTCGTGTTCCCTCATTCAATCCATATATACCACGACGCCTACAGCCGTGGATATACCTTGCATTTGCATTCATCTTTCTAATGTCGAGTGGCATATACGGTGGAGCCATGAGTCAGGTTATGGGCGAATACAGTCTTAAGCGCGAAGATGTGCTAATGATTGTAATGTGCAACGTGGTGGGTGTAAACATGCCCTTCCCGATGCTCTTCCGAATGAAGTTTCGCTTTACAAACAGACAATTGCTTATCAATGCAGCATTGATGATAGCCGTGTGCAACATTCTTATAATGTACACCCAGTCAGTGGTACTTATGTGCGTGCTTGCATATATTGCGGGATTCTTCAAGCTTTGTGGATGCTTTGAGTGCATGTCTACAATACAGTTGTGGATGACACCAAAGCGCGATTTCGCCATATTCTTCCCCTTGCTATACTGCTTGGTGCTCGGCAACATGTTCTTCTCGCCGTGGATAACCGAACACCTTATATATATATACCAAGACTGGCGCATCATTAACTGGCTTATGATTGGGCTGCTGCTAATGGTGGCGCTGACGGTGATGATTACCACACACAACTTTCGCTTTATGAAGCCACTGCCATTTGTTAGTATCGACTATTTGGGCTGTGTGCTGTGGTCGCTGGTAATGATTGAATTTATATGGTTTTTCAACTACGGCGAATACTACAACTGGCTCAATGCTCCCGAGATGCAGGCAGCAGCTATTATGTTTATATTGACATTATGCCTGTGCATCGGACGTATGCTCAACATACGCCATGCCTATATAGCCCCAGAGGCATGGAAGTATAAAAGGCTATGGCAGTTGCTTGTGCTCTTTGCCTTTATAGAGTTTATGGGTTCTACACCTAAGGTTCTGCAGACTGCATTTACGGGCGGAGTATTACATTTTGGCACATTTACCACCAACATCTTCAATCTTGTAGAATGGATAGCGGCTGTGCTTGGATGCCTGTTCTGCTTGCTATGGATTAAGGTATTTAAGCTTAAATACACGCAGTTACTGACAGTTGGCGTGGCATCACTCGCAGCCTATCCCGTACTGATGTACTTGCTTATAATGCCAGGCCTAAACATCGAGGCATTGTATTTGCCAGTGTTTATGCGCTCGTTCGGCAATGCCATATTCTTTACAACACTTACCATATACCTTGAGGAAGCAATGCCATTTGCACATTTCTTTATGGGACTGACTATAGCAGGTATTATCCGAAACGGTCCGATAGCCACCCTATGCTCAGGTCTTTACAGTTTTGCACTGCGTCACCAGATAGCCGACAACCTAGGACGAGGTCTGCCTTATGACATGACTGGCATTATGTCTATCAGCATAAGACAACTATATGGCTACACTTGCTTTGTGGCAATAGGCGTGTTGATTGTCTTCCTGCTATGGGATGTACAGCCTGTGCGCAGCACTCTAAAGAAAATGCCTACATGGAACTTTGTGGGACGTATGATGAAAAAGAAAGAAAAGAAGGTCGCCAACAGTTAATTGCTGTTGGCGTTCTTTTTTATTGTTACTTTGCTGCATTTTTATCCTAATTACAATAAAAACCAATCATTTCGTTATTTTTTACCAATAAATAGTTGCAAAATAAAATATAATTAGTACTTTTGTATCCGAAAAAGAAATAGAGAGATTTTTTAAGGATAAAACGGTAGCATTTATGAACAAGGAATATTTGATATACAAATTATCTGACGAGGTAAAAAACTCATGCAAGATAGACAACGCTTTGTTTCAAAAATACGGTGTCAAGCGTGGATTACGCAATGAAGACGGCAGCGGTGTACTTGTTGGACTTACCAATATAGGTAATGTTGTAGGCTACGAACGGGCCGAAGACGGACATCTTGAGCCTACAGAAGGAAAACTCTTCTATCGTGGCTACGAACTTGATGACCTTGTAACTCCTATCATAAATGAGCGCCGTTTCGGATTTGAGGAAATTGCCTACCTTCTACTCTCAGGCAATCTGCCCGACAAAGAGGACCTTGAAGCCTTTAAGGAACTTATCAACGACAATATGTCGCTCGATCATAAGACCATTGTGCATATCATCGACCTCGAAGGTTCGAACATCATGAACATACTTGCACGTAGTGTGTTGGAGATGTATACGTTCGACCCAAACCCAGACGACCTCTCAAGAGACAACCTTATGCGTCAGGCGGTGGAGCTTATAGCACGCTTCCCTACTATTATCGCATACGCGTACAATATCTACAGACACAGTGTACAGGGCAGATCGCTGCACATACGTCACCCAAGAGAGAATATGTCGATTGCCGAGAACTTCCTGTATATGCTCAAGCACGAGGACTTCACCGAGCTTGACGCACGTATGCTCGACCTCTTGCTTATAATTCAGGCAGAACACGGTGGCGGTAACAACTCTACATTCACGGTACGTGTAACGTCATCAAGCCGTACCGACACCTACTCAAGCATTGCTGCTGGCATCGGTTCGCTTAAGGGTCCGCTGCACGGAGGAGCCAATATCAAGGTGATAAATATGATTCATCACCTTAAGGAACAGATACAAGACTGGACCTCTGTAGACGAGATTGACACATATCTCAACCGTATTCTCAACAAAGAGGTGTACGACAAGACCGGACTTATATATGGCATCGGTCATGCAGTATACACACTAAGCGACCCACGAGCCAAGGAGCTTAAGCGTCTTGCAGGCGAACTGGCAAAGGAAAAAGGCCGCGAGAAAGAGTACGAGTTTCTGCGTCTGCTCGAGCAAGAAGGCATCAAGTGTGTAAAGGCTCATCGCAACACGAAGAAACCAATATGCGCCAACGTCGATTTCTATTCGGGATTCATATACGAGATGATTGGTTTGCCACAGGAAATATACACCCCAATATTCGCCATGGCACGTATCGTAGGCTGGATGGCACACCGTATAGAAGAGCTTAATATGGAGGGCAGACGAATCATACGCCCGGCTTACAAGAATGTGCTCGACGTTAAAGAATACTCATCACTTTTGGATAGGTAAAAAGATTTAAATAAAAACAACATTAAACACTAATAAAAGAATGAACGCATTAGAAACTGTAGAGCGCCTAAAGCAGCGCTTCCCTAACGAGCCTGAATATATACAGGCCGTTAGTCAGGTCCTCGGAACTATCGAGGAGGAGTACAACCGTCACCCAGAATTCGACCGCGCCAACCTTATTGAGCGCCTTTGCATTCCAGATCGTATTATATCGTTCCGTGTAACATGGGTAGACGACAAGGGCAATGTTCAGACCAACATGGGCTATCGTATTCAGCACAACAATGCCATTGGCCCGTACAAAGGCGGCATTCGTTTCCACGCTTCAGTAAACCCATCTATCTTGAAGTTCCTTGCCTTCGAGCAAACATTCAAGAATGCCCTTACAACATTGCCTATGGGTGGTGGCAAGGGTGGTTCCGACTTCTCGCCACGTGGCAAGAGCAATGCTGAGGTTATGCGTTTCTGCCAGGCGTTCATGAACGAACTTTACCGTCATATTGGTCCTGACGAGGACGTTCCTGCTGGCGATATCGGTGTAGGCGGACGTGAGGTTGGCTATATGTTCGGTCAGTACAAGAAGCTAACACACACATTTGTTGGTGTTCTTACCGGTAAGGGTCAGGAGTTTGGTGGCTCTCTCATTCGTCCTGAGGCTACTGGTTATGGCAATGTCTACTTCCTTGACAATATGCTCAAGACACGTGGCATTGACATCAAGGGCAAGCGCGTATTGGTTAGTGGTTCGGGCAATGTAGCACAGTATACAGTAGAGAAGCTTATACAGCTTGGTGCTATTCCAGTTACACTTTCCGATTCGGATGGCTATATCTACGATCCAGATGGCATCGACGCAGAGAAGCTTGCTTATGTAAAGGAGCTTAAGAATGTTGAGCGCGGACGTATTCGCGAGTATGCCGAAGAGTATGGCGTTAAGTATGTTGCCGGTGCACGTCCTTGGGGCGAGAAGGCAGATATTGCTCTTCCTTCTGCTACACAGAATGAGATTGACGGTGATGATGCACGCACTCTTGTTGCCAACGGCATTATAGCCGTAAGCGAGGGCGCTAACATGCCTTCTACTCCTGAGGCTATCAAGGTATTCCAGGATGCTAAATTGCTTTATGCTCCTGGTAAGGCTGCCAATGCTGGCGGTGTTGCTGTATCAGGTCTTGAGATGACTCAGAACTCTGAACGTTTGCGTTGGAGCAGCGAAGAGGTCGACACTAAGTTGCACAATATCATGAACGAGATTCATGCCAACTGTGTCAAGTATGGCACACAGGCTGATGGCTACGTAAACTATGTACGCGGTGCTAACGTTACTGGCTTCCTTAAGGTTGCCAAGGCTATGATGGCACAGGGTATAGTATAATAAATATGTATTAATAATAAAAGGAGATACGGCTTTGTAGCTGTATCTCCTTTTATTTTTGCCTACTTCTGTTTCTTGCTTTAAGGCTATTGGCACAACAGAATGGCTATGCCTTAAGGCTATCGCGATACCATTCAAACAATCGCTCCACACCTTCTTCTATCTCTACCTTATGAGTCCAGCCAAGACTGTGAAGTTTCTCCACATCAATAAGCTTGCGTGGTGTTCCGTCTGGCTTGCTGGCATCAAACTCTATCTCACCCTCAAATCCAACGGTACGAGCCACAAGCTCAGAGAGTCGACGTATAGTGAGCTCCTTGCCTGTACCAACATTGATATGACAGTTGCGTATCTCGCCAAGCGAAGGAATAGCACCACCACGTCCCTCGCTGTTGTTGCGGTCTACAGCACCGCTTGCATCCACTCCATACATCACCGACGAATACTTCTCTATGCCGATAACGTCCTTAAAGTCTACATTAAGCAGCACATGCACACTGGCATCTGCCATATCCTCACTCCATAAGAACTCGCGCAGCGGACTGCCTGTACCCCACAACACTACCTTGTTATCAGTAATGCCATAATAGGCAAGTGCGGCAAGAATACGGTCGTGCGATGACGAACCGTCAACATTGCCCTCGCCTATTTTCTCGCGCAGATGTGCGTCGGGATTAATAGGACGCTTGTTCATATCCACCACTATAGCCTTCCAATCGCCCTCATGTATCAGTCGAGCAAGATACACCTTGCGCATCATAGCTGGCATAACGTGCGAATTCTCCAAGTGGAAGTTGTCGTTAGGACCATACAGATTGGTTGGCATCACAGCTATATAGTTGGTGCCATACTGCAAATTGTAGCTCTCGCACATCTTCAGTCCGGCAATCTTGGCAATAGCATACTCTTCATTGGTATATTCAAGCGGCGATGTAAGCAGAGCATCCTCCTTCATAGGCTGCGGTGCATTCTTGGGATATATACATGTAGATCCAAGGAACAGCAGCTTCTTTACCCCATGACTATAAGCATTGCTTATAACATTGCACTGCATCTTCATGTTCTGCATGATAAAATCGGCACGATATAGCGAGTTTGCCATAATGCCACCCACAAAAGCGGCTGCAAGCACAACGGCATCAGGACGCTCCTCGTCGAAGAATCGTTCAACGGCATACTGGTCGGTAAGGTCGAGTTCGGCATGAGTTCGGCCTATAAGATTGGTATAGCCACGTGATTTTAGATTATTCCAAATAGCCGAACCCACAAGTCCACGGTGTCCGGCTATATATATTTTACTGTCTTTTGCTAACATTTCTTATTGTCTTTAGCAAACAATGCTTTAAATGTTTGACGTTTAATACTAATCGATTATATAAGGTTGATACTATTTCACAACACCCTTCTCAAGATATTCGGCCAAGTTGCAGCGCACCTTTATGCCAGCATCGTCGGCAGCCACCTTTGCCATGTCGCTCTCTACCATAATGCGAACAAGCTCCTCGAACGATGTCTTTTCTGGATTCCATCCAAGTTCGGCACGTGCCTTTGTTGGGTCGCCCCACAGATTTACAACGTCAGTAGGACGGAAGAAGTCGGGCGAAACCTCAACAAGCACCTTTCCAGTAGCCTTGTCAATGCCCTTCTCGTTGATGCCCTCGCCTGTAAATTCCAACTCAATACCCACATGCTTGAAGGCATAGTAGCAGAACTCACGCACCGTATGCTGTACGCCAGTAGCAATAACAAAGTCCTCTGGCTGTTTGTGTTGCAATATAAGCCACATGCACTCCACATAATCCTTGGCATATCCCCAGTCTCTCTTCGAGTCGAGATTGCCAAGATACAATCGCTCCTGCTTGCCTTGCTTGATACGGGCTGCAGCAAGAGTTATCTTGCGTGTAACGAATGTCTCGCCACGACGCTCACTCTCATGGTTAAAGAGAATGCCCGAACAGCAGAACATGCCATATGCCTCGCGATACTCGCGAACAATCCAATAGCCATAAAGCTTGGCTACAGCATATGGCGAATAAGGGTGGAACGGTGTGTTCTCGTTCTGCGGAACCTCCTCAACCTTGCCATAAAGCTCGGATGTAGAAGCCTGATATACACGGCATGTATTGGTAAGACCACACTGGCGTATAGCCTCCAAAATGCGCAATACGCCTGTGGCATCAACATTTGCTGTATATTCAGGAGAGTCGAAGCTCACCTGAACATGGCTCTGGGCAGCAAGATTGTACACCTCAGTTGGACGCACCTTATTCATTACCTGAATTATACTCATTGAATCGCCAAGGTCGGCATAATGCAAATGAAAATGATCGCGACCTTCAAGATGAGCTATACGCTCACGATAGTCAACCGACGAGCGGCGTATTGTTCCATGCACATCATAACCTTTCTCAAGCAAAAACTCGGCAAGATACGAACCGTCCTGTCCAGTTATACCCGTGATAAGGGCAACTTTTCTATTTTCCATGTTCTTGATTGTTATATATATCTTAATAATATGTTATTTTTTACACACTTCAATTTTTTACATTTATATATATAACTAAACTTTCAACTTTTTATTGTCTTAACCTATAATAGATTATAACCACCAAACGACAATATGATTGCACAAACAATCCATAATCATGAAAAACATAGAGACAACTTACACAAATTGCAGTATGTGTGGGAACACGGAACTTTTTTTCAAAAATAATTGCCAAAAAAGTTTGGCATATATAAAAAATGTAATATCTTTGCATCAGTTATCCTGAAAACAATCTTTTTACCTTAAAGAAGAGACTAATACCTATTGAAGATTTGAAGCGGTTGCCTGGGAAGGTTATCGCTTTTTTTTGTACCTTTACACCCAAAAATTATTATATGCAAACAGAATTAAAACAACAAATAGCGCGTCTTGCCGCTAAATACGAAACAACCCAATTTCTTCCTGCCGATCCAAGCTCATTTATGCATCGTGTACATGGCGCTGCCAACCAAGAGTGTATGGCCTTTCTTGCATCATGTCTTAGCTACGGATCGCGCAAACAGTTTTTTCCAAAGATTGAGTTCCTGCTCAACTCATCACACAACGAAATACACAAATGGGTACGTTCGGGCGAATGGCGAAACTATATCCCCGACACTACAGTATGCTACTACCGTCTATACACATGCCACGATATGCACTGCCTTCTTGAAGCCTACGAAGACATGTTGGCTCAATATGGCAGCATGAAAGAATATATACGCCTCAACGCTAAAACGGGCATCGAGGCTGTAGCTGCCATATGCCAGTTCTTCGCCGAACGAGGAGCAAGCAAGATTATACCCAAGAACACCACCTCGGCATGCAAGCGTGTGTGCATGTTTCTTAGATGGATGGTGCGAGGAGAATCGGTTGTCGACCTTGGATTATGGTCAGATATCATCGACCGCCGTACATTGATTATGCCTCTCGACACACATGTTGTGCAAGAAGCATGCCGTATGGGATTGCTAAATAGTCGTACTGCCTCAATGTCTACAGCCCGTAGACTGACCAATGCCATGCTTGAGATTTTTCCAGACGACCCGCTTAAAGGCGACTTTGCACTCTTCGGACTTGGTGTAGACGACAACGCAAAGCCCTAACATTGTTCGTTTTATCTTGAATAATATTCCATTTTAGGAAACATTATTCATTTACAACAAACGTTATTTTGTGCTTTACGAATAATAAAGTAACTTTGCATCAGTTTAAACTAATTTTAAATAATTGATATATCAATAAAAACAACTATGGAAAAGAAAAAGCTCATTACTGGGATAGTAGCGGGTATAGTAGGTATTGCCCTTGTTGGGACAATAGCATACCTCTACGTTAATTTGGACAACCAAAAGAAGGAAAACAAGGCAATGCAAGAACTCGCCGATCTCGACAAAAAGGAAATGGAGAACGAGTATCAGCAGTTTGCACAGCAATACAGCGAGATGAAAACCCAAATAACCAACGACTCTATTGTGGCACAGCTTACTGCAGAGCAGGAAAAGACCGAGCGACTGCTTAAGGAGTTGAAGGAAACAAAAAGCAACGACGCTCGCGAGATTGCCCGACTTAAGAAGGAACTTGCAACCGTGCGTGCCGTATTGCGCAGCTATGTTATCGAGATTGACTCGCTTAACCGTCTCAACCAAAACCTTACAGCAGAGAACACACGCATAAAGGGACAATACAGCGAGGCCACACGACAAATTGAGGGTCTTAACACCGAACGTGCTTCTTTGTCTGAAAAGGTGGCTATTGCCGCTCAGCTCGATGCCACGGGCATCTCTATGCAGCTTAAGAACAAGAGAGGAAAGAACACCGACAAGACATCTAAGACAAAGACTGTTCAGGTGAACTTCACTATTGCCAAGAACGTTACAGCCCAAAATGGCCACAAGACATTCTATGTACGCATCACTTCGCCATCGGGAACAACTCTTGGTGGAGGCGGTTCTTTCAACTATCAGAACCGTACACTTGAGGCTACAATGAAGAAGACTGTTGAGTACGACGGCCAGGAAACAAGCATCAGCACTTTCTGGAATGTGTCGCAATCGTTGCTTGAAGGCACATATCATGTCAGCATCTTTGCCGACGGCAATATGATTGGCTCACGCAGCTTCACATTCAAGTAATCGATTATTCATAAAGATGAAACATAAGCTTTTAATATTGGCCTTGGCTTCATTAGCCATCGAGAGCCATGCTCAGCAAGTGTTGCCTCTTGACAGTTGTCGTGCAATGGCATTGCGCAACAATAAGACGCTCTCGTCGTCAAGACTACAACTCGACATGGCTCGCTATACAACCAAGGCTGCAAAAACAAAGTATCTGCCGCATGTCAGTGCGGTAGGCGGCTACGAACTAACAAGTCGCCAAATATCATTGCTAAGCAAAGACCAGAAGTCGGCTCTATCACAGGCCGGAACCAATGCTACGGGAGCTTTGCATAACGATATAACCAATGCCCTATCCAACCTTGCCCAACAAGGAGTGCTTACACCTGAGCAGGCTACATCATTTGGCAACCTGTTTGGCCAGGTAGGAGGCAAGATTGGCGAAGCCGTAAACCACGTTGGACAAAAGTTTGTGGATGCTCTTAATACTGACACCCGACAGATGTATGCCATATCTGTGATGGTGACACAACCTATATATATGGGTGGAGCTATTACGGCAGCCAACAAAATGGCACAAATTGGCGAAGAACTTGCACAAAACAACATCGAGATGTCTACCCAGAAAACTCTGCACGACATCGACCAAGCCTATTGGACTGTTGTGTCTGTAAAGCATAAGAAACGTCTTGCCGAGAGCTATCTTGAGGTGGTTAAGAAGCTCGACGAAGATGTTAAGAAGATGATTAAGGAGGGTGTGGCCACCCGCGCAGACGGATTGAAGGTTGACGTAAAGGTGAATGAGGCTGAGATGGCTCTTACCCAAGCCGAAAACGGATTAGTTTTATCGAAGATGCTTCTTTGCCAATTGTGCGGATTGAATGTCGACTCAGACATTACACTTGCCGATGAGGATGCCGAAAATCTTGCAGCTATGGGAAGCGACGAACCTGCCGACCGCCAGGTAGCTATGGAGAATCGTCCCGAACTGAAGATGCTTCAAAACTCATTAGACCTTAGTAGACAGTCTACAAAGGTTGTACGTGCCGCCTTTATGCCACAAGTATTAATGACGGGAGGCTACCTTGCAAGCAACCCTAATGTATACAACGGTTTTGAGCGCAAATTGTCTGGCGTATGGAATGTAGGCGTTATGGTACGCGTGCCACTGTGGAACTGGATGGAAGGCACCTACAAGGTGCGTGCAAGCAAGATAGCATCGGCTATGATTGAGCTTGAGAAAGACGACATTGCCGAAAAGATAGAACTGCAAGTTAGCCAGAGCCAATTCAAGGTTAAGGAAGCCAACCGACGTCTTGCAATGGCAACAAAGAATGTTGAAAATGCTGATGAGAATCTACGTTGTGCCAACCTTGGATTCAAGGAAGGCGTAATACAAACCACAGATGTCATGGCTGCGCAGACAGCATGGTTGCAGGCGCAGTCGCAGAAGATTGATGCCGAGATAGACGTCAAACTAAGTCAGGTAAACTTACGCAAGGCACTTGGTGTATTGCAATAACAACACACATTATATATATATTATGTCAGAAAAATCACAACATAAGAATATACTCATTACTGTCGCATGTTCAACGGCAGTAATAGCGGCAGTGGCTGCAATAGGAGCTTTATCGCTAAAGCAAGAACCCGAGACTATTCAGGGCCAGGTTGAAGTGTCAGAGTACCGAGTATCAAGCAAGGTACCCGGACGTATTCTTGAATTGCGTGTAAAAGAAGGCGACTATGTTAACGTAGGCGACACACTTGCTATCCTCGATGCTCCTGAGGTTCGTGCCAAGATGGCACAAGCTCAATCGGCCGAGAATGCTGCAAGCGCAATGGACGAAATGGCTAATAACGGAGCACGCAAAGAGCAGGTACGTGCCGCTTTTGCTGTACTTCAGCAGGCTAAGGCTGGCCTTGATATAGCACAGAAGTCGTACAATCGTGTACAACGTCTATTCGATGAGGGTGTGATGACAGCTCAGAAACGCGATGAGGCATTTGCCAATTACAAGGCTTTTGAGGCACAAGTAAAGGCTGCACAAAGCCAGTACGACATGGCTGTAAACGGTGCACGCATGGAGGAGAAAAAGGCTGCCGCTGCACAGGTAGGCCGTGCCAAGGGTGCTGTAGCCGAGGTTAACAGCTATATCAACGAAACTATGCAGATAGCTCAGATGGCTGGCGAGGTGAGCGATGTTTATCCTAAGGTCGGCGAACTCGTGGGTACTGGCTCGCCTATCATGTCTGTATCGGTTATGAATGATATGTGGGGCACATTCAATGTACGCGAAGACCAATTGGATGGAATGAAGATTGGCAGCATTATCACAGCCTTTGTTCCTGCATATAAGCGCGACATACGCATGAAGGTCTACTACATCAAGGACCAGGGATCGTATGCCGTATGGAAGGCCACTAAGTCGAACGGACAATACGACTTGAAGACTTTTGAGGTAAAGGCTCGTCCTATAGACAAAATAGAAGGCTTGCGTCCGGGCATGTCGCTTGTACTTAAGAAGTAAATACACGCCATCGGATGAGCTGACAAGTAAAACTAAAAAATGAACATAATCAAACGAATACAACAAATAGCCATACGTGAGTGTCACCGATTGAAGGCAAACCGCATATATCTTTTCTCCATGGTGGTTTTCCCGATATTCGTGACACTCTTCTTCACGTCGCTCATGGCAGAGGGACAGCCTCAAGACATGCCTGTTGGCGTTGTAGACCTCGACAATTCTACAACAACACGTAAGCTAACCCGTATGCTCGACTCGTTTCAATCGTCAAAGGTTGTTGCCCACTACCCTAACTTCGAGTCGGCAAGACTTGCCATGCAGCACAACGAGATTTATGGCTTTCTGTATTTTCCTAAAGGAACAACAGCCAACCTCCTTGCCTCACGCCAACCTACCGTTAGCTTCTACTACAGCTATGCGTCACTTACGGCAGGCTCGCTTGTGTTCAAGGACCTAAAGACTGCTGCCACATTAGCCTCGGCAGGTGTAGGCAAGTCGGTTATGTCGGCAAAAGGCTATACCGACAAGCAGATAATGACATTCCTTCAACCCATAGCCATCGACCTGCACACCGTAGGCAATCCATGGGTTAACTACAACATATATCTGTCTACCATGCTTGTGCCTACATGTTTGCTGTTGTTCATATTCCTCGTTACAGCCTACTCAATGGGCTCCGAACTTAAGCAAGACACCGCACGCGAGCTATATGCCAAGGCAGGCGGCAACCCATTCGTTGCCATTACAGGCAAGATGTTGCCACAAACCATATTATGGCTCGTCATCATGTTTGCCTACCTGTACTACACCTTCGGCATTCTTCAGTTTCCACATCCAGGCGGTTGGTGGTCTATCATATGCCTTGGTACTCTAAGTGTTATTGCAGCTCAGGGATTCGGCGTGTTTATGTTCGGACTGTTCCCATCAATGCGTATGGCCATGAGTATGTGCTCACTCTGGGGAGTATTGAGCTTCTCCATGGTTGGTACAGCCTATCCTACATTGGCTATGGACCCAGCATTGCAGACTCTTGCAGCGCTCTTCCCCATGCGCCACTTCTTTATAATTTACGAGATTGTGGTATTTGGCGGCAACCATTGGGCAGATGTTGCCATCAACATGGCAGCACTCACGTTCTTTGCATGCGCACCTGTATTTGTAATGCTGCGTATAAGCAAGGCTCTGAAAGAATATGTATATATGGAATAAACTATTATGAACAAGATAAGAACATTCTGGGAAGACACAGCCAAGGTATGGCTGCACGAGATGCGCGACATGTTCAAGGACGAGGGAGCATTGCTCTTCGTCATACTTTTGCCGCTTGCCTACCCTCTGTTATACTCGTGGATTTACAATAACGAGGTGGTAAGAGAGGTGCCTGTGGCTATTGTCGACAACTCGCATAGCCAAACAAGCCGCGAGTTTGTACGGCATGTCGATGCCTCATCAGATGTGCGCGTGGCTGCCATATGCAACAATCTTGAGGAGGCAAGCCGACTTGTTGGACAACAAGAGGTGTATGGCATCATATTGCTGCCAGAAGACTTTGACCGACGACTTGGTCGTATGGAGCAGGCTCACGTTAGTGTATACTGCAACATGGGACTGATGCTTACGTATAAGGCAATATTCCAGACGTGCACAGCTGTGGCTGCCGATATGAACGCTCATATACAGATAGCCTTGTCGGGCAATTATACCAACCGCGACGACCAAATTACGGCAAGTCCTATAAACGTTGCCGACGTTCCGATATTCAACAACACGGGGGGCTACGGCAACTTTATCCTACCTGGGGTACTCGTTCTGATTATACAGCAAGTGATGTTGCTTGGCATTGGCATTACCTACGGAACAAGCTACGAGAAACGTCGATTTGGCAGACTTACCGATATGTACGAGCGACGATTCGGACTGGCACGAATAATGGTAGGCAGAACAATGGGATTCCTTGTGCTATTCCTGCTCATTGCCACTTGGGTGCTGCTTGCCGTGCCACGACTGTTCCACTTCGTACAATTGCTGCACGCCTACGATTTTGCCCTGTTTGTATTGCCTTATCTGTTGGCTTGCATCTTCTTCTCTATTACGTTCTCATTCTTTGTACGTCAACGCGAGAATGTGATGTTGCTTGTGGTATTCACGTCTGTACCCTTCCTCTTTATGTCGGGTGTGTCGTGGCCTAAGAGCAATATACCTGAGATGTGGCAGTGGTTCTCTTGTCTCTTCCCGTCAACATACGGCATACAGGGATTTATCAAGCTCAACACCCTCGGTGGAGTGTTTGGCGACATAACGTCAGAAGTTAGGGCCTTGTGGATGCAGGCAGCCGTGTATGGTGTACTTGCCACACTGGTAACACGCTGGCAAGTAAGGCGCAAGGAAGAAAAATAATAATTGAGATTTGTTTATAGAGATATACCTAATGTGGCAAATGATACGCCCCGAAGGGCATGGTGTTCAATATCCATTTGATGTTGAACAACCTACCCTTCGGGGCACATTGCATTTGCCACCTCAAAGATAATGAATTTTAGTAAGAAATAATGACTGATGTGACGTTATTTTGAAAAATATAAGTAAAATTGGCAGTTTTATTTAAATAAATTTTGAAATTTGAATAAATTTCTCTAAATTTAAAATCAATTTCTAAAAAAACAATGTATATGACTAAAAACCTTATTCTATTTGCTATCTTTTTGCTAACACTTTTGTGTGCACAAGATCTTATCAAAACTTCAAAGCTATTAAAATGAAAATTTGTTTGTTTATAATATTTCTAATGGCCACAAATGATGTCTAGTGCTCAGGTGCTTGACAAAGTAATTATTGTCAACAACAGTAACGAAGTAACGACAGAACATACATTTGTCGATGGCGATTCACTGATATTCGGTATAAAATGTGGTAATCTTGTAAATCAGAGTTTTGAATGGGAAGTCAGTGTTGAATTACAAGACAATAGTTATATGTCGCTAATTAAAAGACATGTTGCTAGCAACAATTTTGGTTTCTCTATATCTCCATCTTTGTTTACACAAAGTAATATTAAACGAATCGAATTCCTGAATGATTCATGCTTATATTATCATACTAAGGTGTTTTTATACGAAGGCATGGGTGTATTAGATAGTCTATCACTATATGTTAATGTGTTGCCCTCAAAGCCCAAATTTGTCAGATTGTCTCTCGATGGTATTTTCGATTATAACGACTGCTGCTATAATGATTCAGCAGAACTACGTGTGTCTTTTACCTCAAATTTAATGAATCAGTGTTACCTTGCACAGATTAGAAGCACTGAGGATAGCTTGTTTTTAAGTCAGATCCCGAATCATTATGTGTTGACATATTTTCCTGTAACAAGTGAAGAAGATGCTTACTATCATTCTATCCTACATAAAAATGCAGATTGGGGGCAATTTTACCAAATTATTAGTCAAAACAAGATGCCGAGAAGATGGAATGCGTGATGGAACATCCGTACATCCTTATCTACGACAAGAAGATTTCTAACCTGAAAGATTTCTTGCCTATCCTCGAACCGGCTGCACAGAGCGGACGTCCGTTGTTGGTTATCGCCGAAGATGTAGACAGCGAAGCTTTGACTACATTGGTAGTGAACCGCTTGCGTGGACAGTTGAAGATCTGTGCCGTGAAGGCTCCGGGCTTCGGCGATCGTCGTAAAGCCATGCTCGAAGATATCGCTATCTTGACAGGCGGTATCGTAGTGAGCGAAGAGAAGGGCTTGAAACTGGAACAGGCTACACTCGACATGCTGGGTACTTGCGACAAAGTAACGATCACGAAAGAGAACACTACTATCGTAAACGGTGGTGGCGACAAGCAACAGATTCAAGACCGTATCGGACAGATCAAAGCTGAAATCGGCAATTCTACCTCTGATTACGATAAAGAGAAACTGCAAGAACGTTTGGCTAAACTCTCTGGTGGTGTAGCTGTACTCTATGTAGGTGCTGCTTCGGAAGTAGAGATGAAAGAAAAGAAAGACCGTGTGGATGACGCCTTGTGTGCGACGCGCGCCGCTATCGAAGAAGGTATCGTACCGGGCGGTGGTGTAACTTACATCCGTGCCATCGACGCCTTGGAAGGTATGAAGGGTGACAATGCCGACGAAACGACCGGTATCGAAATCATCAAGCGTGCCATCGAAGAGCCGTTGCGCCAGATTGTGGCTAACGCCGGAAAAGAAGGTGCCGTAGTGGTACAGAAAGTACGCGAGGCTACCGGTGACTATGGTTACAATGCACGTACCGACGAATACGAACATCTGCATGCTGCCGGTGTGGTCGATCCTGCCAAGGTAACACGTGTAGCTTTGGAGAACGCTGCTTCGATCGCAGGCATGTTCCTGACTACCGAATGTGTCATCGTTGAGAAGAAGGAAGACAAACCTGAAGCTCCGATGGGTGCTCCCGGAATGGGCGGCATGGGTGGAATGATGTAATTTTTCCCTTATATAAAGAAACTCCCGACTGATTGGGTTCAGCCGGGAGTTTTTATATAGGGAGATGATGTAAACGTATCGTTCATTTACCACCGGAAGATGTGGGAGACATGTCGGGCCGGATACGTTGAGGACGGGGGAAGAGTTGCTTCAATCCGTCGTAGAAGCCAGGGAGAGCGACGGTTCCGTGCACTTCGCTGGGAAATTTACGACTTATCACGTACAATCCTTGCTGCTGCAATTGTGGAACGATGGTCTTCAAGAAATCGTTCGTACGAGGGAAGTTCACCATCTGCCGTTCGGGACGTGGCTGCGTAGCAAAGGCTACGTAAAGGCGCTTGCCGGTGAAGTGGGTAATACGAGCCTGTTGGGCAGCATGCCGGATCACGTAATTGCGATCCCACCATAGGCTGGGGTCCACTGCAATATAGGCATCGAAGCTATCGGGAGCATCTAAGAGCGTGCAGAGTGTGAAGAGTCCGGCATAGGAGTGCCCCATCAGGTAGTTTCGTCCACCTGCCTGAGGGTATTTCCGTTCTATTTCCGTTCGAAGTTCTTCTACCAGGAAGCGCCGGAAGGCAGCAGCTTGTCCACCTGCCGGTTTGTCTTCAGCATGAATGGTACCGTCACGGCGAGCAGCCGAGCAAGTAGGGGTGAAGTCACGCGTACGGTCTACATTCAGCACGGCCACCACTACACAGGGAAGAGCGTCAGGAGCAGAGAAGAAACGGGTGAAGCCTACCACCGATTGGAAAAATACATCACCATCGAGCAAGTAGAGCACAGGCCAACGCTTGTGAGGGGAGGTATTGAAGCCTTCGGGCAACGATATCCAGTAGGCACGTTCTTCCTTCAGTATTTCCGAAAAGAATGCATGGCGTGTACCTACCGTAATGAGGGAGTCTTGGGCATGCAAGGTAGCAGTAACCATTAGCATGCATATCAGCAGATAAAAGAATCGTTTCATTGTCGAGAGGATTATTTCTTTTCGTTTTTGCGTTTACGATACAGGCGCTTGGCCCACAGGTAATAACCGGTGAGGGGCAATGTGCCTCCTATCAGGGCAGCTATGAAGGTAAGGATGCGTGTGGTCATGCCTCCCCAGCTTCCTACATGCACGGAGAAGATCCATCCACGCAGTTTGCCCGCCCGATTGGTGTCACGATACAGTTTGGCTTCGGTGATCTTTCCACTTTCGGTGTCGAAGGTATAGCGGTCGGAGGCACGTTGATTGCCGAATCTGTTGAAGGAGATGCTTGCCGTACCTTTGCTAATGGTGATTTGATCATAATCCGGATTGTGCTGTTGCATCGTTTCCAGTACTTCCTGCCAATGTGCGAAGGGGTGGGGTCGTTCTTTCCGTTCACGATGTCCTTCCGGTCTTTCTTGGCTTCCTTCTTGGTCTCCTTTTTCTTTCTGTCTTCCTTCCGGCTTTCTTCCTTCCTGTTTCTCCTTTCGTCCTTCTGGATGTTTTTGCTGTATTGATGGAGCTTCATGCGAATTGCCTTTGCCTGCCTGCTCTGTTTGGGCACCGAATGCATGATAGAACGCATTGCGATACCACGAGAAAGACCATGTGAGTCCTGTCAATGCCAAGGCCAGCAGAAAGAGCGTGACATAGATGCCTGCCGATACATGCAGGTCGTACCAGAATCGGGGCCATCCGCGTTTTACGCTGATCGTCAATCGGTTTTTAAGCCCTTTTAGTGTACGGGGTATCCAAATGACGATACCCGATAATAGTACGAATACGATCATCAGCGTGCTGATGCCCACCACCAAGCGTCCGACGAATACGCCGTCGCCCGGCTTCATGCTATCCAGTAGAAAGCGGTGCAACAGAAACATCTTGGTGAAGAAAGGTATACGTTCGGCCTTTCCTTTCACCTCACCCGTATAAGGATCGATGCAGATTGAAGTCCGACGCGGTTTGGAAAGGTTGGCTTGATAGGTGCGATGCGGGTCGGAAGAAATACTGATGCCGGTGATGGATACGCTGTCGGGCAGACCTTGCGAAGCCTTTTCGAGCAGTTGGTCGAGTGGGAGTGGTTTTTCTCCCACTCGGTCTACGTAATAGAGCCGTGGATGCAGGGCACGTGTGATCTCATTTTCGAATACCAATGAGGCGCCCGAAAAGCAGATGATAGAGATCAGGATGCCGAAGGGAACGGATAACCACAGGTGGATTTGTTTGAAAAATCGTTTCATGTCATTTTTTTTTGAGGGGATGAGAAAAGATGATATGGGATGAGAAAAGAAGCTGCACATACGCGTGTAGTGATGTGCAGCTTCTCCCTATTGTCAATGATCTTACTTATTTCGTCAGTTTACCTACGGCACTGATCTGCTCAGCGGTTACTGTGACTCCCTTGGTGGCGATGGCTGTCTGCGGGTCTATTTGATAGACGGCAGGCTGTCCGTCGGTAGTCGTTACAGCTATATGGGCGATACCGTTCTCCATGTAAGGCGTATTGCCGAACCCTGAAATAATGTCAGCTGCAGGCAGTCCGGTGACATAAGTCAGCTTTTTGGTGCTACCTTTGTAGATGGCCAGCTGATTGGCCGTATAACCTTTCTGCGAGAAGGGACGGTCATACATCAATACCAGGAAGTTGTCGTCGCTGATATGCCAAGTACGCAAGAATGAAGCGCCGTTGCTTTGTGCTTCGATGTTGCAATAGTAATCGCTGTCGAATGCTGTCGTACCGGCTTTGATACGTACCACGCCGGCGGGTAATGTCGTCTGTTGACGGGAGTCGCTCATGTTCTTGGCGTAACTGGGTGAGAACACGTAGATATCCCCATTGTCCGCCGCCCAGATCATCTGGTAGTATTGCGACCTGAAGCGCCCGGCTGCGTAGCTGATCTTATCTGTCTTGATCAGCGTGGGGTTCTTGAAGGTCTCATCGTTGTAGATGGCTACCCAGCATTCGTTGGGATATTGCGTCCACAGCAGCTCATCCTTCTTGTATTTTCCGCTTCCTTGACCGCCCGATTCCGTTTTCACCAGATCCGGATATTTCACATATTTGCCTCCTTCGGCTTTCACGCCATACTGGCTCAATCCCATAGGGGTGGCTACAGTGTAAATCTTATCGTTTACTTGTTCGAATCCGGTGAGGGTGATAAACTCGCCATTGCCCAAGAAGTTTTCAGAGAGGATCGTCTCTTGGTTGGTGGTGTAGGTCTCATTGTCCACATCGAGGTAGGAGAACAAGAAGACCTTGGGGAGGTAACCATTCGCGTCGGCACCTGAAGTGGCATCGCCGGTAGAGGCGGTGATGATGTAATCTTTGTAGATGCCATAGGTAGTGAAGCGCTTGATCTCGTAGGTTTTGTTACGCTTCTCGATTTCTCCGTTGGCATTGCGTATGAAAGAAGAGCTGACGCCTGCATTGCCTTGGTTGTATTGCAGGTTATAGAGGTACTTATTGTTATAGAATACCCATTGTGTACCGCTTTCGGTTAGAAGTCCGTCTTCGCCTTTAGCGGTAATCTCGCCTTCAGTCAGTTTATCGGTGGTGAGCAACTTGCTGGCATCGTCTACGCTGACTGCCACCACGTATTCGCCGGTGGTGATGTCTGCATCGCCATTGTTGGGGGTGTCGTCACTGCTGCATGCAGTGAAAGTAGTTCCTGCTACAAAGAGTGTAGCCAATCCTGTCAGTAAAAATTTGTTGTTCATCTTTTAGTTCATCTATGTTTGTTATGAAATTTATTTATTTCCAAAGTATACACGTATCTTGCCATAGAAGGCGCGTCCTGCCTTTTGCAGGCTGAAGTTGTCGTACAGCTTTTCGTCGGTGAGGTTTCGGCATTCGAACGAAAGGTTGTAACGTCCCTTCTGCATGCTATAAGTCAAAGTGAGGTTGTGCGAGAACTGTTCGGGAACGGTGTAAGCATTCTGTTTGCCCAGTGCTTCCGAATAGAGGGGGAAGCTGTGCATATAGAGGTTGTCATAGGCCACGGTCAACAAGTTGCCTTCCCGGCCGAGGTTGTGCCAATAGAATGTGGCATCGGTTCCTGCAAACATATAGGGGATGTTCGGCATACGCGACTTGTAGGTGATGCTCTCTTGCGAACTTCCGCCGCTTATGGTCTTTACGTTGTCGCGTGCGTCCATCTGCGTGAAGTTTCCACCGATGCTGAACCAACGTGAGAATCCGTAGCGCACGGTGAGGTTATACCCCTTGGTGAGCACTTTGCCATGATTCTCGTAGGCGGCGCCGTACTTGCCTCCGCTGAGCGATTGAATGGTACGCTGGATGTAATCCTTGGTGTTACGATACACCCATCCGCCTTCTACGTACAGCGAATGCTTACCACCGAATGTCGTGCTATAGCTCAGATTGACGTTTACATTGTCGCTGTTTTCGGGTTTGATATTGATGGAACCGGTTTCAAGGTCTTCGTCGCCGAACATTTCTTCGTTGTTGGGCAGACGATAGGCTTTCTCGTACGAGAGCTTTACCTGTAACTCGGGCAGAATGAAGTAAGTGCCCGCGGCTCCATAACCCAGGGTGCTCACCGTGTTGGTGATGCGTTCGTACTTGTCTTGTGCTGTCGAAGTAGCGATGGGGCCGGCTATGAATTGCTTGTAATACTTTCCGAAGGCAGAAAGGTTCCAGCGTTCGGAAGGCATGAAGCGGTAGGACAGTCCGGATATATTCTTACGGGTCTCTTTGGCGATGGCATCAGTCATGCGTTCGTTGGTGAGTAGAGAGGTGTTGTTTCGCTTGAACACGTTCATCACGTGATTGAACGTGAACATATGAGCGCGTGTCAGGCGATAGTTCAACGTGAGCACACCGTTCCAGTTATTATTGTCCGATTGGGTATGCTGATAGGATTGTTCGCCCGGCGTACGTAGGGGGCGCATGTCGCCATACCAGTTGTATTCATACCGTGCCGTATCGACGTTTTGCGTACTGTTCTTGTTGTAGTTGGCTGTCAGTGCGGCGTCGAGTCCTTTCACCAACAGGTCACGCTTGCGATACTCTAGCGATGGCATCAGCGAGTGTCCTTTGCGGTATTTACCTCCGAAGACAATGTCTTGGCGCACACCTGTCTGTATATCTTTATACATGTGCGAGTAGGTGAATCCCACCATCAGACGGTCGGCCCACGGCTTATCTACGACTCCGGCTTTTGCCATGACGGCTTCGTTGTGGTATTGGTCGTGGAAACGCTTTACATGCTCTATCTTACTGTTGTCGATGGCACCGGTCGTAAAGTCTTTTACGGCATTGTCTACGTAATAATCATTGTCCGAATAGTTCTGGAAGGCATTGATTTCGTAGGTGAAACCATTGTCGAACGTCTGTCCGAAGTTGACGTACGACTTATGTGTATTGAACGAACCATAGGAGTAGGATGCATCGAGGAACCATCCGCGACGACGTTTCTTGGTCACGATATTGATCACTCCACCGATAGCATCGGTACCGAATCCCACCGGCACTACACCTTTATACACTTCGATGCGGTCGGCAAAGTTTATGGGAATGTTATTCAGTCCGAACGAACTGCCTACACCTTCCTGCGGGATACCGTCGATGAATACCTTTATATGCTTGCCGCTGAATCCGTCCAACATCAATTGCATGTCTGAGCCTACGCCGCCCGACTCTCTGAGCTTCATGCCGGGCACCTTCACTAAGGCGTCACTCAGGTTTTTGGTCGTATTCTGCAGCTCATTGGCGTCTACGGCGATGGCGTTGAAGGCGGATCGTTTCACCCGGTTGATACCGTTCGATACCACTACCACTTCCTGTAGTTCGGTGTTGTGTGAGGTGAGCACCACGTTCTGCTTCAGGCGTTCGCCCGCGTGCAGCGTGATTTTTCGTTCCACAGGGTCGTATCCCAATACCGACACCACTAACGTATATTCTCCCGCCGGTGCCTGAATGTGGTAGATGCCCTGTTCGTTAGTACTGCCTCCGTAGCCTGTTCCTTTCAACAATACGGTGGCAAATGAAATGTTCTCTTTGTTCTTTGCGATGATTTTTCCTGAAATCGATCCTTGTTGCGTCTGGGCACACACGCTCGTCGCTGCCAAGAGTAGGCAAGCCACGAATAATCCCAGCTGTCGTACAACTATTTCTTTCACCTTAATTGATATAGTTTGGGCTTTGCTGAATTGCGGTGCAAAGGTACTGCTTCCCTAAATGATATACAATCCCCGATTTTAGGTATTTTATGTCAGTCATTAGTCAGGATACATATATCATGCAAACCCAAATGTTGGTATTTTGATAGTTTAGGCGCTACCGGCTGCGAGAAATATTTACATCATGAAGAGGAATACGTTTCACCTTTACGTGTCTTTCCGCTCTCTTGCCGAGCCATTCTATACGTGAGTTCTGGATAATTTTTAGAAAGTCGAACGCATTACAAGAGAAAAGTCAAATGGATCAATAGGTTATATGGAGGCGATACGATACATCAAGCTGAATTGATCTACATAGCCTGCTGAATTGTCTGTATCAGCAGGCTGTGCGAACTGACACAAGACACAATCAGCCGGCTGAGGAGACTCGACCGGCTGAATGGATGGATGGGAGATGAATGGTTATTTCATCCGCTCTTTCAAAGCATCGGGCAGTGTAGGCATGGCACCGTTCTGCGTACATACATAGGCCGATACTTCTACAGCGAGCTGGTGTGCCTCGCGCACAGGCTTTCCTTTCAGGATGGCGGTGATGAAAGTAGCCGTAAATGAATCGCCGGCTCCCACCGTATCAGCTACTTCTACTTTCGGCGTTTCGACAAACGATACATGACCGGGAGTAAATACATAACTTCCGTTTACACCGCATGTGAGGATAAGCATACGCAAGTCGTATTTGGCCAGAAGAATCCAGCATTTGTCTTGCAGGTCGATGCCGGGATAGCCGAACAGACGGCTCACGGTGACTAATTCTTCGTCGTTTATCTTCAGGATGTTGCACTTCTCGAACGAGCGGCAGAGGATCTCTTGCGTATAAAAGCCTTGACGCAGGTTGACGTCGAACACCTTGTATTGCTCATCTCCGTCGGGCATATCGTCGAGGAAGCGATTGATGGTTTCACGCGACACGATACTGCGCTGTGCCAGCGAGCCGAAGCATACGGCACGGGTGTGACGGGCAAGGTCGGCTAAGGCAGGGGTGTAAGGAATATTGTCCCATGCCACCCCTTCTTTGATGTCGTAACAAGGCACGCCGGCAGCATCCAGTTCCACCTGTACGGTGCCGGTGGGATAAGGAACAGTCTCGATCATGCAATTCAGCTTCTTCTCGCGGAAGTTCGCTAATATTTCTTCTCCCAGTTTATCTTGTCCCACGGCACTTACCACGCGGCTGTCCATGCCGAATTGCGACACATGATAGGCAAAGTTGGCAGGTGCGCCGCCTATCTTCTTTCCTTCGGGAAGCACATCCCACAATGCTTCGCCCATTCCTACTACTATATGGTTCATATGTTTGAGTTTTTGAGCTTTTAAGTTCTGACATGCAATATACAACGATGCATGCACGTGCGAAATTAAAGCAGGTTCTAAAGTCTCTTATGTTCTTTTGTTCTTCTGTCTAAAAAAAATAGTAATCCGAAAAGCTTACTACCCCAGTTCGGGATAAGAAATAGTTCATAAAAAAGTTGGTAGTCTCACAAATGTTTTGTATCTTTATAGGTGAAAATCAATTAGTTACAAAAACATTTGATATGACTACCGATTACAAAGTTACAGAATTATTTTGTATAATAGACGAGTTTTTCAAACATTTTGATGCAGAAAATGCAGGAAATCTACTTGAAGACAATAGCGGAGTCAAGCGTAGACGTCGCCAAGCGTCGTTGTCCGACAGTGAATTCATGACCATTCTGTTGTATTTTGGTACATTCCGCAATTTCAAGCACTGCTACCTGTAATAGCCTTTGTCCTTACAGGCGCAAATGTCAGCAACAAGGACCCGAATGTGTTCAAGGTTCTCGCTAAACGGTTGTTTATCCCAAATTGAGGGTTTATTGTTATGGTCATTCATGTTTTGTTTCTTAATTATGTATTACAATAAGCTTGGCGCACGCTTCCAGTACCGTTTTCAGTACCACCCAACTGGTACTGGAGTTTCATATAGGTGGTACTGGAGTTTCACTTAACTGGTACTGAAGTGTTACTTATGTGGTACTGGCAAAGAACTTATATGCATAAATCAGGCATCCCAATTGATGTGTTCCTCATAATTATACCGGAATCATTGTGGTATCCACAAATGTAATGCCTGTGTATCTGCCGAAGGCACGGAGGTTGAGGAATAACATTAGTGGGAAGAACACGTGGCTTTCAAGTTCAACAAAGCGGTTGTAAGATACAGCATCGGAAAAATTATGAACTATTTCTTATCCCGAACTGGGGTATTATTTTGTCTTTTCTCCCCCTTCTATCGCATTCTTTACCACCGCCAAAACCTCGTCGCCATACTTCTCTGCCTTGACTTTTCCACAGAACGGAATCTTGGCAAGGGCCTCCTTGTCCTGAGGCAACAAATTGGCAATGGCTATCAACGCTTTCTGCTGCAATATGCAATAAGTAGGCATGTGTGCTTTCATTGCGCGTTGGCGTCGCCATTCGGTTAGCGCCTCAAGCACCTCGGGATGCAACACCTTAAGCTCTGGAACAGCCGAAACAGCCTTGTCCTTTGCCTCTATCCTTGTATTTGCAGCTGGCTTGTCTTTAGCCTCAACCATTGATTTTGCCGAAGACCTGTCCTTTGCCACCGTTTTTTGTTTTGCCGTATTCTTCTTTGTACCCTCATTAACCTTGCCCATCAACACCACAGCACGCTGATGCAGATATTCGTTAAGACCGAACCCATCGTCCTTGACATAGTTGAGCAAGGCACGTTTCTGCATAACAAGTTCCTTAAGCGTTGCCAGCAGTTCCGTCATCATCTTCTTAACCTCTGGCGTGTCGGTCTGTACATCAGTATTCTTTACAAGCGTCTCAATATCGGATATGGTTCGTGCAAAATAAGTTGCGCCCTTGGTAAGTCGCTCTTGCAGATGCACATCTTCCTGATAGTCGGGTGTAGATATCACAATCTGGTTGTACTGCATTTTAAAACGCTCGGCCACGTCATACAGCTGCGTCTTTATCACCTCCAGTCGTGCCTTATATTCAATAATGAGTTTAGGATACGAGCGACGGAAGTGGCCCATAAGCAAATCAAGCATACGATTGAACGCGCTCATTAAAGGACGGAAGTCGAACAATTCGCTAAGTACCGATAGATAATAGTCGCGTTGCAACAAGTCTATCTGTTCCTTGTTAGGAGTATGCTCTACTGCACGGCTTACATAATCGTCTACAGCCCCGTCGCGTATAATAGCCGACATAGGCAGAGGTGCGCTAAGCACCAATCCCTCAAGCGTGCGGCATCTTGACAATGCCACATAAGTCTGTCCATGAGTAAAGGCTCGCTGAACGTCGATAATAGCACGGTCGAAGGTCAAACCTTGGCTCTTATGCACAGTTATAGCCCAAGCCGGCTTGACTGGAAACTGCTTAAAGGTTCCCTCAACCTCTTCTGTTATCTCGTTTGTACGTTCATCTATTTCGTAGCGAGTATTCTCCCATTGTTCGGGTTCCACCTTTATCACCACACCAGTATCCTTTGTACGTACAAAGAAGTTCTTCTCGTTTATCTCCGTCACCGTACCAATCATACCATTGTAGAAAGCCTTGTCTGCCGACGAATCGTTCTTTACAAACATCACCAGTGCCCCTTCCTTTAGCGTAAGTATTTGCTCTGTAGGGAAAAGCATCTCTGGATACTTGCCCGAAATGGATGCCTCGTAGGTGTAAGGCTTACCAGGCAAAAGCGCAAGCTGTCGTTCATTCTCCTGCTGAGCCTGATAGTTGTGCGTTGTCAGCCTGATATATCCCTCCTCCACTCTTGGCTGAAAGTTAGGAATATAACGCGAGTTGAGAGCGGCAAGCACCTTATCGTCGGCACGGTTGTCGCGCACACGGTTCAGCAATTCTACAAAATGCGAGTCGCTTTGTCTATATACTGTCTTAAGCTCCACAATAGCATAGCGTGTACTTTTAAGTGCTATGGACGAGAAGAAATATGGCGTGTCGTAATAGCGCGACAGCATTTGCCACTCGTCGTCTTTAGCAACAGGCGCAAGCTGACCCAAATCGCCTATCATCACCATCTGCACACCACCAAACGGCAATTGGTTCTTGCGGAAACGCCGCAGCACGCTGTCAACAGCATCCAATAGGTCAGCACGCACCATGGATATCTCGTCTATCACAAGTGTATCGATAGATTGTATTACACGTATCTTCTGCTTGGAGAAACGGTATTGCTGTTCCTTAAGTTTGTACTGGGCATCGGGAATGAATGGAGCAAACGACAACTGGAAGAACGAATGTATGGTTACGCCTTCGGCATTTATGGCAGCAATACCCGTAGGTGCCACTACCACAATACGCTTAGACGATTCCTCCTTCAGTCGGCGCAAGAATGTTGTCTTACCAGTTCCAGCCTTACCCGTAAGAAAGAGGTTAGTGTTTGTAGTCTCTATTATGTCCCACGCAAGTTGCGCCTGTTCGTTTATGTCCATATATTATATACCGATGTGCTTGTTGTTTAAAGTGAATGAGTCGACTAAAAAAGTTGACTTAAATTAAATTCCTACAAAAGTACTAATTTAATTTCAACCCTCCTAACACAATCACACGATTTCTGCCTGTTTTAATTTTGTCTATTAAATAAATGGTTGTAATTTTGCATACGATAACGTGAGTACTATATATATGATTAAAGCACTATTCTTTGATGTTGACGGCACACTTGTAAGTTTCAACACACACAAAATTCCCACATCCACAGTTGAGGCACTTGAAGAGGCAAAGAAACGTGGCGTAAAGCTATTCATTGCCACTGGCCGACCTATACAATTGCTCAACAACATACCAGAGGTAGAACATCTTATGGACGGATATATCCTTGCCACTGGTGCCCTATGCACTTACAAAGGCGAGGTTGTGCGCGAGGATCTTATACCCAAAGCCGAAGTGGAAGCTCTTATAGACTTTTGCAAGCAACACGGCTTGCCGGCAGTAGTGGTAGGAAGAGAGGATATACAACTTATAAACCGTGATGAAAGGTTTGAGGATATATTCCGCAATCTACTCAACGTTACCTACAACAAGTTTGATGTGTCTATGGACGAGGTTATAAACCAGGGCGTACTGCAAATAACACCCTTCATAACCGAGGACGAAGAAGATATTATCAAGCCTCAGCTAAAGAGTTGCGCATCGGCACGATGGCACCCAGCTTTCTGCGATATCAACAATAGCAATGCTGATAAGGCTAACGGCATACGCGCCATAGCACAGAAGCTTGGTATAGACATTAGTGAGACAATGGCATTTGGCGATGGCGGCAACGACATTTCTATGCTGAAAGCTGCTGGCACAAGTGTGGCTATGGGCAATGCTTTGGACAAGGTAAAGGCCAATGCCAGCTACGTTACTACAAGCGTAGACGAGGATGGCATAGCCAATGCACTTAGACATTTCGGCATTATTTAGTTGATAATAAAAAGCCTACTATGCTATATATACAGCAAATAGTGGCATATTAATAGCCGAATTACACGCTTTTTTACTAATTTTGCAAGGAATATCCAATTTATGGATCATAAGCAATAAAACAAAGAAAAAAAATAAATAATAAAAACACTTATGGAATTAGCAAGTAAGTACGACCCACAAGCAGTGGAGTCGAAATGGTATCAGTACTGGCTTGACAATAAGCTATTTAGCAGCAAGCCCGACGGACGCGAACCCTACACTATCGTTATACCGCCGCCAAACGTTACTGGCGTGCTGCATATGGGCCATATGCTTAACAATACTATTCAGGATATCCTTGTACGTAGAGCACGTATGGAGGGAAAGAATGCTTGTTGGGTACCTGGCACCGACCACGCATCTATCGCTACCGAGGCTAAGGTAGTAAACCGCCTTGCCGAACAGGGCATAAAGAAACGCGACCTTACACGCGAGCAGTTCCTTGAGCATGCTTGGAACTGGACTAACGAGCATGGAGGCATTATCCTAAAACAGCTACGTCGACTTGGCGCAAGTTGTGACTGGGATCGCACAGCTTTTACTATGGACGAAGAGCGTTCGGAGAGCGTGCTCAAGGTATTTGTCGACCTGTACAAGAAGGGTCTCATCTACCGTGGTCTGCGTATGGTAAACTGGGATCCTAAGGCTCAGACTGTGCTTTCTACCGAAGAGGTTATCTATCGTGACGAGAAGAGCCATCTGTTTAACTTGCGCTACTATGTAGCCGATGCCGATACAAACCCTGTTGTACCTACAGGTTGCGAGGGCGAGGTTCTGCATCAGGATGCCGACGGTCGCTACTATGCTGTTGTTGCAACTACACGTCCAGAGACAATCATGGGCGATACTGCTATGTGTGTAAACCCTAAGGACCCGAAGAATCAGTGGTTGCGTGGTCATAAGGTTATTGTGCCTTTAGTAAACCGCGTTATTCCAGTTATCGAAGACCGTTATGTAGATATCGAGTTTGGTACAGGATGCTTGAAGGTTACTCCTGCACATGACGTCAACGACTACGCACTTGGCAAGACACATAATCTTGAGACAATCGACATCTTCAACCCAGATGGAACCATATCAGAGGCAGCTGGCATGTACGTAGGTATGGACCGTATGGATGTGCGCAAGCAGATTGCTGAGGACCTTAAGGCAGCTGGCCTTATGGAGAAGATTGAGGACTATGACAACAAGGTGGGCTATTCGGAGCGTAACCAGGATACGGCTGTTGAGCCACGTCTATGTAAGCAATGGTTCCTCTCAATGAAGCACTTTGCTGATATAGCTCTGCCTCCAGTACTCGAAGGCAAGATTAAGTTCCACCCAACTAAATACGTAACAACCTACCGCAACTGGTTGGAGAACATTCAGGACTGGTGTATCTCACGTCAGCTTTGGTGGGGTCATCGCATACCTGCCTACTTCCTCCCAACAGCTGAGGGCGAAGAGGAGAAGTATGTTGTAGCGCTTACTAAGGAAGAGGCTCTTGAGGAAGCCCGCAAGATTAAGGGTTACGAGAACATCACAGCCGATCAGCTTGTTCACGACGAGGACGCTCTCGACACATGGTTCTCTTCATGGCTTTGGCCTATATCTCTGTTCAACGGTATTAACAACCCGGGAAACGAGGAGATTAAGTACTATTACCCAACAAGCGACCTTGTAACTGGTCCAGACATCATCTTCTTCTGGGTAGCACGTATGATTATGGCTGGCGAGGAGTATATGAAGGATGTGCCTTTCCGCAATGTTTACTTCACAGGTATCGTGCGCGACAAACTTGGCCGTAAGATGTCTAAGAGTCTTGGCAACTCGCCCGACCCAATTGGTCTTATCGAGAAATACGGTGCCGACGGTGGGCGCTGGGGGAGGATGTGAGCTGCTCCTGCCGGCAACGAGATGGGAGTTGACGAGAGCTGGTGGGGGGAGGGGGGGGGGGGC
>ERZ1023892.24-NODE-24-length-47994-cov-110.139573_pt1 | contig 47994 bp, 42 predicted proteins | sample MGYA00380397_ERZ1023892 | MGnify/ENA primary metagenome ERZ1023892 (study PRJEB33179, sample SAMN07448999) | human gut metagenome | biome: Human-gut; feature: Human associated habitat; material: Faeces | host: Homo sapiens | place: India: Bhopal | collected... | reverse complement strand
TCTTTATTTCCACTCATAGTTATCTTATTTTTAGGTTGTTATAATTCTATTGTTCGTCATCGGTAGTTGGGAACTCCATCAGGTATGCCTTGATGAAATCATCTATCTTGCCGTCCATCACGCCATCTACATCCGATGTCTGATAGTTGGTACGGTGGTCTTTCACACGACGGTCGTCGAAGACATAACTTCTAATCTGGCTTCCCCACTCTATCTTCTTCTTGCCAGCCTCAATCTTCGCCTTGGCTTCGAGGCGCTTCTTCATGGCGCGGTCGTAGAGTTGACTCTTCAAGAGCAACAATGCCTTGGCACGGTTCTTTGGCTGGTCACGGGTCTCGGTGTTCTCGATGAGGATTTCTTCTTCCTCGCCGGTATCAGGGTCAGTATACCAATAACGCAGACGGACACCGGATTCAACCTTATTCACATTCTGACCACCGGCACCACTCGAACGGAAGGTATCCCAGGAGAGTTTGGCTGGGTCAACATATACCTCGATGGTATCATCTACCAGCGGAGTTACGAAGACACTGGCGAAACTGGTCATTCGCTTGCCCTGGGCATTGAAAGGAGAAACACGCACCAGTCGGTGCACACCGTTCTCGCTCTTCAGATAGCCATAAGCGTACTCACCGCCCTCGATGGTCATGGTCACGCTCTTGATACCAGCCTCATCGCCTTCCTGCATATCGGTGATGGTTACCTTGTAGCCATGAGCCTCAGCCCAGCGCATATACATACGCATCAGCATCTGTGCCCAGTCCTGGCTTTCTGTACCACCGGCACCGGAATTAATCTTGAGCACGCAGTCCATCGGGTCTTCCTTCTGGCGAAGCATGTTCTTCAACTCCAGGTCTTCGATGGCTTTGATCGCCTTGGCATAATCGGCATCCACCTCTTCCTCGGTCACCATATCGTCCTTATAGAAATCGAAGGCGAGCTTCAATTCATCGGCATAAAGGCGCATGGTCTTGTAGCCGTCGAGCCATTTCTGGATGCCCTTCACCTTCTTCATCTGCTCCTGTGCATACTTCGGGTCTTCCCAAAAGTCTGGAGCCTGGGTGCGGAGCTGCTCCTCTTCAAATTCTACTTTCTTCTGGTCTATATTGAGATAGTGATGCAGAGCGTCAGCTCTGTCCATCACATCCTTCAACTGGTCAGCTGTAATCATTAACTCTTAACTATAAACGTTTAACTTTAAACTTTATGATTACTCCTCATACATCTTGTCAATCTCCGCCTTGTAGTTCTTGTTGATGATAGGGCGGCGAATCTTCAAGGTATTGGTCAACTCACCCGACTCCATAGAGAAGTGGTGAGCCAGGAGGGTAATGCGCTTAATCTGCTCATAATAAGCCAGATTTTGCTGGAGAATCTGGATACGGTCCATCAGCATCTTCTGCACCTTCTCGTTAGCACACAAATCTTCACGGCAGGTGAAGGCGATATGATGCTCACGTGCCCAATCCTCCACGAGACGGAACTCTGGAACGACGAGGGCTGATACGAACTTGCGCTGGTCGGCAATCACAGCCACCTGATCGATGAACTTATCTACCAGGAGCAACGATTCTACCTGCTGCGGAGCGATATATTTACCATTCGATGTCTTGAACAGGTCCTTGATACGCTCGGTGAGATAAAGCTCGCCGTCCTTCATGTAGCCGGCATCACCGGTATGGAAGAATCCATCCTTGTCGAATGCCTTCGCGTTGGTGGTATCACGATGATAATATCCCGGAGTGATGGTAGGACCCTTGAGGAGTACCTCATTATCCTCACCTATCTTTACCTGAATGCAGGAGATAGGGCGACCCACCGAACCCAGACTGCGTTTCTTGTCGAGATGATCGCAAGATACGGTAGCAAGACTCTCGGTCAGACCATAACCCACCACCATATTGATACCGATGGCATGTACAAATTCCTCTACTTCCGGACTTACATAAGCACCCGCTGTAGGGAAGATATTCGGTTTTTCCAAGCCCAACTGCTTGCGAACCATGCTCAAAACGGTCTTGTTGATAATCTGATATTCCAACTCCAAGGTCAGAGGAGGGCGCTTGCAGTTTGCCAGATATTCTATATTCCGCTTCTTTCCTACCGCCAAGGCATGGTAGAAGAGTTTCTTCTGGATAGGACCGGCATCATCCATCTTTGCCTTTACGGCGATATAAACCTTCTCCCAGAAACGTGGCACACTACACATACAGGTAGGATGCACCTCTCTCATACTCTCCTGAATTTCATGAGGATAAGTATTGATGATGAGTTCGGCACCTTCGCTCAAGCAGAGATATGCCCATCCACGCTCAAAGATATGGGTGAATGGAAGGAAATCTATGACACGATCCTTTTCGGTAACAGGAATGCACTCATTGTTTGCCTTCAAAGCAGCATAATACTGGCTATAGGTCAGCATCACGCCCTTGCTATCTCCAGTTGTTCCACTGGTATAGAGGATATTAGCCAAGTCATCCATACTTGCCTGCTTGTAGAGTTCCTCTACCTCCGTCTGACGAGGAAGATTCTCTCCCAGCTTCAGGAAGTCCTTGAAATAGAGGGCTGCAGGGTCATGTGTACTGATGCGAACGCTGGAATCGAAGATGATGATACGCTCCAGAGATGGACAGAGGGCAAAGATACGGTGAGCCTTGTCATACTGCTCCTGTTCGCCAACAAAGAGGAAGCGAATCTGCGCATCATTAATCATATATTGAATCTGCTGCTCGCTGCTGTTGGCATAGAAAGGCACAGAGGTAACTCTGATACCGTACGCACCGAAGTCGGTGTACAGATAATGCACACAGTTCTGCGAGAAGACTGCGATTTTGTCAAGAGGTTTAGCCCCAAGATTCAGGAGGGCATTGCTCACTTGTTTCACTCTTAAGGAAAAGAGGTTGAATGAAACCGATTGCCACTGGTCGCTGCCAAACTTTCTGAAAGTTAAAGCAGTTTTCTCTCCCCATTTCTTGGCGAGATTATGTACCAGTACCGAAAGATGACTATTAATCTGCATAAGCTTATATTTATATTCTGATGCAAAGATAATAGAATTTGTTAAGAACACAAAATAAAAAGATATTTTTTCCACTTTATCTGCTCTTTTTTTCGTATCTTTGCAGAAAAAACAAAGAATAGGGAGATTATGATGACACAAGAAGAATATGTAAGCGATGCCGTGGATTTGCTGAAAAAGCTCATCGCCACCCCATCTGTAAGCAGAAACGAGAAGGAGGCTGCCGACATCATGGAGCAGACCATCCGCAAATATGGTTTCGAACCTCATCGTGAGGCGAACAACATCTGGATTATCGACCCTCATTACGATGAGAGCCGACCTACCCTGCTGCTCAACGCTCACATCGATACCGTGAAGCCTGTGGCTTCATGGACACGCAACCCGTTTTCACCGGATGTAGAAGAGGGTGTACTTTACGGTTTGGGCAGCAACGATTGCGGCGGCGGACTCTGTTCGCTCCTCCAGATATTCAGAATGCTGACCGCAAAGCCTCAGCAGTATAATCTTATCTATCTGGCATCCGCCGAAGAAGAGGTGTCGGGAAAGGATGGCATCACCCGTGCCCTGCCTTTGCTTCCGCATATCGACCTTGCCATCGTAGGTGAACCTACCGGCATGAACCCTGCTGTTGCCGAAAAGGGACTGATGGTGCTGGATGTGATTGCTCACGGAAAGAGCGGTCATGCTGCCCGCAACGAGGGAGTAAACGCTATCTACGAGGCATTGGATGATATGCGATGGATTCGTGACTATAAGTTTGAGAAGGTAAGCGAGTTCCTGGGCCCTACCAAGATGACGCTTACCGTAGTGAATGCCGGAACCCAGCACAATGTGATTCCGGATAAGTGTACGATGCTTGTGGATATCCGCACCAACGAGTTTTACGACAACGAGGAGGTTTACAAGTTTATCTGCCAGCACCTGAAGAGCGAGGTAAAGGCCCACAGTTTCCGTCTGAAGTCATCCCGCATCGACCCGTCGCATCCTCTTATCAGGAAATGTGTAGCCATGGGCATGAAGCCATTCGGCAGTCCAACGTTGAGCGACCAGGCTCTGATGCACTTCCCTTCGTTCAAACTGGGTCCTGGCGAGTCTTCCCGTTCCCATTCTGCCGATGAATTTATCAAAATAAGCGAGATTTCGGATGCTGTAGCTAAATACCGGGAACTCTTGGATGGAGCCAGCATCTGAAATCTGAACACAACTTTTATATAGAATACAACAAAAAACGAAGCGCGGTTATGCCTTAGACATAACCACGCTTTTCTGTTTTCCATCATCTTTTATCTTGTTACTTATTTTCGCTGGCAAAGATAAGACTTCTTTTTTGAATACCGAATAAGGAATATAGGAAAAATAATATAAAAAAGAGGCAATCGTTTGCACACTTTGCACCTCACGGTGAAACGACAAGGGTCTATATGCCACTCTGCATCGTGACATATAGACCTTTTTTTGTGAATCAGGGATGCTTAGAATAAACTTTTTATTGCTATTCCTGTAAGAATTGCTATAGTGAAGCTAGAAAAAGTGCCTATCAACACATACTCTGTTGTGCGAATTTCCTTGGCTTTGTTTAATTCACCAAAACGGAAAACAGACTTTGCTGCCAGCAAGAAGCCGACTCCTTCAAAACTGCCAACAAGGACGAATGTAAGAATCATGATCCTTTCAATATAACCTATCCATTGTCCGGCATTAGGTAAACTCTGTGTGTTAGAAGATACAGGTGTCCATTTATTAAGAAACAACCCCAATAAGATAGAAGATGGTCTTAACATTAATATATATGCCACGACGGTCAACCAAACATTTGCAGAACAATGGTTCTCAATATATGAAAGAACAGTGCAATCTCCGTATAAAACGAACCATAATACTCCAATTATTATAATGTGTAAAAACTGATCTGCAAGAAATGTTGAAAGAGAATCCTTGTAGCACCTACATTTAATCAAGTCTATTATAAAATGGCTGGCAAAGATAATCAAAGGTACAAGCCAGCATAACCAATCTGCCACCAAGATATATGCCACACATGCATGTATGGCACTATGAAGCAACAGATAACCAATCCCCTTGATACCAGGTATGCGCTTCCCATTATTGATGCTATCAGTCTGAAGTATAAAATCAGAACATAGATGGGCGCAGAGTAACTTTATAAAAATGATGATTGATTCCATGTTACTGCTTATTGTATTTTGAAATTAACGATTTGAAATATTCCACATAGTCAAGAATTAGCTGACCCTTAGCAGAACTCCAGTGATAATTAAAGTTTTGTCTCGTCATGCCCAAATCCTCAGCAAGGTCTTTCTGAAGTTTAGGAAAGAGTATTGCCTGATAGACTACTTTTGCCTGTTTAGCAGTCCATGACGTAATTACGTCATCAGCAAAACGAGTTACCAGTTCCATGTCTTTATTAAAATCAGGCCATGTAGTCGATATGCTCAGTCTTTTTTTCCCGATGTTGTCAAACGAGCGGCCAGATAATCTGAAAGCCTCTCCATCACTAGTTACAATATTGTCGCTTTCAAAAGAAATATCACCAATACCAATGGATAATCTAGCATCCCAAAGCTGCTGTTTGCCTGGAGTCATTGCTTTAAGTTTTGCTCTTAGCGCAATAGCTACAGCCAAGGCATAGTCTGGTTTATCAACAACTATTTGGAAACTATCACCACGATACATTTCCAAATTGCAGAGAGTTAGAGGCAGAAAATCTGCAGCGCATACATTCAATGTATCCAATACAGTTTGCCTCCATTTTGCAGCAATATTTGTGGAGTTTACTAGATCTCCTGTAATCACGCTTTTTATCATAAACTTGAATAGTTTGATTAAATCTGATGCAAAGATAATATTTTTCTTTTAAAAAATCAAAGATATTACCTTGATTTTGCGTAATCAAGTTATTTTATTTGATTTCCTCTGCCGTCAGCCCCGTCATATCCATGATAGACGCTTCATCCATACCAGAAGACTGATCAGTCTTTTAGGATGATTGCCGAATATCTTCTTGAACGTAAGGTCTGCCTTAGGATCTAAGTACTTCATAACCATCTGTTTTAAAATTCTATAGCGCAAAGTTACGGTTTTATTTTCATATCTGCAAGAGATTTCTAGGAAAAGTTTCTGAAAAAGTTAGAGAATGAAAAGAAAAAGGGCGCATCCGGATTGGATGCGCCCTAACTTGTTAAATAAAATCGGAGTATGCAGCAGATTATTCAAGTGGTTCAGTCAGCTTATTCAAGTGGTTCAGTCAGCTTATTCAAGTGGCTCAATCAGCTTACTCAAGTGGTTCAATCAGCTTACTCAAGTGGCTCAATCAGACTACTCAAGTGACTCAATCAGCGAGTTCAGCCGTCTGCGTAACCCAGTTCAGTCGAATCCTTAACCCGACGCAGCCATATCCTTAACCCAGTTCAGCCACATCAGTTGGTAAACGGAAGTACATTATTTGTTTACCTCATTTGAGTGCTCAATGACTACCAGGGAGAATTAGCCTTTCTGAGGGTACCATCAGGGACAATAACAGGTACCATCAGGGACAATCATGAGTTTTATGATATGCCCGAATGACTACCAGGGAGAATCTTAAAAATACAAGGTACTGAATATCATACAGTTAGATGCAGATTTTTCTTCCCTATACTATACCAAGTATATTATATATATACATTTACATCTTTTACACTATACGTAATACGTGAGGAAAAAGATTTTTTTTCAACATTTCAGCTTTTAAAATGCATTTTTTCTCTTCAAAAATTTGCATAAGTCTGAAATAAATATTACTTTTGCAACATGAAAGCGCGGAGAATGCGATTCTCCTCCCGATGAAGGACACCGGGAAATGCTTTCGGTTAAGGATTAGAACATAGCTCATTGAGTAGGATTCAGCCCCAAAAGGTGAGTGATCAAACTGTAATCCTTACAGGGCATTCTATGCCTGATAAATTTGATGAAAATTTATCGGCATGGATGCGAAGTAAGGTCTTTTGATAGCAAGAGCGATGGTGGAAAACTTTCCTTTGTGATTGTTCATTAATCTTGCGAGGTTATCCTTACTCCAATTCCATGCCGGTTTTCAATAAACAATAACAAGACTTGCCCCAATCGGCAGGCCACTAACAATTTTAAAAGAAACCGATAATGGAACAATTTAATCAACAGCAGCAGGGCGGGCAGCAGGCCTTCCCTCTGACAAATCAACAAGAGAAACAACTGATAGCCATCCTTGGCGTACAGGGATTGTCTTACCAGAACTATTCTGTGCTAGAACTCAAAATCGTTCTACAGATTATCAAGCATGCCCAGAAAGCCATCTTGAGCTATGTGATCCCTTATCAGGTAACTTCACAGACTTTTAATGGCTTCACCGCAGAACAGAGAGCTGCAGGCCACACCGATGTCATCATGAAACTGTCGGAGTTACCTTATGGTGCTCATCATTATGCGCAATTGCGCGATGCCATCAAGCGTATAGAATCCCAGCCCATCCTGCTGCCGTTTAAGCTGGAAAAACAGACATTATACCGGAAATTTGCATGCCTGTTTAAGAGTGAGATATACCAAGACCGGCACAAGAACTGGATGGTAAAATTCCGCTTCGACAACAACGTGATACGGTTTTTCTACAGTTTCGACAAGGGAGTCAGCCGTATCGACCTCAATGCCATCAACCAATGCCGCAGCGCATCGAGCATCAAGTTATATATCATCATGAATTGCTGGGGTGCAAAGGGATTCACCATCTGCAAAACGGCGCATATCCAGCAACTGATGCATGGCAGGGAAGATTACTACAAGACCTGGTCGGCACTGGACAACAAATGTCTGACTTTTGCCTGCAAAGACCTCAAGCGCCTTTACCAGAACCACATCATCGACCAGTATCTTACCTATAAGCCTTTCTTTCTGGAGGAGGGTGAAAAAGTGAAGCATCACCTGCCCGAACACATCACCTTTACCCTGCACGACCGTCGCACTTCTGGCGAAACTGCGGAGGGTGCAGAAGTGAGCAGCGAACTGAGAGGACAGCGGAGCAAACTGAAACTCCGGCTGCAATGCAATTATGATGTGAGCGAGAAGAAGGCTGACCAGCTGAGCGGCTATCTCAGGTTAGATATGATTGGCGACCTGGAGGACTTCTTCCTGCGAAAGGATTATTACATAGCCAACTGCAGGCGTTCGAACAAGAAGATGAACATGGGTGGCTATATGACCACAGCGATGATAGGTTTCTTTAAGGATCATGGTGTAGAAGGATTGTAAAAAATATAAAGCTTATGAATTATCCCCAACGTATGTACAGCAAGACCGAGCTGGGTCTGCTCTACTTTCCCGACACAACCGACGGGGCGACAGCGCGCCGTCATATCATGGGATGGATTAAGCGTTGCGAGCCCCTCTGGAACGAGCTGCAACGTTTAGGCTACCAGGAGCATAGCCAGTATTTCCCTCCCCGCCAGGTATTCACCATCTTCGAATACCTGGGCGAGCCGGGGGCATAAAGAAAATGTTGAATGTTGAATGTTGAATGTTGAATGTTTTTTTATGGTATGCTCGGCACGAGCATTGTCTAACGGGTGCAAGTCCCGAGTAAGCCCTAATAGCGGGAATTACATAGCCAAAGGCAAGGTGAAGGCCCAAAAGCTCCAGAAGCAGCACGCCCTGAACCAACGGTCACCGGCCGAAGGGAAAGGTAAAGGGCAGAAGCTCCTAGCCCAGGGCAGCGCCCTGGGTATAATGGCAATCAGCAAGACGCCCTGTAAGGGCAAAAGCTTTGTATACTGCCAGGTATTTTAAAGCTTTTGCCCTTACAGGGCGACAAGTTTGCGTCTGTAATAACCCAGGGCGATGCCCTGGGCTAGGAGCTTCTGCCCTTTCAGGGCGTATTGGATGTGACTTTCCCTTCGGCCGGTGACCGTTGGTTCAGGGCGTGTGGGTAATTTCAACCGTACAGGTCGATATTTTTTCGCTATTCCGAAACACAACGGACAGACATTGCTATAGAACGGCTATTTGTATTCTTCTTCCGTACTCCATTTGATTTTGATATCGTGAGATTATATACCTTTCCTGCTTCAAACTTAAGATCCTTTATTTTTTCAGAAGCATCAATCGGGTTACCACCATAATCCCACATCTGGAGTCCCGTAATCGTTTCCGGCAAGATAAATACAGTAACAGAATTCTCATTAAACAGTTCTTCGTCTTTTTCGTATCCTTCGCCTGGAAATTTATGAAAGGTAGCATCAATAGGCGTTTTATCATCAATATCCCAAGCAGGGACTCCATCAATGGTGTAATCGAAATGGCCAGCTTTGTAACCCGAGACTTTAACTGTTCCGATTTGACCCAAAGAGCTGTCTAAAATAATTCTCACCTTAGCCAAGGCATGCACCATCCAGATATCTACGGTCTTTTTACTTGCACAATCACGATCGGTAGCTAAGCCATACAACAGATCTTGTGTCAAATTATTTTCATAAGTCATCCACTTCTTTTCTACGTCATAGTGAATAGAGTTGTATGTATTGCATGGATAACTGGCATAAAAATCTAGCAGTCCCGCTTTAGGCCAGAAACGCTTGGGGGTATAATTCCAGTTCGTACCATCGAATTTTACTTTCTGACCTGTCGTCGGATCGCCTTCCTGATACATAAACTGAACATTCTCATCCGCACCTTGAGAAGATTTATGAAAACCGAAAATCTGAATCACGTCATCTTTGACAAATTGCGTTTTATCATTCGAGCGAGAATTGTGAATTTCCTTCCAATCTGATTGCACAGAAAACTCGATAGGCTGACCAGATACAGGAATAGCATCCTCCACTTGATTGGTACAGGCTGCACCCATCAAGACAAAGAAAATCATCCATAACTTACTATAAATATTCCGCTTCATATTCCAGATTATCCTTATTAAATCGTTATTCCACCTGTCACCTCATCCCTCTTCTTGCCATCAACCGTTACGCTGAAATCGACAGGATCAAGTGAAAGTTTCAAATGAAAGACATACGCTTTTCCTTTTTCAAACGTAAAAGACGGATTAGGATTTCCTGACTTATCAAGAACTTCTAGCAGATTTTTCTTTACCGTCACCGTTTCCTTAAATTTTCCCTGCTCTACCGTATAAGTTATCGCTAGATGAAACGGTTCGGTCTTCGTCTGAGGGATTATAAAGATATAAGAATCGTCATCATTTGTTACTTTATTTTTTAGATTGGGTAACTCAGGAGGGTCACTTAACTTATATACGATACTATCTTTTTTATCGTTATCGTTATTTGGTATGTCAGCTTTTTTGCCTTCTGGTGTCCAACTATAATGCCATTTAACACCATTATCGGCGAGAATCCAAGCTCCCGTATTAAGATTCAGATAGCCCTCCATAACAAAGACGCCTTTAAAGTCTGAGACGCCATATAGTCTCACCCTTTGAACTTTTATAACTGTACCATCTTCTAATTTCGGAGCTTTGATATCAAAGCTCAAACGAGCCAAAGCATGCTCAAATTTAAATGTCACTTTACTATCAGGAGATGTTGGTGCAGTTTGACCTAGTTGTTTGGCCCATACCAAATCTATAGGAGAGTCGTTAGAAGGAAACCGTATATAAGTATATGGACTAATATTTTTATCTTGCCAGACCAGACTATCAGGTAGGCCGCCCATTGCTACGTATGGACTATAAGGCGCAAAGGCATAGAAATCCACATTTCCATTACTTGGCCAAAATCGGATATGGTCATATCCCCAATGATCTTTTCTCCAGGTTACGTGTTCAGTATCCATCAGAGATGTGATTGTCCCATCAATATGGTTGTATCTTGCAAAGACACCAAATCCGGCGTTCCATACACTCCCTTGGAGAAACTTTATATCGGTTATACTAGAACGGGTTGAAGCATTCCGACCCACATAAGCATCAAAGTTGATTTCAGAAGATGAAGAAGATGAAGTTTCTTCCACACCTTCGCCGGCACAGCCAGATAATACCAGCTGTGCTACCAAAACATAAAAGGCTAAACGAAGAAACTTCATCTTATGATAATTTAAATTCATTATTTTTATCTCTCCCAAGGATTGTCATTGGAACCGATATTGATATTGTCTTCGTCTCCCCAACCTTCAACACCAGCATCAACACCTTCAGAAAGATTAACATCGAATTCGATTGGAAGACCAAGGGTCAAGTTAAGCATATATGCCTTACCCTGCTTGAAATCCTGTGTAAGTCGCTTATAAACCTTATTGTCTACCTTTACACCACCCCCATAGTCTATAGTGTACTCTACGATAACATAAAGTTTATCTGGATTATCTATCTGCTGTCCTGAATGTTTTGGATCTTCTATTTTTTCAGGGAAATTCTGTGGAATTACAAACAAATATTCTGTACTAGGATTAGATACAGGTTTTTTTGTTGGATCTTTAGGATCAACATATGTAACCGACTTATCTCCAGAGGACCAATCAAATTTCTGTTTGCCAGTTTGATCTGACCAAAGTTTTTCATCTTTAGTTGCCTTAGACAAATCTATAGTTCCCGATTCATAGAAAGCACCCTTTGTTTCATCAGGAGATCCTGCCAATGTAATCTTTTTTAATGTAAAAGTTGCTTTATTATCTGGATTAGAAGAATAATCTCCAGTTAAATTTACAGTATAACCAAGTCTAGACAAAGCATGATGAAATTGAAAATTCACTTTCTTTTTTGTACTAGTGACATCTGCTGATATCGAACTCGTAGCATTAGTCCACAACAAATCTTTCTGGTCAGTAATTACTTTTGATACAATAAAATTATCAATCTTAGAACCATCAGTTAACTTTGTGCTTTTATCATAAGGAGCATACGCCAAGAAATCAATATGACCATCTGATGGCCAAAACTTAAGAGGAGAATATGTCCACTTTGGAGCAGGAGTTGCAGATTTATCATAAGTTACCTGCTGGTTCTCAAACAAGTTATTACCATAAGCAGTTGTAGCGTCTTTGCTATAGTTACCAAACACACCAAAACCATCAGTTTGAAGATTAGTTACCGTCTCCACGCTACCACGTGTACCATTTACAGCAACTGCACTTCTTCCCAAATAGCCATCAAAGCTGATAGCCTCATTCTTAGAAGAATTGCCTGAAAAACTATCCAAGTCATCGCTTGAACAACTTACCAATGTTAACGCTGCCATTGCAGCAATACCCATAACAAATTTCTTATCCATATCTTTTTGGATTTTTAAATTAAACTAATCTATTATTACTCTTTTACTATTTTAATCTGATTCTTATCACTTTTTCTACAGTTCCATATCAATATCCTCAGGTTTACCCCAATCCTTGACCGTGACGTCAAAACCGCCAGAACTTCCTTCCGAAGGCTTCACATCAGGTAAAGGGTTCGGCAACTCAACATCAACATGGAGAGAAGAAAAATAACCTAACTCCGATGAATTTTCATCTTCCTTAAACTTATCTCCTACCGCAAACTGATAATCTACCTGCGTCTTTTTGTCTATCAACAAAGCTGAAAAAGACAGCTTATTGTTTTCGGCATCAAGATGGGCAGTTTCTGGTAGGCCAAAACATTTAAACGATGTCGTCAACGTTCCTAGTGTTGCGTCATTCTTATCTATCGTTTTCGTCCAGGACTCCAGAAGATAAGTCACCTTACTACTCTGAAGCGGCTTCCCCTGTCCCAGCAGAAATCCTTCTGAAATACCAGTTAAGGATCCTCGCGCAGAATACAGGTTTCCTATACCTGGAACTTTCACGTTGACCCGGATATGCGAAAGCACATTCCTTGGCGTTAACGTAGCCTCAGAATAGTCTCCAGAAACATCGAATTCATCGAGTTTATCAGAGGCAAGCCACTCGGGCTCAACCCCTATCAATTCATTATCTCCACGCGAGTACCAGCGCGATGTTGTATGCAGTACCACAGCTCGCGCCGTCTCGTAAGAGTCCATTCCCTGAAATTCGAGTGTACCAAACTCGGTCGTACTCTGGTTGAATACCAGTACATGATATTTTCCAGGTTCCAAGAAAAAGTCGGCATGGGTTATATCATTAGTCAAGGCAGTTTGCGGAGCACCACCTGACCAGGGAAACACCATGACCGTCATACCTGTAGGCACCTCTTTATCAAACAAACGCCAATCTACATTAATCCGCACTAATCTACGGCCATCCTTTGGCGGACAACTGGAATAGTCATCATAAACGCAAGAAGTAAGCGAAATGATAAGGAACCAACAGTACAAGAATAGTTCTATACATCTTTTACATCTTTTCATGAATGCTTCATCTTTATATTCTTATCTAATTATCATATTCATTTCAAAATTTCTGGGTGCAAAAGTACAACATAAAATTGAATTAGGTCTAAAGCAATGTTTAATAAAAATAAAATGATAAATGAGATAACGTTTTTGTTACAACACAAAAAAAATGCCAGTAGCCACCGGTTTAGTAAGCAATTAAAAAACCTACAATCAAACCAATTGATTGGAGGTTTCAATTCTATCATTTATTCAAGTTTCGCAAGTGGTTTAAGTACGGGCGGGGCAGAAGCCCCAGAAGCAGCGCGCCCTGAAGGTTTCGCCCCACACGCCCTGAAAGGGCAGAAGCTCCTAGCCCAGGGCATCGCCCTGGGTAATTACGGCCACAAACCTGTCGCCCTGTAAGGGCAAAAGCTTTAAAACTCCAGGATAAAGCTTTTGCCCTTACAGGGCGTCTTGCTGATTGCTATTATACCCAGGGCGTTGCCCTGGGCTAGGAGCTTCTGCCCTTTCAGGGCGTGTGGGGCAACTATTCATACATTATCGGCTCAGCCAAGCCTCCGGATTGAGCTTGGCAGTCTCCTTGCGAAGCTGGAACTGGAGGATGTTTTCAGAACCGACACTACCCAAAGCCTGACGGGTACGTACCTTCTGACCCTTATGAACGCTGACCGATTTCAGATTACAGTAAACAGAGATGTAGGCTCCATGACGGACCAGCACGTTCCACATGCCACCATAACCGAAGACGGCACTCACCTCACCATCGTAGATGCTGCGAGCCACACAACCCGGCTTGCCCTGGATATTAATACCCTTATTGTCGAGCGTTACACCCTTCAAGCCTTCTACATTATACTGGCCGAAATGACTCACCACACGGTAACTGCCGCTGATAGGCATCGGCAACCGGCCACGGTTTGCCTCGAATCCACCGCTCAGCATGCGGTCTACCGAACTCAAGGTAGAAGCCTCCTGTGCCTCCTTCTTGGCAGCGGCAATCTCACGGGTACTGCGTTCCGCATCCATCTTCGCCTTCAACTCGGCAGCCTGTCTTTCAGCCTCCGCCTTTCTTGCAGCCTGTTCGGCAGCAGCCTCACGGGCAGCCTGCTCTGCGGCGGCACGCTTGGCAGCCTCGGCAGCAGCACGCGCCCTAGCCTGCGCTTTTGCCTTCGCCTGAGCAGCAGCCTGGGCAGCAGCCTCCTCCTGAGCCTTTCTTGCAGCCTCGGCAGCCAGTCTTGCTTCTTCGGCAGCCTTTCTGCGGGCAGCTTCGGCAGCAGCCTCACGCGCCTTGGCTTCGGCTATACGACGGGCATTCTCCCTGGCAGCAGCCTCGGCAGCAGCTTTCTTGCGAGCCAGTTCCTCGGCACGTTTCTTGGCGGCAGCAGCGGCAGCGGCCTTCTTCTTAGCCTCGGCAGCAGCACGGGCACGAGCCTTGGCTACTTCCTGAGCAATCAAGCGGTCAATCTGAGCGTTGATTGCCGCATCTTTCTGACGCTGGTCGGCGATGACAGCCTGAATGGTCTTCTGCTGTTTCTGCAGTCCCTGCACCATTTCCTGCTGCTGGGTCTGCTTGCCTTCCAAAACCGTCTTCTCCTGCTTACCCTTATATAATAAGGTGTTCTTATGTCCCTTTACATGCTGCAACTGCTGGTGCTTCTCGTTCACCTGCTTCTGTTTAGCCTTTACAGCCTCGCCCTGCACCTTCTGATAGGAAGAATACTGGCGGATGAAGGAAAGGCGGCGATACATCTGTGTCAGATTCTTGGCGCTGAAGATGAACATCAGCTTATCCTGAACCGTATGATGACGGCTCATATAGCGCATGGAACGGATATACTTGTTCTTGCGGTCCTGCAACTGTTGCTGAAGCGTTTTCAACTGTGCCTGCAGAATGCCGATATTGCCGTCAATATGATGGATATCCTTCTGGATGCCGTCAATCTTCTTCTGACGCTGGTCTATTTCTCCGTTCAGCGCCATCAGGTCTTCAAGACGTTTCTTCACATCCGCCTTATTTCTCTGCAAAGCCTGCTCCTGCTCTCTGATCTTCTTCCGGATAGAAGCGCGCTGTCCCTGCAAACCCCGGATAGAGGCGTTGCTATAGGTTGCCGCCTTGCGTTCTGCTCTGGTTGGCGCAGCTGGTTTGTATGTCTTTCTGGCCGCATGACTTCTGCTGTTCGTCTTTCTGGCAGGAGTAGCAGCCTTCTTTTTCGCAGTTACGGCAGTCTTTCTCACCGGCTTCTTCTGGGCAGAATGCTTCTGCGCAAAAGGTGCGAGCGAGAAGGTGATTGCCATGATGAATAATAAGATTCGCTTCATTTCTTATATTAAAAACCCATGTTCTATAATTTCAAACTCTTGATGAGCATTTACATACTCAATATCTTGCTGAGCACATCTGCTGGAGAAATCTGCTTGTATTTGCTGGAAATCTCGGTCTGAGTGCTCCATTTGCTGTCGGTCTTCACCTGATTCAATTGCAGACTGATCTTAGCCTCCTGCTTTTTCCTGGTAGCAGTAGTGGTCATCGCCAGATTCAGGGAGGCAGGGAACATCTTGACGCCTACACTCTTGAAGTTGCCGTAGTCGACGTGGAGATTGGAGGTGCCGTTCTGCGCACTCTTATAGACAACATCTGCTGCTGTGATACGGCCGGTAGTGCGATTGGCTGTCCAGGCATAGGTCATATTGCCGTTCCTGAAACTAACCGGCACAGCATCTCCTGCCACATCCAGTCTGGCATCAAACTTCTTCAGGTCTGATTCCTTCACAGTCCTTTCGCCCGGCAGGAGCAGCTGGTTCCAGAAGAGAGCCTGCAGAGAATAGAAGGAGATGCCCTGCTTCTTGAGGAAGTCTACCTGGGTATAATCTGCCTTGATATATTCCTTGTGCAGACGGTCTATGATAAGTACATGGTCGGGAGTAAACTCCAGACGGCCCACCTCTGTACCCAAGATAGGAATAAAGAGCTGGATGCGGATGATTTCATCCTTACGCATGCTCAGTTTGCCCGGCACAGTAATGTCCTTATCACCAGCCTGGAGCGTAAACGACATGTTGCCTACAATATTCCTGGTATACACCTGATTGTCTGAAACCTTCTGTACGAAAGCCAACTTCCTGAGCGTCTCACTCTGACGAGAGCCAGAACCCTTGGCGGCATTCTCTTTCTGATGACTGGCTGATGAGGAGCCAGAGCCCTGTACATTCTTGCTGGTTCCGCAAGAACCGAGGAGCAGGATGCTGCAGGCTGCGGCAAGCAGCATCATCTTATTCTTCTTCATTGTATATTTCATCTTTCCTGATTTTTCTACTTTCCGTTTATTTCTTCTTACCTTTTCTAACTGACTTCTTCGTAGCGGCAGGTTTCTGCTTTGGCGCATTACGCTTCTTCAGTTCTTCTTCGGTAATATATTGTCTGTTCTTAATCTTCCATGCCAGCACCTCTGTCTGGTTCTCTCCGGTATAGGCTTTCTTCCAGAAATCTACGGATTCATCGGCCATACCATTCATATAATAGATATCTCCGGCATGTTCAATAACCGTACTGTTATCTGCGGTGGAATCGCGGTTTTTGAGTGCCTGGTCTATATAGGTCTTGGCATCAGCATAGCGTTCTTCCATAAAGAGAATCCAAGCATAGGTATCCAGATAAGTACCGTTGTTCGGCTCTGCCTTGATGGTCTTGTAGCTCATCGACTCAGCCTTATGCAGGTCAACGCCCTTCTCGCTCAGATAGTAGGCATAGTTGTTGAGCGCCATCACGTTGTCATCTTTCCATTGCAGGCAGGAGTCGTAAGCCGCAAAGGCTTCCTGCTCTTCACCTTTCTTATGAAGGATATCGCCGGTTACGGCATAGAGGTCAGATACCAGGTCGGCAGGCGACTGTGCATTCACCTGTGCCAATCCGAGACGGAACTCACGGAGCGCCTCGTCTTCCTTATCTTTCTGATAATACGCCATTCCACCGAAGTAATAGAACACCATTTCTTCGGGATTATACTCCTGAGCCGCCTTACATTGCTGGGAAACCAGGTCATATTTCTTCTCGTTCCAGAGCATCTGTACGAGTTGCATTCTGGCATTCACGTTATCCGGAGCAATAGTAAGCACCTTTTCGAAGGCACGGCAAACAGAGTCGGCAGGCATCTTCTTCAAACTCATATAAGCAGCTTTCATCTCTGCCACATCGGCTGACGGATGAGCCACGTTGAGCGCCTTGTCAAACAGCGCAATCACCTTGGTAGAATCGCCCCCTTCGCTCTCGTTTTTCTGAATGAAAGAGCGGTACATCATCACCTTGGTCTCCAGATCCGATTTCGGACTCATCAATATCTTATCGAGCATCTGCCCGGCAAGCTGCTCCTGATGGGTGGCATTATAATAGTCGTAAAGCGACATCTGGGCATAGGAATTGTCAGGCTCTTCCTTCAGCACATCGGTAAAGCACTTGTAAGCTTCCTTCTGGCGGTCGTGCTGTACGAGCCAGTTGCCCAGCATTGTCTTGTACTGCATATCCAGCGGATGCTGGTCTACCAGCGACTTCAGTTCCTGATAGGCAGCCTTCTTGTCGTTCATCAGTTCATAAACTCTCATTTTAGAGAGGGTGAACTGTTCGCTTTCACCTTCTTCCACCTCAAGACGCGAAATGGTTTTGAGTACCGATTTATAATCCTTATTCTGGGAATAAAGCTGAACCAGGATGCGGAGGGCATCGGTATTATCGTGGTTTTTGGCATACAGATTCTCATAGGCATCGATGGCAAGATCGTATTTCTGGCTACCTATATAATATCTGCCCAACTGCTCTGCATAGGTCTGGTTTTCCGGATTCAGTTCTATTGCCTTCTGCATATAGGCAAGTGCCAGGGAATCCTGCTTGAGCTGAGAATAGAAAAGCGACTCATAGAAATAGGTTTCAGCCGCCTTCGGGTCAATCTTCCGGGCATGCTCAAAGAGGTCGAAAGCTGCCGAATAATTACCGGCAGCCTGCTGGCGCGCTCCCTCCAGGAAGAAATAGTTGTAGCGCTGGCGGTCGTTCGGAGAGAGATGGTCCTCCTGAACCGCCGGCTTCTGAACCGGCTGCACCTTCTTCTTACGGGCAAGCGACGGCATGGCTACCGAACCCAGCAAGACCAGCCCCATTGCCCAACTGATATTTCTAAGATTCATCTTCACGATTCTAATCCTTTCTATTCTATCTTTAATAATCTGTTATTTTACACCCGTATGACCGTATCCGCCGGCTCCACGTTCGGTTTCATCGAGCTCATTAACCTCGATGAAATCGCATTGTTCGTGCTTAGCCAGCACCATCTGGGCTATACGCTCGCCATCGTTGATTACGAAATCCTCTGTAGAGAAATTGATGAGCAGAACCATGATTTCGCCGCGATAATCGGCATCGATGGTTCCCGGCGTATTCAATACGGTAATGCCATGCTTCAAAGCCAGACCGCTGCGAGGACGGATCTGCGCTTCATAACCTGCTGGCAAAGCCATATAAAGACCGGTTGGCACCAGTCGTCGCTCCATAGGATGAAGCACGATTGCCTCATCGATGTTAGCACGCAAATCCATGCCGGCACTCTGAGGTGTGGCAAACGCAGGTAGAGGCTGATGCCCCTTGTTGATAATCTGTACTTTTATCATGACTTCTTCTTTTTTATCTGTGTCTGAGTTTAATAATCTGCAAAAATAAGCAATTTTGATGGAATAAATGAATTTTTGAGGATAAAAACATGTAATTTATCATATTTTATTTTGATTTGTGCTTACTTTAGTGTATTTTTGCGCTACAGAATCAAGTAATACAATAATATGGAATGGAAACAACTGATATCCAACAAGCGTTTCGGACAGGAGCATAAGCATGCCGAGCGCCATGATGATCGCTCTGAATTCAAGCGCGATTACGACCGTCTTATCTTTTCATCGGCATTCCGCCGCCTGCAGAACAAGACGCAGGTTTTCCCATTGCCGGGCAGCATCTTCGTTCACAACCGCCTCACCCACAGTCTGGAGGTGGCGAGTGTGGGCATGTCGATAGGTAACGACATTTCTCGACGTGTCATCCAGAAGCGGCCTGAACTGAAGGATACGCTCGTCGAGGAGATTGGTACCATCGTAAGTGCAGCCTGTCTGGCACATGATTTGGGTAATCCGCCTTTTGGTCATTCCGGCGAGAAAGCCATCCAGACTTTCTTCTCTGAAGGACCGGGTCAGAAGATAAAATCAATGGTTTCATCGGAGTTTTGGGATGATATTACGCATTTCGAAGGTAACGCAAATGCCTTCAGAATCCTGACCCACCGGTTCAAGGGGCGCCGTCAGGGTGGTTTCGTCATGACCTATTCCATGCTTGCTTCCATCGTAAAATACCCGTTTGCAAGCTGTCTTGCCGGCAACCACGGCAAATTCGGTTTCTTTGCTTCAGAAGCGGAATCTTACAGGAAAATTGCCGATGAATTGGGCATTTTTTGCAAATCTGCACCGGGTGAGCCTCTCAAATACGCCCGCCATCCACTTGTATATATGGTAGAAGCTGCCGACGATATCTGCTACGAAATCATGGACATCGAAGACTCCCATAAGCTCAAGATTCTTTCCTTTGCTGAGACCGAACACTTGCTGCTGAGTTTCTTCGATGAAGAAATCCAGCAGAAGATACGCCAGCGCATCATCGACGAAGAACTGAGTGACGAAAACGAGAAAGTGGTTTACATGAGAGCCAGCGTCATCGGCAAACTGGAGAACGAATGTGTGGCAGCCTTCCTGGCGCACGAGGAGGAAATCCTTGCCGGAACTTTCGAGGGCAGTCTCATCGACCATATTTCCGAGCGCCAGAAAAAGGCATATAAGGAATGTGAGAAGATCTCCTACTCTAAGATTTACCAAAGCAAGCCGGTACTCGACATAGAACTGTCGGGTTATCAAATCATGGCAACTCTGATGGAGGTTTTCATCGAAGCTGCCGTCAACCCATCGCGTTTCTACTCCAAACAGCTCTTGCGCCGGGTAAGCAGCCAGTATGATATAGAGAACGAGAATCTGGAGGAGCGCATCATGGCTGTAATTGATTATATCAGCGGCATGACCGACATCTATGCGCTCGACATCTATCAGAAGATCAACGGAATCAGCCTGCCTATTGTATAAGGGAGCGGAGTTCAAACATACCAACGCAGCGAAGTTTAGCCCCGACTTTCGGATAAAGCCAGCCGCTGTTTGCCCCGACTTTTGGATAGAATTAGCCATTGTTTGCCCCGACTTTTGGATAAAATTAACTATTGTTTGCCTTGACTTTTGGATAAAAGTTGTATCTTTGCACTGAAAATCAATAAATTAAGCAAAATGGCATATTACAAACGAAACATAGATAAAAAACTCCTGGAATGGAAGGTTTCTCAAAGAAGGAAACCTTTGCTTATACGTGGAGCCAGACAAGTAGGAAAATCTTCTGCTGTACGTCAATTAGGCAAAGAGTTTAAGTACTTTGTGGAGATAAATTTAGAGAGCCAACCATCCATAAGAGGACTCTTTTCAAAGGATATTGACGTGCATAGAACGTGTGAAGGGATAAGTGCAACTACCGGAATCCCTGTAATACCTGGAGAAACTCTACTCTTCATAGACGAGATACAAGTTAGCCAGGAAGCAATCATGTCGCTCCGTTATTTCAAAGAGGATTATCCGGAACTACATGTCATCGCAGCCGGCTCATTACTGGAATTTACCTTAGAGGAGCTTCCTTCCTTTGGAGTGGGGAGAATACGTTCACTCTACATGTACCCTTTTTCCTTTGATGAATTTCTCATGGCACAGGGACTGGATACCACTATAAGTTACAAGCAGCAGGCATCCCCCTCATCTCCGCTTCCTGATGCCGTTCACAACAAACTGGTAGACCAGCTGAAGACCTTCTATCTGGTGGGTGGCATGCCTGCAGCAGTTACAGAATGGATTGAGACCAAAAGTTATTTGGAATGCGCTCATGTCCATAACGATATTCTGGATACCTATCAGGACGATTTTGCCAAGTATAAGTCGCGCATATCTCCAGCTTTATTGAGAAAGGTCTTGCGTTCCGTTGCTTTGCAGGCTGGCAGTAAGTTTGTTTATAGACAGGTTGCCGATGATGTTCATTCTTCGGTCATCAAAGACGCACTTCATCTATTGACATTAGCAGGACTCATAAAGCCGGTAACCCATACTGATGGAAATGGAGTTCCACTTGGTGCAGAAGAGAATAGTAGCTACAGAAAATACCTTTTCTTAGATTTGGGGCTGATGCAAACCATGTTGGGTACTCCTGCAGCTAATATCCTTTTGGCTTCGGATGTTGATTTTGTCAATAAAGGGGCGGCTTCAGAAATGTTCGCTGGCTTGGAACTCGTCAAGAACCACGACTGTTTCCAAAAGGCAGAGATGTACTATTGGCAGAATCTGTCAAAAGGAGCCAATGCAGAAATTGATTATCTGGAAGCGAAAGATGGTGTGGTTATACCGATAGAAGTGAAAGCTACTACCAGGGGCAGTATGCAAAGTTTATGGCTATTCATGAGAAAGAAAGCGCTCCATCATGCAGTTCGTACATCCTTAGAGAATTTTGGAGAGTTTGAATACATTGATAAAGAATCTCAAAATGCCTGTCGCCACGTAGATGTGATTCCACTTTATGCAATGAGTAATTTATGCAAGCCTTTACACTTTTAGACACATGAAAATGCCAGAACGATACACTTTTAGACACATAAAACCAAAATTCCGCTGCCTTTTCCGAGATTCATTAAGACTATTTAACCGAGGCAAGCAGTTTTTACAGAAAACAAAAATCCCATGTTTCTATTGCCAATAAGCAATAAGAACATGGGATTCTGCGGTATAGTCTAGATACCTTTTTCCTTATATATTACTTTATTGGCTCCGCTCGTAATCTTCAGAGCCTCAGGATGTTCCTTAATAAAACTGTTGATGTGGCGAACTCGCTTCTCTTCGAGAATCTCATCGATGGCGATGAGGATACCAGTCTCCTCAACATCACCAAAACCATAGTTGATGGCGGTACCGAAAAGCTTCATCGTAGGACTCAGACTCATGTAGGCATTAACAAGAGGAGGGATATTATAACCCAACTTGCGAACTTCACGGTTCAGGATGCGATAGTCTGCCTTGAAGTCATCTTCTGTAAAGATGGCAGCCAAATCACTCTCCGGAGTATCCAATTTCAGCGGTTTCATCGGGATTACGAGGTTCTCCTTGTCATCAAAATGCTTCTTGAGGAAATAGAGAATCATGTCGCGGCCACGACGGATGTAAGACGGATACATCGTCATCTTGCCGAAGAAATATTTTACTTCCGGATAGAGAACCGTCAAGGCGCCCAAACCATCCCAGAGATTGTCAAGAGCAAAGATGCTCTTGGTGTTGGTACGCACATTCTGATATTCGAGCGAAACGAAGGAACGGCCCAACTCTACGGTATAAGGCATATACTCCTTGAGGAACTTGTCGGAGAAATGGAACATGTGGCTGGTTGCCAGCTTAGGCTGTCCCTTCTCATCGAGCAGCCAGTCCTTACCCAGGAGATAACGGTAACCGCCGATAATCTCATCGGCTTCAGGATTCCAGACAATCAGCTGCTTGTAACAGTTGTCACCAAAGTCGAACTCATCAAGATCCATAGATTTGCCCGTTCCGCCTCCCGCTTCGCGGAAAGCGATTTCACGAAGTCGACCAATCTCTTTCAGCACATTAGGCGAATCTTTTGCCGTAACGATGTAAATCTCGTTATGGCTCTTATTGGTCATTCTCAGTTGTTTGTCGGGTGTAAGCTCGCTCTTCAGGAGCTCACGGTCAATCGGTTGGATGATTTCTTCTTCCATATTACTCTTCTTATATGCTATGATTCTACGATTTCGTTAATATAAAACAATTCTTCCGGGTTTTGCAAACCATTAAAGTTCATAAACCCTGTCTTCAACATACTGCGCCCACTCTGTAGCCGACTTGCTCTTATCAAAAGTCTGCCAAGGAATCGGTTTGCCGATGGAGATGCGGAAATGCTTGCCCACATTCCTGTACATCTCGTCAACCAGGAACAGCATGGCGAGATTGAACGGCAGATACTTGTCGCTAAATCGGGCGATGCGGTAGAAACGCTCAGAGTTGCGCCCTCCGAAATGGATAGGCACCACATCGCGCTGATATTCTACACTCTTAGAGATAAACGTCTTCTTCCAAGGCAGGTCGTGGATGGTTCCATCCTTGCGCTTGCGGCTGTTCAAGCCTGCCGGAAACATCAGCATGTGGTTGTCACTCTTGAAGCCCGCCTCCACCATACGTGGGAAATCGCGGCTCTGGCGACCCGTCTTGTTGATGCCGATACTTACAGGTTTCAAACCCGGCAAGTTGAGCAGAAGATCATTCACCAGATAGCGGAACTTGCCATCATAGTGCTTGCCGATGATGGAACCGAGACATACGCCATCCTGTCCGCCCAGAGGATGATTGGAAACAAAGGTATAGAGTTTGCCGTCGTTCTTGTCAGGCAGGTTTTCCAAGCCTACGATTTCAACATCCATCTTCAGATAGCGCACACATTCGGTGAGCCATTCAGTACCTGAAAGGCCACGGCTCTCCCACAAGAACCTGTTCACCTCGTCCTCGTGAATAATCTTCTTGAGCCAGGAAACCAGAAAGCGCGGTACGAATTTCACCTTGCTTCCCATCTTGCTCTTAAGAATCTTATCTATGTCTATCGTTTTCTCTATTGATTCACTCATGTTTGCTAAAACTTATATAAGTTAGTGCAAAAGTAACTCAACTTTTTCAAATACGTGCCATTTTTTCCAAAAAAATAGCAAAAAAGCGAAAATTTATTAGTTTTTTTAAACTATCACGACAAATCGAGCCCATTTTGCACGTATTTTTGCAAAAACATCACACTTGATGAGAACAAAAAGGCGATGCCCGAAACAGGAAGGTGAAGTTGACCAAAAACAACTTTTTCATTAAGTTTTATAAATTTTGTGGGAAAATGTAAGGCTATATGGAGATTTTTATGTACCTTTGAACCCAAATTTATACACTAATAAGTACGCACGCAATATTATAACGCGATAAGACAGCAAAAAGATATATGATAAAGACAGCAGAAACATATCACGTACCGGTGCTCCTCAAGGAGAGCGTTGACGGGTTGAACATACAGCCAGGAGGCATCTATGTAGACGTAACCTTCGGTGGCGGCGGACATTCCAGAGAGATTCTGTCGCGCCTGACAGAGGGAGCGCACCTGTACAGTTTCGACCAGGACGCCGATGCAGAGCGCAACGTGGTGGCAAACGAGAACTTCACCTTCGTATGCTCCAACTTCAGATTCCTGAAAAACTGGATGCGCTACTACGGGGTAGACGGACTCGACGGACTGTTAGCCGACCTGGGCGTATCGAGCCACCACTTCGATGACGAGACCCGCGGTTTCTCCTTCCGCTTCGACTCCCCACTCGACATGCGCATGAACAAGCGTGCTGGCAAGACTGCTGCCGACATCGTAAACGAATATGACGAAGGTGCCCTTGCCGACATCTTCTACCTATACGGTGAGCTGAAGAACTCGCGCCGCATCGCCTCAGCACTCGTCAAGGCAAGAGCCGAGAAGCCCATCCTCACCACCAAAGACTTCATGGCAGCCGTAGAGCCCCTCTTCAAGCGGGAACGCGAGAAGAAAGACATGGCAAAGCTCTTCCAGGCGCTGCGCATAGAAGTGAACCACGAGATGGACGCCCTGAAAGAGATGCTCCGCTCAGCCACGGAACTTCTGAAACCGGGAGGCCGACTCAGCGTCATCACCTATCACTCGCTGGAAGACAGAATCGTAAAGAACATGATGAAAGCGGGCAATGCAGAAGGCAAGATAGAGCAGGACTTCTTCGGAAGAATAGAAACCCCTTTCAAACTCGTGAACAACAAGGTAATCGTTCCCGATGCCGACGAGCAGGAAAGAAACCCTAGGAGCAGAAGCGCCAAACTAAGAATAGCAGAAAAGAAATGATAAACGATAAAGACATAAACATCAGTGAGAAGCCTATAGCCGAAGAAAAGGCACAGGCATCACAGGAACCGCCGAAGCAGGAAACTCCGCAGCAGGAGCCACAGCAGCAGGAGGCGCCACAGGCTTCGCTCAAGGAAGTGATTGCCAAGCAAGCCATTGAGGAAGAGGCTTCAGGATCATCGAGCTTTACGCTGCGAAAGATTCTGGGTGGAGACATTCTTACCGCACAAATCATACGCCGGCAGATATGGCTCGTTATCCTCATCGTGTTTTTTGTCATTATCTACATATCCAACCGATACAATATCCAGAACGATATCATCGAGTTGGACAAACTGCAGAAAGAACTGCAAGACACCAAATACAAAGCGCTGTCTACAAGCAGCCAGATAACAGAGAAGAGTCGTGAAAGTAATGTGCTCGACATGCTGAAAAACAACAAAGACAGTGTGCTGCACATCGCTACCCAACCTCCATACATCATAAACGTACCCGAAGAATGAGCAGCAAATTTGATCATAAGAAAGTAATGCCCCGCTACAGCGCCATCGCCATCATCATGACGATTTTCGCCATAGCCGTAGTGGGTAAAGCGCTCTACATCATGACCGCCAAGCATGATTACTGGATGAAGGTGGCAGAACGGCAGAAGAAGGATTCCGTGACCGTAAAGCCAAACCGAGGCAACATCTTGAGCTGCACAGGACAGCTGATGGCAAGTTCGCTGCCGGAGTTTAAGGTTTTCATGGACTTCAAGGCGCTGAAAGATGCAGAAAACGACTCGCTGTGGGATGCCAAGCAAGACTCCATCTGTCTTTGCCTGCACCAGATATTCCCGAATCTGAGCGAGTCTGATTTCAAGAAGCACCTCACCGAAGGCCGCGCCAAGATGAGCCGCCACTGGCCGGTTTATCCGAAGCGTGTAGACTATAACACCTTCACCGAGATAAAGGACATCCCTGTATTCCGCCTGAAACCCTACCAGAGCGGTTTCCACTGGGAAGAATATAATGCCCGAACCAGAACTTACGGTTCGCTGGCAGGCCGTACCATCGGAGCCATGTATGGCGCCAAGGATACCGCCCGCTTCGGTCTGGAGCTGAGTTACGACTCCATTCTGCGAGGCACCAATGGTATCGTGCATCGCCGCAAGGTGCGCAACAAGTTCCTCGACATTACCGATACCCCTCCTATTGACGGAGCCGATATCGTGACCACCATCGATGTGAGCATGCAAGACCTTGCCGAACGTTCACTCATCGACGAGCTGAAGGAAATCAACGCCAATGTGGGTGTAGCCATCGTGATGGATGTACCTACAGGCGACATCAAGGCCATCGTAAACATGGAGAAATGTTTCGACGGCGAATACAGAGAAATTCACAACCATGCCGTGAGCGACCTTCTGGAGCCAGGTTCGGTGTTCAAGCCAGCCTCTATCCTCGTAGCGCTGGACGACGGAGTGGTAGACACGACCTATCACGTAGAAACCGGTGGCGGTATATGGCCGATGTACGGCAGAGAAATGAAAGACCACAACTGGCGAAAAGGCGGATACGGAATGCTGACCCTCGCACAGACCCTGTGGTACAGTTCGAACATCGGTGTGAGCCGCATCATAGACGACCATTACCGCAACAACCCGGAGAAATTCGTAAAGGGTATCTACCGTACCGGTCTGCACGACGACCTGAAGATTCCGCTGGTGGGAGCAACGCCAGCCAGAATCCGCATGCCGCACAGAAACAAGAACGGACAGTATGACAACTGGGCAAAGACCAGTTTGCCATGGATGAGTATCGGATATGAGACCCAGATACCGCCTATCTCTACCCTCACCTTCTACAACACCATCGCCAACAACGGCAAGATGATGCGACCAAGATTCGTGAGCAAGGTAATGAAGAACGGAGAAACCATCATGGAATTTCCTCCAGAAGTGATGCGCCAGCAGATAGCCAAGGAGAAGAGCATCAAGGAACTGCAAACCATCCTGGAACAGGTGGTAAGCGTGGGACTGGGAAAGAAAGCCGGTTCGCCTAACTTCAAAGTGGCAGGAAAGACCGGTACAGCCCAGATTTCAAAAGGTGCCGGTGGATATAAGAGTGGCGGAACCAGCTATCTCATCAGTTTCGCAGGCTACTTCCCTGCCGATGCGCCACGCTACAGCTGTATCGTCTGCATACAGAAATCCGGTTTGCCTGCTTCGGGCGGTACGATGTGCGGTAAGGTGTTCCATGAGATTTCAGAAGGTATCATGGCGCAGAGTCTGAAAGTTGACGTAAAGGACGCCCGCGACTCAGCATCCGTCTTCGTTCCTGACGTAAAGGCTGGCAATATCCTTGCTGCCAACTATGTGCTCAGCCACCTCGGCATCAAGACCAATGCCAACTGGAGTGGCAGCTATGCCGACGGCAACCCTATCTGGGGCAAGGCAGAGCGCGTGGGTAACCACAGCATCAAGCTCATCAGGGAGAAGCAATACGGCAAGACGATCGTACCCGACGTTACCGGAATGGGAGCCCGAGACGCTATCTACAATATGGAGAGCCGGGGCATCAAAACCCAGATTACAGGTAGAGGAAAGGTAGTAAAGCAGAGTCTGGTGCCGGGAACGGTCATCAAGAAAGGTGCCGTATGCAGCCTTGTGCTCGAATAAAACTCAGAAACAGTTATCTGAAACCCTATATATAATAAGGTGTAGATAAAGAAATATATAGAATATAAAACAGAAACAGGATATGAAGTTACAAGAATTACTCAAAAACATCGAGCCGGTTCAGATAATCGGCGATGCTGATGTAGAGGTTACGGGAGTAAACATCGACTCTCGCAAGATTAAGGAAGGTCATCTCTTCGTTGCCATGAAGGGAACGCAGGTTGACGGTCACAAGTTTATTCCAAAGGCATTGGAACTGGGCGCAAAGTCGGTTTTGTGCGAAGACATGCCTGAAGAGAAAGTTGAGGGCGTAACTTACATTCAGGTCGCTTCGACCGAGGATGCTGTCGGCAAGGTAGCAACCCTCTTCTACGGCGACCCTTCAAGAAAGCTCAAACTGGTAGGCGTAACAGGTACCAATGGTAAGACCACCATTGCCACCTTATTATATAATATGTTCCGCAAGTTCGGCCATAAGTGTGGCTTGCTCTCTACCGTCTGCAACTACATTGAGGACGAGGCTATCCCTGCCGACCATACCACCCCAGACCCTATCGAGCTGAACATGCTCCTGGGCAAGATGGTAGAGGCAGGCTGCGAGTATGCCTTCATGGAGTGCTCTTCTCACGCCATCGCACAGAAGCGTATCGGAGGCCTACAGTTTGCCGGAGGCTTGTTCACCAACCTCACCCGCGACCACCTCGATTATCACAAGACATTCGAGAACTACCGTAACGCCAAGAAGGCTTTCTTCGACGGACTGCCTAAGACTGCCTTTGCCATTACCAATGCCGACGACAAGAACGGCATGATCATGGTACAGAACACCAAGGCTACCGTGAAAACCTACTCTACCCGCAGCATGGCAGACTTCAGAGCCAGAATCCTGGAGTGTCACTTCGGCGGCATGTATCTGGAGATTGACGGCAGAGAAGTGGGCGTACAGTTCATCGGTAAGTTCAACGTGAGCAACCTGCTTGCCGTATATGGTGCAGCCATTATGCTCGGCAAGAAGCCAGAGGATGTACTCGTAGTGATGAGTACCCTTCACAGCGTAAGCGGAAGACTGGAACCAATCCAGTCGCCAGAAGGTTATACCGCCATTGTTGACTATGCCCATACACCAGATGCACTGGAGAACGTATTGAATGCCATCCACGAAGTGCTCGAAGGCAAGGGCGGAGAAGTCATCACCGTTTGCGGTGCCGGTGGCAACCGTGACAAGGGCAAGCGCCCATTGATGGCACAGGAGGCTGTAAAACAGAGCGATAAGGTAATCATCACCAGCGACAACCCACGTTTCGAAGAGCCACAGGATATCATCAACGACATGCTTGCCGGACTCAATGCCCAGCAGATGAAGAAGGTAATCAGCATCGTAGACCGCAAGGAAGCCATCCGCACAGCCTGCATGCTGGCAAAGAAGGGCGACGTGATTCTCGTAGCCGGTAAGGGACACGAAGATTACCAGGAAATCAAGGGCGTAAAGCACCACTTTGACGATAAGGAGGTGATTCGCGACATCTTCGGAATTTCACAGAAGTAAAATCAATTAAGAAAAGAAAGAAAAATGTTATACTATCTCTTTAGATTTCTGGAGCAGTGGGGCATCACAGGTTCTCACATGTGGGGCTACATCTCATTCCGTGCCCTGCTTGCGCTGATTTTATCATTGGTAATCTCTGCCTGGTTCGGCGAGAAATTCATCAAGTATCTCAAAAGCAAGCAAATTACAGAGACACAGCGCGATGCCAGCATCGACCCGTTCGGTGTCAAGAAGATTGGCGTTCCTTCTATGGGTGGTGTCATCATCATCCTGGCTATCCTCGTACCGGTACTGTTACTCGGACGTTTGCGCAACATCTATCTGATCCTGATGATCATCACCACCATATGGCTCGGCTTTCTCGGTGGAATGGACGACTTCATCAAGATATTCAAGCGCGACAAGGAGGGATTGAAGGGCAAATATAAGATTATAGGACAGATTGGCATCGGCCTGATCGTGGGACTGGTACTCTGGTCTTCACCTGATGTAAAGATGAACGAGAACCTCGCCATCGAGCAACAGGGACAGGAAACGGTGGTAAAGCATCGTACGGAAGCAAGAAAATCGCTGAAGACCACCATCCCATTCGTCAAGGGACACAACCTCGACTATTCCAGCATCACCAGTTTCTGCGGTAAGTACAAGGTAGCAGCAGGCTGGATTCTCTTCGTCATCATGACCATCTTCGTTGTAACAGCCGTATCAAACGGTGCCAACCTCAACGATGGTATGGACGGAATGTGTGCCGGAAACTCCGCCATCATAGGTGTGGCGCTAGGCATACTTGCGTATGTGTCGTCGCACATCGAGTTTGCCGCCTACCTCAATATCATGTATATTCCTGGTTCTGAGGAACTGGTAGTATTTTTCTGTGCCTTCATCGGAGCCCTCATCGGTTTCCTCTGGTACAACGCCTACCCTGCCCAGGTATTCATGGGCGATACGGGTTCGCTGACCATCGGCGGTATCATCGCAGTAGGTGCCATCATCATCCACAAGGAGCTGATGCTGCCTATCCTCTGCGGTATTTTCTTCGTAGAAAGCCTCAGCGTGATGATGCAGGTTTACTATTACAAGATAGGAAAGCGGAGAGGTGTGAAGCAGCGTATCTTCAAGCGCACACCTATCCACGACAACTTCCGCACACAGGACAGTCAGCTGGATCCTGACTGCAAGTATCTGTGGAAGAAACCTCGCAACTGCTTCCATGAATCAAAGATTACCATCCGTTTCTGGATTGTAACCATCATTCTGGCAGCATTGACCATCATCACATTGAAGATCAGATAAAATACAGGCTCTTATCAGCCCGACAAGTATAGAGAATAAGACAATGAGCAAAATTGTAATTTTAGGAGCTGGCGAAAGTGGCGCAGGTGCAGCCGTGCTGGCAAAGAAAGAGGGATTCGAGGTCTTTGTTTCAGACATGTCAAAGATCAAGGATAACTACAAGAAGTTGATGGATGACCACAACATCGAATGGGAAGAAGGTCACCATACAGAAGAAAAGATTTTAGATGCAGATGAAGTCATCAAGAGTCCGGGTATTCCTAAGGAAGCACCTATGATACAGAAACTGATGGCTAAGGGTACACCTATCATCAGCGAAATAGAATTTGCGGGCAGATATACTGACGCCAAGATGATCTGTATCACGGGAAGTAACGGTAAGACAACCACTACCTCGCTGATTTACCACATCATCAAGTCGGCTGGCTATGATGTAGGTCTGGCAGGCAACATCGGAAAGAGTCTGGCCCTTCAGGTGGCTGAAACTCCTCATAAGTACTACGTCATCGAGCTGAGCAGTTTCCAACTCGACAATATGTATGAGTTCCGTGCCAATGTGGCCATCCTGCTCAACATCACTCCAGACCATCTGGACCGCTATGAGTTTAAGATGCAGAACTATACCGATGCCAAGATGCGCATCACCCAGAACCAGACAGAGGAAGACAGCTTCATCTTCTGGAACGATGATCCTATCGTTACAAAGGAGCTGGCTAAATACAACCTCAAGTCACATCTCTGCCCATTCTCTGAGTTCAAGGAGGAGGGTTGCGTTGGCTTTATCGAAGACGGCAAATACAAACTCAACTTCCCGTCAGACTTCGAAATGCCACAGGCAGACATGAGTCTACGCGGCAAGCACAACATCTATAATAGTCTGGCTGCAGGTCTGGCATGCAACATCGTAGGCATCAACCACGAGACCCTGCACAAAGGCTTGAGTGACTTCCCTGGTGTAGAGCACCGTCTGGAGAAAGTGGGCAAGTTCCAGGGCGTTTACTATGTGAACGATTCAAAGGCTACCAACGTAGATGCCTGCTGGTATGCACTGGAGAGTATGACCACCCCTACCATCCTCATCATCGGCGGTAAGGATAAGGGAAATGACTATAACCAGATCAAGGACCTGGTAAAGGAGAAATGTGCTGGTATCGTATATCTCGGAGCCGACAACCAGAAGTTGCACGACAACTTTGACGCACTCGGCATCCCTGTACGCGACACTCACAGCATGAAGGATTGCGTGGCAGCCTGTCAGGAATTGGCAAAGCCGGGCGATACCGTACTCCTCAGCCCATGCTGCGCAAGTTTCGACCTCTTCAAGAACATGGAAGATAGAGGCGAGCAGTTTAAGGCGCTGGCAAGAGCTATCGGAGAATAACAGTTTTCAACAAATAGAACAGATAGAACTATAAAGAAATGAATAACAAGAGCATTGGTAATATTTTCAAGGGAGACAAGGTGATCTGGATGGTCTTCTTCTTTCTCTGTATGATAAGCATCGTGGAGGTATATTCTGCCTCCAGCTCCTTGTCGTACAAGACAGGAAACTACATGGCACCTGTCATCCGCCACATCTTGCTCTTGGGAGGCGGTCTGTTCACCATGATTTGCATGCTCAAGGTGAAATGCAAGTACTTCAAGATTGTTACCCCCGTCGTGATGGGCATCTCATTACTGTTGCTCGTCCTGGTCTTGGCTACCGGTCAATCTACCAACGGAGCCTCCCGATGGTTCTCTCTGATGGGCATACAGTTCCAGCCTTCTGAGATAGCGAAGGGAGCGGTAGTACTGGCTGTAGCTCAGATTCTTAGTGCTATGCAAACAACTCAGGGAGCCAACAGGAAGGCATTCAAGTTCATACTTGTAGCAACTGCTCCATTTGTAATTCTCATCGGACTGGAAAACTTATCCACAGCCATGCTCCTCAGTATCACAATCTTAGCCATGATGCTCATCGGACGAGTGCCGATGAACCAGATTGGCAAGCTGGTGGGACTGTGCATGATTGTCATCGTCACAGCCTTTGCAGGTATCATGATAGTAGGACAGGACAAGGGCGAAGAGGGCAATAAACCGGAAAATACGCTGACCGAGAAGGTTGAGCAGGAACAGAACAAGCCTAACATGGCAGAAAAGATGTTCCATAGAGCAGACACCTGGAAAGCCCGTATTGACAAGTTTATGAACTCAAAGCCTGTAGCCCCACAGGATGTCGATCTCGACAAAGATGCCCAAGTGGCACATGCCAATATCGCCATCGCCTCTTCCAACATCGTAGGCAAAGGGCCTGGAAACTCAGTAGAAAGAGACTTCCTCTCACAGGCGTTCTCAGACTTCATCTATGCCATCATCATCGAAGAGATGGGTATATGGGGAGCCGCACTGGTTGCATTCCTCTACATCATCCTCCTGTTCAGAGCTGGCAGAATAGCCAACCGGTGTGAGAACAATTTTCCAGCATTCCTCTGCATGGGACTCGCCATCATGCTGGTTACCCAGGCACTCTTCAACATGGCAGTAGCAGTAGGTTTGGCTCCTGTTACAGGACAGCCACTACCACTCATCAGTAGAGGTGGTACATCTACCATCATCAACTGTCTGTACCTGGGCATCATCCTGAGTATCAGTAGAACAGCCAAGAAGAAAGAGATACCTCAAAATGAGCTCGACGACAGCAAAATGGTGGCTGCCTGACAAGAGTTTTATAAATTAAGGTGAAAAAATGGCAGAAAATGCCGTTAAATCGATATTTTTTTATACCTTTGCGTTATAAACATGAACGGATATGAATAATGAATTAAGAATTATCATAAGCGGAGGCGGCACAGGTGGTCACATCTTCCCTGCCGTATCCATTGCAAATGCCATCAAGGCGAAGCGCCCTGATGCTAAGATTTTGTTTGTGGGTGCACTCGGCAGAATGGAAATGCAGCGTGTACCTGCTGCGGGTTATGAGATCAAGGGCTTGCCTATCTGCGGCTTCGACAGAAAGCATCTGCTCAAGAACATCGCCGTACTCTTCAAGATATGGAAGAGCCAGCACATGGCAAAGAGCATCATCAAAAACTTCAAGCCTATGGCAGCTGTGGGCGTAGGTGGCTATGCTAGCGGTCCGACTCTCAATGTTTGTGCCAGCAAAGGAATACCTTGCCTCATCCAGGAGCAGAATTCATACGCTGGTGTAACCAATAAACTTCTGGCCAAGAAGGCTGAAAAAATCTGTGTGGCTTACGAAGGAATGGAGCGTTTCTTCCCTGCAGACAAGATTATCATGACCGGTAATCCTGTTCGCCAGAATGTATTGGAAACTACCATCACCCCGGAAGAAGCACGCAAGCAATTCGGTCTCGACCCTGAAAAGAAGACCATCCTGCTCGTAGGTGGCAGCCTTGGCGCAAGAACCATCAACGAGAGTGTGCTCCAGCACCTCGACCTGGTGAAAGAAAGCGGCGTACAGTTTATCTGGCAAACAGGTAAATACTATAATGCTGCCATCATGGAGCAACTGAAAGGTCAGGAGCTGCCAATGCTCAAGGTTACTGATTTCATCAGCGACATGGGTGCAGCTTACAAGGCAGCCGACCTGGTTATCAGCCGCGCAGGTGCCAGCAGTATCAGCGAGTTCTGCCTCATCGGCAAACCGGTTATCCTGGTTCCAAGCCCTAATGTGGCAGAAGACCACCAGACCAAGAACGCCATGGCATTAGTCAACAAAGATGCTGCCATCTACGTAAAGGATGCCGATGCACCAGAGGTATTGCTCAAGAAAGCAGTTGACACGGTAAAAGACGAGGCTAAGCTTGCTTCGCTCTGTGAGAATATCAAGAAATTAGGATTAAAGAACTCTGCCGACGTCATCGCCGACGAAGTAATCAAATTAGCAACAAAGTAATGGAAATAAAAGATATTAAAGCAGTTTATTTTGTAGGAGCGGGCGGCATCGGAATGAGCGCCATCGCCAGATACTTCCTCAGCAAGAAGTTGGTTGTAGCCGGATATGACAAGACTCCATCCAATCTAACTCATGAGTTGGAGAAAGAGGGAATGCTTATCCACTATGAGGAGAATGTTGACCTCATACCAGAAGCCTGCAAGGACGCCAAGACAACATTGGTAGTCTACACACCGGCAATTCCTGCTGAACACAAGGAACTGGTTTTCTTCCATGAGAATGGCTTCACGATCGAGAAGCGAGCTCAGGTTCTGGGTACATTAACCCGTACACATAAGGGACTGTGCGTAGCGGGAACACACGGAAAGACATCAACATCTACCATGTGTGCTCACATCATGCACCAAAGCCATATTGACTGTAATGCCTTCCTGGGAGGTATCTCAAAGAACTATGGCACCAACTATATCCTCTCCGACAAGAGCGACTATGTTGTCATTGAAGCAGATGAGTTTGACCGCAGTTTCCACTGGTTGCGCCCATGGATGAGCGTCATCACGGCTACAGACCCAGACCATCTCGACATCTACGGCACCAAGGAGGCTTATCTGGAGAGTTTCCGTCACTATACAGAACTGATCCAACCGGGCGGTGCACTCATCATCCACAAAGGTCTGGAGATGAAGCAACACGTACAAGACGGTGTCAAGATATACGAATACAGCCAGGACGAGGGCGACTTCCACGCTGAGAACATCAAGATAGAGAATGGAGGTATCACCTTTGATTTCATTTCTCCTATCGAGAACGTAACGGGCGTAGAACTCGGACAGCCTGTGCCTATCAACATCACAAATGGTGTGGCAGCAATGGCAATGGCACAGTTGAATGGTTGCACAGCCGATGAACTCCGTAACGGCATGAAGACCTACGGAGGAGTTGACCGCCGTTTCGACTTTAAGATCAAGAACAACAAACTGGTATTCCTGTCTGATTATGCTCATCATCCAAAGGAGATATATCAGAGTGCTAAGAGTATCAGAGAGTTATACAAGGACCGTAAGATAACAGCCATCTTCCAGCCTCACTTGTATACTAGAACCCGCGATTTCTATAAAGATTTCGCCAACAGTTTGAGTCTCTTGGACGAGGTTATCCTCTGCGACATCTATCCAGCTCGCGAGCAGCCTATTCCAGGAGTAACCTCCAAGCTTATCTATGACAATCTGAAACCAGGTGTAGAAAAGAGCATGATTCACAAAGAAGACGTTCTTGACCTGGTAAAGAATCGAGACTTCGATGTTCTAGTTATCTTAGGAGCTGGCGATTTGGACAACTATGTTCCACAAATTACCAAAATACTTGAAGAGAAATAAATGCATATCAATTGGAAGAAAACCATCATCATCGCACTGGATTTTGTACTCGGTACTTATCTGGTATTCGCTTTCACCAAGTTTAACAAACCTGATGAAACGAAGTTGGTATGCACCAAGGTGAACATCAACATTCAAGATGAGATGACGAATGGCTTTCTGAATGCGAAGGAAATCAAGAAACGACTGGAAGCCAGGAAACTCTATCCGCTGGGGGAACCGCTCAAAGAGGTGAACGCCCGCATGATAGAAGAAACCTTGAAGACCAGTCCTTTCGTCAAGACGGCAGAATGTTCAAAGACTCAGGATGGTCTTGTTGACATCTACCTCACCCAACGCATGCCAATCGTCAGAATCAAAAGCATCAGCAACGAGGACTATTATATTGATGACCACAATCAGATCATGCCCAACACGAACTATACATGCGACATTATCATCGCAACGGGCTACATCAACAAGTGGTATGCTAAAAAATACATCTCATTACTAAGCAAAGCGCTGATGACGAATGAACTCTGGCGAAACCAGATAGAACAGATCAATGTCCTGCCTGATAGAGGAATAGAACTGGTACCGCGAGTAGGCAACCACATTATATATATAGGTAACCTGCCAGAGACCAACCTCATCGACAAACGAGAGCAAGCCATCAACGATTTCGTCAACAAGAAGATGAATCGATTAGAGAAATTCTATAAGTATGGACTCTCACAAGCTGGCTGGAACAAGTATTCGTATATCAATATCGAATTCGACAACCAGATCATATGTAAAAAGCATCAAAATAGCTAATTAGAAAATAGAAACAGATTAAGATAACATATAAGAACTATGCCAAAGGAATTTATTGTAGCTATCGAACTTGGCTCATCTAAGATGACAGGTATAGCAGGTCAGAAGAATTTGGACGGCAGCATCACCGTACTTGCCACCGTAGAGGAAGATTCATCTTCTTGCATCAGAAAGGGTGTAATCTATAACATTGACAAAACCTGCCAATGCTTGACCAACATCATCAAGAAGTTGAAGAATATACTGAAACAGGATATCACCCAGGTCTATGTAGGCGTGGGCGGTCGCTCTATACGCAGTATCAAGAACGTCATTGTCAAGGATCTCCCAGGTAACACCATCATCTCACAAGAGATGATCAATGAACTGATGGATATCAACCGCAACATGACCTATCCGGACCAGGAAATCCTGGATGCTGCAACTCAGGAATACAAGATAGACAACCAATACCAGATAGACCCTGTAGGAATACAGTGTAACCATCTGGAAGGCATCTTCCTGAATATACTTTGGCGCAAGAACTTCTATAACAATATCAATACCTGTTTTGAAAATGCCAACATTCCTATTGCAGAAATGTACCTGGCTCCTTTAGCTATGGCTGACAGCGTTTTGACAGACTCAGAAAAGCGTGCAGGCTGTATGCTTGTTGACTTGGGTGCCGATACGACAACCGTTTCTGTATATTATAAAGGTATACTTCGTCATCTCTCTGTCATCCCATTGGGCGGCGGCAACGTGACCAAAGACTTAACTTGTCTTCAGATTGAAGAGCCTGATGCTGAAAAGATGAAACTCAAGTATGCCAAGGCTTATACCGATATCAACAATATCGACCCGACCCTGAACTACCCTATCGACAAGGATAGAGTGGTTGAAAGCAAGAAGTTCATCGAAATCGTAGAAGCACGCGTAGAGGAAATCGTAGAAAACGCATGGTTCCAGATTCCTGTGGAATTCTCAGATAAGCTGTTGGGTGGTATCATCCTTACAGGTGGCGGCAGCAACATGCCTGAAATCGATAAGGTTTTCAAGACACATACCCACATCGACAAAGTACGCATTGCCAAGTTTGTTTCTCAAACAGTCAACTCCAAGGATCCTAAGATTACCAATCACGATGGTACAATGAACACCGTATTGGGACTCCTGGCAAAGGGAGACATGAACTGTGCAGGTGACGAAATCGGCACTGATCTCTTCAGCAATTCTGCAGAAAAGCCAGTAGCAGCCGAGCAGCACAAGGCTCCAAGAAACCCTAACGAGACTGCCGGCAAGGGCGTTGTTCTTACTGCGGCAGAAAAAGCGGCTGCTGACGAGGCTGCCCGCAAGCAAAAAGAACTGGAAGAAGCTGAGGCAAGACTTCTGGCAGAAAAAGAAGCCGAAGAAGAAGAAAAGAGACGCAAAGAAAACAGTCTCATCCATAAAATGATGAGAGGTTTCAAGAAGTTTGTGAAAGATACCATTTCTGAAGAAGAATAAGATGCCAAAGACCAGGCTATCAGAAAACAGATTTCACAACAGGTTAAATAAAAAATCAGATAGATAAACCCTATAAAGATTATACGACTATGCTAGATAATGGAAACGCTCCTCATATTCTTGACTTTGGGGAACCTGAAAAAGAAAATAGCATCATCAAGGTGATTGGTGTTGGTGGTGGCGGTGGAAATGCCGTCAACCACATGTACCGCGAAGGTATACACGATGTAACATTCGTACTCTGCAACACAGACAACCAGGCACTTAACGACTCACCTGTGCCTGTACACCTGCAGCTAGGTAAGGAAGGTCTGGGTGCAGGAAACAAACCTGCCAAGGCACGCCAGGCTGCCGAAGAGACTCTTGAAGATATCAAGAACATGCTCAACGATGGAACAAAAATGGCATTCATCACAGCGGGTATGGGTGGCGGTACCGGTACAGGTGCAGCACCTGTCATCGCCAGAGTAAGTAAGGAGTTAGGTATTCTTACCGTTGGTATCGTAACCATCCCATTCCGTTTTGAAGGTCCTAAGAAGATTGACCAGGCATTGGATGGTGTAGAGGAAATGTCGAAGCATGTAGATGCCTTACTGGTAATCAACAATGAACGTCTTCGCCAGATTTATCCAGACCTTGCCGTTCTCGATGCCTTCGGCAAAGCTGACGACACCTTGAGTGTAGCTGCCAAGAGTATCGCTGAAATCATTACCGTACATGGTCTCATCAACCTCGACTTCAATGATGTGAAGACCGTACTGAAAGACGGCGGTGTGGCTATCATGAGTACAGGTTACGGTGAGGGAGAAGGAAGAGTAAAGAAAGCGATAGAAGATGCCTTGAACTCACCACTCCTTAACGATAATGACGTATTCAACTCTAAGAAGATTCTGCTCAGCATCGCATTTGCAAGCGAGAAGAAAGATAATCCTGGCTTGACCATGGACGAGATGAATGATGTCAACGACTTTATGGAGAAATTCGGTGACGACTTCGAACTGAAATGGGGTCTTGCCATTGACCCTGAATTGGGAAGCCGCGTAAAGGTAACCGTACTCGCAACAGGTTTCGGACTCGAGGATGTAGAGGGAATGAACCGCCACCTCAAGAAACATACTGAGGAAGAATCTCGCCGTCTCGCTGAAGAAGAGGAGAAACGTGCTGAAAGAGAAGACCGCCGCAAGCGCTATTATGGCAGCGATGGCAATACGACACAGTATAAGCGTCATCCACACATATTCCTGTTCCGCCAGGAAGATTTGGATAACGAGGATGTCATCCTTCAGGTAGAAAACACGCCTACCTATAAGCGTACCCGACAGACTCTGGAAGAAATCCGTAATATAGCTTCCGGTAATACAGAACCGAAAGAAGACAATAATGATGATGCTACAGTACAGGGCGTTATCAGTTTTGCCTAAACAGAGGACATAGCCAACGTCTGTTTCCCGTTTACATCAAGCAAGCGAGGAAATCTGAAAAGACTAAGCAAACAGTTCCTGAAGAACAGCAAAACTCTTCATTTCCGGGAAACCTGGCAAATGAAGTTTATAATACTCCAGTATCACCTCTACACACCTGTTTCGTTCCATACGAGACATTGTGTAGAGGTGCATTGTTTTATAGTCTAAACGGAACAAAGACACGAGCCGCATAGAATCTTCCTTATTTAAATAATGTACATGCGAAGGAACATGAGCTGCAAAACATCCATCTACCAAATCAAAATAATCGCCAGACATACCACTCTCTATATTGGGCATAAAACCCAAATGAAAAGAGAGCTGAATCATAAAGACTATATGGAAATTGGCAATAGCACCTTTAGCATGGTCTAACCATTCGATACTTTCCTGCATGAAAAGATAGAGCGCACCATTAGCCTGCTCATGACAGGTAGCATATGAAAGCAGTTCTGCCAAGAACATGGAAATGCCAAGTTTGTATGGAGAAAAAGGGATATCAGAGAATGGAATCTGAATCGAAACATCCCTAAGGCGCTGCAGATTTGACTTGGGACGATAATCAAATTCTAAATTCAAGACCATGAGCGGTTGGAAAAGCTGCCGTTTCATCTTCCCCTTAGATGACTTAGGCACACGTACCATAAAGGAGAGTCTTCCCAACTTTTCGGTGAAGAAATCCACGATAAGTTGAGAGTCCCCATACTTGATGGTTTGCAATACGATAGCACTAGTTTTTATCTCCATTTTGCCTAATATTAGTGAAAAACAGGGCAAAAATACAAAAAAATGCGCATTTAGCGAAAATTTTCTATGAAAAATTTGCTAGATTCAAATAAAAGTAGTAACTTTGCACCCGCAAATAAGCAATGGTCCCTTCGTCTATCGGTTAGGACGAGAGATTTTCATTCTCTAAAGAGCAGTTCGACTCTGCTAGGGACTACAAACATTAATAAAGAATATAAAAATAAAACATAGAGATGGCAAATCACAAATCATCAATCAAGAGAATCCGTCAGGACAAGAAGAAGGCTTTGCACAATAAGTATTATGCAAAGACTATGCGCAATGCTGTCCGCAAGTTGCGCAACATGTCTGACAAGGAAGAGGCTGCAAAGCTCTATCCTACTGTTCAGAAGCTTTTAGACAAGTTGGCTAAGATCAACGTTATCCACGACAACAAGGCTGCAAACTTGAAGTCTGGTCTTACAAAGCACATCGCTAAGTTGGCCTAACTTATAAGTCGAAGCAAAGAAATAAATAAGGCTGCAATCCTTTATAGGGTCGCAGCCTTATTCTTTTCTATGAACCCGACTATCCATTTCCTGCATCATAAAATCTTCCCATCACAACCGGTTTATACTACAACATACCCTATAAAAACGCGCAAAACGATTATAAAACAGCTTTTTCAAGACACTTTTGCCGCTAAAGTTCACATTCTACGTTTTTTCTTCACTTTTTGGTGATTTTTCACAAACAAAAGTTCCTGTTTCTCAGCTTTTTTTAGTATCTTTGCACGGAAATAAGACAATACTAAAATGGCAGAAAATCAAAACAACGCAAATAATTACTCTGCGAGTAACATTCAGGTTCTGGAAGGCCTGGAAGCTGTTCGCAAACGTCCGGCGATGTATATTGGTGACATCTCCGAAAAGGGTCTTCATCACTTGGTAAACGAAACTGTAGACAACTCTATTGACGAAGCAATGGCGGGCTACTGTACCGACATCGAAGTTACCATCAACGAAGACAACTCTATCACCGTAGAAGATAATGGTCGTGGTATCCCTGTGGATATGCACGAGAAGCTTCATAAGTCAGCCCTCGAAGTCGTTATGACCGTGCTTCACGCAGGTGGTAAGTTCGACAAGGGTTCTTACAAGGTATCTGGCGGTTTACATGGTGTGGGTGTAAGTTGTGTGAATGCACTTTCTACCCACATGTTGTCACAGGTGTTCCGTGGCGGCAAAATCTACCAGCAGGAATACGAGAAGGGTAAGCCTCTCTATCCTGTTAAGGTGGTAGGCGAGACCAACAAGCGCGGTACACGCCAGCAGTTCTGGCCAGACCCAACAATCTTTACTCACACTGTCTATAAGTGGGACATCATTGCCAACCGTATGCGCGAGTTGGCATTCCTCAATGCAGGTATCAAGATTACCTTGAAAGATTTGCGCCCTGACGAGGAAGGTAAGACCAAGGAGCAGGTTTTCCACGCTAAGGATGGTTTGAAGGAATTCGTCCGTTACGTAGACCGTCACCGCACTCATCTCTTCGATGATGTTATCTATCTGAAGACAGAAAAGCAGGGTATTCCTATCGAGATTGCTGTGATGTACAACACAGATTACTCTGAGAATATCCACTCATACGTCAATAACATCAACACCATTGAGGGTGGTACCCACCTGACTGGTTTCCGCATGGCGTTGACCCGCACCTTGAAGGCTTACGCAGAAGCTGACCCAACCATCTCTAAGCAGATTGAGAAGGCAAAGGTAGAGATTGCACCAGAAGACTTCCGCGAGGGTCTTACTGCCGTTATCTCCATCAAGGTAGCTGAACCTCAGTTTGAGGGACAGACCAAGACCAAGCTCGGTAACAGCGAGGTACAAGGTGCCGTTCAGCAGGCTGTAAACGAGGCGTTGTCTGATTATCTGGAAGAACATCCAGACGAGGCAAAGCGAATCTGCGAAAAGGTTGTCCTGGCTGCTACGGCCCGCATAGCTGCCCGCAAGGCACGTGAGAGTGTACAGCGCAAGAACTTCATGACAGGTGGTGGTCTTCCAGGTAAACTTGCCGATTGCTCAATGAAGGATCCTAAAGAATGCGAGATCTTCCTCGTCGAGGGTGATTCCGCCGGTGGTTCTGCCAAGCAGGGTCGCGACCGTTTCCGTCAGGCTATTCTCCCATTGCGTGGTAAGATTCTGAATGTAGAAAAGGTACAGTGGCACAAAGTTTTCGAAGCAGAGTCTGTCATGAACATCATCCAAAGTATCGGTGTCCGCTTCGGTGTAGATGGCGAAGACAGCAAGGAGGCTAATACCGACAAGTTGCGTTACGACAAGATTATCATCATGACCGATGCCGACGTCGATGGTTCTCACATCGACACATTGATTATGACACTCTTCTATCGTTTCATGCCAAAGGTTATTGAAGAAGGCCATCTGTATATCGCTACCCCACCACTCTACAAGTGTACTTATCGCAGCAAGGTAAGCGAGTATTGCTATACAGAGCAGCAGCGCCAGGCATTCATCGACAAGTATGGAGATGGAGTAGAAGACAAGAATATCCACACCCAGCGATACAAAGGTTTGGGTGAGATGAACCCAGAGCAGCTTTGGGAAACTACTATGGACCCATCTACACGCTTGCTCAAACAGGTTACTATCGAGAACGCAGCCCAGGCTGATGAGATTTTCTCTATGTTGATGGGTGATGATGTAGAACCACGCCGCGAGTTCATCGAACAGAATGCTACTTACGCCAATATCGACGCTTAAAGTTAACACGAACATATTGGGGGTAGACTCAGCGAGAGTCTTCCCCCTTTTTTGGATAGCCTCATCCAATGAGCATCACCTTCCGACTTCGTTTCCGGGCATCGAATTTAAAAACCAACAATACCATCTTTATGAAGCATATATTTTTTACGATTGCGTTAGCTGCCTCTAGTACGTGGAACTGCCAGGCAGCAACAGTAAGTAAAGAACTGCAACCCAACAAGTTGTGGTACAACAAACCTGCATACGCCTTCGAAGAGTCACTGCCATTAGGCAATGGCAAACTGGGTGCGCTGGTTTATGGTGGAGCCAATAATGACTCTATCCAGCTCAACGACATCACCCTTTGGACGGGCGTGCCTGTGAATCTCAACGAAGGTGGCGAAGCCTACAAGTGGATTCCGAAAATCAGAGAGGCGCTGTTCAAGGAGGATTACAAGACCGCCGATTCCCTGCAACACTATGTGCAAGGCCATAACTCGGAGTTCTATCAGCCACTGGGCATGATCAATATCAAAGACTGCAACCAGGGCGAGTTTACGGATTATTACCGCGAACTGAGCCTCGACAACTCCCTGGCTACTGTTCATTACAGGCGCAACGGCATCCAATACACCAAAGAGTATTTTGCTTCTCATCCCGACAAGATGATTGCCATCAAGCTGAGTGCCTCCCAGAAGAGATCCATCAACAGCGACATCTCACTCACTTCCCTCATTCCCCATCAGGTAAAAGCATCCAGAGGACAGCTCACCATGACGGGACATGTTCTCGGCGATGAAGCCAACAGTACGCATTACTGTGCCATGCTTCAGGTGAAGAACACCGACGGAAAAGTGTGGGCAAGCGATTCTGTACTCCATCTGAAGGATGTGAGCGAGGCTATCATCTATCTCGTAAACGAAACAAGTTACAACGGATTCGACAAGCATCCTGTGAAGGAAGGAGCTCCATACATCGAGAACGTAACCGATGAAGCCTGGCACCTTGCCAACTTCACTTACGAAGAATTCAAACAGCGTCACATCGCCGACTACAAGAAACTCTTTGATAGAGTAAGTTTGAACCTGAAAGGAGCCAAGTTTGATGCCACCCGCCCTACCGACAGTCAGTTGCTCGCCTACAGCGACAACCACGAGAGCAACTCTTATCTGGAACAGCTCTATTTCCAGTATGGCAGATACCTGCTCATCAGCAGCAGTAGAACCAAGGGAGTGCCTGCCAACCTACAGGGACTCTGGGCACCAGCCCTCCGTTCGCCATGGCGCGGCAACTATACCATCAACATCAATCTGGAAGAAAATTACTGGCCGGCAGAAGTTGCGAACCTCTCAGAACTGGTAGCCCCAGTAGACGGATTGGTAGAGGGTATGGCTGTGACAGGTCGCCACAATGCCCAGCACTTCTATGGTATCGATAAGGGATGGTGCGCTGGACACAACACTGATGCCTGGGCAATGACCAATCCTGTAGGAACCGGAAACGAAAGTCCGCAATGGAGCAACTGGGCTATGGGTGGAGCCTGGCTTGTAGAAACCCTTTGGGATCACTATGACTATACCCGCGATACCGAATATCTTCGCAATACAGCCTATCCGCTGATGAAGGGGGCTGCCGACTTCCTGCTTGCGTGGCTCATCCCGAATCCACACAATCCAAACGAACTGATTACTGCTCCTTGCACATCGCCAGAGGCAGATTACATCACCGATAAGGACTACCGTGGCAGCAGTTTCTATGGCGGAACCGCCGACCTCGCCATCATCCGCGAGCTCTTCAAGAATACCATCAAGGGAGCAAAAGCCCTGGGCATCGACAACGATTACCAGCAGCAGTTGCAATCAGCCCTCAATCGCCTGCGCCCTTACCATATCGGTAAGCGGGGCAATCTGATGGAGTGGTACCACGATTGGGAAGACCAGGATTGGCATCATCGCCACCAGTCACACCTGCTGGGACTCTATCCATTCCATCAGATTTCGGTAAACAAGACTCCGGAACTTGCTGCTGCCGCAACCAAGACCCTACAAATCAAGGGCGATAATTCCACCGGTTGGAGTACAGGCTGGAGAATCAACCTCTGGGCTCGTCTGCATCGTGCCGACAAAGCTTATCAGATATACCGCAAGCTGCTCACCTACGTAAGCCCTGAAGTCTACAAGGACAGCAAACACCGCAGCGGTGGTACCTACCCTAACCTCTTTGATGCCCATCCACCTTTCCAGATAGATGGCAACTTCGGAGGCACAGCAGGCGTATGCGAGATGCTGATGCAATGCGATGGCGAGACTATGCATCTTCTTCCTGCTCTACCTAAAGAATGGCCTGCAGGCGAAATTAAGGGTATCAAAGCACGAGGAAACTACGAGATTAATCTCGTATGGAACGGAGGAAAGGTCAGCAAAGCTTCCATCACCAGCAAGAATGCCGGAAACCTGACCGTCAAGTATAATGGTAAGCAGAAAGCATTAAATTTCAAGGCTGGCGAAACAAAACTCATAAAATAGACAAATAATCATCTATGAGATATTTTACAATTCTCATCTTTACAACTCTCTGGGTGCTGAATTCCTATGCACAGGAATTCGGTACCCATTGGGTATCATATCCATTCCCCAACGATTCTTCTGAGATATTATACAGGAAAATCTATCATCTTGATCAAAAGCCTTTAAAGGCTGAGATAAACATGGCAAGTGGAGGAAATACCCGCCTATACATCAACGAAAGAAATGCTACGCCAAGCATTTTCAACGAAGGAGCCAGAGACAGCATCCTTCTGATGCAAACCATAGATATCTCCAGATATCTGAAAAAGGGCGAAAATATTATTGCGGTCTGGTATGCACCAGGAAGAATAAGAAATAAGAGCAAACAACTTTCGCTGGAACTTCATGGCTGGTATACAGACTCTGTTCCTTTTTATCATAAAGCAGACGAAACATGGTGGTGCAAACCCCTGAAGGGCGGCAGTTACAACGAAAAAGAACACTTTGACAATAGAATATACACTACTGAGTGGAAATCGGCTGAATACCAATCTTCAGGATGGGTTCATCCGACAGGCGCCTTCAAAGATACGGTAAACTATATCTTTGTTGACCAGCTGCCATACCTCACCCTGAACAAGCTTCAAATGGTATTAGAACCATACCAGGAGGAATTTGATCATCAGGGATGCCATATAGACTTCGGACGTCCGTTCCGTGGAACCATCAGGCTCACGATACGCAATGCCAGCAAAGGAACAACACTTCATATTAACGGAAACCAATATGTATGCAGTGGCGAAATGGACGAGCAAGCCTATTACCGCATCCATGCTGAGCATCAAAAAGATTTCGTGATAACTTGGGATAAAGGTTTTAGAAGAAGTAATATCACAAATATAGAAGGATTAGAGATTTCGGAATAAGCTCAACAGCGTTTCGAAATCTCTTTTTTTATAAAACAAAAAAGACTTCGGAACTATTATCTTCCAAAGTCTCTAACTGAATTTAGTCTTCCAATTCGGCAAGCACTTGCTCTGCCACTTCGCAAAGCTCATCATACCATTCCTTGCCGAACTTCTCTACCAGCGGACCCTCCAGGAACTTATAAACCGGAAGCTTCAACTCCTCACCCTTCTTGATGGCATCCTTGCAGATGCGCCACTTGTTATAGTTGATGCCATACACCTCGTTGCCGAAATCCTTGGCACGGATTGGATATAAAGCACAGGAGATAGGCTTCTTGAACTTCGACTTTCCTTCGCGATAAGCACGCTCCAAGGCACAAAGACAGCAATTCGGAATGGTATGTCCATCGCCCAGGTCTTTCAAGTCCTGGTAGCAGGTAAACACACAATCCTTACCATTCACGATACTCGTTACCAAATCGCCTTCAATATCCGTATAAGCCACGCCCTGCTTGTCGATGATAGCCTGAGCAGAAGCCGAGAGATCATCCCAAACCACATCGAGCGCATCCTCTATCTCCATGATTTCATCCAGGGTAACAGGAGCTCCCGCATCGCCTTCGATGCAGCACTCACCCTTGCAGGCATCAAGGTCGCAACAGAATTTTTCGGTGATAATATCAGGTGAAACCAACACGTTGCCCACCTGCAGAATACGCAGTTCGTCTTTCTTCATAATGTTTTTGAGATGAATAAATTTCTTTGAGTGTATAATAAAAATAATGATAGCTACCCATGAGTGGATAGCTATATATTAATAGGTGTACCTACCATTGGATAGGCGCAATTCCGTTCTGCTGCAGATACGCATTGCAGCGGGAGAAATGATGATTGCCAAACCATCCGCCTCTGTTGGCTGATAATGGCGAAGGATGAACGCTTTCCAATATCAGATGCTTGCTTGTATCGATGAGCTTCGCCTTGCTCCGGGCATAACCGCCCCAAAGGATAAACACCAGGTGATCCTTGTCCTTGCTGAGCGCCTTGATGGCAGCATCAGTAAACTCCTCCCAGCCTTTGCGCTGATGACTCGCTGCCTGATGGGCACGAACGGTCAACGTGGCGTTGAGCAACAATACTCCCTGCTTTGCCCAGCGGGTCAAATCGCCCGTGGCTGGCATCGGAGTGCCGA
>ERZ1023892.21-NODE-21-length-50185-cov-42.722920_pt1 | contig 50185 bp, 40 predicted proteins | sample MGYA00380397_ERZ1023892 | MGnify/ENA primary metagenome ERZ1023892 (study PRJEB33179, sample SAMN07448999) | human gut metagenome | biome: Human-gut; feature: Human associated habitat; material: Faeces | host: Homo sapiens | place: India: Bhopal | collected... | reverse complement strand
CAACGTACAGTTGGTTGTTGGTGAATTTCCGGCATTCGGAGATTCACAGACTCGTACTATAGGTACACCTGATCCGGGCAAGACTTCATGGGCTGTAGGAGATGAACTACTTTTAGTGATAGACAACACTTCTTATGGAAGTCATAGTGCAACCTTTACATATAATGGCAAGAGTTGGGAGTTGACAAGTGGTGAATTGGTTTATCGGGAAGGAGACCCTGCATATATACCTCATGTATATTACGCCCCTAATTATAAATGGGCTAACACCTCATTAATGTTGAAAAAAGGTAAGGCAGCAGGAACGGATGAATATATCGAGGGAACAGCTAGAATCACTGGTAATGGTGAGACTATAACCGTTTCTTTTGCCGAGGCAACACGCAAATATTCACGTTTGCGTATTGCAACTCTACCCAATGAGCAAATAACAGTTGATACCGAATATTTCACTCCTGCGGGCAGCAGCGATATGGAACAGAAAGGAAATTATACACTTACTTCTGATGAAAAGGGCAATGCCTATTTATATGGTACTTTTGAAAATAATTCCGAAGTTACAGTGAAATATAGAGAAGCAGCTTTGACAACTTATACATTCTCGCAAGCAACAGAGAGTGCTAAGAGTTATGCACTGGATGCTTCTATTATTTCGCTGGCAGGCGAAGGTATCACTTACAATCAAATTGAGGAAGACGTCAAGAAGGAATTGGATGCGGGCAAGACTTACATCAATCTCATGCTTGCTCCCGATGCGGATGAAGAAACATTGGATGCAATACATATCGGACTTGCAGGAGCAAGTTATGGGACTATAAACCTTACTTTGATAGGATGTAAGAAGATTCCTTCAGGAGGATTTATGTACTGGAAAATGCTGAAATCCATAGCCCTCCCAGATGTTACAGAAATCGCGGAAAAAGCTTTTTTAGATTGTACACGGCTTCAAAAGGTAGTTTTAGGCAATCTTACAAAAGTATATGGCAATGTCGGAAAGAATGGTATCTTTGATGGTTGCAGAACCAAAGACATCGACTTGGTTTTGTCAAAAGACCAGAAAGTTATGAATGGTGGCAAAACCGAAGGTGGGTATTGTTGGACTGCTGATATTACTAAAGATTATAGTGGTAGCGACGAACATAATGGAAGAGTATTCCTCGATTATGACTTCCAGTCTATTACATGTGTCTATCCAGTTCCTTAATAAATACAGATTGTTTAACTCCTACGCTGGGCAGGAGTATAAGTTGCCCAGCAATTATATCCCCCCGCACCTCACGGGAAACGACAAGGATCTATATGCCACGATGAGAGGTGGGCGTATAGACCCTTGCTCTAATTGAGTATTTATTAATCTATATCTATGCTTTCAGCCGAAATGATGAATAGTTATACATGATAGATAATGGCATGTATTAAATACATTAAATATCACATTACTTGTTTTTATGGAATAAAATAATTATATTTGCAGCGACAAGTATTGTTAGTGATATAAATAAATATATATATGGGAAAATGTAGCAAAAAACTCAAGGTTTTCTCTTTGCCTATAGAGGAGTTCGAAAAGAAATGTCATGTCGACTACTCAGTTGTCGTTCCAGGTATTCCAAAGGGACATGTGGCAAAAATAGTGTCAGTACGTTCGTGCTAAGTTGGGGGAAAAGAGATTTTTATGGCAAAATTCAGCAAGAAATATTCCTGCAGGGTAAATGTCATACAGACAAACTGTGTGGTAACGCCATGTTTTGAGAAGAAGGATGGCATGCTGGTCTCTGGTTGTGAAGTAGAGTCTTCTGTTTGGGACACAGGAGCAACAAACACAATTATCTCCCCCGCTGTTGTGGAAGCTTTAGGACTTAAGCCTGTTTCATACACGCAGATAGAAGGTGTAGGTGGTATCATCGATTCCTCTGTATATAGGATAAATATTTACGTTGATGGATGTTTGGAATTTAAGTCTATAGAAGCATTGTCTGGTGATATCGGTGATTACGATTTGATTATAGGTATGGATATTATTACGTTGGGAGATTTTGTTATCAGTAACAAAGACAATCAGACATGGTTCGCTTTTCGATATCCATCAAGTGATCATATCGAATTTTAATGACCACATTGCTTGTGGATTTTCTAATAAAATTATGGGGGTTGTTTCTGCAAAATATGTGGCGCCATTAAAAGTGGAATTGCACTTCAATGATGGCATCATTAAGACGGTAGATGTTGGTGCTTTTATCAGAAAACATCCACATCCGCAATATAACTCTTACTTGAATGAAAGCAAATTCAAAAAGTTCAAAATCGAGTTTGGCAATATCGTTTGGGGAAAGAATTGGGATTTGATATTCCCAATAGATAAGTTATATGCTGGCGTTTGCTGCTAAACAACATTCAAGGGTCTATATGCCACGACGAACAGGTGGCGTATAGACCCTTGATTATATGGTCGTAAAATAGCACAAGTAATATATATTAAATGAACATATATTAAATGCCAAAAGAACATATATTAAATGGGCAAAGAACATATATTAAATTGACAAGTAGAATATACTACTTATTCTCCCTTATATTTTAGGCAAAACTCTTCGCCAAGTTTGAAGCCTTCCTCGTACAGACGCTCCAGCTTTGCGGTATCTTTCTCCATACGCGTAACCTCCATTGTACGCTCCGGACGAATGCATACAACACTACCCTCTTCTTCCATTCGGTCTATCATGTCAAGTTGTCGGTTGTAAGCCTCAAGTCGTCGGCTAAGCACCACACGCAGGCGAGGATACTTCTTGTATATAAACTTAGGTATCTTATGGTCGTGACCCGTGTTGCGCCAACCCTTGTTGCGGGTAAGGATAAGCACATTATTCTTATGTCCCATTTCCACTGCACGCATCACAGGAATGCTGTCAACTATTCCTCCATCAAGCATTGGCACACCATCTACCATAACAATCTTGCTGACATAAGGCAACGAGCTCGATGCCCTGACCACATCAAGAGCACGCTGACGGTCGTGTCGCTCCTGCAAATATTCGGCGCGACCGGTTAAGCAGTTGGTAGTAACCATCTCGAACGTAGCCTTATTATTAAAAAAGGTGTCGAAGTCGAATGGTATATATTCATTGGGAAACTTGTCGTACAACAACTTTCTGTCGAATATGCAGCCTTGAGTTACAATATGGCGCAAGCCTATATAATTGTAACGCGCAAGATAATCAATATTGGATACACGCGCCCTACGAGGCTGCTTGCTGATATACGACATACCATTGCAAGCGCCAGCCGACACGGCCACTACATAATTAAAATACAAACCGTGTTTCATGAAGGCGTCCAAAACGCCACTGGTAAAGACGCTGCGCATTCCGCCGCCTTCGAGTACAAGTCCGGTGTTACTGTCAATAGTCATCTCACTTATGTTTTCCGTTATCTACAATAATAGTTTCCTCATTGCAAAAGTAAGCAAAATACATCAAACAACCGACTCAAACACAAAAATATTTCAAAACCTTATGACACTTTGCGCATCAGCCTTTGTTCTAATCATAATAAAACATAAATAAGAAGTTAAGTCTTTGGTGTGTGTTTAAAATTCATTAACTTTGCACTTAAACTTAATACATTATTAATATGTTTGATAAAGCTACCTACGTAAACCGCCGCGCCAAACTCAAGGAGCTTGTAAAGAGCGGAATTATTATATTGTTCGGAAACAACGAATCACCTTGCAACTGTCCTGCAAATGGATATTCACCATTCCGTCAGGACTCTTCCTTTCTATATTACTTCGGTTTGAACCGCGATGGTCTTGTTGGCGTTATCGACATCGACAACGACATTGAGACACTTGTGGGCAACGACATCGACATAGAAGATATTGTATGGTTCGGCAGCGTAGACAGCGTACACGATATGGCTGAGAGCGTGGGTGTAAAGAACTCAGCACCGATGAAGAGCCTTAAGACAATATGCAACGATGCCATGCGACTGAAGCGTCGCATACACTTCTTGCCACCTTATCGCCACGATATTAAGATTCAGATATTCGACTTGCTTGGCATTCATCCTGTACAGCAGAAGGAAGCTGCAAGCATGGATCTCATCAATGCCGTTGTAAAGATGCGTTCTACCAAGGAGCAGCAGGAGATAGAGGAGCTTGAGCGTGCTGCCGTTATTGGCTACAAAATGCATACTACAGCTATGCGTCTTACCAAACCGGGCGTTACCGAGAAATATATCAGCGGACAGCTTGACGGTATTGCCAGCTCGTATGGTGCAATGGTTAGCTTCCCTAACATTTTCAGCCAGCATGGCGAGATTATGCACGGATGTCCATCAATGGCAGAGCTTGAGAGTGGTCGACTGGTTTTGTGCGACTGCGGAGCCGAGACTATCAACAACTATTGCTCGGACAACACACGTACTTATCCTGTCAACGGCAAGTTTACACAGCGTCAGCTCGACATCTACAGCATTGTTGAGGCTTGCCACGACTACGTGCTCGATGTAGCCAAGCCTGGTGTTAAATATATGGACGTACACTTTGCCGTGTGCCGCCTTATGACAGAACGTCTTAAGGAACTGGGACTGATGAAGGGCGATGTAGACGAGGCTGTAGCTGCTGGTGCACATGCCATGTTCTTGCCTCACGGTTTGGGCCATATGATGGGTATGGATGTTCATGATATGGAGTCGTTAGATCAAATTAATGTTGGTTTTGATGCCGAGACACGTCCACGTCTTGACCAGTTTGGAACTAATTGCCTACGTATGGGACGTCGACTTGAAGAGGGTTTTGTTGTAACCGACGAGCCAGGCATCTACTTTATTCCTGCCTTGATAGACGACTGGAAAGCATCAGGTCATTGTGCAGAATTCCTCAACTTCGACATGCTTGAGACCTACAAGGACTTTGGCGGCATACGTATCGAGGACGATGTGCTTATAACAAAGGACGGATGTCGATTCATCGGCAAAGACCGCATTCCTTATCATCCTAAGGACATCGAGGAGTTTATGAAGAACAATTAATTCAAACAACAATAAAACAAAACAATGAAGAAAATTTTCACACTTGCGCTTCTTGCTGTATTCGCATTGAACGCAAACGCTGAGGAGAAGAAAGACGAGAACAAGAACAAGCCCGTCTTCACTACCATCAAGGCAAACCCTATCACAAGCGTTAAGGACCAGAACCGTAGCGGTACATGCTGGGATTACTCAACACTCTCATTCTTTGAGGCTGAGATTTTGAAGGCTACTGGCAAGACATACGACCTTTGCGAGTCGTTTGTTGCCAATAAGGACTATATGGACCGTGCTGTTCAGGTTGTTCGTTTGCATGGTGATTGCCAGTTTGCTCAGGGTGGCTCGGCTTACGATGTTTACTATGTTCTTAAGAACTATGGTATTTGCCCAGAGGATGCTATGCCGTTCCCAGGCTCTCTCTATGGCGATTCTTTGAACAACTTCAACGAATTCTTCGGTCAGCTTGAGCCTTACGTAGCTGGTATTGCACGCAGCAAGGCCAATAAGATTTCAAGCCAGTGGAAGGTTGGACTTCAGGGTATCCTCGATGCATATCTTGGCAAGTGCCCAGAGTCGTTCACATACCAAGGCAAGAAATACACACCTAAGTCGTTTGCAGCAAGCCTTGGCTTAAACTGGGACAACTATGTCTCAATTACAAGCTATAGCCACAAGCCATACTACACACAGTACGCTGTTGAGGTGCAGGACAACTGGCGCAACCCATTGTCATGGAACCTTCCTATGGAGGATATGGCACGCATTATCGAGAACGCTATCATGAACGGTTATACTGTAGCATGGGGTGGCGATGTTAGCGAGCCAGGATTCACACGCAAGGGTCTTGCTTACTTCTATGACACCAAGAAGATGGAGAGCCTTTCTGGTTCGGACATGGCTCGCTGGCTTAAGATGTCGCCTGCAAAGCGCACCAACCTTGTTGACTCTCTTGGATGCACTGTTCCTGAGCTTGAGCCTACAGCAGAGCAGCGTCAGCAGCGCTTCGACAATTGGGAGCTAACAGACGACCACGGTATGCTTATCTACGGTATCGCTAAGGACCAGAACGGTAAGGAGTACTATATGGTTAAGAACTCTTGGGGCGAGACTGGCGACTACAAGGGTACATGGTACATGACAAAGAACTTCATCATTGCCAACACTATGGACTATATGGTTAACAAGAACGCCATTCCTAAGGACATCCTTAAGAAGATTGAGGACGCAAAGAAGAAGCAGTCAATCGCCGACTAAAAGAAATACAAATTATAACGTCCCCTCGTTTGGTCATACCAGACGAGGGGACGTTTTTATTTATACTATAGGAGGTACGGTCTCCGAACCGTACCACTCAAGCAGCCTATAATATATGTTTGTGCAACATTTTTTAGATACATATTATTTCATAGAAAATATTTTTTTCTTACTTTTGCCTTATCTTATAAAACAATATAAAAACCTATCTAAATGCATCGACAATATCTATTAGGCTTTGATGTTGGCAGCAGTAGCGTCAAGGCTTCGCTCGTAGACATCGACAACGGACAATGTGCCGCATCTGCCTTCTATCCCGAAACCGAAGCTCCTATTAAAGCAATAAACTCTGGTTGGGCCGAACAAGACCCTGAAATGTGGTGGCATAACGCCAAACTTGCACTTAAAAAGATAATGTCCGAAACCGGATGCAAGGGAGAGGACATACAAGGTATAGGCATTTCATATCAGATGCACGGCCTGGTATGTGTGGACAAAGACCTTAAACCATTGCGCGACAGCATTATCTGGTGTGACTCTCGTGCCGTGCCATACGGCGAGAGGGCATTCAATAAGCTTGGTGCCGAATATTGTCTTAGTCACTTGCTCAACTCACCTGGCAACTTTACCGCAGCTAAATTGGCTTGGGTTCGCGAGAATGAGCCACAACTGTTTGAACAGATATACAAGATAATGCTGCCAGGCGACTATCTGGCAATGAAACTTAGCGGAAAGGCAAATACCACTATAAGCGGATTGTCGGAAGGCATATTCTGGGATTTTAAGGAGCGGAAAGTGTCTGAGCCATTGCTCAACACATTTGGCATAAACAAGGATATGATAGCCGACATAGTACCTACATTTGGCATACAAAGCAATGTATCGGCAGAGGCTGCCACAGAGACAGGCCTTGCCGAAGGCACTCCTATATCCTATCGTGCAGGCGACCAGCCTAACAATGCGCTATCTCTTAATGTGTTTAACCCAGGCGAAATTGCCTCGACAGCTGGCACATCAGGTGTGGTGTATGGAGTATTGGGCGAGGTAGGATACGATAAAAAGAGTCGGGTAGGCACATTTGCCCACGTCAACTATACTGACATACAAACACGTCTTGGTGTGCTATTGTGCATCAACGGAACAGGATGCTTAAACTCATGGATACACCGCAACGTTGCGCCCGAACTGTCGTATGCCGAGATGAACGAACTTGCAGCAAAGGCCCCTATAGGTAGTGACGGTGTAAGCATAATCCCATTTGGCAATGGAGCAGAGCGTGTGCTGGAAAACCGTGAGACTGGATGCAGCATACATGGTATAAACTTCAACAAGCACAACCGCGCACACATAATACGTGCGGCACAAGAAGGCATCGTGTTCTCTTTCTGCTACGGCATGGAAGTGATGCAAGACATGGGCATGGTTATACATAACATACATGCGGGCAAAGCCAATATGTTCCTAAGTCAGCTATTCAGACAAACACTTGCAAATACAAGCGGGGCTACCATCGACTTGTACGAAACCGACGGCAGTGTAGGAGCTGCAAAGGGTGCCGGTATGGGATGCGGTATATACAAGGACAATAATGAAGCATTCGCTTCGCTTAAGAAACTCGTAACCATTGAGCCTGAGCCAAATATGGCACAACAATATCAAGAGGCTTACATACGCTGGAAGACTATACTCGGAAAGCAATTATAAGACAAGGAAAACGAAATAAACTATTAAATCAGTAATAACCTAAAAAACTAAAACAACTATGGCAAAAGAGTATTTTCCACAAATTGGAAAGATTCCTTTCGAAGGACCAGAAAGCAAGAACGTAATGGCATTCCACTACTATCAGCCCGAAAAGGTGGTAATGGGAAAGAAGATGAAGGATTGGTTGAAGTACGCAATGGCTTGGTGGCATACACTTGGCGATGCATCTGGCGACCAGTTTGGTGGCAGCACACGCTCGTATGAATGGGACAAGGCAGACAATGCCGTGCAGCGTGCGAAGGACAAGATGGATGCCGGATTCGAGATAATGCAGAAGCTCGGTATTGAGTATTTCTGCTTCCATGATGTAGACCTTATCGAGCCTGCAGATGATATAGACGAGTACGAGGCTAATATGAAAGCCATAACCGACTATGCTCTGGAAAAGATGAGCGGCACTAACATCAAGCTTCTTTGGGGCACAGCCAATGTGTTCAGCCATAAGCGCTATATGAACGGTGCAGCTACCAACCCCGACTTTGATGTTGTGGCTCGTGCTGCTGTACAGATTAAGAACGCAATAGACGCAACAATAAAGCTTGGCGGCAGCAACTACGTGTTCTGGGGTGGACGCGAGGGCTACATGTCTCTGCTTAATACCGACCAAAAGCGAGAAAAGGAACACCTGGCACAGATGCTTACACTTGCCCGCGACTATGCTCGCTCTAAGGGATTCAATGGTACATTCCTTATTGAGCCTAAGCCTATGGAACCAACAAAGCATCAGTACGATGTTGACGTTGAGACCGTAGTTGGATTCCTTCGCGCACACGGTCTTGACAAGGACTTCAAAGTAAATATCGAGGTAAACCACGCAACTCTTGCCGGTCATACATTTGAGCACGAGCTTGCCGTAGCTGTAGATAATGGCATGCTTGGCTCAATTGACGCCAACCGAGGTGATGCTCAGAATGGTTGGGATACCGACCAGTTCCCTATCGACAATTTTGAGCTTACACAGGCTATGATGCAGATAATACGCAACGGTGGATTGGGTAATGGCGGTTCTAATTTCGATGCAAAGCTGCGCCGTAACAGCACCGATGCTGAAGATATCTTCATTGCACACATATCGGGTATGGATGCCATGGCACGTGCATTGGAGAACGCGGCTGCAATACTTACCGAAAGCGAATTGCCAGAAATGTTCAAGGCTCGCTATGCAAGCTTTGACGAAGGCGAAGGCAAGAAGTTTGAGAATGGCGAACTTACACTCGAGCAGCTTGTAGACTATGCCAAGAAGAACGGCGAGCCTAAGCAGACAAGTGGCAAGCAAGAGAAATACGAGACTATCGTAGCGCTATACGCTAAGTAATAAATACGAAGAGGGTGTGTCAAAATAGGAGTTAAAGGAAGTTAAGAAGAAGTTAACTCCTATTTTGACACACCCTCATACAAGCGATAAAATCCCTCTACCCTATTATTCGTAAACCTCGTCTATGCCATATTCCATATCATCGGCATCCTTGGCACAAGGGTCGAAACCCTCAGGCAGATTAAACTTAGAGTTAGGGTCGTAAGGCAGACTGCTGTCACGATATACCTTCTTCATGAAATATGCCCATATAGGCAGAGCCATAGTGGCACCCTGACCCATACGCATAGAGTCGAAGTGTATGTCACGATCCTCACCTCCTACCCAGCATCCGCTTACAAGCTCAGGTGTGAATCCCATAAACCAAGCATCGCTATTGCGGTTGGTTGTACCAGTCTTTCCACCAATATCGCCAGTGAAGTTGTACTTATAACGCAGGCGTCCGGCAGTACCGCCGTCTACAACACCCATCAACTCTACAAGCATCTTATTGGCACTCTCGGCACTAATAACCTCGTTCATACGTGGCTGGAATGTAGCAACTACGTTGCCATCGTTGTCCTCAATACGACTGACAAACAATGGAGCCACACGAATACCGCCATTGGCAAAGGTTGTATAAGCACTTACCATCTCGGCCACAGATACCTCGCACGGACCAAGACACAACGACATAGAAGCATGTATGTCGGGATTGTTGATACCATAATCGTGTAGAAGCTGCACAAACTGTTGCGGACTAAGCTTGCTCATAAGATAAGCCGATACCCAGTTGCTTGACTGAGCAAGACCCCACTTAAGCGTTACCATCTCTCCGGCACGCTTATGACTTGCGTTACGCGGTGTCCATGGTTGGCCAGCTACCATATATGTACGCTGCACATTAGGCGCAAGATCGCATGGCGAGAAGCCGTTTTCCATAGCAAGCGAGTAGAGGAAAGGCTTGATAGTAGAGCCCACCTGACGTCGTCCACCCGTAACCATATCGTACATAAAGTGTCTATAGTCGAGACCACCAACATATGCCTTTACAGCACCCGTCTTGGGATCCATACTCATAAATCCGGCACGCAAGAACGACTTTACATAGCGTATACTGTCAATCGGTGTCATTGTAGTGTCGAGGTCGCCATGATAGGTAAATACCGACATATCGGTTGGCGTATGGAATGCACGATGTATCTCCTCGTCGCTTGCGCCGTTAGCCTTCATCACACGATAGCGTTCGCTCTGAAGCACGGCACGCTCCATAATCTGATTTACCTGCTTCTTAGTAAGTTGCGAAGTAAATGGAGCGTTAGACTTGCGACGATTCTCCTTTGCAAACTCAGGCTGCAAGAAGCGAGCTACATGACCATAAACAGCCTCCTCGGCATAACGCTGCATACGCGAATCTATTGTGGTGTACACCTTCAGTCCATCTGCATTAAGATTGTACGGAGTACCGTCCTTCTTGAAATTCTTGTTGCACCATCCATAAAGCGGATCGGTAACCCAAGCAATAGAGTCGAGCACATACTGACGCTTGTTCCATGAAGGATACTTAGATGTGTCAGGACGCTCGGCTGTCATATATATGCGAAGGAACTCACGCAGATAAGGAGCCGTACCATCTTTATGGTCGGTACGGTGGAAGTCGAGTTTAAGGTCCTTTGCAGCATACTCGTCGTACTGCGAATCAGTAAGATATCCAGCCTTTCTCATCTGGTCGAGCACCACATTGCGACGCTCGCGACAGCGTTCAGGATAGCGTACTGGGTTGAACAGCGACGGATTCTTACATAGTCCGATAAGCGTAGCAGCCTCCTCAACAGTAAGATCCTTAGGCTCCTTATTAAAATAGGTGTTTGATGCGGTCTTTATACCAACCGCATTATGAAGGAAGTCAAAGTAGTTGAGGTATAGTGCAATAATCTCTTCCTTGGTATAGTTGCGTTCGAGCTTTACGGCAATAACCCACTCTATAGGCTTTTGCAACACACGCTGCAACGTACTCTTGGCAGTCTCAGAATAGAGCTGTTTGGCAAGCTGTTGTGTTATGGTAGAGCCACCACCAGCAGATGTCTGTCCTAATAGTCCACGTTTAACGATAGCACGTCCAAGAGCAATAAAGTCGACACCCGAATGATCGTAGAATCGAGCATCCTCTGTAGCTACAAGAGCATCAACAAGATGAGGCGACAGATTGCTGTAAGGAATGCAAACACGGTTCTCGCGGTTGAAGTTCCATGTACCTATCACCTTGCCGTCAGCACTATATATCTGTGTGGCAAAACGGTTTATAGGATTCTGCAAGTCCTCAATAGGCGGCATATAGCCTATCCATCCATTCCATATAGCCGTGAATGCAAGGACACTGACAATAAATGCAAGGACAAGAGTTCCCCAAAGAAAGTGTACGAACGCTTTTCTCATGTTCTTCGTATTTTCGATTTTTAATGACTTCTGATTAGTGCACATATAGGTGTGCAGTATGCAAAGGTAAGCTAAAAATATGACATTCAAGCCCACAATATATGTACATTTTATACAAATAGCATAAATTTCCACAAAAATGGTCTATAAAGGTATACGTATATCAGAAATTTGTTATAATTTTGCAGCCGAAATAAATAGTATATATATGACTGAACAAATACTTGACTACCTTATTTCAATAGACAAGACTCTTACAGTATTCTTCAACTTCAATGGTGGTTTGTTCAACGACACCCTATGGGATAGTTTCTCATCGCGCTTGACATGGGTTCCGCTTGCATTGGCCTTCCTATTTTTTCTTTATCACAAACCAAAGAAATGGAAGGAAGCAACGCTTGTGGTGCTTGCCCTTGTACTTATCATAACGCTATGCGACCAGGTTACATCAACCATTATGAAGCCTTACTTTGCCCGTCTTCGCCCGTCGCACACGCCGGGTGTGGAGAATCTGTTACATTATGTCAACGGCTATCGTGGAGGTAGATACGGATTTGCATCCAGTCATGCAGCCAACTCGTTTGGCGCTGTAACGTACGTGTCACTAATAGTTGGAAGACGCAAGATTTCAGCTTTCCTGTTCCTGTTTGCACTTATGGTGTGCTACTCTCGAATATACCTCGGCGTGCATTATCTTGGTGACCTCATGACTGGAGCATTGATTGGTACAGCCATAGCCTACACAGTTTATCGCATAATGCCATATAAATGCAGATATGGATTTAGAATACCAAAGTCGACAACATTAAACCGCAAAGCAGTATTCTTTTTAAGGAACAGACTGCAACGCAAATGTGTATAAAAAAATAAAAAGCTAAGCCCTCGTTTGACAATGTTAAGCGAGGGTTTAGCTTTTATTATAATGTCTGCGATTGTTATAATGTCTGCGATTGCTTGAAATGAGATTAGTCGATAAATCGCTTTGTTATTTCGCCATACTCGTCGATGCGACGGTCGCGCAAGAATGGCCACCAGCGACGCACATCTTCGCTATGTGCAAGGTCTATCTCAGCTATTACACTTTCTTCCTCATCAGCCGATGAGCGATAAAGCATCTCGCCCTGGGGACCAACAACCATTGACGAACCCCAGAACTGAATGCCCTCAGTCAGACCACTTGGATCGGGCTCGAAACCAACACGATTGACCGATACAACTGGCAAACCATTAGCCACAGCATGACCACGCTGAACTGTTGTCCATGCCTCACGTTGGCGTTGCTGCTCATCTTCTGTATCATTGGCAGCATAACCAATAGCTGTAGGATAAATAAGCAATTCGGCACCCTGTAGAGCCATCAGACGGGCTGCCTCTGGATACCACTGATCCCAACATACAAGCACTCCAAGCTTGCCAACACTGGTCTGAATAGGATGGAAGCCAAGATCGCCCGGTGTGAAATAAAACTTCTCGTAGTAAGCAGGATCGTCAGGAATGTGCATCTTGCGATACTTTCCAGCTATGGTTCCGTCACGTTCTATTACAACAGCAGTATTGTGGTAGAGTCCAGGCGCACGACGCTCGAACAACGAAGTAACAATAACCACTCCACACTCCTTAGCCACCTGACCAAAGAACTCGGTAGAAGGTCCGGGTATTGGTTCAGCCAAATCAAAGTTGTCTACATCCTCTACCTGGCAGAAGTAAAGCGAGTTGTGAAGTTCTTGCAGAACCACAAGTTCGGCACCACGCATAGCCAAGTCGCGTATACCTTCGGCAAGTCGCAATACATTGGTCTTACGGTCAGCGATATTGTGTTGCTGAAGATATCCTATTTTCAAATGCTTCATAATTTATTGTCTTTATTGATTTTACTTATACTATGTATGTACACGGCAAAGGCGGACAGCATGGACGATATTATCGCACTCGCAGTTGCCAGAATGCAACAGCAGCCGCAGCCGCAACGTTAAGCGAATCTACTCCATGCGACATAGGAATGCGCACCACATAATCGGCTTGATCGATTGTAGTTTGCGGCAGTCCGTCGCCTTCGTTACCCATAACTATAGCCAACCGCGGTTCGGCAAGAAGTGTCTTATCATCTATAGACACCGAACGGTGGGTAAGAGCCATGGCAGCAGTACGCAATCCGATGTTGTTAAGACTGCTTAATGGTGCATCCATCCAAGTCCAAGGAATGGAGAATATAGCTCCCATCGACACACGTACAGCCCTACGTGTAAGTGGATCGCACGATGTACGAGTAAGCAACACGGCATCAATGCCAAGCGCAGAAGCCGAACGAAAGATAGCACCTACATTTGTAGAATCGACCACCCCGTCTATTACCACCACTCTACGTGCATTACCGCACACATCCTCTACACTGCGTTGTGCCGGACGGCGCATAGCACAGAGTACGCCACGCGTAAGCACATAGCCAGTGAGCGTGGCAAGCAAGTTGCGACTACCAGTATACACTGGAATGTCAGGACATCTGGCAATTATATCAGCCGCGTCTCCCTCTACGTGCCTTTCCTCGCAAAGCAGCGACAAAGGCTGGTAGCCAGCATCGAGCGCACGTGTTATAACCTTAGGGCTCTCAACTATAAATATGCCGTTGCCATGTTCGTATTGATGGCGCAGTTGCTTCTCGGTAAGGTTGCCATACACCTCAACACCAGGCTGAGCCAATGACGTTATCTCAATTAAAGGCATATACGCTCCTATCTAACAGATTGTCCTTGGCTATTATAAATACATCTCCTTAGGGTACTGCATTGTAAGGCAGTGTATAGATCCATGCTGGCGCACGATGGTACGCGAGTCGATGGCAATGATGTCATAGCCTGGGAAAGCCTCGGCAACGACCTCAAGCGCACGTGCATCCTTAGTTTCCTGATTGTATGTAGGCACTATTACAGCCCCGTTTAATATAAGGAAGTTAGCGTATGTAGCCGGCAGACGGTCGCCGTCATCGTAGATGGCATCGGGCATAGGAAGCTTAAGCAAGCGATAGGAATTGCCATCGGCATCGGTAACATCCTTTAATTGCTGCTCAAGAGCCTTAAAGTCGGCATACTGCGGATCGTTCTCGTCGTCGCATCCTACATACAATAATGTATTGTTGGGACACATTCGAACAATAGTGTCGATATGACCATCGGTATCGTCGCCAATAAGCTGACCATGATCGAGCCAAATAATCTTGCGGGCACATAGACGTTCCTTAAGAGTTTGCTCAATCTGCTCCCTGGTCATTGGTTGATTGCGATGTGGCGCCATAAGACACATACTTGTTGTGAGAATAGTTCCACGACCATCGCTCTCTATTGAACCGCCTTCAAGAACAAAGTCGTCATAGTCTACACGCTCGCCATGCAATATTCCCTTTTCAAATAAAGTGCGGTTGATAAGGTTGTCCTTATCGGCAGCAAACTTCTCGCCCCATCCGTTGAAGCGGAAATCGAGCAGTCGGCATGGTGCCAACTTTTGTTCATCCTCATCACTACCAACTAAAGATTCTGCATCTGATTCCTTCACAGGAACAAGCGTAATAAAAGCATGGTCGCGTGCCCAAGTGTCATTGTTGTCGCACTTGATGATGCTCACGCCCTTAATCTCATTGTTATCCAAACTGTCTTCCAGCTGCTCGAGCACAGACTTAGGATTCTTGGCCGCAATTATAAGCGGCTCGTAGCATGTCACAGCCTTAGCTATCTGCACAAATGTCTCTGTTATGTCGTCAAGATAAGGAAGCCAATCAGTTTCCTCATGTGGCCAAGTAAGCTGTACACACGCTTGGCGATGCCATTCGGAAGGAAGAATGTAATTGTTTTTAGACATAATATTATACGAACATTATATATGATATTATACGAACATTATATATGTTATCATTGATAAGTATGCAAAATTACAAAAAAATCCCATATCACAACACTATACTCCACATAATAATAAAATTAATTGCATACTTTCGGGCTTATCTCAATAAAAAGCAGTATTTTTGTAGTCCGAAAGGCCGTCCTCTGTCTTTTGGACTGACACAATGCCTTTGTCATTACTTAGCAAAAACAATAACAATTATAAATGAAAAAATTCATACTCGACCTTACGGTCAGCTCAATTGAAGCTTTGAGCGACAAGCATGTGCTCATCAAGCTTACCGACGACAAGCCTCTTCCCGAGATGCTTCCAGGACAGTTTGTAGAGGTGCGCGTAGACAACTCACCTTCTACTTTCCTGCGCCGCCCTATTTCTATTAATAATGTGGATTATGACAACAACGAACTCTGGCTCCTTGTAGCAGCTGTAGGCGAAGGAACACGCAGCTTGCAGCAGCTCAAAGCTGGCGACAAGCTGAACTGTGTATTGCCTCTTGGTAACTCGTTCACCATGCCTAACGACTCATCGCAGAAGGTATTGCTTGTTGGTGGTGGCGTTGGTGTGGCTCCTCTGCTCTACTTTGGCAAGAAAATCAAGGCAATGGGCATTGAGCCTACATTCTTGCTTGGCGCACGCACAGCCAAGGATGTATTAGAGAAGTCGTTGTTTGAGGAGGTTGGCCGAGTGCTTATCACAACAGAAGATGGTTCGGAAGGCGAGAAGGGGTTTGTAACTAACCACTCTGTATTGTCGCAAGAGAACTTTGACCTTATATCAACTTGCGGACCAAAGCCAATGATGATGGCTGTGGCTCGCTATGCTTACAAGAACAACATCGAGTGCGAGGTTTCGCTCGAAAACAAGATGGCTTGTGGTGTAGGTGCCTGCCTTTGCTGTGTAGAGAAGACAGTTGAGGGCAACAAGTGTGTATGCAAGGAAGGTCCGGTAATGAATATAAAGAATTTGTCATGGCAGATTTAAGCGTAAAAATAGGCGGTCTTAAGTTGAAGAATCCCGTAATGACCGCATCGGGAACATTCGGATATGGTTTGGAGTTTGCCGACTTTGTACCTCTCGACGGTATTGGTGGCATCATAGTCAAGGGTACAACACTCAACCCACGTGAGGGTAACGACTATCCTCGTATGGCAGAAACAGCACAGGGTATGCTCAACTGCGTTGGCCTGCAGAACAAGGGTGTAGACTACTTCTGCAAGAACATCTATCCGCAGATAAAGGACATTGACACCAATATGATTGTAAACGTAAGCGGTTCATCGCCCGAAGACTATGCCGAGTGTGCTGCACGTATCAACGAGCTCGACAATATACCGGCTATTGAGCTTAACATCTCATGTCCTAACGTAAAACAGGGTGGTATGGCTTTCGGCGTTACTACCACTGGCGCCGCAAGTGTTATGCGTGCCGTACGCCAGACTTACCACAAGCCTATCATTGTGAAGCTATCACCTAACGTAACAGATGTAACCGAGATAGCCAAGGCTGTAGAGGCCGAAGGCGCCGACAGCGTATCGCTAATCAATACCCTTATGGGTATGGCCATCGACATAGAGCGCCGACGTCCGTTGCTCAGCATATCTACAGGCGGACTTAGTGGTCCTGCCGTTAAGCCTGTTGCCTTGCGTATGGTATGGCAGGTTGCAAAAGCCGTAAAGATTCCAGTTGTAGGTCTTGGCGGCATAAGCACAGCTGAGGACGCTATTGAATTTCTTATGGCTGGTGCTACAGCCATCGAGATTGGTACAGCCAACTTCCTTGACCCTACCGTTACTATAAAGGTGCGCGATGGAATCAACGACTGGCTCGACAAGCATGGATGCTCTTCGGTGAGCGAGATTATTGGTGCGCTTAACGACTAAAGCGCACCTATTATATACATTGCGCATTAATATTGCATAACATTAATATTATAAAAGGTGGAACAAAAGAAATCACAGCGTGCCAATTTGGACGACAAGCGCCTTACGGGCTTCTTGATAGGACTCGTTGTAACGTTGTCGTTATTTCTTGCCGCCCTGCAATACACCACGGGGAATTCGGGCAACAAGGCAAAAGAACCTGACGATGAGGAGACTCCTGACGTAGACCTTCTGCCTAAACCTAAGCGCAGCGACATGATTGCTGTTATTCAGCCCAAGCCGAAAAAACCTTCTACACAGAAACTAAAGATTGTTGAGGAGAAGGAACAAGCCGAAAAACTGAACAACATAACACAAATGCGCACTATTGGCTCTGATGACGACAAGGAGATGGAGGACGAGAACGACAAGCGAAAGAGTGATAAAGACGCACCCGAGACTGTTGCTATCGACGTAAACGACAATCCGCTAAATTTCCGCATCGTAGAGCAGTTACCCGAATATCCTGGAGGTATGGCCGCATTGGTGAAGTGGCTTAACAACAACATTATCTATCCACCTGCAGCCCAACGGCAAAATATACAGGGACGTGTGGTTATAAGCTTCATCATCAATAAAGACGGAACCACATGCAACCTGAAGGTAGCCAAGTCGGCTCACCCTCTACTTGACGGTGAAGCCATGCGCGTACTAAGAAAGATGAAGAAGTGGAAACCTGGTGTAAACAACAACAAGCCATGCCGCACTCTCTTCGCCATACCTATAGAATTCAATTTATAAACGTAAACACTACTAATATGTTAAAAGCTGACGAAATACTGAAGCTTGTCAACGATTATCTTGACAATATGCCTTACGACCGTAAACCGTCGTCACTATACGAACCTATACGCTATGTACTGTCTATGGGGGGAAAACGCATCCGCCCTGTGCTTATGCTGCTTGCATACAATATGTTCAGCGAGCATCCCGAGGATATATTGATGCCAGCATGTGCACTTGAGACCTACCACAACTACACTTTGCTGCACGACGACCTTATGGACAATGCTGATCTACGTCGTGGCCACGAGACTGTACACCGCAAGTGGGATGCCAACACAGCCATCCTATCAGGCGACTCTATGCTGGTGCTTGCATATCAGCGTATGGCTCAATGCGACAAAGACAAGATGCCTGAGGTGCTGAACATCTTTACAGAAACGGCTCTCGAGATAGGCGAAGGACAGCAGTATGACATGGACTTCGAGCATCGCAACGACGTTACCGAGGAGGAGTACATTGAAATGATAAGACTCAAGACAAGCGTTCTGCTGGCATGTGCATTGAAAATTGGTGCCGTACTTGCTGGTGCTACAAACGAAGATGCCGACAACCTTTACCGCTTTGGCGAACAGATTGGACTGGCGTTCCAGTTGCAAGACGACTATCTGGACGTATATGGCGACACACGCGTATTTGGCAAAGCCATCGGTGGAGACATAACCTCCAACAAAAAGACATACATGCTGATCAACGCTCTTGCGCGTGCTAATGACGAGCAACGTGCCGAGCTTGAGAAATGGATATCGGCTACAGAGTTCGACCGCGAAGAGAAGATTGCCGCTGTGACTCGTCTGTACAATGAGATTGGCATAGACAAACTGGCGCAAGAGAAAATAAACTTCTACTTCAAGCAAAGTCGCAAATATCTAGAAGCCATATCTATCGAAGAAGATCGCAAGGCTGAGCTTACAGCCTATGCACAGCGCATGATGAAGCGCGAATATTAAAGAATAATTAAACTCTAAAGAACAATTACTCGTGCCTTACCGAAGATTTCCAAAAACCGACACAGCCACGACTCAACTCGATACGCACACTGCTTGACAACAATGATGTATACGCAGCTAACAAGCGCTTTATCGACATCGACCTTATAAATAAGGTGAAGGCGTATCAAGAACAGCTGAAGTCGTTGTGCAACAATTTCCGTCTCTGCTACGATGCACAGATGGACAACTATCGCTGCATAGCCAAGCCTCAAAAGCGCATGATGATGTACGTGCAACACTTCATGCGCGTGCTCGACATGTCTATAGAGCGTGGCGAGATTAAATCTACGGCGTTGCAAACCTTCTATACAGTGGACGACATCAACGAAACTCTGCGTCTGCTGCACAACGCAGACGATGCCTACCGACTAACGCCCAACATCATAGAGGGCGAGAAGAAACGCATCGCACAAGGAGGACGCCCCATATACAATCCCACAATAGGTATGGTGGCCACTCACTACGACATCTTTAAGGACATATACGAACAACAGCACATTATGAATGAAAAGGCCGACCGTGCCCTTGCCGAACTGAAGGCATTACGAGCAAAACTCGACCCGATTATTGTAGACATATGGAATCAGGTGGAAGCCCACTTTGCAGAATTGCCACCCGAGACCCGATTTGACGAGTGCCGCAAATACGGCTTAATTTACTATTATCGTACAGGAGAAAAGAAACCGGAATGAAATTTATAGACACACATACACATCTTGACGGCGAGGAATTTGACACCGACCGCGATCTTGTAATGGAGCGTGCCCGCGAAGCGGGAGTCAGCAAGGTGTTTATACCAGCCATAGACCTAAAGTCGGTCAAGACGGTTATAGACACCTGCCAACACTATCCTGGCTATGCCTATCCTATGATTGGCTTGCATCCAGAAGAGGTGCGTGCCGACTGGTGCAACGTGCTCGACGAGATGCAACAGATGCTTAAGCCTGGTCACCCATTCATAGCAATTGGCGAGGTTGGACTCGACTACTACTGGTCGCGCGAGTTTGAGAAAGAGCAGATGCAAGCCTTTGAGCGTCAGGTGGAATGGTCTATCGATACACGACTGCCACTTATGATTCATTGCAGAAAGGGTCAGAACGAGATGGTTAAGATGCTGGGCAAGTATCGCGACCTGTTGCCTGGAGGTGTATTCCATTGCTTTACCGGAAACGAGAAAGAAGCCGAGGAACTATTGCAGTTCCCCAATTTCGTGCTCGGCATAGGAGGTGTGCTTACATTCAAGAAGAGTCATCTGCCAGAGGTATTGCCCTCGGTAGTGCCTCTCAACCGAATAGTGATAGAGACCGACTCGCCTTATATGGCGCCCGTACCAATGCGCGGTAAGCGCAACGAGAGCGCTTACGTAAAGTACGTGCTCGAACGTCTTGCCCAGGCATATGGTGTAGATGACAGCGAGGTAGCGGCTGCAACTAACGCCAATACCAAACGCATATTCCCCTTAGCGTTCAAATAAAATGGTATTAGCCTGTATTCAAGTTGATTAAATTTTGTCATTTGGTAAAAAATGTTTAATTTTGCACTTGTTTACAGGTAACTATTGTTTTATTTTTTCAACACTAATATTTCGAAGATGAAAACTTTCGATTTCAAACCACAATTGTTTTCGACGCTGAAGTCGTACAACAAAAAAACATTCATGAGCGACCTCATGGCTGGTGTCATTGTGGGCATCGTTGCTCTGCCACTTGCCATCGCTTTCGGTATCGCCTCTGGCGTAACACCTGAGAAGGGAATTATAACGGCTATCGTTGCAGGATTCATAATCTCGCTGCTCGGTGGTAGCAAGGTTCAGATTGGAGGTCCTACCGGTGCCTTTATCATCATCATCTACAGTATCATTCAGAAGTACGGACTTGAGGGTCTGACTATTGCCACCATTATGGCGGGTGTGTTCCTGATTCTTTTCGGTGTGCTGAAACTCGGAACTATCATCAAGTACATCCCCTACCCTATTGTCGTTGGATTTACAAGCGGTATTGCTGTTACCATCTTCACCACACAGATAAAGGACCTCTTCGGATTGAGCATTGACTCTGTACCTTCCGACTTCGTAGACAAGTGGATTTGCTACATCTCCAACTTCTCTACAGCCGACATTTGGTGCTCTATCGTGGGTATTGTGAGCGTTATTATAATAGCCATCACACCTAAATTCAGCAAGAAAATACCTGGCTCGCTTGTGGCCATTATCGTCATGACTATCGCTGCCTTGCTGCTAAAGCAGTACTGCGGCATTACATCCATCGAGACCATTGGCGACCGCTTCAACGTAAGCAATGAGATACCCAACATGCAAGTTCCTGCCATGACTTGGGACACAATAAAGAGTCTTGTACCACCGGCACTTACCATTGCCGTACTCGGAGCCATAGAGTCGCTGCTGTCGGCTACTGTTGCCGATGGTGTGATAGGCGACCACCACAACTCTAACACAGAGCTTATAGCTCAGGGTGTTGCCAATCTCGCATCACCTTTGTTTGGTGGTATTCCAGCAACTGGAGCTATTGCACGTACAATGACCAACATCAACAATGGCGGACGCACGCCGGTGGCTGGCATCATCCACGCGGTTGTATTGCTGCTCATCTTCCTCTTCTTCATGCCATTGGCCAAGTACATTCCTATGGCATGTTTGGCTGGTGTGCTTGTTATCGTATCTTACGGCATGTGCGGATGGCGCTCGTTCGTTGCCTTGATGAAGAACCCGAAGAGCGACGTAACCGTGTTGCTCATCACCTTCTTCCTAACTATCATCTTCGACCTTACAGTTGCCATTGAGGTGGGACTTATCATCGCCTGTCTGCTATTCATGAAACGTATGTCGGAGACTACAGACGTTAAGGTAATAATGGACGAGATAAACGAGGAGTCGGACATCGTTAAAGGCAACCTCGAGCACCTTACCATTCCGCAAGGAGTTGAGGTATACGAGATTAACGGTCCTTACTTCTTCGGCGCCGGAAACAAGTTCGAGGAAATTATGGCTGCATTCGGCGACCGTCCGAAAGTGCGCATCATACGTATGAGAAAGGTGCCGTTTGTCGATTCAACCGGTATACACAACCTTACCAACCTCTGTATTATGAGCAAGAACGAGGGCATACAGATTGTGTTGTCGGGTGTCAACGAAAAGGTACACTCGCAGTTGCAGAAGGCTAAGTTCTACGACCTTATAGGCAAGGACAACATCTGCAGCCACATCAACCTGGCACTCGAACGTGCTAAGGAAATAATCAAGTAGATTGAATGAAAAAAGAACTCATCACACTATCACTTGCCACATTAGGCATTGCAGGCATGCAAGCACAGGAAAGCCAAACGGCTTACAACTTCCTGAGGCTTCCTGTAAGTGCGCATGCTGCCGCATTGGGTGGCGACAACATTACGATAATTGAGGACGATGCCTCGCTTATGTTTCACAACCCTGCATTATTGTCGTCGGTTGGCGATAAGTCGTTGGGCCTTAACTTTATGACATACATGGAGGGCTCAACCACAGCAAGCGCGTCGTTCAACCGTAATGTGGGCGACAAGGCATCGTGGGCAGTAAGCGGACAGTTTATCAACTATGGCTCAATGCGACAGACTGATGAGTTTAACCAACAGACGGGCGAGTTCTCGGCTAAGGACATTGCCGTGAGCGGATACTTCAGCTACATGCTTAGCCAACATATTGCGGGCGGTATTGCAGCCAAATTCATAACATCGTACATAGGCGACTACAACAGCATAGGTATGGGCATCGACCTCGGACTCAACTACTACAACTCCGAGGACGAGCTCTCTGTGTCGCTTGTTGCAAAGAACCTTGGCGGACAGCTTAAGGCTTACAACGACGATTATGACCCTATGCCTATAGACCTACAACTTGGCGTTAGCAAACGATTTGCCCACACTCCGTTCCGTGTATCGGCTACTCTTGTGGACCTTAACCATTTGAACTACAAGTTTGCCAACCATCTTGTAATGGGTGTCGACATAGACATGTCGCAGTCGTTATGGATAGGTGCCGGTTACAACTTCCGCCGTGCCGATGAGATGGGCATTGAAGATACCGACGGCAAAAGCTCGCATGGAGCAGGATTTTCATTTGGTGCTGGCATAAACCTAAACCGCTTCAAGGTAAACCTTGCATACGGCAAGTACCATGTATCGAGTTCGTCAATAATCGTGAGCGCAGCCTATTCGCTCTGATAATTCAATAAGACTATATAAATAAGACTATATAAAAACTAATAACAATATGAAAAAAATTGTGATAGCCATCGACGGATACTCGTCGTGCGGAAAGAGCACTATGGCTAAGGATCTTGCTCAAGAGGTGGGCTATATATACGTAGACACAGGTGCTATGTATCGTGCAGTTACATTGTTTGCCATGCGTCATGGTTTGTTCGACGCCGAAGGCAACATCAATGTGGAGAAACTTGAGAGCCTGTTGCCTGAAGTTAACATCTCTTTCAAGCTTAATCCAAAGACCGGAAAGCCTGAGACATGCCTTAACAACGAGGTTGTAGAGAAAGAAATACGCTCGCTTGAGGTGTCGCAACACGTAAGTCCGATAGCTGCCCTGCCTTTTGTACGTGCCAAGCTTGTTGAGCAACAGCAAGCTATGGGCAACGAAAAGGGCATCGTTATGGATGGTCGCGACATTGGTACCGTGGTGTTCCCAAATGCTGAACTGAAGATATTCGTTACGGCTTCGGCTGAGATTCGTGCACAAAGACGCTTCAAAGAACTCGAGGCTAAGGGAATGCCTGCCGACTTTGACGCTATACTCAAGAATGTTGAAGAGCGCGACTATATTGACACTCATCGCGAAACATCTCCACTTAAGCAAGCCGACGACGCTTTGGTGCTCGACAACAGCCATCTTACAATTGCCGAACAGAAGCAATGGCTTATGGAGAAATTCCATGAAAGAACAGCTGAGTAATAAATAGTGAACAGCTGAATAAACAAGAAAGAATTGCTGAACAACAAAGAGTGAACAGCTTGTTGGACACAATTGTATAAAAAGCGAGGCGGTTGCAAGCTATTTTCAAGCCTGCAACCGCCTCTAAATATATCAATATCAATTAATAAAGTTTCAAACTAATTCTCACATTACTTTGTGAGAAACATGTTGTTATTAACTTTTACGGCCTCAGCCAAAGCTGCACAACATACCAAAACTACAAAACCTAAAATCATCATAATCTTTATACCTTTCTTAAATAAATCTTTGTTATCCTTTTGTTATCATCTTTCTGTGTTCTTCATCAACCAACTGGCCCGTTAGGACCATTTTCTATTACTTAGAAAAGTTGATTTTCTTGTTCACTACTACAGCCTCTACGAGTGCTGCACAGCAAATAGCGAATATAAATCCAAATACCATCATAATAATACTGTTCCTTTCTCTTTTTTTTATCCTAATCACTTTAACTGATGCAAAGGTAATACCTTTTGTGTACGCACACAAGTATTATGGCAGTTATTTTGGCTTTGTCTTATATTTATTGATAGAAGTCAATAACTTGTCTTAAATTTGTGCCAATTAGTCAGTAGGCAATACATTTTGTCATATAAATAATGTTTATACATTATATAATATTAATGTTATACACATATAATAATAGAGAAGTTTTTATTACTTTTGCCAAGCGAAAACACTAAGGCACCCCTATAGTAGAAAATAACAACTAATAAACAATTAATAATGAAGGACGTTCCAGTATTGCTGCTCACTGGTTATCTGGGCAGCGGAAAGACAACATTGGTAAACCGTATCCTTTCAAACAAGAAAGGCATTAAGTTCGCAGTAATAGTAAACGACATTGGCGAGGTGAATATCGACGCCAATCTTATTCAGCAAGGTGGTGTTGTAAACCAAAAGGACGACAGCCTTGTGGCTTTGCAGAACGGCTGTATATGCTGCACCCTGAAGATGGACCTTGTAGAACAGCTGCGCGATATTGTTGCCGAACAGCGTTTCGACTACATCGTTATTGAGGCAAGCGGAATATGCGAGCCTGCTCCTATCGCCCAGACTATTTGCTCTATACCAACACTCGGACCTCAGTATGTATCTAAAGGTGTGCCACGTCTCGACTGCATTGTTACCGTGGTTGATGCCTTGCGCATGAAGGACGAGTTTGGCGGAGGCGACGCTTTGCAGAAGAGCGACTTAGCCGAGGACGACTTGGAGAACCTCGTAATCCAGCAGATTGAGTTCTGTAACATCATCCTGCTTAACAAGGCATCTGAAGTGAGCGCCGAGGAATACAGCCACCTTGTAGAGATAATACACGCCATACAGCCTAAGGCCGTTATCATGCCGTGTGACTATGGCAACATCGACCTCGACCGCATCATAAACACACGAATGTTCGACTTCAACGAAGTGGCTACATCGGCTGCCTGGATTAATGAACTTGAAAACCATCATGGCGACGAGGAAGAAGAGGAGCATGAGCATGAGCATTGCCATCATCACGACCATGATGAGAACGATGATCATGAGCATTGCCATCATCACGACCAAGATGAGCATTGCTGCTGCCATCATCATCACCACGATCATGAGGGAGGCGAGGTAGAAGAATATGGTATTGGCACATTTGTGTACTATCGCCGTAAGCCGTTCGACATGAACTTCTTCGACAACTTTGTTGCCAAGCTGTGGCCAAAGAGCGTTATACGCGCCAAGGGCATTTGCTGGTTTAAGGAACAGCCCGACATGTGTTACCTCTTCGAGCAGGCTGGCAGACAGATAGGATTGAAGAATGCTGGTCAATGGTACGCTACAATGCCCGAGGACGAGCTTAAGCCTTTGCTCGAGCGTGAGGAAGGATTGCGCAACGACTGGGACGATACATACGGTGACCGTATGCAGAAGATTGTCTTCATCGGACAGAACATGGACAAGAAGACTATTAAGGAACAGCTCGACATGTGTCTTACAGACTAAGGAAATAACATAAGGGTCTACGGCTTACCAGCCATAGACCCTTTTTATTATTATATTGTGCCACTCTCTTATACTTTATTCTTTCTTTGATCGGCAAGCGTAATCACATCGCAATCGCTGAATCGCGCTCCATCTATGGTAAGACGTACAATTGTGCGTTCCTTGTGCCATCCTTGCAGACCTGCCGCACCTGGATTTATGTGTAACAGTCCTAATTGCTTGTCGTATTGCACCTTCAGAATGTGCGAGTGTCCACTAATGAATAGTTTAGGCGGATTGGCCATTATCTCTCTTACGATGCTGCGGTCGTAACGTCCTGGATAACCGCCAATGTGCTTCATCAAAACTTCCACATCCTCACATTTAAAGCGCAACACATCTTTGAACATCAAGCGAAGGTCGCCACCGTCGCCATTGCCACACACGGCACGCAAAGGACGAAAAGCGGCAAGACGTTCGGCAATCTCTGTTGAGCAGAAGTCGCCACAATGCCAAATCTCATCGCAAGGTTCAAAGTATTTAAGGTAGCGTTCGTCCCAATAAGAGTGGGTGTCACTAATGATGCCTATCTTCTTCATTTCTGCACCTTACGTATAAAGTCGGCAATAAACTGCTTGGTGCCCTCCAATCCCAGGCGCGACGAGTTTACACACAAGTCGTAGCTTGCACTACTGCCCCATGTCTTGCCCGTGTAGTAGTTGTAATAGCTTGAGCGCGACTCCTCCTTATTGCTTATAATCTTCCTTGCCTCTTCTGGCGAGCAGTTGTTAAGCCTCTGTACGTTTGCGATGCGGTCGTCAAGGTCGGCTGTGATAAATACAGTCACAATATTCTTATGGTCGCGCAACACATAGTCGGCACAACGTCCCACAAACACACACGGCGATTCCTCGGCAGCCTTGCGTATGGCCTCGCTTTGGAGACGGAACAAATTCTCTTGCGACAATCCATTGTCGTAGAACGAAGAGTCGCTAATAAACGGAACATGCATGTGGAATATCTGGTCAAGGAATCCCTTTCGCTCGTCGTTCTGCTCAAAGAACTCCTCACTAAATCCGCTTTCCTTGGCAGCAAGATTAAGCACCTCGCGGTCGTAGAACTTGCAGCCAAACTCGTCTGCAAGCATCTTTGCCACTATTCGGCCTCCACTACCAAGCTGGCGACCTACGCTTATTATCAAATTGTTGTTCATAATCTATTAGGTTTATTATATAAGTTATGTAGGAGGTACGGCCTTGTGTAGCCGCACCACGCAAATTGTAGTTAAAAAAAACAGAGTGATACGGTAGAAACCGCATTTTCTATGCTTTCTTGAATCTCTTGATATATTTCATCAGCATCGTTACAGCCACAACCACCGATACTACGTCGCTTATAGGCTGAGCCATCCACACGCCGTCTACCTGATAGAATTGTGGCAATACAAGTAGCATAGGCAAGAAGAAGAGCAGCTGACGCGACAACGACAGAAGCATACTAATCTTTGCCTTGCCGATACTCTGGAAGAATCCAGTGCAAACCATCTGAATGCCCACAAGCGGGAACAACAGCATGGTGATGCGTATTGAACGTTCGGCTATCTTTATCAAGGTTTCGTCGGTGGTGAACAGACGCGCACACTCGTACGGCAGGGTCTGAGCAATAACCCATCCCAGGGTAGTAATGCATGTGGCTATAATCATAGTGTACTTCAGTACGGTAAGCAGTCGGTCGTAGTTGCGCGCACCGTAGTTGTAGCCAGCTATAGGGAACATGCCCTGGTTCATACCCATGTTAATCATAATAAAGATGAAGGCTATCTTGTTGCAAATACCATATGCACCCACGGCAAGATCGCCACCATGTAAGGTCAAGGCATTGTTGATGAATATTATGACGATGCACGAGCACACGTTCATGGCAAACGGCGACATGCCTATGGCCAATATATTCTTGATTATACGACTCACGGGGCGATAGATGCCACGCTTGAAGTGTACGATACATTGCGGATTGCTGAAGATGCGCAACTGCCACATCAGCACACAGAACTGTGCGATGATGGTTGCCAATGCCGCTCCGCCAATGCCCATGTGCAATGGCCATATAAAGATAGGCGACAGTATGGCGTTCAGGATAACGGTCATTATCGATGCCATCATTGCCGAGCGTGGCTTGGATGCAGCTCGCAGTATGGCGTTCATGCCAAAGAACATGTGCGAGATTACATTGCCCGCAAGTGTTATTACCATATATTCGCGAGCATAAGGCAGGGTGGCCTCGCTTGCTCCGAAGAACATCAGGATGGGGTTAAGGTATAGCAATGTGATGATGCTGAACGCCACACCTATGACAAGGTTTAGAGTAACGGCATTGCCGAATACACGTTGGGCTGTGTCATAGTCCTTCTGTCCGAGTCGCACAGAGATGCACGTTGACGCTCCTACACCAACACCAGCACCAAAGGCTGCGCCAAGATTTTGAAGAGGAAAGGTTATGGCAAGTCCGCTGATTGCCAATGCGCCGCAACCTTGTCCGATAAAGACGCTGTCGGTCATGTTATACAGCGACGCTGCTGTCATGGCGGCAATAGCAGGCAAGGCATACTGCATTAGCAGCTTGCCTACTGGCTTGGTGCCGAGTTCGAGGGTCGCTTGTTTGCTGTTATCCATAAATAATATTAAAAAAATGAGAAGCCCCACCTCCTGACCCTCATTATGTTAAGGGCAGAAAGTGGAACTTGTAAGGTTTAAATATAAGATAAAGCCTCTCTCTATCTGAAGAACATAAAGAAGAGACACTTTTAAGGTTTTAAATATAAAGAGCATTCTACTCTCCTGCCTATTATTGAGAGGTCATAGGGGGTATTTTTGTCTGAATTTCTGTTTAGAATCCGTAAATCTCCTTCAACTTAGCTCCCAACTTGTCGCCGCGCAAGTCGAGCGCCACGATAGTGCCTTCTGGGTCTACAAGGAAGCTTGCCGGAATTGATGTAATGCCGTAGGTCTGTCCGGCAATGGTCTGCCATCCCTTAAGGTCGGAAAGATTGATCCATCCCAGCTGCATGTCCTCTATTGCCTTTTTCCAAGCCTCAAGCTTACTGTCGAACGAAAGCCCCACAATCTCGAAGCCCTTAGAATGATACTTCTCATAGTTTGCCTTTACGTTAGGCATTTCGCCACGGCATGGTCCGCACCACGAAGCCCAGAAGTCGATAAGCACATAGTTGCCCTTGCCGCAATACTCCGACAGTTTGTGTGGCGTTCCGTTTACGTCGTTCTCCACAATGTCAACAAACTTCTTGCCAATAAATGCCGCCTTCTTTGCCATAATGGCATAATAGCGTTTCACCTCGTTAAGGGCGGGATGCTTGGCATAAACGCGACTGTCGTCGAGCAAATCCTTCATCTCGTTATATTCGAGACCGAAGATAACGTCGCCGAGGTAGGCAACGGGGATCAGATTATCCATATTGGCTTTGATAATCTCAAGCTTGCGAGCGTTGAGCTTGGTATCAATGGCCTCAATCTTAGGCTGAAGTTCTTTCAGCTTATTCTTTCTCTCCTGCTGAGAAAGACCTTCATCGCTGTACATCTTAGCCACCTGCTGGTAGAGAGGCTCCAAACCTACGCTCAAAGCATCCACCTCACGGTCGTAGGCATTGAGCTTGGTGTTTAGCTCGGAACCTTTAAGAACGTTGTTAGTAAGGTCGGCTGTTATTGGCTTACCATCGTTGAAGAAAACACGATAGTCCTTCTTGGTAGTTGTAAGGCCTAACAAGGCGTCCTTGTCCGACTTGCCATTAATGGCAAATTTACCAGCTTCCACCTTTGCGCTGTCAATAACTTCGGGACGACTTCCGTCAATATCCATAACATATACGGTTTTAACGCTTGCAGGACATGTGCCGTTGATGCGATATTCCACACTCTGCTGGGCAAACGAGGCTGTTGCTACAAGCGTCATTGCCAATGTTGAAATAAAGTTCTTATTAATCATATCACGTTCTAATTAATTGTTTTTCAAATTGTTTATTTATAATCACCTCTATTTGTTTATTAATTGATTGCAAAAATACCGATTTTTTGTCAAAACGACAAACAATACCCACCTTATTTTTATATGACTTAATAATTCGGCTATTTCAAAAAAAATGCGTACCTTTGTACCCCGAATTTGGTGATGCGGCAATTGCTTATCATTTGCCGTCCCAGCTACAGAGTGCTTGGTAAACCTCTTAAAAAACAAGAAAATGCAAACAAACAAAAAACAAGTGAGCGTGCTGTTTATGCTTTTCAGCACGTTGTTCTGCGTTTGTCTGATTACGGCAAACGTGCTCGAAACAAAGCAAGTGTCTATCGGTCTGTTCAATCTCAGCATTACTGGCGGACTGATTGTGTTTCCTATCTCCTACATCATCAACGACTGCGTGTGCGAGGTGTGGGGCTACAGCAAGACCCGTCTGCTCATCTGGCTTGGCTTTGCCATGAACTTCCTCTTTGTTACCTTTGGAGCCTTGTGCGACGCCTTGCCCGCCGCTCCCTATTGGGACAACGATGCAGGCTTTCATGCTGTCTTTGGTTTGGCTCCCCGCATTGCCCTTGCCTCGTTTTTAGCTTTCCTCGTTGGCTCATTTGTCAACGCCTATGTAATGAGTCGAATGAAGATTAAGTCGAATGGCAAGAACTTCTCTGCCCGTGCCATCTTGTCTACAGTTTACGGCGAGATTGCCGACTCGCTCATCTTCTTCCCCTTGGCTCTCGGTGGCGTGGTGCCTATGAAAGAGTTGCCCGTACTCATCGTCTCGCAAGTAGTGCTCAAGACTCTCTACGAGATTATTGTTCTGCCCATCACCATCCGCGTGGTAAGGGCCACAAAGAAGCTTGAGGGCGAGGACACCTACGACAAGGGCGTGAACTACAGCGTCTGGAAAATATTCAGCATTTAATAAAAAAACATTTACAGGAGGTACGGTCTCCGAACCGTACCGCGCAAGTGGCTGTATCGTATTGATAATGTGCTGCTTGAGTGGTACGGTTCGGAGACCGTACCTCCTGCTATATATAAACAACCAGCACATATTTTTTAGCTTTTCAAAGTAATATATGTTACTTTACCATTTAATATTATTTACTTTGCCATTTAATATTATTTACTTTGCCATTTAATATTATTTACTTTGCCATTTAATATTATTTACTTTGCCATTTAATACATATTACTTTAAGTAACAGTTCAGAATTACTTTACATACCCTCCTACAGATTGCCGTTCATATATAAAATTGCCGTTCATATATAAAGATAAATATGAATACTTCCTTATATATAATTATGTATAACCTTGCCAAGCGCCCCACTACACCTCGTCAAGATATTTATTTAATTTGTTATTTATATTAAATATTGTTAACTGTGTGAAGTAAATAAAGAATTATGTATACATTTGCAACGTAGCTTTAATTCATGATAACACAATTTAGAACACACCATAAAACACAATTTAAATATTCACATTTTTATTAATACTAATCAAAAACAATCAAAGTATGGCAAAAAATCTTAAAGTGGGTATGCTTGTATGCGCCTCGCTGTTAGCGGCAAATGCAGCTTATGCTGAAAACTCCGCCACACAGGAAGGTATGCGCTTTGAACAGCAAACCAGCAAAATCAAGGGAACTATTGTCGACAGCAAGACAGGTGAACCTATCATCGGTGCCAGCGTCAAAGTGAAGGGTACAAAACACGCCACAATCACCGACGTTGACGGCAACTTCGAGCTAAACGCTCCCGAAGGTGCCCCACTTTTGGTGTCGTATGTGGGATACAAGAACGAGGAGTTCGAGGCTCGCAACGGCATGAAGATTGAAATCCACGAAGACTCTGAATCGCTTGAGGAAATTGTGGTTGTGGGTTACGGCACACAGAAGAAGGAGAGCCTTACTGGCGCCATGGCCAACATCAAGGCCGACAAGCTGAAGGACGTTACATCGGCTACTGTCGAGAACATGCTCAATGGTAAGGTTTCGGGTGTATATGTGGCTCCTGGTTCTGGTCGTCCGGGCTCTACGGGTGCTATCGTTATCCGTGGTCAGACTTCTATCAATGGCGCTACGGCTCCATTGTGGGTTGTCGATGGTGTTATTGTGGGCAATTCGGCAGGCGACCTCAACCCTGACGACATTGAGTCGATGACAGTACTTAAGGACGCTGCCTCTACAGCTATCTACGGTTCTGAGGGCGCCAATGGTGTTGTTGTTGTAACTACAAAGCAGGCTCGTCACGAGAAGATGTCTATCACGCTCTCGGCTAAGGCTGGTGCCAGCACGCTTAGCCGCGGCAATATGGAGATGATGGACGGTGCCGAGTTCTACGACTACTACAAGTCGTTCCATAATGTAGAGGCTGTTAACTTTCCACGCTGGAACGAAGACTTGCGCAATTCTAACTTCGACTGGTTCAAACTTGCCAAGAAGACTGGCTCTACCCAGGACTATAATATTACGCTCAATGGCGGTAGCGACAAGATTCAGTCAATGTTCACCATGGGCTACTTCAAGGAGGAAGGTGCCGTTAAGGGATACGACCTCAGCCGCTATAGCACACGTATCAAGGTTATTTACAAGCCTTACGAGTGGCTTAGCATCAAGCCTAACCTCAGCGGATCGCGTACTACAGATAAAGACCGTCAGTACAGTGTAGGCGCAATGTACTCTATGTTGCCTTGGGATAATCCGTACGACGAGAACGGCAATCCTGTGCCCAACTACTATTCGGGATGGGTCAACTCAAAGGCTACCAACTACCTCAACGACCTTGCAGCGGGCAACTATTCTTCAAGCTGCTCGTACGATTTGTCTGGAGGATTCGACTTTGACGTCAAGATTACTCCTTGGCTCACATTCTCGTCTGTCAACAATTACAGCTACTACAACAGCCAGACTCACGGCTACACCGACCCTAAGTCGAGCGGTGGCGAGGGTGTAGACGGACGTATTACCGAATACAACTACAATGCTACACGTCGCTACACCAACCAGTTGCTGCGCTTCCAAAAGTCATGGGGCAAGCACAACGTTAACGGATTGGTGGCCTACGAGTTCAACGACTACGAGATGAAGTATACCGACGTTTACGCTACTGGTTTCCTATCTGGTTTCGAAGACTTCTATACAGCTGCCAAGCCTGAGAAAGCCAACGGCTACCGTCAGGCATGGGCTAAACAGTCGTACTTCACACAGTGGCGCTATAATTATGACAACCGCTACTTCGGTGAGGTTTCTCTGCGTCGCGACGGTCGCTCTAACTTCGGTTCGAACAACCGCTATGGCAATTTCTTCTCGTTCAGTGGTGCATGGAACATAAACAATGAGAGCTGGTTTAAGGCCGAATGGGTAGACATGCTCAAGTTGCGTGCATCATTTGGTTCGGTAGGCAACGTGCCAACATCACTATATCCTTCGTATTCGCTCTACTCTGTAGGTGCTACATACAACGAAATGTCTGGCGCACTCATCTCGCAGATTGGCAACAAAGACCTCACATGGGAGAAGACATTCACAACGGGTGTCGGCATTGACGCTGCTTTCTTCCATAACCGCCTTACAGCTACTCTCGACTTCTACGTCAAGAACACAAGCAACATTCTCTACCAAGTGCCAGTAACGGGCCTTGTTGGTGTTACTTCTATATGGAAGAACATCGGTAAGATGCGCAATACTGGTGTCGAGCTTACCATCGGCGGCGACATAATACGCACCAAGGACCTTACATGGAACGTTACAGCCAACATCTCGCACAACAGCAATGAGCTGCGCGACCTATACAAGCAGCGCGATGCCAACGGCAATTATGTTGTAAAGCCTGTGATTATCAGCGACGGTACTTCTATTGCCGGCACTGCACAGCGCATTCTTGAGATAGGAAAGCCTGTCGACACTTATTATATGAAGGAATGGGCAGGCGTTAATCCTGAAGACGGAAAGCCACAGTGGTATATGGACGATGCCAACGGCAACAAGGTAGTTACCGACAGCTATTCCAAGGCTTCTTACTACAAGTGCGGCAAGTCGTCGCCCGACGTTTACGGTAGCTTCAGCACATCGGTATTCTACAAGAACTTCGACCTTCAAGCCAACTTCGGTTACTCGCTTGGCGGACAAATCTACAGCTACTTCCGTCAGGAGTACGACTCAGACGGTGCATACGCAGGCGACCGCAACCAGATGAAACTACAAAAGGGTTGGTCGCGTTGGCAGAAGCCTGGCGACAAGGCTACACATCCACGCGCCATGTACAACAACCAAGACAAGGGCAATCTTGCCTCTTCGCGCTATCTCGAAAGCTCAGACTATCTGAAGCTACGCTCGCTCACACTGGGCTACAACTTCGACCTTAAGAAGTATGGCATCCAGACCCTGCGCCTCTCTGTATCAGGCGAAAACCTCTTCTGCATTACCGACTACTCGGGTGTTGACCCTGAGCTTCCTGCCGACAGCAACGACAAGGGCGTGCTCAGCGTTACAAGCACAGGCGGTGTTTCGGTTTATCCTGCCGTACGCAAGTTTATGTTCGGTGTTAACTTAACTTTCTAAAACCCAGACTACAATGAAAATGAAGAATAGTATATTGGCTCTAATGCTTGGCGCCACATTATTTGGCTCGTGCGATATAGAGCGATTTCCGACCTACAACATGTCGGACGAACAGATAAAGAACGACCCCGCTGGCAATCTCGACGCCTTGCTCAACGGCATCTATGCACAGCTCAAGTCATGGTCGGACCCAATGCACCGTTGCGGCGAATACGCTGGCGACAACATGGTGATTCGTGGATCATCAACCGACGCCTTCTTCGAGTTCATAAGCTACTCGCGCACACCTAATAACTATCGTCTGCAGAGCTTCTGGGACTCTGGCTACAAGGCCATCGCCCAGGCTTCTAACGTTATCCAAATGGTGCCCGAAGGCCAAAGCACAGAGGTGGACAACTCGCTTGGCGAGTGCTATTACGTGCGTGGCATGATGTACTTCTACCTCTGCCGCGCCTACGGACGTCCTTACTATCAGGCTCCTACAAAGAATCTCGGCGTGCCTATCGTAAACGGAACACCCGACAACATTCTTGACCTGCAGCTCGACGACCGCGCCACAGTAGAGAACACCTACAAGCAGGCCATCGACGACCTTAAGAAAGCTGAGCAGCTGCTTACCGTAAACCGCGGACCTGCCTACGCATCAAAGGCTGCGGCACAGGCCATGCTCTCGCGTGTCTACCTCTACATGAGCGGCACTTACGAGAATCCTAACCGCGAGTATGCTCAGCTTGCCAAGGAATATGCCGATAAGGTTATAGGCAATTCCGACTACGAATTGCTCCCACGCGAGGATTTCATGGTTTACAACACGTTGCGTCCTGAAGACAACAAGGAGTCTATCTTCGTTGTTAAGCGTGTAGCTTCTGAGTACTCTGGATGGGACCACTACTACGGCATCGGCGGTATGTACTCTAACATCGGCGGTATGGGATGGGGCGAGATGTATGCTAGCCAGAAGTACATCGACCTGCTCAACGAGACTGGACGCAACGACTGGCGCCCGGCTTCGAAGAAGATTGTTGACGCTCGTGCAAACTTTATCGAACCTACATACACCGACGACAATAAAGAGGTGTTCCGTTTCATCTATGTAGGAAGCGACAACAACAAGCACTATGCACAGTTCGATACAAAACACACTGGCGACAAGGTTACTTGTGTTGACAAAGAAGGTAATTCATACGACCTTACAGTGGTTGACGCTACTGCCCAGTACTACACCATCAACTATGGTGGCAAGACCTATCAGGGTATGCTCGACAACTACATCACTGTAAACCGCGAGTATCCGCAGTTCTACATCGTGAAGTGCTCGCGCGAGGGCGAGGATTCACAGCTCCACTCTCCGGTCATCAGCCGTTTGGGCGAGATCTACCTCAATCGTGCAGAAGCTCTTGCCAAGCTTGGCAACTATGCCGAGGCCGAGAAGGACCTTAACAAGATTCGTGGACGTGCTATTGTAGGTGGCGAGTATCCTACCGGAACTCTCAACGCCAACAACGCATTCACACTTATCGACAAGGAGCGCCAGCTTGAGTTGGCTTACCAGGCAGAGCGCAGCTACGACGTATTCCGCAACGGTCATGCTCTGACACGCGACTATCCAGGTCCTCACAACCAGCATGAGGTGGTTGAGGCTTCCGACTATCGCGTTACCTACTACATTCCGCAGAACGCCATCAACGCTTATCCAGGCACTCTTACACAGAATCCTACCGACAACAGCGGCGTTATCATGCATTAAGCGGCAATAGCCCATAATATTAAGGAGACAACACACATACAAGTGGTTGCCTCCTTTTTTTGTTCTTGTTCTCAGGTCATTTAAAAGTAAAAGAGTTCTATTAGCACATGGATTCTTAGTTCTTCACTCTTTGTTCTTCCCTTAACTATTGGATTTTTCACTTTTCTCTTTTCACTTTTCCCTTAACACTCCTCCTTGTTCTCTTGTCTTAAAAAAAATACGTAACTTTGCACCAAAATTAAAATCAAAAAACACAAGGAAATGTCAACAAATTCAGAAAACCGTCGCGACGAGGGCTTACAGGCTCTTGGCGCCAAAACCAAATATCGTGACGATTACGCGCCCGAGGTGCTCGAGTCATTCATCAACAAGCATCAGGGCAACGACTATTGGGTGCGATTCAACTGCCCCGAGTTCACATCACTCTGCCCCATCACTGGACAGCCCGACTTTGCCGAAATACGCATCAGCTACGTGCCCGACGTAAAGATGGTGGAGAGCAAAAGCCTCAAGCTTTACCTATTCAGTTTCCGCAACCATGGCGACTTCCACGAAGACTGTGTCAACATCATCATGAAGGACCTCATCAAGCTGATGGACCCCAAATACATCGAGGTTACAGGCATCTTCACACCACGTGGAGGCATCAGCATCTGGCCATACGCCAACTATGGCAAACCTGGCACCAAGTGGGAGCAACTGGCACAGGAGCGATTTGCAAAGCACGATATTTAAATACTAAAAAAACTTTCATAAGTGCCTTATTTGAATTTTTTTGCCTAATTTTGCACATTTGAAAGAGTATGCACGGGCCACACCACAAGCAAGGCGCGTGCCGCATACAAATCAGAATCTATAAAAAACAACTTTAATAGAGATGAAAAAGAAAATCCAGTTCAGTCTCGTTTACCGAGATATGTGGCAGTCTTCCGGCAAGTTCCAGCCACGCAAAGACCAGTTGGAGCGCATCGCTCCCGTTATCATTGAGATGGGTTGCTTTGCCCGCGTAGAAACCAACGGCGGAGCCTTCGAGCAGGTCAACCTTCTCGCTGGCGAGAATCCTAACGACGCTGTGCGCGCCTTCTGCAAGCCTTTCAACGAGGCTGGCATCAAGACCCACATGCTCGACCGAGGTCTTAATGCGTTGCGCATGTATCCTGTGCCCGACGACGTGCGCGCTCTTATGTATAAGGTAAAGGCCAAGCAGGGTACCAACATCACACGTATCTTCGACGGACTGAACGATGTGCGCAATATCATCCCCAGCATCAAGTGGGCTAAGGAGGGCGGAATGACTCCACAATGCGCTCTTTGCATCACCAACTCTCCAGTTCACACTCTGGAATACTACATGAACATCGCCGACCAGGTGATTGCCGCTGGCGCAGAGGAAATCTGCTTGAAGGACATGGCAGGCATCGGCCAGCCAGCATTTCTCGGCAAGCTGACAAAGATGATCAAGGACAAGCATCCTGAAATCATCATCCAGTATCACGGCCACTCAGGTCCTGGCCTCTCTATGGCCTCCATCCTTGAGGTGTGCAACAACGGTGCCGACATCATCGACACAGCCATCGAGCCGCTCTCATGGGGTAAGGTTCATCCGGACGTTATCTCTGTCATCAGCATGTTGAAGAACGAGGGCTTCGAAGTGCCCGAAATCAACATGTCGGCCTACATGAAGGCTCGCGCCCTCACCCAGGAGTTCATCGACGAGTGGCTTGGCTACTTCATCAACCCGGGCAACAAGATTATGTCGTCGCTCCTTCTCGGTTGCGGTCTGCCTGGCGGTATGATGGGCTCTATGATGGCCGACCTTGGCGGTATGCGCACCACTATTAATAATGTACGCAAGAAGAAGGGCGAGGACGAGCTTTCTATGGACGACCTCCTCATCAAGCTCTTCGACGAGGTGGAGTATGTATGGCCGCGCGTAGGCTATCCTCCATTGGTTACTCCGTTCTCGCAGTATGTCAAGAACATCGCCCTCATGAACCTCCTCACCATCGAGCAGGGCAAGGGTCGCTTCGTGATGATGGACGAGTCGATGTGGGGTATGATTCTCGGCAAGTCGGGCAAGATTCCTGGCACTATCGACCCAGAGCTCGTAGAGCTTGCCAAGAAGCAGGGCCGCGAGTTTACTGATGTCGACGCCCACACCCTCCTCACCGACGCTCTCGACGACTTCCGCAAGGAGATGGACGAGAACGGTTGGGAATATGGCCAGGACGACGAGGAACTCTTCGAGCTTGCCATGCACCCGGAGCAGTATCGCAACTTCAAGAGCGGCCAGGCCAAGAAAAACTTCCTTGCCGACCTGCAGAAGCTCAAGGACGCAAAGCTCGGCGCCAACCTTTCTCCCGAGCAGCTCAGCGCTTACAAGCACGCCAAGGCCGACGCTATCGTTGCTCCTGTCAAGGGCGACATCTACTGGGAATTCTCAGGCGAGGGCGAATGCGCTCCTACCGTTGAGCCGTTCATCGGCAAGGAGTACAAGGAGGGCGACATCCTTTGCTACATCCAGGCTCCTTGGGGCGAGTTTGTTGAGGTGCCCGCAGCCCTCGGCGGCAAGCTCGTTGAGATTAACGCCAAGCGTGGCTCTAAGGTTTCGAAGGGCGACGTTATTGCCTACATCGAGCGCGAGCACGAGTAAACCTCTGAATACATATAAAAAATGTACGAACAGATTATTGACAAATACTACGGAGGATGCGACGAGCTGCGCCACATCCTCCTAACACACAGCCAGTCCGTAGTGCAACGCGCGCTACGGATTGCTGCAAATCACCCCCAACTACACATCGACACCAACTTTGTACTTGAGGCTACCATGCTTCACGACATTGGCATCATACGTGTCGACGCTCCCGGCATCCATTGCCACGGCACTGAGCCATACATCCGACACGGCGTGTGCGGAGCCGAGATTCTGCGCAACGAGCATCTGCCCGAAAGCTACGCACGCGTGTGCGAGCGACACACAGGAGCCGGACTCACACTCCACGACATCCTGTCGCAAAACCTGCCCCTACCCCATCACGACCTGCAGCCAGAGACCATTGAGGAGAAGCTTATATGCTACGCCGACAAGTTCTTCTCTAAAACTCATCTCGACCGCGAAAAAAACATACAACAGGCAGAGAAGAGCCTCGCAAAGTTTGGAGACGACACCCTGGCACGGTTCCGTGAGATGAAAAGGCTGTTTGAGCCGGAATTGTAACAAATAACATTCATTAAAATTGAGAACTAAATCCGTCATAGCACTCCTTTTGTGTGTTGCCATTTTTGTGGTGGCAGCTAACGACACGCCCTTCGCACAACGAAAAATATCGCGAAAGACCACACTTGCTGACTCCATCACCAATGCCGACTCCACACGCCTCGACACCATAGCAGCCCATCTGGCCGACTCGCTCGAAGCCAACCAGCCCGACACCACCAAGATGGACTCTATGCAGCTAGCCATCTACCGACACAACAAGGCTATCGACGACTCCATACACCTCGACTCGCTCAACAGACAGCGAGCCAACGGTATCAACTCGCCCGTGCAATACACAGCCAACGACTCGCTGGTGTACGACGCCACATCTAAGACCGCACGACTTTACGGACAGTCTACCGTAAAGTACGAGAACATGGACCTGGCTGCCGAGAAAATTCACATGAGCATCGACTCGTCCCTGGTGCACGCAACAGGCGCCAAGGATCCAACCGATACCACCGGACACACCCTTACCGGCAACCCCATCTTCACCATGGGCTCCGACAAATACGAGAGCGACACCATGGCCTTCAACTTCAAAACCAAGAAGGGACTTATCTCCAAAGTCTACACCCAGCAAGAGGAGGGTTTCCTTCAGAGCGAGCTGTCAAAGCGCAACGCCAACGGTGACATCTATCTGCAACACGGACGCTACACAACGTGCGACGCCAAGCACCCAGACTTCTACATTGCACTCTCGCGAGCCAAGGTTCGACCAGGCAAAGACGTGGTCTTCGGACCGGCCTATCTGGTAGTGGCCGACGTGCCCTTGCCGCTTGCCATCCCCTACGGCTTCTTCCCCTTCACCAAGAGCTATTCGTCGGGATTCATCATGCCTACCTACGGCGACGAGAGCGCACGCGGATTCTATCTACGCGACGGTGGCTACTATTTCGCCATCAACGACAAGTGGGATCTTAAGCTCCTGGGCGAAATCTACACCAAGGGATCATGGGGCGTGTCGGCGGCAAGCAACTATAACAAACGCTACCGCTACTCGGGCAGCTTCTACTTCAGCTACCAGGACACAAAGAACGGCGATAAGGGAATGCCCGACTACACCAAGCAAACATCGTTCAAGGTGCAATGGAGCCACCGACAGGACTCCAAGGCCAATCCCTACAGCTCGCTGTCGGCAAGCGTCAACTTTGCAACATCCAGCTACGAGCGCAACAACCTCAACTCGCTCTACAACCCGCAGACGCTTACACAGTCTACCAGAACTTCATCCGTGTCGTGGAGCACAACATTCTCAAGCATCGGCCTCTCGCTCTCAAGCACGGCCAACCTCTCGCAGAACATGCGCGACTCTACAATATCCATGACGCTTCCCGACCTCAACATTTCGCTCTCGCGCTTCTACCCCTTCAAGCGCAAGCACATAGTCGGCGATGAGCGATGGTACGAGAAAATATCCATGTCGTACACCGGACAAATATCCAACAGCATCAACACCAAGGAAGACAAGCTGATGCACTCTAACTTGGTGAAGGACTGGCGCAACGGATGGAACCACAACATACCAATATCGGGCAATTTCACCCTGTTCAACTACATCAACGTGTCGCCATCATTCAACTTCCGCGACCGCATGTACACACACAAGGTAATGCAGTCGTGGGACGCTGCCAACCAGCGCGTGCAAAACGACACAATCTATGGATTCAACAACGTCTACGACTACAACTTCTCCATAGGCCTGTCTACCAAACTGTACGGATTTTTTGTACCCAACCGCAAGATCTTCGGCGACAAGTTCCAAACCATACGCCACGTCATCACCCCAACAATCAGCTACAGCTATGCGCCCGACTTCTCGGCAAGCCGCTACGGTTACTACAAAACCTACCAGAAGACCAATCCCGACGGATCGGTAGAACTGGTGGAATACTCGCCCTACAACGGACAGCTCTACGGCGTGCCAGGCAAGGGCAAGACGGGTAACATCTCGTTCGACATTTCAAACAACGTGGAGATGAAGATTAAGAGCGACAAGGACTCTACAGGAATCAAGAAAATCAGCCTTATCGACGAGCTGGGACTTGCCATGAGCTACAACATGGCAGCCAAGGAGAAACCCCTGTCCGACCTCACCATGCGCATACGCCTTAAGTGGTGGAAGAACTACACGTTCAACATGACTGCCGTATTCGCATCCTACGCCTACGAGCTCGACAAGAACGGACATCCATACGTTGGCAACCACACCCTGTGGGGAATGGGCAAGTTTGGACGCTTCCAGGGCACATCCCAGAACTTCTCATTCACGCTCACACCCGACAAGCTTAAAAAATGGTTCGGCGGAGGCGACGACGACGACCGCAAGAACAAGGGCAACAAGGACGAAGAGGAGGGCGTCGACACAGACATCGAGTCGAACGTAGACGACACAATGATAAACGCGCAGCGTGGAGCCAAGAAGAAGAGCGGCGGCGGAAAGGCCGAAACCGACAAAGACGGATACATGCGATTCTCCATGCCATGGTCACTAACATTCGGCTACGGCATCACGATGAGAGAGAACACGGAGGGCAAGTTCAACACCAAGTCGATGCGCTACCCCTACAAGTTCTCGCAGAACCTCAACGTTAGTGGCAACATACGCCTGAGCGACGGCTGGAACATATCGTTCTCATCGGGCTACGATTTCGATCAGCACGACCTCTCGATGACCACAGCCTCGCTGCAACGCGACCTCCATTGCTTTAACATGTCGTGCTCTGTAGTGCTTGCGCCATACACCAGCTACAACTTCTCGTTCCGCTGCAACGCCTCTACCCTGACCGATGCTCTGAAGTACGACAAGCGCTCGGGCTACAGCAACGCCGTACAATGGTACTAATAATTAAAAAACGGCCATTCGTACCGTTATCTTAAGATATTTTTGTACCTTTGCAACTGCCAACCACAACAATGGCACGAATTAAGGGGCCTCGTAGCTTAGCTGAATAGAGCGTCAGATTCCGGTTCTGAAGGTCCAGGGTTTGAATCCCTGCGAGGTCACTTTTAGACAATATTGCTTTTTATTTGATTGTATCGCTAACAGCTTCTTTACCAAGCTGTTAGCGATATTATGCTTTGTGTAAGCTGCTGCTAATAAACGAGTTACACCGTAAACACGTACGTAAACAAGTTTATTTCACAACGTTCGGGTACACCAGTAATTATCGGCTTTCTTCCTCAAATCGTTTTACACCATCCTTCACCTTATGGTAAATGTCGATGATAGTATTCACAGCATCTATCTGTTTCTGAATAAGCACTCCTTCTGCCTTTCCGCTATTCACAAGATGAATGGCTCCCATTGTTGCTTGATGCAACATTTCGTGAAGGATTGAATTTGATATATCATCTTATGTCGTGTGGCGGTCTTCGACAATCCATCGACAAACAGGGTTATCTCTCTGTCTGCTATTGCTTTACCAGCAGCTCCGTTAGGACCATCGTCACCAACACCGAAGTCGATACCCAACTTCTTTACCACAGACACCGCTTGCTCGAAGAGTTGAGCTTTTTCTTCGCTTCTATTATTTTTTCTAAACGTTCTCTCAATATCTTCAAACGTAAGCGAAGTTCCGGGGCGCAATCCGTAAGTATCTTCGATAGCTCTTCGTCTAACGTCTCTATACTCAAGTTCTCGTCTTGCAGCGGCTTTGGCACATTCATACCGTATTCTTTCATTACTGAGATAATCTCCAGTATCGCCCGCTTCTCCGCTGCGTTCGAGGCGCCATACATCAAGTTCTTTTCCATATAAATCATTTAATATTTCGTTTCTACTCATCTTGGAGAAATCTTCAAAGTTGTTAGCCACCTGCTCTTCAAACAGTTTGCGTTGACTTTCAGAAATCCTCTTTTCAATATCTCCAATCTCTTCATAAAACTTCTTCTCAATCCCCTCCGATGTCTTCTTGTCAACATCTTCCGGCACAACACGACCGTCGCCCTTCGCCTTGTTATACACCTCAGCAGCGTGCTCCACTCTGTACATCACGCCCTCGTCCTTCTTCTTCAAGTATCGCTGCATTTCCTCCTCAGTCATGCCGGCTTCCTCGCCAATAATCTTGCCAAAATCTCGACCGATAATCTTGCGTCGCTCCACTAAGCCGATACCGTTTTCTCTCAGCTTAGTTTCCATCGCCTGTTTCATATCGGCGGTAGCACGCTTTATTTCTTCAGCGTCGCCACTATCCTTAGCATTCACCAGTCTCTCCTTAGCCTTCTGTACCTGCTCGTCCTTGAACATTTCTGCAGTATGCGCCAACCATGCCAACGGATTTGTCTTTGGAGGTTCTTCAGAAAGACGTTCGTCCTTTATCTTGTCTTTAGGGTCCACTCCATTTGCCCAGTCTGCCAGCACCTTGTCTGCCACTTCCTCAGCCATAGTAAAGTGAATACCAAGCACATCTGCCACGCCCTTCCAATACTTTGTCAGAGCCTCCTTCACCTTTTCCAGGAACCCTTGTGCCATTGTGCTCTCAGTCACGCTCTTGCCTTCCTCCGCAGCAAGCTTTCTCACCACGTCCTCAAGCTTCTTCGTTCTCTCGCGTCCCGAGTTGGTTGTTATCATTTCCTCATACAAGGCGTCGCCTTCCTGTTCGGGGTACAACTTCTTCACCTCCTCTTTCAGACCCTCCACCTTGTCGAAGAGCTTCTTCACATTCTCCCATTCCTTCGGGTTCACCTTACGCAGCATGTTACACCACAAGTGGGTATACTCATGCAACGGTGTCTCTGGCTTCATCTTCTTTGTGTCGAGAAAAATCTTCTTTCCGTCGGTAAAGCCGTACACCTCGCCCTTTGCAGTACGGAAATTTTTACGCCAGACGTTTTAGAGCGTGATGAATCTCGCTCCACATTTTCCGCCTTGTCAGTTCCTTCGTGTCTTCCGCCAAATTCACTATCCTGGATATTTCCTCCTCGGGAAGCATCTCCATTGGTATCCTCAGGTCGTCCCAACTCAGATTGGTTTTCACCCCTATCTGAATAAACCGTTTCAGAATGTCTTGCTCTTTCTCCATCATAGTATTCTTTTAATTCGTTGATTCTTTCTCTATTGAAAGACGATGTCATAGGCAAGGCTTCCTCTATATAAATGTTATGGTCTTTGTCCACACGGAACACATACATATAGCCATTCGCTTCTATATAATGTTCAAGCGTCTCACCATCAGGCAATTTGTCAAGCTCTTCGATGTAAGAGCGGTTGTTGCGCATAATGATTGAAGTTAACTCATCATTATTAATCTTTGCCTTGGTTGGGGTGTTGCCCCAATCCACAATCGCGCCGCCTGCTGAAACGCGCTGCTCCTTGATGTTGTCGTCAGCATTTCTAAGAGCCTCCTCAGCCTCCTTCTCGTCCGTCACCACCTCAATACCAGTCTTCTTTGTTATCTCCGTGGCAATGTTCTTTACGGCCTTGTCCACTTGGTTCTGTGTCTCGGCTGGCTTCGACTCTTGCAAGCCGAACACTTCCTTCAAAGCGTCCTTCTTGCTGATAGCCTCACGTGGCTCTTCACCTATTTCAAGCTGTCTATTACTAACTTTATCGCCCTGTACAGCGTCAAAATATCTGTTCAGCTGTCCAGTAAGTGTCTTCTGGTCTTTCAGTCCCTTGTACAAAGCTGCAAGTTCGAGCTCAAAGTTACTAAATCTTTCTCTTATAGGCTCCTCTCCAAGCAAAGAATTATTGCCTCTTTCTATCTCCGCTGCAACAGCAGCACGCGCATCCGCTACGTTCTTGGCATTTACAAAGGCTGGATTGTTCATCATTTCGTTATATGCCTCAAACGAACGCTGCAAGTTACGTTTTATCTTTGCCTCGTCTGCACTCTTTGCGTCACGTAGGTATGTCGCAAGCACGGCTCTACGTGCGTTGTCGGGCAATTGGTTAAAGGCTGCCTCTGTCTGCTTGTCGCCTTCAAACAGTCCTGTCTTAAGCAACTCTTCCATCCATTGCCTCATGGCTGTAGCATCCTTGCGCAATGTCTGTTCCTCTGTAGCCGACACTACACCCTCCTTCACAAGATAGTCAAGCACCTTGCTTGCGTTCTGTGATACAAGGTCGCTCATTTTGGCATCTTCAGGCAGGGAACCTTGGCTTAGCATGATGTTGGCCACACTCTGCATCTTATCCCCAAGTCGGTTGATTACAACACTTGCTCTCGGTAGTTCCTTACCACCGCTCTCAAAGTCGCTCGCTCTATACTGCCCAAGCTCCAATGCCTTAGCATCATCCACTGGCAACTCGTTCACAAGTATCGGCTTCTTCATCTTGGCTATCTCCGCCGCGTCAAGACCATACTCCTCTGCATGGTCTATCAACCATTGCTTGTACTGTGCCGCCTTTTCCGGCTGCTCGTCATACAGTCGGCGAAGTATCTCCGCTCTGTTATTTCCTTGAATTACTTCGTGTCTTTCGTTCACACTTGGCGAACTTCCAATAAACGCGTTACCGTCGCCCGTTATCTTCTCCGGGTCAAAGTTGGCAAGAGCCTTGTCTTGTCCTGCCTTCGAGGCATCGTCGGTTCTGTCCTTAGGCTGCCAGTCGGGACCGAAGTGCATAGGGTTCACTTGTCCGTTCACATGACTTGCCTGTACGCTGTCTACCTCTACCACCTTGGCGCGACCGTTCACGCCTACAGTAGGAGTAAAGTCCACCTTTACGTCCTTACCATATACACCCTTCTTGTCTTCCTTCTTCTGACGGTCGTATCTCACACCGCCCTCGCCAATATGGTATCCGTCCTTGCGCCATTGCTCGTATCTGTTGCCAGTAGCTCCTTCGCCACCTGCAGCAGCCTCAGCTCGCTTCTCACCGTTCAGCTCGCCCTTGTAGCTCCATTGCTCCACATGTTTCTGTACATTCTCCGCTATCTTCTGCTTGGTGCCACGATACATGCCCACAGCCTTAGCATTTATATAGTCGTCATACTATTAATGCGATATTAATCGCTTAACTATAGTTATATATTTGATTTTTAATCATTTACAAGCGTTATTTGTTTTTTTGATTTGAAATTGATTGAGTAATTTTGCAGCCAAAACTGCATGATTATGAACATCGGCAAATATATCCTTGCTCAAGTCATCGACTTCATACCTCGCTACCAATTTGACAAGTTGGTGAAGATGTATAAAGGTGACTGGCATGCAAAAGATTTATCCTGCTATAAACAGTTGCTCCATCTGCTATTTGGTCAGATTACTGGTTGTGTATCCATCCGTGATATTTGTCTGTGCCTAGAGGCTCATGGAAGTAGCATATACCACCTTGGAATTCGCAAGTCCGTTAATCAAACCTATTTATGTCGTGCTAATGAGAAAAGGGACTATCGCATCTACGAAGGACTTGGCATGTATCTAATCGGTATCGTCCGACCAATGTATTCAAACATAAAGGTTGCTGAGATAACGATAGACATGTCCTCTATGCGCTTGACTCCACAACTATCTCAACAAGCATTGTTCTGGCTGCATGGGCATTGGGCAAGTATAGCAAAGGCACAGACAAAATGCACACACTGCTGGATCTTCGTGGAAACATTCCGGCAAATATCCATATTACAGATGGAAAATGGCATGACAGCAATGAACTGGATGAGATTGTACCTAAGCCATTTGCGTTCTATATGATGGACAAAGCATACGTTGATTTCATTGTTTCGCTTTCACAAAGCCTGTGCATTTTGGATAAGTCGTCCCAAAGACAATATGAGATACGAGGTCGTTAACCATCGTCTAGACTTTGATCCAAGTACAGGAATCTGTGGCGATTTCATCATAAAACTGACTACCCATAAGTCGAAGAAACTCTATCCAGAACCTATCAGGATGATTACTTATCATGACTCGGTAACAGGCAATGATGTGGAATTTATTACCAACAACTTTGAGATTAGTACCCTTGAAGTCGCCCATCTATACCGTCATAGATGGGATATTGAAGGTTTTCTTCAAGTGGATAAAGCAGATTATCGTAGTGAAGAACTTGTGGGGATATTCAGAGAATGCAGTTCGTACTCATTTATAGGTTGCTATAATTGCATATCTGATAATCGCCAAAATCAAGGCTGACTACAAAAGTCCGTTTTCAATCACCGAGGTGGCTACGTTAATAAGAATCTCCGCACTCGATGCACTTCATTTTATTCAATAAACAAAACATACTTGCTTGTTAATCAGAATACATTTAGTATATTTCCTCTATAAAAGTAGCCCCTAAGCAATATAACATACTATAAAAAGCCAATGTCTGCTTGATAAAATAATAGGCACACGTTTTTTTCAGACAATATTATCGCTATACACGACACCTTTTTCCAATATTTATCTTTGTGTACATCGAGACCACAGACATTTCTCATAGACTTGGAATTTAGGTAAAACATTGGGATTAAGAACCCGTTTATTAACTCATTGGAGGAAACTCCGCTCTAAAGTTACTGCATAGAGCATAAATAGTCTGAAGGCTATGTATGGCTGTGGTCTCAACTTTTTTATAAAACTGGCGTATAATTCGCTTTTTATATAAGTTTGCAGATGTAAAAATATTTTAGTTTATTAGTGGCGGTCTTATCATTTGGTCGTACACCAAATCTGGAAAGAAATAGCTCAACAGCCTATAAGCAGCCAACATTCACAAAAGAAAAAATAGTGTTAAAGTGCGTAAAAAACATAGCGATATTACGCGCAGAATACGTATATTTGTAGCAATTATGAAAGCTATAAACAGATATATTTCCGCAATATTGCTCCTGCTTACCATGCCTACGTTGGCGGCAGCCCAGGAGCCCTACCGCCATCACAACGACAACGATGGCAGTATGGCGCAGCCTCGCTTCGATGACTCAGCCCTACAGCGCATCATGCCCACACGCTACGGCGGACGCTCGCGCAAATGGCGCGAGGAGGCATTAGCAAAGGAAGCCGAGCACATGGAGCAGCACCAAGACTCGCTCAACTTTCCCCCATTTAACCAATACGGTCAGCCCGAAACCATAGGCCGCTATCCAATTGCTTTTAGCGGCTGGAGCAATTGGGCCCTACACCGTGGCCTAAACGTACAGCTCGGAGCCTCCGTCTTCACCCAGTTTGGCAAGGGCGCGCGTGGCGGAGCCGGATTCCAGCAGAACATTGCCATGATGTACGCCATCCCCGTAACCGACAAGCTGTCGGTAGCTGTAGGCGGCTACTTCAACAACGTAAGCTATGCTGGCGGCAACTGGCGCGACGCAGGTCTGTCGGCTGTCGTTGGCTATCGCTTCAACGACCATTGGGAGGCCTACATCTACACTCAGAAGTCGATAACCAACAATCTTTCCAACCGCATGCGCTACAGCCTCTACGACGGCTACTACGGCGGCTACGGCAATATGGGCATGGGCGCCTTGGGCGGTTTCAGCCGCAACTTCTTCGGAATGCCCGCCTACTCCGTTTACGACCTCTACAACATGGGCGACCGCATTGGCGCCACCGTGCGCTACAACGTCAACAACAACCTGAGCATCGAGGTGTCGGTGGAGAATAGGAGATAGGAAGTTAAAAATTAAGAGTGAAGAATCCAATTGTTAAGGGAAAGTGTAGGTGGTACGGTCACCGAACCGTACCACACAAGTGGCGTTAGACAAGAAAAGCACATGGATTTTTCACTTAACTTCCATTTTCCCTTAACCGTACCTCCTTATGAGAACACAAATTACCAAAATTATCCACGAATTTACCACGAATAACCTCCTTTACCCTCAATAAATAGAATTCGTAGCACGTCGTAGCGTCGTCGTTTCGTGCGACTATTGTCGTGGCCATTTTACACTATTCTCGAGACACCTTTCGAGTAATGGCTTTGGTCAGAGCGTGTAGTCGCGTGTGAGCAATCCGCTTGTGGATGGACGTTGGACATGTGCCAGTTGGATTACATTTACAAAGAAAGTGCAAGGCAAACGTACTCAAGCTTTTGAAATGCTGCCTGTCTTCAGCAAAGTTACAACATTCTAAACATCAATCATACGATTCTGTACGATACGTGCGATTGAGTGCGATTTTCTTTGTAAGACATAAGAACAAAAGAACATGTTTATTTGTTAAGACATGAGAACATGTTTTATCGTAAGAGGGTATGACAACCTTGTCGTACCCACTTTGCCATGATTGTCCTGGTAGTTTAACTTTACGATATTTTGGTGGTACAAAGTTACGTATTACAATTACACAGCATACTATATATAATATAAGGTACGTATATAATAATGTGTAACGCATGCAAAAG